>Ga0222632_1000097_pt1 | contig 68458 bp, 67 predicted proteins | sample AntAcemetageno46_FD_179828 | JGI IMG/M metagenome (GOLD analysis project Ga0222632, IMG submission 179828) | Saline water microbial communities from Ace Lake, Antarctica - #46 | ecosystem: Environmental > Aquatic > Non-marine Saline and Alkaline > Saline | place: Antarctica: Ace Lake | collected...
CCTCGCCAAGGACTTCGAGGCCACCCTCGAAACCGCCGTCGCCTGGCTCTACGTCGCCCACGTCAAACTACTCACGAGACGCATCGCCAGAACATAATGCTCCTATCGCGATTCTCGGGCGGACTCTAAGGAAGTGAATTTAGAAATTACAATGGCTTACTTTTTAAATATTTCTCCTGAATATAATATTTAAAACCAGATTCAGACGGTCATATTTTACTTTACACAACTTTTCCCGGTCATGTTTTGACTTTTACACAACCACAGTTGCGATGAGCCGTGCGATTCGACGGGTCGTCCAGTACGCCGGAACAGAGATGTCCGGACCTCCAGGCAAGGTGAGCGGCCGGGCAAACTTGTGACAGCCTTGCTTGTGTGAATGGCCGCGGCGTCAGCCACGCTCGACCGAGTTGAGCGTGGCGCCGGGGCGCCCACTTCCGTGAGGACTTTCCCAAAGACCGGCGACCTGGAGACCACTGCCTTCACAAGGGTGACCCGGGACGACGACGGCACGCTGTAGTTGACGATGGTGCCCGTCGACTTCACGGTGCTGAAACCGTTAGACAGCCTGATCGACGGCGACGCTGGCGCCTCGCCGGCCACCGTGGCGGAATGATCCGGACGCGGCCGGCCGCCGCATGACAGGGTCCAAACCGTCGGGAGGGACTGCTCATGCGGATCTCGCTCTGCTGCGCCGTCATGCTGCTGCACGTCGGCGCTGCTGCAGCCGCACCCCCGTACCGGGCCGGGTTCACCGAGATCGAGGTCAGGGGCGAGACGCCGTTTCCGCTGGCGGTCTGGTATCCCACGCAGGCAGCGGAGACGACCTGGCCGGGCGGCCTCTTCGACGTGCGCGCGGCACGCAATGCACCGGCCCTGCCCGGGCGGTTTCCGCTGATCCTGCTGTCCCACGGCAGCGGCGGCGATCAATTTCATCAACACGACTGGGGCAGCCAGCTCGCGCGCGAGGGATTCGTGGTCGCCGCGCCGACGCATCCCGGTGACAGCCAGGGCGATGTGAGCGGCCGGGGCAGCGACGTCCAGCTGACCGGTCGCCCCTGGCGGATCCGGGAGGCGCTCGACACGCTCAAGGCCGACCCGGCGGTCGCGCCGTCGATCGACACGGCTCGGATCGGCATGGTGGGCTACTCCGCCGGCGGCTACGCGACCGTCGTCTAGGTCGGCGGGCGGCCCGACTACGCACTCTGGGGCCGCCACTGCCGCGCCAACCCCCAGGACGACGAGCTGTGCCCGGTCGACGGGAGATGGACGCCGCCCCGGATCACGCGGCCCGACTGGCCGCTGCCGCCGTCGATCGCGGCGATCCGCGCCGCGGTGGTCATGGCGCCGGTCGGCATCCTCTTCGACGCCGCCGGCCTTGCCGGTGTGACGGCGCCGCTCCGCCCCTACCGGGCGGTGGACGATTGTCTGGTCCGCAACCCATGGAATGCCGACAACATCGCGGCACACCTGCCGAAGCCGCCCGAGATCGTCACGGTGCCTGGCGACCACTTCGTCTTCCTTGCTCCTTGCCCTCGGCGCATGGCCGCGCGCTTCCCGGCCGCCTGCCAGGATCCCCCGGGGGTCGACCGCGCCGCCATCCACGCGCAGATCGCCGCCGAGCTCGTCGCCTTCTTCAGGCGTACCCTCGGCCCGGGACCGGCGCCGCCCGAAAAGCATTGACCGGCGCCAGCGCCGCACGGTCCGCCGGAGATGGTGCCGCCGCCCTCTCGCCAACCGCCCTCTCGCCAACCACAGCGCCGCCGGTCACACTGCCGACAGAACCCGGCGGGCGAGGCATGAAGTTCCATTCCGAGCGCGAGGCGCTGACCCTGGAGTTGCACGACCGGCCGTTCCGGCCGATGGCGGCGCCGCTGCGGATCTCGCATCTGGCGATCGCCACCGGCGAGCGCGGCGGCGAGCAGGACCATTCGCAGTTCGCGGCGCTGTGCCGGCGCTACGGCAAGGCCGAGCCGGCTGCCGGCGCCAAGCACTTCACGGTCGACCTCGGCCCGTTCACCGTGAAGTGGGAGCGCCACACCGAGTTCTCGACCTACACCCTGCTGCGCGAGGAGCCGGTCGCGCAGCCGTTCGACGAGACCGTGTTCGCCCTGGTGCCGGCCGAGTGGAAGGACGGGCTGTTCGGCGAGATCATGGTGGCGCTGCACCTGACCGTCACCGCCGACGCCCCCGAGCCGCCGAACAGCGACGGCGCCGACGGCAACCGGCTGTCGCGCTGGTTCGCCGGCAACCCGGTGTTCGGCTGCGCGCTGGCCGACGGATCCGCGCAGCTCTACGGCGACCTGCGGACCCATGACGACGGCTTCGAGCGGCTGCTGCTACGCACGGCGGGCTCCGGGCCGGTGCTGCTCGGCCAACTGGTGCAGCGGGTGCTGGAGCTGGTCACCTACGCCCGCTTCGCCATGCTGTCGTTGCCGATCGCCCGGGCCGCCAGCCCGCGGCTGGAGGGCGTCGAGCGCGGCCTGGCCGAGGTCGCCGAAACCCTGGCCGACGCCGGCCGGGCGGAGAGCGACGAGGCGCTGCTGGAGCGGCTGTCCGGGCTGTCGGCCGGGCTCGAGGAAGTGGTCGCCGCCACCAGCTACCGCTACGGCGCCAGCACCGCCTATGCCGAGATCGTCGACAACCGGCTGCGCGACCTGCAGCCGGCACCGGTCGACGGCTACATCAACCTGGTCGGCTACCTGATGCGGCGGCTGTCGCCGGCGATGCGCACCTGCTTCTCGGTCGCGACCCGCCAGGAGGCGTTGTCGCGGCGTGCCAACCGGCTGTCCAGCCTGCTGCGCACCGGCATCGAGGTGCGGCTGGAAGCCCAGAACCGCGACCTGCTGGAGTCGATGAACCGGCGCGCCGCCCAGGCGCTGGCATTGCAGCGCACCGTCGAGGGACTGTCGGTGGTCGCGGTCAGCTATTACGCCATCGGGCTGGTCAAGGTGGTACTGGACGGCCTCGCCAAGGCCGGCCGGCTGGGCGATTTCAGCCCGACGGTCGCCACCGCCCTGGCGGTGCCGGTGGTGGTCGCGGCGATCTGGCTCGGCCTGCGCCGCCTGACCCACCGGGTACTGGAGCAGCCGAAGGGAAGATAGCAGGGGCGGGAGTTCAGCGTTTGCGAAGACAGTATCATGCCCGAAAGGTCGGCGGAGACCGCCTCATCTGGGACGGCCACCGACTGATCCGGCTTTCGAAGCCTTTGACGGTCGCGCCCGTTCCGTTGAGTGAGATTTCCGAGATCGACGAGAACTGGTGGTACGAGGATCCGAACAACCTCCCGACGCCGCGGTCACTCGCAGCCCACATGGCGTTGGCCCGAAGCACCGATCCCGCTCATCCGATCTTGCTGTGCGCCGACGGTCGGTTGATGGACGGCATGCACGGTGTGGTCAAAGCCCTTCTGGAAGACCGTACCCAGGTCCTGGCTGTCCGCTTCCCGGTCACGCCCGACCCGGACTACATCAACGCCTCTCTCGACGACCTGCCCTATTCCGACGAGGCGCTCTAGGTCACAAACTCATCAACAGAATTTCGGCACGAAATGGTCGATGATTTAAGATCTGCAGACGAGGGCGACCTTCAGATGATCGACAGCTCGGCGATCCGCGCCCATCAGCACGCTGAACCGCCTGTCGCTTGTTCCGCACCACAATAACAACAAATGTTGTTGATACGGCTGTGACTCCCTATAATGATTCAATATTCAACCGGAGACGGCCATGCCCCGTCTGTCCATCGATATCAGCCCCCAGGATCACCAGCAGCTCAAGGCCATGGCCGCGCTGAAGGGGCAAAGCATCAAGGACTACGTGCTGAGCCGCGCGCTGGTCGATATCCCCAATCCGGCGGCGATGACCGACGCCGAGGCGCTCCAGGCGCTCAAGGAGCTGCTGACCCCCCGCCTCGCTGAGGCCGACGCAGGCCAGATCGTGACCGCCACGGCTGCCGACATCAAGCGAGAGGCGCGGGTCCGCCAGAGCCGTAAGTGACCCCCTATCGCTTCACGCGATCCGCGCAGGAAGACCTCATCGACATCTGGCTCTATACGCAGGAGACCTGGGGCGAGGCCCAGGCCGACGTCTATCAAGACGCGCTTCATCTCTGCTGCCAGCGGATCGCGGCTGGCCAAGCCCAGCACAAACCTGTGCCTGGACTCGATGAGATCAGGTCGCATCGTTGTCAGCACCACTACCTGTTCTTCGTCGAGCAGGACTCGGCCGCCATCATCGTGGCCGTGCTTCACGAGCGAACGAGCCTGATCGAGCGCCTGCGCGATCGACTCTGACGCCGGCACGTCGCCCCATCCGTCAAGCGGCGCACGGCGATGCGGCCATGCCGAATGATGATCGGGCAAATGTCCCCTTCGGGTCTATCCCAGCCACACCCACCAACGGACATGCACACTCGCTCCCCTCAAGGCGCCTCCCACTTCCCGCTCTTCTCCGAGCGGAACAGCGCATCGAGGATGCGCATGCTCATGATCGAGTCCTCGATGCCCCAGGGCAGGCTCTCCTCGCCGCGCACCGCCCGGCCGAAGGCCTCGGCCTGCAGGGTGTACTGGTCGCAGGCCGGGATGGTCTCGACGACCGCACTGGAGCCGTCGGCGGCACCCTCGTCGTCGATCAGGAGGCGGGTTTCCTCGCCCTGCGGCGCGTTCACCGGGATCGCGATCTCCAGCCGCGCCTTGGTGCCGAGCACCTGGAAACGCTGGTAGCGCGCCGCCTGGGTCGAGACCGCGAATGTGAGCTGGCGGCCAGCACCGAAATCCATGATCGCGCTGCTGAGCCGGTCGGTGCCGAACACCGGATCGCGGTCGATCAGCGCGATCACGCGGTCCGGCTCGGCGTCCAGCAGGATGCGGCCGCCGACCACCGCGTAGCAGCCGATGTCCATCAGCGCGCCGCCGCCGGTCTCCAGCTTGTTGCGGATGTTGGCCGGGTCCGGGTTGTTGTAGGCGAACAGCATCTGCAGCGCGCGGACCTCGCCGAGCCGGCCTGAGCGCACGATCTCGCGGGCCCGGATCCACTGCGGGTGGAAGCGCACCATGAACGCCTCCATCACCAGCCGGTCCTTGGGGCAGCCGCGCAGCTTCTCGGCGTCGGCGGCGGTCATCGCCATCGGCTTCTCGCACAGCACGTGCTTGCCGGCCCGCGCCGCCTTCAGCGTCCACTCGACATGCAGGCTGTTCGGCAGCGGATTGTAGACCGCCTCGATCGTCGGGTCGGCCAGCAGTTCCTCGTAGGAGCCGTAGGCTTTGGGAATGCCGAGCTTGCCGGCGGCCGCCCTGGCTTTCGCGATGTCGCGCGAGGCGATCGCCGCGACCTCTACGTTGTTGCCCTTCAGCATGCCCGGGATCACCCGGTCCAGTCCGATCTTGGCGGCACCCAGAATGCCCCACTTAACCGCTGCCATGGTCGGTCTCCGTCGTCTCTATGAGAAAAAAAGAAGGGCGGGCGCCACGGGATGGGATGCAGGGCGCCCGCCAGTCGCGCAGGCCCGCCGGAACGGCCGGACCCGTCAGGGATGGGGGGTCAGCTCGAACTCTCAGTCCACTCGATCAGGTCCATATCGGCGGTCTCGGCGGCGCCGAAGCCCGTCGCCAGCCCGCCTCGCAAAGTTCGCACGGCTCCCTCCCCGGTGATGAATCTGGTCATATCACCGTATCATGCGATGTCTTGTCGAGCATATCGACTCGCCCCAACCGGGCGCGAGCGCCGCGAACCGACGGCCTCCGGAGGCGGCGGCGCCGAGCCTGCAGGATCGATTTCGCGTCGGCCGGCGCGCCGTGATAGCTGTTCGGGTGGCCCGCAACCGCCACTGGTCCGCGATGACCGTCTCGCCGATGCCCGCCGAACCGATCGACGCCGCCGTGCGCGAGGCCCGCGCCCTGGTCGCCGGCTATCCGGCCGCGCTGTCGCTGCGGGCCGCCGCCTTCATCGTGACCTTGTATGGCGACGTGGTGGTCCCGCGCGGCGGCAGCCTGTGGATCGGCAACGTCATCGAGGCCTGCGCCGAGGTCGGGATCAGCGAGACCCTGGTGCGCACCGCCGTGTCGCGGCTGGTCGCCGACGGCCGGCTGGCCGGCACCCGCGCCGGCCGGCGCAGCTTCTACAGCCTGACGCCCGACGCCCGCGCCGAGTTCGAGCGCGCCGCCGACATCCTGTATGCCGGCCCGGTCGCCCCCGATCCCGACGAATGGACCCTGGTGCTGGCCGGCGACGGCGGCGCCCGGCCGGCGGTCGAGGCGCTGGCCAAGACCGGGTTCGGCCTCGCCGGCGCCGGCCTCGCCCTGCGGCCGGGCTCGCCGCCGGCAGCCGGCTGCGGCCCCGGCACGCTGGTGTTCCGGGCCCGCCTGGAGGAAGCCTCGTCGGCCGACGCCCTGCGGTCGCTGGCCGCGTCGGCCTGGGACCTGGCGGAGCTCGCCGCCGAGTACGACCGGTTCATCGCACTGCTCGAACCGCTCGCCGCCGGCCTGCGTGGCGGCAGCGGGATAGACGGCACTCGTATGGATGGCACTCTGGCGCTGACGGTGCGGCTGCTGCTGGTGCACGCGTTCCGGCGCACCGCCCTGCGCGACCCGCGGCTGCCGACGGACGCCCTCCCCGAGGATTGGAGCGGACATGCGGCGCGCCGGCTGTTCGGCTCGGTCTACCGGGCGCTGTCGCCGGCCGCCGACGCCCATGTCGCGCGGCGTTTCGTCGACGGCGACGGCCCCATCGGGGCCACCCCCGGCAGCCTGCAGCGGCGCCTGCGCGGCCTGGCCCGGGAGAGCGGCCGCTGACGCGCGATACATCACGGAAAATTCCGTTCTGAGAATTGATCTGTGATGTATTGAAGCGTATGTTCCAGTCAACCGGTCGGCGAAAGACGAACCGGAGGGGAGGGAGCGATGTACGCCCAGATGGTGAAGACCGAGGCGGACCGACCCCGAACCCTGGAGGAGATGGACGCCCGGGAGCGCGCCTTCCAGGAGCGGATCGACGCCGGCATCAAGATCGAGCCCAAGGACTGGATGCCCGAGGGCTACCGGAAGACCCTGATCCGGCAGATCTCGCAGCATGCGCATTCCGAGATCGTCGGCCAGTTGCCCGAGGGCAACTGGATCGGCCGGGCGCCGACCCTGGAGCGCAAGGCGATCCTGCTGGCCAAGGTGCAGGACGAGGCCGGCCACGGGCTGTACCTGTACTGCGCCGCCGAGACCCTGGGCGTGAGCCGCGACGCGCTGATCGACCAGTTGCACAGCGGCAAGGCCAAGTACTCCTCGATCTTCAACTACCCGACCCTGACCTGGGCGGATATCGGCGCCATCGGCTGGCTGGTCGACGGTGCGGCGATCATGAACCAGGTGCCGCTGCAGCGCTGCTCCTACGGCCCCTACAGCCGGGCGATGGTCCGGGTCTGCAAGGAGGAGAGCTTCCACCAGCGTCAGGGCTACGACATCACGATGAAGCTCGCCCGGGGCACGCCCGGCCAGAAGGCGATGGCCCAGGACGCGCTGAACCGCTGGTGGTGGCCGTCGCTGATGATGTTCGGCCCGCCGGACGCCGACTCGGTGCATTCGGCGCAGTCGATGGCCTGGAGGGTCAAGCTCAACTCCAACGACGAGCTGCGGCAGAAGTTCGTCGACCAGACCGTGCCGCAGGCCGAATACCTCGGCCTGACCGTCCCCGACCCGGACCTGACGTGGAACGCCGACAAGGTCGGCTACGATTACGGCGCCATCGACTGGGCCGAGTTCTTCGAGGTCATCAAGGGCAACGGCCCCTGCAACCGCGAGCGGCTGGCGGCCCGGGTCAAGGCCCACGAGGACGGTGCCTGGTTCCGCGACGGCCTGATGGCGCATGCGACCAAGCAGGCCGAGCGCAAGCGCGACGCCGCCGCCTGAGGAGACCCGGTCATGAGTAGCGAATGGCCCCTGTGGGAGGTCTTCATCCGCGGCCAGCACGGCCTGTCGCACCGCCATGTCGGCAGCCTGCACGCCCCCGACGCCGGGATGGCCGTCAACAACGCCCGCGACGTCTATACCCGCCGCAACGAGGGGGTGAGCATCTGGGTGGTGAAGGCGACCGACATCACCGCCAGCGCGCCCGGCGAGAAGGGCCCGCTGTTCGAGCCGTCCAACAGCAAGGTCTACCGCCACCCGACCTTCTTCGACATCCCCGAGGAAGTGGGACCGATGTGATGGCGCGCGCCACGGTCAACGATCATGCGCTGTTCGAATATGCCCTGCGCCTCGGCGACAACGGCGTGATCCTCGGCCACCGGGTCTCGGAATGGTGCGGTCATTCGCCGGTGCTGGAGGAGGACATCGCACTCGCCAACGTGGCGCTCGACCTGATCGGCCAGGCCACGCTCTGGCTCGGCCTCGCCGCCGAGCTCGACGGCCATGGCCGCGGCGATGGCGGCCGCGGCGCCGACGACCTGGCCTATCTGCGCGACGCCGGCGGCTTCCGCAACCTGCTGCTGGTCGAGCAGCCGAATGGCGACTTCGGCCGGACCCTGATGCGGCAGTACCTGTTCGACGCCTGGCACCACCCCCTGCTCACGGCACTGGCGAACTCCACCGAGCCGCGGATCGCGGAGATCGCCGAGAAGGCCGCCAAGGAGGCTACCTACCACCTGAACCGCAGCCGCGACCTCGTCGTCCGGCTCGGCGACGGCACCGAGGAGAGTCACGGCCGCATGCAGCGCGCGCTCGACGACCTCTGGCACTACACCGGCGAGTTGTTCCTGGCCGACACCGTCGACGAGACGCTGGCCACCGCCGGCGTCGCCCCGGCGCTCGGCGACATCCGGGCGCTCTGGGACGCCGAGCTGGCCGAGACCCTGGAGCTGGCGACCCTGCGCCGCCCGCAGCCGGGCTATGTCCAGAAGGGCGGCAAGCGCGGCGTGCACAGCGAGCATCTCGGCTTTGTCCTGGCGGAAATGCAGTTCCTGCAGCGCGCCTATCCCGGCGCCCGTTGGTGAGGATCGGCGATGGACACCGCGACCCGACCGGGAGTTGAGCAGGTCCGGGCCTGGCTCGACGAGGTGCCGGACCCGGAGATCCCGGCAATCTCGCTGGTCGACCTCGGCATCATCCGCGACCTCGCCTGGGAGGGCGACACCCTGGTGGTGACGGTGACGCCGACCTATTCCGGCTGTCCGGCCACCGCCGTCATCAACTTCGAGATCGAGGCCGCGCTGCGGTCGCACGGCATCGAGCGGGTCGCGCTGCGGCGCCGGCTGTCGCCGGCCTGGACCACCGACTGGATCAGCGACAAGGGCCGGGAGAAGCTGCACGGCTACGGCATCGCCCCGCCGGTCGCCGGCAGCGCCGGCTGCAACCTGTCCGGCGACGCCGCCCCGACCGTCGCCTGCCCGCGCTGCGGATCGACCGCGACCCGGCTGGTCAGCCAGTTCGGCTCGACGCCCTGCAAGGCCGCCTACCGCTGCGGCGACTGCCTGGAGCCGTTCGACTACTTCAAGTGCCACTGAGGGGGCCGGGGATGGCGAGGGAAGAGCACGAAAGCCCGTCACTCCGTGGGTCCCGGGTCGACGCAGTCGCGCCGCCCGGGATGACGGCAGAGGAAAAACGTCCCGCACCCTTCCGGCCGTCATCCCGGGCGAGCGCCGCGAGACCCGGGACCCACCCGCCGCTCCGTCGGCAATCGTGAGCTGAGAGCGAAGCAGCAATGGTGCAGTTCTTTCCGCTGAGGGTGACCGAGGTCCGGCACGACACCCGCGACGCCGTGGTCGTGACCCTGGAGCCACGCCCCGAGGACCGCGCGCGGTTCGGCTACATCCAGGGCCAGTACCTGACGTTCCGGCGCGCCTTCGACGGCGAGGAATTGCGGCGGTCCTACTCGATCTGCGCCGGCCGCGCCGAGGAACGCCTGCGGGTCGGCATCCGCAGGGTCGAGGGCGGCGGCTTCTCGACCTGGGCGAACCAGGACCTGAAGGTCGGCGACGTGCTGGACGCCATGCCGCCGATGGGCAGCTTCCACGCCCCGATCGAGCCGGAACGGGCACGCCGCTATCTCGGCTTCGCCGGCGGCAGCGGCATCACCCCGCTGCTCGGAATCGTCAGGACGGTGCTGGCCGAGGAACCGATGTCGAGCTTCACGCTGGTCTACGGCAACCGCTCGATCAACAGCATCATGTTCCGCGAGGAATTGGAGGACCTCAAGAACCAGCACCTCGGACGGCTCGCCGTGCTGCACGTCCTGGAGAGCGAGGACCCCGACGGCGGGCTGTTCAGCGGCCGGCTCGACCGTGAGAAATGCGCGGCCCTGTTCGGCCGCTGGATCGACGTCGAGCATGTCGACCTGGCGTTCATCTGCGGCCCGGAGCCGATGATGCTGGCGGTCGCGGAGACCCTGAAGGAGCACGGCCTGGACGGCGCGCGGATCAAGTTCGAGCTGTTCGCCAGCGCCCGGCGCCGGCGCGGCCGCCAGGTCGCCGCCGTCGCCTCGACGCCGGCAGCCGCCGACCGGGGCTGTATGGCGACCATCGTGCTGGACGGCGTGGCGGTGACGTTCGGCATGCCGAAGGACGGGCAGACCATCCTGGAGGCGGCGAAGGCCGCCAGCCTCGACGTGCCCTACGCCTGCACCGCCGGGGTGTGCTCGACCTGCCGGGCCATGGTGATGGAGGGCGAGGTCGAGATGGAGGCCAACTACGCCCTCGAGGACTACGAGGTCCGGCGCGGCTACGTGCTGACTTGCCAGAGCCGCCCGGTAAGCGACAAGGTCGTTGTCGACTACGATCGGTAGCGCGCTGCAGGAAGCTGCCCCTGACGGGCGGCTCGGCGCGGCGAGATCCTGCGGCGGTTCGGCCTGCGCCGAACACCGAACCAGGCGCTGGCGGAACGCTGGCGCGGCGAGATCGCCGAGTTGCTGGACGACCACGGCATCGGCCCCGACGAAGGAACCCAGGCATGACGGGCGTGTACGCTTTCGACGGGGTGATCCCGGTGATCGATCCGGGCGCCTTCGTGCATCCCGCCGCGGTACTGATCGGCGACGTGATCGTCGGCCCGAACTGCTATGTCGGGCCGCTCGCCTGCCTGCGCGGCGACTTCGGGCGGATCGTCATGGAAGCCGGCTCCAACCTGCAGGAGACCTGCGTGGTGCACTCCTTCCCCGACCTCGAGGTGGTGATCGAGGAGGAGGGCCATATCGGCCACGGGGCGGTGCTGCACGGCTGCCGGATCGGCCGCAACGCCATGGTCGGCATGAACGCCGTGGTCATGGACGAGGCCGTGGTCGGCGAGAACAGCATCGTCGCCGCCATGGCGTTCGTGAAGGCCAGGGACCGGATCCCGCCGAACAGCCTGGCGGTCGGCAGCCCGGCCCGGGTTCTGCGCGAGCTGAGCGAGAAGGAGATCGAGTGGAAGCGCCAGGGCACCGGCGTCTACCGCAAGCTCGCCGCCGAGGCCCATGGCAAGCTGGTGGCCTGCGCGCCGCTGACGGCGGTGGAGCCGGATCGCAGGCGGGTGACGGCGCCGACCTACGATCCGCTGTTCCTGGAGCGCCTCAAGTTCGGGGACGGATAGCGGCAGCGGGGCAGATCCGCTGCCCACCGTGCTGCCGGGCTGTGCTATCAAGCGCCACGACGGCATCCCAGAATCCGAGGTCATGGTGAGAACGATCCTGCATGTCGGCTGCGGCCGGCAGTCGTACGATGGGCTGCCTCCGTTGGACTGGGAGAACGAATGGCGGCAGGTCCGGGTCGACATCGACCCGTCGGTAGAGCCGGACATCGTGGCCTCGATCGTGGACATGGCCGGGATCGAGGACGCCTCGGCCGAGTGCGTGTTCTCCAAGCACAATATCGAGCACCTGGAGGCTCACGAGGTCGGGCAGTGCCTGGCCGCCTTCCACCGGGTGCTCAAGCCCGAGGGCTTCCTGATCCTGCGGACGCCCGACCTGCGGGGCATCGCTCGGCTGCTGCTGCAATACGACCCGGAGGAGCCGCTCTACGTCGCCCAGGTGTACGGCAAGCAGATCCCGACCGCACCGCTCGACATGCTCTACGGCTCCCGGCATGAGATCGCCGGCGGCAACCGGTTCATGGCGCACCGGACCGGCTTCACGGCCGCATCGCTGCACCGGTATCTGCTGCGGGCGGGCTTCGAGAAGATCGAGATCGCCGAGAAGGCGGATACCCAGGAACTGATGTGCCTGGCGATGAAGCGGGTCGACGGCAACCTGCTGCCGGAGGTGCTGGGCGTTTCGATCTGACCGTCGGCCCGGCCGCGCGACAGCCGCTCACTTCACCGCCCTGACCCCCTCCAGGATCAGGGTGGTCGCCAGATCGGCGTATTCCTCGCGGGTCAGGCCGCCGTCCGGGCGGAACCACATGTAGACCCAGTTCAGCATGCCGAACAGCGACATGGTCACCGGCTTCAGCAGCGGCCGGCCGGTGTCCAGGGCCGGATTGACGGCCCGCAGCACGTCGCCGAAACGCGCCACGACGCGGCGTTCCAGATCCTTCAGCTCCTCGGCCCGGTCGGGCGGCAGGGTACGCATGGCGGCGATCTGCACCTGGTGAAGGTCGTCGGCGTCGCGGTAGCGCTCCAGCACCCGGCCGATCAGCAGGCGCAGGCGGCGCTCCGGCGGCAGCGCGGCATCGTCGACCTCGGCGATCGCCGCGTCGAGCTCCACCAGGTGCCGGCGGATGATGTCCTGCAGCAGCGCTTCCTTGCTGTCGTAGTAGTGGTACAGCAACGCCTTCGAGACCCCGCATTCGGCGGCGACCCGGGCCATCGAGGCGCGGTCGACCCCATGCTCGGCGAACACCGCCGCCGAGCGCTGCAGGATCGCCTGGCGCTTGTCGCCGTAGTCGGCGGCCCGGGTACGCGCCATCCCTACGCCTTCGACCGCTTGTCGACGACGCGCCGGGCCTTGCCGGCCGAGCGCTCGACCCCGCCCGGATCCTTCACCTCGACCGCGGCGGTGACGCCGACCACGCTCTTGATGTGATGCGCCAGCTCGCGGGCCGAGGCCTCGCGCGCCGCCGCGTCGGCACCGTCCCCGGCGGCCTCGACCAGCACGGTCATGCGGTCCAGGCGGCCGTCGCGGGTCAGCTCGATCTGGAAATGCGGGGCCAGGCCCCGGCACTTCATGAGCTGCTCCTCGACCTGGGTCGGGAACACGTTGACGCCGCGGATGATCATCATGTCGTCGGAGCGGCCGGTGATCTTCTCGATCCGCCGCATGGCGCGCGCCGTGCCGGGCAGCAGCCGGGTCAGGTCGCGGGTCCGGTAGCGGACGATCGGCAGCGCCTCCTTGGTCAAGGTGGTGAACACCAGTTCGCCGACCTCGCCGTCCGGCAGCACGGCGCCGGTCTCGGGATCGACGATCTCCGGGTAGAAGTGATCCTCCCAGACATGCAGGCCGTCCTTGGTCTCCACGCACTCGTTGGCGACCCCCGGCCCCATCACCTCGGACAGCCCGTAGATGTCGACCGCGTGCATGTCGAAGGCCTGCTCGATCTCCTGGCGCATGGCGTTGGTCCAGGGCTCGGCGCCGAAGATCCCGACCGCCAGCGAGGTCTGGCGCGGGTCCATGCCGACGCGCCGGAACTCGTCGAGGATCGACAGCATGTAGGACGGCGTCACCATGATGATGCGCGGCTTGAAGTCGGCGATCAGGGTGACCTGCCGCTCGGTCATGCCGCCGGAAACCGGGACCACCGTGCAGCCCAGCTTCTCGGCCCCGTAGTGGGCGCCGAGACCGCCGGTGAACAGGCCGTAACCATAGGCGACATGGGCGACGTCGCCGGGCCGCCCGCCCGAGGCGCGGATCGAGCGCGCCATCAGGTCGGCCCAGTTGTCGATGTCGCGCTGGGTGTAGCCGACCACCGTCGGCTTGCCGGTGGTGCCGGACGAGGCGTGCAGGCGGGCGACCCTGTCGCGCGGCACCGCGAACATCCCGAACGGATAGGTGTCGCGCAGGTCGCTCTTCACGGTGAACGGAAACCGGGCGAGGTCGGCCAGGCTCTTCAGGTCGTCGGGATGCACGCCGGCGGCGTCGAACCGGGCCTTGTAGAATGGCGCGTTGGCGTAGGCATGGCCGAGCGACCACTTCATGCGTTCGAGCTGCAGGCCGGCGATCTCGTCGCGCGAGGCGGTCTCGATCGGCTCCAGTTCCCCGGGCTTCGGCGACAGGTCTTCCATGGGCGTTCCCTCCCGAAACTCGCTTTTCCTATTCGGTTGCCAGCAGGGTGCCGCCGATGGTCCGCGACTGGCCGCGAAACTCGGCGACCGGCTCGCCCTTCTGGTTGGTGACGAGGATGTCGTAGATGCCGCTGCGGCCGTAGCGCTGCACCTCGTGGGCGCTGGCGGTCAGCCGGTCACCCTCGAAGGCCGGCGCGATGAAGGTGATCGAGCAGTGCTGGGCGACGGCGCGCTGGTCGTAGCTGTTGCAGGCAAAGGCGAACGCCGAGTCGGCCAGCGTGAAGATGTAGCCGCCGTGACAGGTGCCGTGGCCGTTGGTCTTGGCCCCGTCGACCGTCATCGACAGCATCGCCGTGCCGGGACCGACCGCGTCGAGCGCCATCCCGAGATTCTGCGAGGCCTCGTCACCCTCCCACATGGCACGGGCGCAGGCCTCGGCGAGGTTCTGCGGCGACTGATCCGAAGCGGCGGTCATCGCGGCCGCCCGGTGAAGGTGGCGGGTCGCTTGTCGACGAAGGCGGCGACGCCCTCGGCATAGTCCGGCGTGCGCCCGGCTTCGCGCTGCAGGTCGCGCTCGAGGTCGAGCTGGGCGTCGAGGGTGTTGCCGGAAGCCGCCTGGATCGCCCGCTTGGCGAGGCCAAGGCCGATGGTCGGCCCGGCGGCGAGCGACGCCGCCAGCTTGCCCGCCTCGTCCATCAGATGGTCGTCGTCCACGGCACGCCAGATCATGCCCCAGGCGGCGGCCGTGTCGGCGTCGAGCGGCTGTCCGGTCAATGCCAGGCCCTTGGCCCGGGCCTCGCCGAGCAGACGGGTGAGCGTCCAGGTGCCGCCGGCGTCCGGGATCAGGCCGATCCGGCAGAACGCCTGGATGAACTTCGCCGAGCGGCCGGCCAGCACCAGGTCGCAGGCCAGCGCCACGCTGGCCCCGGCGCCGGCGGCCACGCCGTTGACGGCACAGACGATCGGCTTCTCGATGTCGCGGATCAGCCGGATCAGCGGATTGTAGAGCTTCTCCAGGGTCGCCCCCAGATCGGGTTCGCCGGCCGATACGGCCGGGTCGACGTCGCCCAGGTCCTGGCCGGCGCAGAACGCCCGGCCGGCACCGGTCAGCAGGATCGCGCGGGAGGTCTCGTCCCAGCGGGCCTCGTCGAGAGCGGCGTGCAGCGCGGCATGCATGCGCGCGTCGAAGGCGTTGAGCTTGTCCGGCCGGTTCAGGGTCAGCCGCGCGACCCCGTCGGCGACCTCGACCAGCACCGTTTCGTTCGGCGCCATGCTTGCTTCCTCACTGGTTGGCAGGCTCTTGGGCGCTGGGATCGTATCCCGACCGGCCGGTCAGTCAATTGTCATCGAGATCGTAGCACTGCGAGCTGCCGAGCCCCGGTTTGCATCCCCCGCCCGACCCGCTACCCTCTCGCCTGAGGAAACCCAGGAGAGGGCGCCCCATGCCCGACACCCCGAAGATCGCGGCCGAGGCCCTGGAAGAGGCCGCCCGCACGGTGATGGCCAAGGCCGGGATCGAGATCCCGGACGACTATCTCGGCGGCATCCAGGAGATGGCCAGCACCGAGCGTGGCGACCTGTCGGCCTTCGTGCTGCGCGCCATGCTGGAGAACTGGGAGGCCGCCAAGGCCGACCGGCGGCCGATGTGCGCCGACACCGGGGTGCCGCGCTGGTACGTCAAATACGGCAACGAGGCCCGGGTCGAGGGCGGCCCGGTCGAGGTCGAGCACCGGCTGCGCCGGGCCACCGCCCGCGCCACCCACGACGTGCCGCTGCGCCCGAACCGGGTGCATCCGCTCAGCCGCAAGGACAACGACAACAACGTCGGCATCAACGCGCCGGAGATCGAGTACAGCTTCGAGCCGGACGCCGACTGGCTCGACATCACCACGGTCCACAAGGGCGGGCTGTTCGGGACCGACTACCGCATGCTGTTCCCGGCCGACGGCGTCGACGGCATCAAGCGCTTCGTCCTCGACACCCTGGTGGCGTTCGGCAAGCGCGGCCTGGCCTGCCAGCCGGCGATCGTCGGCATCGGCCTCGGCGGCTCCAAGGACACCTGCATGACGCTCGGCAAGCAGGCGGCCTGCCTGCGTACCGTCGGCGACCGCAACCCGGACCCGGAGATCGCCGCCCTGGAACTGGAGCTCAAGGACCTCGGCAACTCGATCGGCATGGGGGCGATGGGCTTCGTCGGCTCGTCCATGGTCGTCGATTGCCATATCGAGGTCGGCTACACCCACACCGGCGGCATGCCGATGAGCGTGCATTGCTTCTGCCTGTCGTCCAGGCGGGCGACCGCCAGGCTGCACCCGGACGGGCGGATCGAGTACCGCACCGACCCGGAATGGTTCACCCCCTACATGCGACGGGACACGGTCGAATGGCAGACCCCAGCACAACCGGCGGCAAGCTTCGCGAAGTCCGGCTGACCACCCCGGTCACCGACGCGGCCCTGCGCGGCCTGCAGCTCGGCGACGTGGTTTATCTCGACGGGCTGATCTACACCGGCCGCGAGAGCGTCTACAAGCGCGTGCTCCAGGACGGCATGGCCCCGCCGGTCGACCTGAAATCGCTCACCAACGTCAACTTCCACTGCTCGCCGGCAGCTTCCCGCAACGCCGACGGCAGCTTCAACGTCGGCGCCGTCACCGCCACCGCCAGCTTCCGGTTCTCGAAATGGCTGCCGCAGTGGTTCGAGGCGTCGGGTGCCAAGGTGATCGTCGGCAAGGGCGGGATGAGCGAGCAGGATTATCGCGAGGTGTTCGTGCCGGCCGGCGCGGTGTACCTGACCACCGTCGGCTACGGCACCGGCGCGCTGCTGGGACGCGGCATCAAGCGGGTGGTCGACGCCCACTGGATCGACGACCTGGGCATCGCCCAGGCCATGTGGGTGTTCGAGGTCGAGAAGTTCGGCCCGCTGCTGGTCGAGAGCGACATGGACGGCAACTCGCTGTTCGAGCGCAACAACCGCATCGTCAACCAGGGCCTGGCCCGGGTCTACGAGGGCCTGAAGGCCCCGAGCCTCGGACGCTTCGGCGAGACCGACGATCGCCGGGACGAGCTGATCGGGTAGGCGGGCGGCCGAATCTGCCGGGAACCCGGCACTCCATCATGTCGGCCAGCATTGGATGAAACAGTCGCTGTCATCCGCTAATATGGCGTCCGGAACAGCGGACCACGACAGCGGGGGAGGCATCATGCGTATCACGGCACCAGTCGGGGCCGCCCTGCTCGGCCTGCTCCTGCTCCTCGCCCCCTCCCCGGGTTTCGCGGCCACCGAGGCGGACACGGCCCGCTGCGCAAAACCGCTGCCGAAGCCGTCGGCCGACAAGGCGGCGTTCGACACGGCACTCGTCGCGTTCCTCGGCGACTTTCTCGGCGACTTCGCGTCCGGCAGCCCGGCGCCCTGCTTCGAGGTCTTGGGCTGGAAGGCCGACGGGGTGCGGCGGCCATCGGGACCGGCGTTCATCGACCCGCGTTCAGGCGCGCTGCAGAGTGCCGGCACCCATGGCGCCGGGCACATGCGGGTGTGGTACTCGCCCGAGGTGATCGACTGGCTGGAGGGCGACCGCGCGGGCCGGGTGCCGGACGGCGGGGTGATCATCAAGGCGATGTTCAAGCGCCAGCCGCCGGGCTTCGAGGACATGGCGTTCAGCGGCTACGCCATCATGGTTATGGACCACGCCGGGTCCTGGGACGGCTGGTACTATGCCGACGGCGCGCTGTCGGGCAGCCCGACCGAGGCCAGCGCCACCGCGCCCTATGGCTTCTACGACTACAACAGCTTCGGGCAGTACTGCGTGAACTGCCACGCCTCGGCGGTCGACAACAACACTTTCGCGACCCTGCGCAACCTGCGGGTCCCGGACGAGCTGCCGGACACCAACGAGGCGCCGCTGTGGTTCGCCACCAGCATTCCGACCATGCCGGTGCAGACCCTCGACACCCTGGCCCGCTACACCACGCCGCACGAGCACGGGGCCGGCACCGGCGGCCCGTCGCTGCACCCGGCCGACGGCGTGCCGCGGTTCAATCCGGACGTGTTCGACCACTATCCGTCGGTGCCGGGCGGCTATGTCGCGTCGAAGCCGAAGCCGTTCCCCTACGAATCCCACGACCACGTCCCGCAGGGCCCGCAGCCCGCCGGGCACCGGCCGTTCCTGACGTCGGACCAGTGCATCGGCTGCCACAACGCGACGGTGAACAACGACGCGCTGCCGAACATGACCCTGCAGGTGCGCGCGCCCGGGGCGCCGGCGGACTCGGTGCCGGAGCGCATCAACCTGTCGCCCTACGCCGAGTGGCGGTATTCGATGATGGGGCTGTCGGGCCGCGATCCGATCTTCTTCGCCCAGCTCGAGACCGAGCGGAACCTGCACCCGGAACTGGCCGACGTCATCGACAACAAGTGCCTGTCCTGCCACGGCGTGATGGGCCAGCGCACCTACCTGCACGACAATGGGCCGGAGGCGCTGTTCACCCACAAGATGGTGATGGCCGATCCGGCGAAATCCGCTCCGGACGCCCGGCGCTACGGCGCGCTGGCCCGGGACGGGGTGTCCTGCATGGTCTGCCACCGCATCGAGGCCGACGGCCTCGGCACCCCCGCCACCTATACCGGGCAGTTCAAGGTGTCCGCCGACGCCACGAAAATCTACGGGCCGTACAAGCAGGTGGTCGAGAAGCCGATGCAGCACGCCATCGGCCTGACGCCGGTGTTCCAGCCGCAGATCAGGAGTTCGGAGCTGTGCGGCTCCTGCCACACCGTGCTCACGCCGTCGCTCGACACCGGCAAGCCCTACACCCGCGCCCAGTTCGACGAGATGGCGAAGACCGGCAAGGGCGTGTTCCACGAGCAGACCACCTATCTGGAATGGAAGAACAGCGCGTTCTCCGGCCAGGTCGCCGGCACCGCCGGGTCGGTCCAGTCCTGCCAGGACTGCCACATGCCGAACCGCTTCGGCGCCAAGTCGCTGGCGTTCCGCATCGCATCGATCGAGGACGAGACCTTCCCGTTCGTCGACGAGCGGCTGCCGCCCAAGGACCTGCACATGCGCGTGCGCGGCCGCGACCCGGCCTCGGGCGACCGCTACTCGCGGCACTCGCTGCACGGCATCAACGCCTTCGCCGGGGCGTTCTTCGAGCAGTTCCCCTGGCTGCTGGGGATCGGCCGCGGCGACCCGATGACCGGCCTGGCCAACGGCCCGGTGAACGCCCGGAGCGTGGAGCAGATGGCCGCGTCGCAGACCGCCGAGGTGGCGATCGACGCCTTCGACGTCGCCAACGGCACGGTGTTCGCCGAGGTCTCGGTGCGCAACCTGACCGGCCACAAGTTCCCGTCCGGGGTCGGGTTCCGGCGCGCCTTCCTGGAGTTCACGGTGATGGCCGACGGCAAGCCGGTGTGGACCTCCGGCGGCACCGGCGGCAACGGCGTGATCGGCACCGAGGCGGCCGGCGCCTTCGTACCGCTGCCGAGCGAGTTCTGGACCGACAACGCCTACCAGCCGCACTACGCGACCATCACCGATCCGAACCAGGTGCAGATCTACGAGGAGGTGGCGGCCGACAGCAAGGGCGACATCACCTCGAGTTTCCTGGCGCTGCGCAAGGTGCTCAAGGACAACCGGCTGCTGCCGCGCGGCTGGTCGGCCGAGGGCCCGGACGCCGCGATCACCGGTCCGCACGGCGGCGCCGCCGACGACCCGGCCTATGCCGACGGCAGCGGCGCGGACCGGATCCGCTACGTCGCCCAGCTGCCGGCCGGCACCACCGGGCGGATCACCGCGAGCGCCACCCTCTACTACCAGGCGATCCCGCCGCACTACCTGAACCAGCGCCTGCGGTATCTCGGCCAGGAGGCGTCGGACCGGCTCGCCTGGTTCGTGCAGAACGTCTCGCTCGGCGGTCGGGCGGCGGACTGGAAGCTGCGGGTGGCGTCGGCGCACGCCGCCGAGTGAGGCGGCAGGGCGGAGGGGTCGTCCGGGACGTCGCCCCTCAGTCCCGGAAATCCGGCAGGCCGGCGCCGATGTCGATATAGGCGCGGCGCATGACGTTCATGACCTGCAGCTCGTCGGCCTCGGCGACGTAGTCCCGCTCGCGTTCGCGGGCCGGGCTCGAGCAGAAATAGACGAGGTTGGCGACGTCGTCGTCGCCGCGCATCGGGAAGGCGATCGACTCGCGGGTCAGCACCTGGCCGGTCCGGGTCAGCGAGCGTAGCTGGACGAGCATCCCGGCCGGCTGCCGGCAGATCGCGAAGATCGCCGCCGAGGCCTTCGGGCGTCGCGACTCCTCGACGAAGTCGAGATAGTTGCGGCCGGTGATTTCCTGCCCGTAATCCTCGACCACCGACGAGCCGATGAGCCGAATCCGCAGCAGCTCCGGCGACACCAGTTCATGGATCACCACGTTCGGAAGCAGCCGCGGGACATCCTCCGGACGAAACGCGTCCCGGCGCGGGATCCCGCCGACCTTCGGCAACGACGCCCAGTATTCGGCAAAGTCCCGCGAACGGTCCTCCGTGATATCGACTCCGTCGAGGATTCCCACAGTCCGCGCCACTCGCCGCCCCCGGCCACGCTGCCATGCGCGAAGTCTATCACGTCCGGGGCGCCGGCATCGGCGTTCGTGTCGACGCCCGTCGACCGGTACGCTAAGACTGCGTCCTCACATCGCCGCGGGAGGCGGCCCTGTCCGACACCGGATATCTTGACGACAGTCGGCGCGGGACGGGCATCCTGCTGATGCTGGCGGCGTTCGTGCTGTTCACCTGCCTGGACACCTCGGCCAAGCTGCTGTCGCAGGAGATGAACAGCCTGCAGATCGTGTGGGCGCGCTTCGTCGGCCATGCCGTGCTGGTGGCGGCGGTGCTGCTGCCGCGCAGGGGCCTGCGGGTGCTGGCATCGTCGAACCTGAAGCTGCAGCTGGTCCGCTCGGGCTTCCTGTTCCTGTCGACGATCTTCAACTTCTTCGCGCTGCGCTACCTGCAGCTCGCGACCACCTCGGCGATCATGTTCACCATCCCGCTGCTGGTCGCCGCCCTGTCGGTGCCGCTGCTGGGCGAGAAGGTGGGCTGGCGGCGCTGGACGGCGATCGCGGTCGGCTTCGCCGGCGTGCTGATCATCGTGCGGCCGACCGGGGCGACCCTGCACTGGGCGATCGGGCTGTCGCTGTGCAACGTGGTGTGCGTCTCGCTGTACCAGATCGCCACCCGCAAGCTGGCGGCGCGCGACCATTCCGACACCACCTCGCTGTACTCGCCGCTGTTCGGGACGGTGATCCTGCTGCCGCTGCTGCCGTTCGTGTGGGAGCCGCCGTCCGGGCCGCTGGCCTGGGCGCTGCTGTGCGGGCTCGGGGTGTTCGGCGGCATCGGGCACTGGCTGCTGATCATCGCCCACCGGTTCGCCCCGGCGTCGCTGCTGGCCCCCTTCAGCTACACCGGCATCCTGTGGATGACGGCCTCCGGCTACCTGGTGTTCGGCCACCTGCCGGACGAATGGACGGTGGCCGGCGCCAGCGTGGTGATCGCCAGCGGGCTGTACGTGTTCCACCGCGAGCAGCTGCGCAAGGCCGGGACCTGACGCTGCCCCCCCCTGACATCGCCCCCTGGCATCGCCCCCTGGCGCCGGTCCCGACGCCGGTCCCGACGCCGGGCGCTATCCCCGGGTCGCGACCCAGCGCTCGTTCTCCTGAGCCGACTTGGAGCCTTCGATCTCCGGCGGATCGTTCGGCTTGGAGGAGAAGTTCTCGACACCGCCTTCGGCCAACCGCAGGCCGGCCGCCTTCATGGCGTCGTCCGCCACCACCGCGATCGGCGAGTAGAACGGGTGGTGATGCGCGAGGTAGGGCTCGTTGCTGCGCGCGTTGTAGCAGCAGATCAGGGTCCAGCGCCGGCTGTCGCTCTCGTTCCGGTCGGAGCGGTGCAGCGTGTTGCAGTGGAAGAACACGCCGTCACCCGGCTCTATCTCGCAATGCACCACCTCCAGGCGCTCCAGCGCCTTGTCGACCCGGACCGGGTCGGCGCCGACCTGGCTGCCCTCCAGCATCTTGTGCTCGATCCGGCCCATCCGGTTCGAGCCGCGCAGCACCTGCAGGCAGCCGTTGCCGCGATCGGTCCGGTCAAGGGCGATCTGGACGCTCGCCATGTCGGGGAACAGGCAGCCGTTGTTGTACCAGTAGCCATAGTCCTGGTGCCATTCCCAGGCCCCGCCGACCCGTGGTTCCTTGGCGGTCAGCTTGGAGTGGTAGTGGTAGACCTCGCCGCCGAGCAGGTCGGCCATGGTGTCGACGATCCGGCGCGACCGGGCCGCCAGGCCGTAGGCGCTGTCGCCGGGGTGGTTCCAGCTCACCATCTTGGTGGCCTTGCCGCCGGAATCGAAGCGGTCGTAGAGGTTGCGGCGCACCTCCGGGTCGGTCTCCATCGCCGCCCGCAGCAGGCCGGTCTCCTCGGCATCGAACAGGCCCCGGGCGATGAAGAAACCGTCGCGTTGAAACGCGGCGCGCGCGGCGTCGTCGAGCATGAAGGCCATGGCGTCTCTCCCGGATCGGCTTTTCATTGCCGACAACGCTATGCCCGCCGAGTGCGCGGGTCAAAGCGACTTGTGGCGGTCCGCCGTGCCCCATACGCTGCCGGTTCCCTATCCCGGCGAACGAGACGACCATGGCCATCGCGACCACGCTGTTCGACCTGACCGGACGGACCATCCTGATCACCGGCGCCTCGCGCGGCATCGGCTTCGCCATGGCCAAGGCCTGCGCCGAGCACGGCGCCCGGGTCGTGCTGAACGGCCGCGACCCGAAGACCCTGGCGGAGAAGGTCGACGAACTGGCCGCCGCCGGCCACGACGCCGAGGGCGAGGCGTTCGACGTCACCGACGAGCCGGCGGCGATCGCCGCCCTGGACCGCATCGTCAACCGGCACGGCGAGCTGCACGGCCTGATCGCCAATGCCGGGATACAGCACCGGGTGCCGGTGCTGGAGTTCCCGACCGAGGATTTCCGGCGCGTCGTCGAGACCAACCTGACCGCCTGCTTCATGCTGGGGCGCGAGGCGGCGAAGCGGATGATCGAGACCGGCGGCGGCGCGATCGTCAACACCGTGTCGATGATGGGGCCGATCGCCCGGCCGACGATCCCCGCCTATATCGCCGCCAAGGAGGGCCTGCGCGCCCTGACCCGGGCGATGGCGGTCGAGCTCGGCTCCAGGGGCGTGCGGGTCAACGCCATCGCCCCCGGCTACATCGCCACCGAGATGAACACCGCCCTGATCGAGAACAAGGAGTTCAACGACTGGGTGGTCGCCCGCACCCCGATGGGCCGCTGGGCGCAGCCGGACGAACTGGGCGGCGCCGCGGTCTACCTGATGAGCCCGGCCGGCAGTTTCGTAAGCGGCCACATCCTGGCGGTCGACGGCGCCATGAGCGTGGCGGTATAGGGCTCGGGCCCGCCCGGCCTCTCCCCGCCCGGCCCGTTATCGACCGGGGACGTCCCGCCCCGCCGTGGCGGTTTCGGCGGCGGTTTCGGCGGCGGCTTCGGCGGCGGCTTCGGCGGCCTTCCGGCGGCGCGCCCGGCGGGCCATCATGTTCAGGCCCTCGATGACCGCCGAGAACGCCATGGCGGCGTAGATGTAGCCCTTCGGCACATGCGCCCCGAACCCCTCGGCGATCAGCGTGGTGCCGATCAGCAGCAGGAAGCCGAGCGCCAGCATCACCACCGTCGGGTTGCCGTTGATGAAGTTGGCGAGCGGGTCGGCGGCCAGCAGCATGACCGCGACGGTGACCAGCACCGCCAGGACCATGATCGGCACGTCGTCGGTCATGCCGACGGCGGTGATGATGCTGTCGATCGAGAACACCAGGTCGAGCACCAGGATCTGCCCGATCGCGGCGGTCACCCCGATGCTGGGGGCCCGGCTGTCGAACAGGTCCGGTCCCGGGTCGGGATCGACGTTGTGATGGATCTCCCGGGTCGCCTTCCACACCAGGAACAGCCCGCCGGCGACCAGGATCAGGTCGCGCCAGGAGAAGCCCTGGTCGAACAGCGTGAACACCGGCGCGGTCAGCTGGACGATCACGGCGACCGTGCCGAGCAGCCCCAGCCGCAGCAGCAGCGCCGCCGAAATGCCGATCCGCCGGGCCCGCGACCGCTGATCCTCGGGCAGCTTGTTGGTCAGGATCGAGATGAAGATCAGGTTGTCGATCCCCAGCACGATCTCCATGGCGATCAGCGCCGCCAACGCCGCCCAGGCGGTGGGGTCGACGGCGAGCGAGACCAGGTAGTCCATCGTCGTCTCCCGACAGCGCCGGCACCGCGACATGGTGCCGAACTCCCCGCCGGAACGCTTCCGCCGGCGCCGCGGTTCCGGACCGCCGGCGTCCGCCGCATCGATCCCCGGCGCGCCGGGCTGCCCCTCTACTGCTTGCCCGCCCGCTCCAGGTTGAGCGCCAGCAGCCGCTCCAGCGCCTCGTCCTCGGTGATATCCGCCGGCCAGCCATAGGCCGCCGCCACCGCGGCGTCGAGCTCGGCATGGGCGTTGGCCAGCCACGCCGGCCGCTCGTTGTAGAGGTTGGTGAGCGTGCGCTTCTTCAACGCCTTGGCCGATTCCGGGTCGCGCGGCAGCACCCTGTCCGGATAGCCCTCGACCACCTCCGGCACCCGCACCACCCATTCCGGCGGGTTCAGCCAGTTCTCGCGATACTCGTTCAGCCTGCGCGCCGCCTCGGCGATGGCGACGGCGCGCGGGTCGTCGGCGTAGTCGGCGGCCGGGATGTTCGGCGTCAGGCCCTCGGGAAAAGCGAAGGTCTCGAAGGTCGTTGTCGGCGTGTAACGCGGGCGATCCTCAAGACTCGTACCGAGGCGAAGCGACCACGATTCGTGGAATCGCGAGTGCAGAACTCCAAACGTAGTGTCGTTGTCCCTGGCGACCGCGATCAACGCACTGTCAGGTACAACGATGGCCGCGAACCATCGGAACAGCCGATGCTTTGAATGACGGACAGTGGTGACATATCGCTCGCATCGCCTCAAGCACTCCCACATTCCCTGGCGGGGCTCTACATGCCGCCACCAGTATGTCCGATATAATTCTCGGTTGTTCGCTAGCCGATCCGGCCTAATGCGCTCACGCACATACTCAAACGGCGCCTGGAACAGCGAGGCATCAGATTCTAACATAGTTCAGCCGAAGTCGATGATCCACTTATCGGCCGACCGCCGAGTCACGTCCATTCCATTGACCCAGGGCCGCAGAACCTCGGCATTGCTCCGCCCGTGTGGGTTCGGCAGCCGAAGCCATTCGCGCGCCAATTCGCCTGGAATGTCGAACGCCCCGCCCTTGGTGTCGCCCATGAAGGCGACGCCGACGTTCTCGGCCAGACGGGCTGCGGTCGTAAGGTCGAAAGCCGTGCCTGACAAGTCGGCATTCACGATCGCGACCGGCTTGCCGTCCAGGTAGATCGGCAGACTCGGGTCCGGCACACCGAAACACACCAGCGAGACCCGCACGGCGGCGCCGTCGAGGATCCAGGGCTCGTCCGCGTGCGCGTCGAAGATCCGGCCTGCGGCAACTGCCTGCTCCAGCGCCTCGCGATTGGCGCCGCCGCGGATGGAGTTCGTGGCGACCAGCCCGACCCGCCAGACCGATCCGTCCGCCACCAGTTGGGCGGCCTTGGCGAACCAGTAACAGACCAGGTCCGCCTCGGCCGGGACGCGTCCTCGGTACAGCGCGAACAGCCGGTCGACATAGTCGTCCCCGAGACCGTCGCGCAATCGCTTGCCACCCAGGAACGGAGGATTCCCGACGATCACATTCGCCCTCAGCCACTCGGGTTCGCTACCGTCCGGGTTCATGATCGCGTCACGGCATTCGATGGTGTCGAGCGGCTTCAGGATCGGGTTCTTCGACACGCCGAAGCCGTTGCGGCGCATCCACTGGATCTCGCCGATCCAGATGCTCACGCGCGCCAGTTCGGCGGCGTAGGGGTTGATCTCGATGCCGGCCCGGTGCTCCAGGTCCTTCAGCGCCAGCAGGGCGAGATACAGGAAGTTCCCGGAGCCGCAGGCCGGGTCGAGCACCCGGAACGCCCGCAGCCGGTCGACGAAGTCGCGATACAGCGCCGCCGCCCGGTTGCGCGCGGCGGTGCGGGCGCCGGCCTTCGCGCTCTCGGCCTTGACGACCTCCGCCTCGATCTTCGCCCGGGTCCCGTTCCACTCGGCCGTCAACGGGCGCACCAGCACCGGATCGAGGATCAGCATGATCTTGTCGGGATCGGTGTAGTGGGCGCCGAGCTGCGAGCGCTTGTCGGGGTCCAGGCCGCGTTCGAACAGGGTGCCGAAGATCGACGGGTCGATGTCCGACCAGTCCATTCGGGCGGCCTCCAGCACCAGCTCGATCTGGGTGCGGCCGAGCGGCAGGGCGTCGTCGCTGTCGAACAGCCCGCCGTTGAACCAGTCGACCAGCTCCAGGCCGATCCGGCCGCCGGTGCGCATCTTGGCGAACACCTCGCGGGCCAGCTCGACGAAGCTGTCCGGATCGGCCCGCGACGCCTCCAGCAGCCGCATGAACAGCTTGTTCGGCAGCAGGTCGACGTCCTCGGCGAACATCGCGAACACCAGCCGGTTGACGAAATGCGCGACCGCCTCCGGCTCGTGGCCCTGGGCGCGCAGGTCGCGGGCCAGCTCGGCGAACTTGCGGGCCGCCGCCTCGGTCATGGTCTGCCGGGTGATGCCGGGCTTCAGGCGCTCGGGGTCGGAGAAGACCCGGCTGAGGGTCTGGCGGACGGCGGCATCGTGCAGGTCGTCCAGCGCGATCCGGTGCACCCGGCTGACCGTGTTGGTCCAGTTGGTGTGGATCTCGAACCGGTCGGTGTCGCACACCACCAGCAGCGGCGGGTTCTCCAGCGCCAGCGCGTATTGCTGAAGCTGGCGCAGCGCCTTGCCGAGGTCGCTGCCCTTGCGCTTGTACTCCCAGCCGAAATGACCGCGTTTCCAGACGTCGGCCCAGCCGCCGCCACCGCCGGTCTTGATGGCGCCCTTCTCGAAGGCGTACCACTCGCCCTTCGGGTCGGCGTCGGCCGGCTTCTTCTCGCCCAGCAGGTCGCAGAGATCGAGGAAGTGCTGCTGCGCCGCCGACCGCTCGGTCAGGTCCACGGCCTTCCACTTCGCGATGAACTCGCCCGGCGTCATGCGCCCCGCTCCCCAGGTCTTTCGGCCGAGGCAGCCAAGCACCGGCGGCGTCGGGTCGCAACCGGCAATCGATCGGGCGCCCGGCCCCGCGCGTCGGCCTGGACAGCCCGCCGCCGCCGGCCTCACCCCACCCCGTCGATCAGATCCAGCAGCCGGTCGAGCTGCACCTGCCAGGTGTGGCGCGCCATGGACGCCGCGCCGGCGGCGCCGATCGCCCGCGCCCGCTCGCGATCCCGCCACACGCTCTCCAGGGCCTCGACGATCTCGTCGACGTCGGATTCGCCCCAGCCCTCGGTGCCCTGCCCGGGTTCGTCGGCGACCACCGGCCGCTGCCGGCGCAACGGGATGCAGGCGCCGTCCTCGATGATGTCGAGGTGCCCGGTATTGGCCGACAGAATGGTCGGCACGCCGCAGGCCATCGCCTCCATCGCCACCAGGTTGGTGCCGCCCTCGGCCCGGTTCGGGAACAGCGCCACGTCGGCCTCGCGCATCAGCAGCGACAGCCAGTCATGGGTGAAGAAGCCGAACATCATGATGTCGTTGGCGCCGACGCCGAGCTCGCTCATCCAGGCGTTCCAGTCGAGGCCGCGCTCGTCCGAGACCGGCGGCGGGCCGGCCAGGTGGGGCGAGTGCCGGAGCTGGGTCAGGCCGCGCGACGGCGTGCGGGCATCGCCCCACACCGACAGCAGCAGGGTCTCCGGATGGCGCGACCGGAACGCCTTGCAGGCCGCCAGGACGATGTCCTGGCCCTTGCGGAACTCCAGCTTGCCGCCGCTGAAGATCGTGAAGCGGTCGCGGAACTCGCCGAGCCGCGGGGCCGGGTGGAAGACCGAGGGGTCGATGCCCTGGATGCAGGTCACCGGGTTCTGCGCGCCCTGCCCGGCCAGCATGTCGCGGCACCACGTCGACCCCGCCACCACCAGCGGGAACGACGCGAACCGGCGGCGCGCCCAGTCGCTGCAGGCGGTGTTCTCGATGAAGGTCAGCGCCACCTCGCGCTCGGCGGTCACCGCGACCGGGTTCGGCGCGAACGCCGGCTCGGCGTTGTTGCCGAGCGCATGGGCGACCACCAGGGCGTTGCCGGGCGCCCGCAGGTCGATCCCGCCCCGGCCCTCCAGGATCGCGGCCGAGCCGTGGATCACCTGCTGCAGTCGCCAGTGGCGCAGCTCGTCGAAGCGGAACTTGCTGGCCGGCTGCAGCAATACCGGCATCGGCCCGCCGCGCCGCGACAGGTGCAGCGCCAGCTCGATCCCGTAGGTGCCCCAGCCGTAGTTGCTGCCGATCTGCCAGTTGAGCCCGAGAGCCTTCATCGAGACATGCCGCCCATCCTGGCCCTTCGCCGCTCAGATCACCTCGCGGAACAGCGCCTTGGCGGCGTCGAGGGTGAGTTCGACCGGGTTGCCGCCGGCGGTCGGGTCGACGATCGCCATGGCGGCGAGGTCGTCGATGCGGTTGTCGCCGACGCCGAGCTCGCGCAGCTTCTCCGGGATGTTCATGTCGGCGCGCAGCTTCAGCGCCAGGTCGTAGAAGGCGTCGAAGCTGTCGCCGACCCCGAGATAGGCCGCCGCCGCCGCCAGCCGGTCCGCGACCGCCGGGCGGTTGAAGCGCAGCACCGCCGGCATCACCACGGCGTTGGTGGTGCCGTGGTGGGTGTTGTAGACGGCCCCCACCGGGTGCGACAGCGCGTGGATCGCGCCCAGGCCCTTCTGGAAGGCGACCGCGCCCATGGCGGCGGCGCTCATCATGTGGGCGCGGGCCTCCAGGTCGTTGCCGTCGGCATAGGCGCGCGGCAGGTAGGTCGCGACCAGCCGCAGGCCCTCCAGGGCGATGCCCTGGCTCATCGGGTGGTAGAACGGGCTGCTGTAGGCCTCCAGACAGTGCGCGAAGGCGTCGAGCCCGGTGCCGGCGGTGATCGCCCTGGGCATGCCGACGGTCAGCTCGGGGTCGCAGATCACCACCGAGGGCAGGATCTTCGGGTGGAAGATCACCTTCTTCACATGGCTCTCGGAGTTGGTCAGCACGCCGGCGCGGCCGACCTCGGAGCCGGTCCCGGCGGTGGTCGGCACCGCCACGATCGGGGCGATCTTCGAGGCGTCGGCCCGGGTCCACCAGTCGCCGACGTCCTCGAAGTCCCAGACCGGCCGGGTCTGGCCGGCCATGAACGCCACCAGCTTGCCGAGGTCGAGGCCGGAGCCGCCGCCGAACGCGATCACGCCGTCATGGCCGCCGGCCTTGAAGGCGGCGACGCCGGCCGCGAGGTTCACGTCGGTCGGGTTCGGGTCGACTTGCGAGAACATCGCCCGGCCGAGGCCGGCGGCGTCCAGGATGTCGAGGGTCGCCGCGGTGATCGGCAGCCCGGCCAGGCCGCGGTCGGTGACCAGCAGCGGCCGCTCGATGCCGGCCGCCGCGCAGGCCTGCGGCAGTTCCTTGATGCGGCCGGCGCCGAAGCGGATGGCGGTCGGGTAGCTCCAGTTGGCGGTCGGGGAAGCCATGCGGTCAGGCCTTCTTCAGATGGTAGGACTTGGGGCGGGTCAGGTTCTGGAAGCCGATCGGCGACAGCGCGCCGCCGCGCCCGGTGTCCTTGCAGCCGGTCCAGCACAGGCCGGGGTCCAGGTAGTCGGCGCGGTTCATGAACACGGTGCCGGTCTCGACGCGGGCCCCCAGCGCCGCGGCGCGGCCGGGATCGGCGGTCCACAGCGACGCGGTCAGGCCGAAGTCGCTGTCGTTCATCAGCGCCACCGCCTCGTCGTCGCCCGACACCTTCATGATGCCGACCACCGGGGCGAAGGTCTCGTCGCGCATCACCCGCATGTCGTGGGTCACGTCGACCAGGATCTGCGGCATCAGGTAGGTGCCGCCGTCATCGGCCGGGAACAGCTGGCGGCCGATCAGCGGCCTGGCACCGGCGGCGACCGCCTCGGAAACCTGGGCCCGGGCCTCCTCGGCGAACCGGATGTTGGCCATCGGGCCGAGCGTGGTCTCGGGATCGAACGGATCGCCGAGCCGGTAACCCTCGACGATCGCCACCGCCTTCTCGACGAAGCTGTCGAACAGCGGCTCGGCGACGTAGATCCGCTCGATGCCGCAGCAGCACTGGCCGGAATTGAACATCGCGCCGTCGATCAGCGTGTCGGCGGCGGCGCCGACATCGGCGTCCTCCATCACATAGCCCGGGTCCTTGCCGCCGAGCTCCAGCCCCAGCCCGGTGAAGGTGCCGGCGGCCGCCCGCTCGATCGCCCTTCCGCCGGCGACCGAGCCGGTGAAGTTGACGAAGTCGAAGGCGCGGCCGGCGATCAGCGCCTCGGTGGTGCCGTGGTCGAGGAACAGGTTGACGAACAGCCCCTTTGGCAGCCCGGCCTCCTCGAACGCCCGCACCATGCGCTCGCCGACCAGCAGGGTCTGCGAGGCGTGCTTCAAGGCCACCGCGTTACCGGCGATCAAGGCCGGTGCCACGGTGTTGATCGCGGTCATGTAGGGATAGTTCCAGGGCGCCACCACCAGCACCACGCCGTGCGGTTCGCGCAGGATGCGGCGCTCGAAGCGATCGGAGTCCTCGACCACCATCGGTGCCAGCGCCGTCCCGGCGATGTCGGCCATGTAGGAGGCGCGCTCGTCGACGCCCTTGAACTCGCCGCCGTAGCGCACCGGCCGGCCCATCATGCGGGCCAGTTCCGGCACCACCTCGTCGTTCATGGCGCCGAGCCGGGCGACCCCGGCGCGCACCAGGGCGACCCGGTCGGCCAGCGGCCGCGCCGCCCACGCCTTCTGCCGGCCGCGGGCACCGTCGACGGCGGCGCGGGCGGCATCGAGGGACATCGCCGGACGCTCGGCGAACACCGAGCCGTCGATCGGCGAGATGCATCGGATCATCGTGCTCATGCTCAGGCCCTTTCGAATCCGCGGGCGACTTCCCAGTCGGTGACCCTGCGGTCGTATTCCGACTGCTCCCAGTTGGCCGCGTGCAGGTAGTGGTCGATCACGTCGTCACCGAAGGCGGCCCGCATGGTGGCCGAGCCGTCGAGGGCGGCGATCGCCTCGCGCAGGGTGGTCGGCACCTCCTTCACGCCCTGCCCGCCATAGGCGTCGCCGACGAAGGCCGGCTCCAGCGGGCGCCGGTTCTCGATGCCGTCGATGCCGGCCGCCAGCATCGCCGCCATCGCCAAATACGGGTTCAGGTCGGCGCCGCCGACTCGGCACTCGACGCGCACGCCCTTGCCGCCGGCGCCGCAGACCCGGAACCCGGCGGTGCGGTTGTCGAGCGACCACACCGCCTTGGTGGGCGCGAAGGTGCCCTTCACGAAGCGCTTGTAGGAGTTGATGTAGGGCGCCAGGAACAGGGTGATGTCGCGGGCATTGTGCAGCAGCCCGGCCATGTAGTGGCGCATGGTCTCCGACATGCCGTGCTCGGCGGCGGGATCGTGGAACAGCGGCTTGCCGTCCGGGCTCCACAGCGATTGGTGGACGTGCGAGGAGTTGCCGGCGGCATCGTAGTGCCACTTCGCCATGAAGCTGATCGACCGGCCCTTGGCCCAGGCGATCTCCTTGCAGGCGTTCTTGGTGATGGCGTGGCGGTCGGCCATGGTCAGGGCGTCGGCATAGCGCACGTTGACCTCGCACTGGCCGGCGTCGGCCTCGCCCTTGGTGTTCTCGACCGGGATATCGGCGCCCTGCAGGCCCTTGCGGATCGCCCGCATTACGTCCTCCTCCTTGGTGGTCTGGAGGATGTGATAGTCGGCGTTGTAGTGGCTGAAGGTCGCCAGGCCGCGATAGCCGGCGGCATGCGCCTCGGCGTAGCTGTCGCGGAACAGGAAGAACTCCAGCTCCGACGCCATCATCGGCGTCATGCCCATGGCCGCCAGCCGGGCGATCTGCTTCTTCAGGATGCTGCGCGGCGCGTGCGGCACCTCGGCATCGCCGTGGTGGTCGAGCACGTCGCACAGCACCAGTGCTGTACCCTCGAGCCACGGGATCCGCCGCAAGGTCGCGAGGTCCGGCCGCATGACGTAGTCGCCGTAGCCGGCCTCCCAGCTGGTCGACTTGTAGCCCTCGACCGTGGTCATCTCCAGGTCGGTGGCAAGCAGGTAGTTGCAGGAGTGCACCTCCTGCCAGGCGCTGTCGACGAAGTATTCGGCCTGCATGCGCTTGCCCATCAGCCGGCCCTGCATGTCGACCTGGGCGACCACCACGGTGTCGATCGTGCCGTCGGTCACCGCCTGCCTGAGTTCGTCGAGTGTCAGTTTGCCAGCCATGGGGTCCGTCGCGTTTCTGTGTGGAGTTGAAACAGCGCTGCCATATCACGCCCGCCGGGAAGCGCCAGCCCCGGGTTCGTCGGCGATGCGGCGGCGGGTGGGTCCCGGCTCTACGCGGCTGCGCCGCTGCGGCCGGGATGACGGAAGTTGATGGTCGTCATCCCGGAGCGACCCGCCACAAGCGGGACGCATCCGGGACCCACGCGAACCGTCAGCCGTAGCGGTACGGCCGGCCGGCCTTCTGCATGTCGGCGTTGTACTTCTTGAAGATGTCCACGACCTTCTTCTTGGTCGGGGATTCGGCGGCGATCTCGTCCCAGAACTTGATCGCGGCCGCCTCGACCGTCGCCCACTCGGCGTCGGGAATGGTGGTCAGCTTCATCTTGGTGCCGTCGACCCGCAGCGAGGCCTCGCCGCCCCAATACCACCACTGGCGATAGTAGTGGCTGCTGTCCATGGTCAGCTTCAGCAGTTCCTTCAGGTCGTCCGGAAGCTCGTTGTAGCGGTCCATGTTGGCGAAGAACGAGCCCGCCCAGGCGCCGGAGATGTTGTTGGTCAGGAAGTAGTCGGTCACATCGGCCCAGCCGACCGTGTAGTCCTCGGTGATCCCCGACCAGGCGATGCCGTCGAGCTCGCCGGTCTGCACCGCGACCTCGATGTCCTCCCACGGCAGGGTGACCGGCACCACGCCGAACTGCGCCATGAAGCGGCCGGCGGTCGGGAAGGTGAACACCCGCTTGCCCTTCAGGTCCGCGAGGCTGTTGATCGGCTCCTTGGTCGCGAAGTGGCAGGGGTCCCAGGCGCCGGCGGACAGGTGCTTCACCCCGACCTTGGAATATTCCTCGTCCCAGATCTCGTTCAGGCCGTACTGGTTGAACAGCACCGGCACGTCCAGGCTGTAGCGGCTGGCGAACGGGAAGTATCCGCCGAACACCGTGACTTCGGTCGGCGACGCCATCGAGTCGTCGTCGGACTGCACGGCGTCGATGGTGCCGCGCTGCATGGCGCGGAACAGCTCGCCGGTCGGGACCAGCTGGTCGGCGAAGAACAGCTCGATCTCCATGCGGTCGCCGGCGATCTTGTTGAAGCTGTCGATGGCCGGCTTGATGACATGCTCGGCCAGCGCCGGACCGGCATAGGTCTGCAGGCGCCAGCGGATCTTCGACTGGGCATGGACCGCCGGGGCGGCCAGGGCGGCGGCGCCGGCGAGGGCGCCGGTGGTCAGAAGCTTGCGTCGTGTCGTCATTGTGAAATCCCCTTGTTCCTGGTTTTCGGCCCCTGGCGGGGCTCCCTGCGGTTATTTCGAGTACACGGCCTCGGGCAGCCACAGCGCGATCTGCGGAAACACCATGACCAGCGCGAGCGCGATCACCATCACCGCCACGAACGGGACGATCGAGCGGTAGATATCGTGGATACTGATGCTGGGCGGCGCCATCGCCCGCATCAGGAACAGGTTGTAGCCGAACGGCGGCGTCATGTAGGCGATCTGGGTGGTGATCGTGTACAGCACGCCATACCAGATCAGGTCGAAACCGAGTGCGTGGACCAGCGGCACGTAGAGCGGAGCGACGATCACCAGCATCGCGGTGTCGTCCAGGAACGTGCCCATCAGGATGAAGCTGAGCTGCATAAGGATCAGGATCGTCCACGGCGACAGGCCGAACTGCTCGGTGAACAGGTCCTCGATGGCGCGCACTGCGCCCAGGCCGTCGAACACCGCGCCGAAGCCCAGGGCCGCCAGGATGATCCACATGAACATGCAGGAGATCGCCAGGGTCTGGCGCACCGAGGTCTCGAACACCTCGCGGGTCATCCGGCGCTTCAGGACGGCTGCCATGAACGCCGTCATGGCGCCGATCGCCGAGCTTTCGACCAGCGACGTCCAGCCGTTGACGAACGGCACCATCATGGCGGCGAAGATCGCCAGCGGCAGCAGGCCGGCGCGCAGCAGCCCGAGCTTCTCGGACAGCGGCATGTTGCGCTCGGCGGCCGGCAGCACCGGTCCGAGATGCGGTTGCAGCCGGCAGCGTACCGCGATGTAGACCACGAACAGGCCGGCCATCATCAGGCCGGGCATCACGCCGGCCAGCCAGAGCTGGCCGACCGGCTGGCGGGCGATCATGGCGTACAGCACCAGCACCACCGACGGCGGCACCAGGATGCCCAGGCTGGATCCCGCCTGGATCACGCCGGTGACCATGGTCTTGTCGTAGCCCCGGCGCAGCAACTCGGGCAGGGCGATGGTGGCGCCGATCGCCATGCCGGCGACCGACAGCCCGTTCATCGCCGAGATCAGCACCATCAGGCCGATCGTGCCGATCGCCAGGCCGCCGCGCAGCGGGCCCATCCAGACGTGGAACATCCGGTACAGGTCGTCGGCGATCTTCGACTCCGACAGCACGTAGCCCATGAAGATGAACATCGGCAGGGTCAGAAGCGGGTACCACTTCATCAGCTTCATCGCCGCCGAGAACGGGATGTCCGAGCCGCCGGTGCCCCACAGCAGCATGGCCGCGGCGGCACCGACGAAGCCGATGGCCCCGAACACGCGCTGCCCGGTCATGAGCATGAGCATCATGGTCGAGAACATCAGGATGGCGATCAGCTCGTAGGACATCAGATCGCCTCACCGCGGATGCGGCCGATATCCTTGAAGAACTCGGCGACGGCCTGGAAGATCATCAGGACGATGCCGACGCACATGATGATCTTGATCGGCCAGAGATACGGGCGCCACGCCGTCGGGCTGCGTTCCCCGTATTCCAGCGAATAGACGGTCGAACCGATGCCGCCGTACAGCAGCACGCCCAGGAAGTAGATCAGGAACAGCACGCTGAAGGCGTCGACCCAGGCCTTGGTGCGCGGCGACCAGCTTCCGTACACCAGGTCCATGCGGACATTGGCGTCGAGCTGGATCGAGTACGGGCCGCCGAGGATGTAGTAGGCGACCATCGTGAACTGCGCCATCTCCAGGGTCCAGTGCGACGGCAGGAAGAAGGTCTTGGACACCGACGACCACAGCAGGATGCCGACCAGCACGAAGATCCCGTACATGGCGACCCGACCCACCCGCCGGTTGATCGCCTCGACGGCGCGAATGTAAAGCAGGATCGCCTTCGGCATCACTCGCTCCGGTTCGCGCTCAGCCGACGCGCGGCGCATGGCGGGACGGGACCGGCCCGGCGGCCAGATCCGTCCGCGCCATCGTCAGCCACCGGGCCAGCCGCTCGGCCATCGCCCGCTGGCCGGCGACTTCCCGGATCAGGTCGTTGCGGACCTCGATCATGACATTCCCCAGTCCGCGCGGAAGCGCATGCGTCCGCAACGTATGCGTCACGCCATCCTCGGGCCCGTACGGCTGGTTTCGCCGGACGATCAGGTCACCCTCGGCCTCGGCGTGATGCAGCACAGCATCGGCGAAGCGGCGGTCCGTGTCATGAAGAATGCCGACGTCGAGATCGCGCTGCACGCCCTTGTACACCGGCGTGAACGAATGGACGGTCACGATCAGGGGGGCGTCGCCGGCTGCCTGGCGGGCGTCGAGATGGGCCGCGAGGGCATCGCGGAACGGCACGTAGACCGCATCCACCCTCGCCTTCCGGGCCGCCGGCGACAGGCCGCGGTTGCCGGGCACCGGGTGGACCTCGCTGACCTCGGGGATCGCGCTGTCGGCTTCCGGAGGGCGATTGCAGTCGTAGACCAGCCGCGACACCCGCTGGGCCAGCAGCGGCGCGTCGAGCAGCCGCGACAGGTCGCGGGCCACCGGCAGGGCACCCGGGTCCCAGGCGATGTGGCTGGTCGTCAGGTCGGGCCCGATCCCGAGGTCGTGCAGATCCGGCGGAATGAAGTTCGCGGCATGCTCGCAGACCAGCACGAAGCCGCCGCAGCCGTCCGGGTTCGCCAGCTCGACCGGGTCGGTCCCCGACAGGCCACCGGCCCGCGCGAAGCCGGCCGGGGCGTGGGCCTTGGAATGCATCAGACACCCCCCTGGGTTCTGAAATTATCATTTCAGAGCGATGCAGACAGTCAAGTAACTTTCTGGGACACTCCGGCCTACCGTCGAGGGAGAAATGTCCGACGATGAGCCCGCCCCCGCAACAGACGACATCAGATCAGGCGGCCTCAGATCAGGTGGCCGGCGACCAGACGGTCGCCGACAGCATCCACAGCCGCTTCCAGTCGCTGACCCGGGCGGAGCGCCAGATCGCCAACGCGATCCTGGCCAACTATCCGGTATCGGGGCTGGGCAGCATCACGGTGCTGGCGGAAGCGTCCGGGGTATCGACTCCGACCGTCGTGCGGATGGCGAAGAAGCTTGGATTCAGCGGTTTCCCGGAGTTGCAGGCGGCCCTGCGGGCGGAACTGGAGGCCACCATCTCCAGCCCGATCGCCAAGCACGACCGCTGGGCCGAGAGCGCGCCGGACACCCACATCCTGAACCGCTTCGCCGAAGCGGTGACCGAAAACCTGCGGCAGACCCTGCGGCAGATCGGCATCGACGAGTTCGACGGCGCCGCCGCCCTGCTGCGCGACCGCAGGCGCGACGTCTATGTGGTCGGCGGCCGCATCACCCGGTCGCTCGCCGACTACTTCTTCACCCACATGCAGGTGATCCGCAGCGGGCTGACGCTGATCGCTCCGAACTCGAACACCTGGCCGCACTACGTGCTGAACATGAAGGAGGGCGACGTCCTGGTGGCCTTCGACGTCCGGCGCTACGAGCACGACGTGCTGCGGCTCGCCGAGACCGTCACTGCCCGCGGCGTCAAGCTGGTGCTGTTCACCGACCAGTGGGGCTCGCCGGCCGCCAGGTTCGCCACCCACAGCTTCCGCGTCCGCATCGAGGCGCCGTCGGCCTGGGACTCCTCCGTGGTCACCCTATTCGTGGTCGAGGCGCTGGTCGCCGCCGTCCAGACCGCCACCTGGAGCGAGACCAAGGAGCGCATGCGCACACTCGAGGAGCTGTTCGACCAGGCCAAGATCTTCCGGAAGTTCGTATAGGGCGCCGGCGCCGATGACCCTGGCGCGGAAGGCCCGAGATCCGGCACCGCCGCGGTTCCCGAACACCCCGGCCCGCGCGGCCTCCAGGATACCGGTCGCGGCACTCCGGCGATCGGGTCCCTCAATCCCTGTCGGCCACCGGTTCCGGCTCATCGGGACGCGCCAGGTAGATCACCATGCTCAGGATCACATCGACCTGCTCGCCGTTGGTCGCCAGCGGTAGAAAGATTCGTTCGATCGGTGCGAAGTCCAGTCTGAACCTGGTGGGCGACAGACCATACCGGTAGTTCGGCAACCCGCTCCGGACGACCTCGACGCGATGAACGATAATCGGCTGATCCTGGGCATCGGGCCACGCCTCGTCCAGATACTGGCCCGTGAAATCCTCGCCCATCGCCGCGACCACCGCGGTCCCCATGAGCCGCACCTTGAACCTGTAGGGATCGCGCTCGACGCCGGTCAGAACCAGATTCGGCAGGGCCTGGGGTACGTCCAGCGGATCGAAATGCTGCCGGCCCGGCATCCGGTCGCCCGGATGGATCGCCATCCAGTACTCCAGCAGGCCACGAAGCACCGGACTCCGGGCGGCCTGGAGAATCTCGCCGGCTTTCACTAAGCTCGGGTGCCTGATCATCTCGCGGCGTGACCCCTTCGATCCTGCCATCACGGGTATTCAAGTATCGTCGCAACGGGATTTCGCCACCGGTGCCGATCCGACCACGGAACCGGCGGGATCCTGCCGGACGCGCAATTCGGTCAGTCCGCCGGTGCCAGCAGCAGCGACGCCATCAGCCGGTCGACCGGCGCGAAGTCGTCGGTCAGGACCGGGACGTCCGGGCCCGCGGCCGCCATCACCGCTTCGACCGGTAGCCGCAGCCAGGTTCTCGTCAACCCGCGCGACGCCGTGAGGTTGCGCAGGCCGCTGCCGTCGCGGCCGGCGACCACGACATAGGTCAGGCGCCGATCGCCGCCGTGCACCGCCGCCGCCAGCGCCTCGGCCTCGGCCCATATCTCGACGCTTGCGAAGTCCAGGCCCAGGGTCAGGGCGAGCGCCGCCACGAACCGCGGCCGACGGCCGTCGTCGACCACGTTCGCGACGTAGAACCCACGATCGGTCAGGCGGCGCGCGACCTCGGCGTGGAATTCCCGGGTGACCAGATGGGCCGGCACCGAGATGTCGTGGAAGGCGTCGCCGAACACCACGTCGAACGCCGGTTCCGCCGGCAGCGACTGCAGCAGCACCCTGGCGTCGCGATGATGGATCTCCAGGGCCGGCCGGTCCGGGTCGAGCCACAGGCGGGCGCGCGCCACCGCGGTGACGGCGGGATCGATCTCCGCCACCATCAGCCTGGCCGCGGGCATCTCCGACGCCCAGGCGCGCGGCAGGGTGTAGCCGCCACCGCCGATGAAGAAGGCGGCCAGCGGCCGGTCGGCGCCGAACGACAGCCGCCGGCGCGCGTATTCGTCGACGAAATGGATATACGGGTTGAACAGCAAGGTCGGGTCGTCGCGATCGTTGATGCTGTGCGCCAGGTGATCGAGCACGATGAGGGCGCTCGGCCGGCCGCTGACCGGCGAGAAGTCGTCGACGCGGATGCAGAAGTAGCCGCTCTCCCGGTCGCAGGGCGACACCAGCGCCCCGCTCGCCTGGCTCCAGGCGGCGACGCCACCGAGCAGCAGGGCGAGTCCGAGGCCGACCCGCGGGGCGGCCGGCCGGCCGGCCTGGACCGCGCACAGGATCGCCAGCCCGGCATAGACCGAGGCGACCGCGACGATGGTCCCGGTCGAGCCGATCCAGGCGATGAACAGGTAGCCGGCGGAAAGCGTCCCGGCGATGCTGCCGAGGGTCCCGATCGCGTACATCCGGCCGATCACCGGCCCCGGGTCGTCGGACCGCAGGCCGACCGCCAGGCGCGTGACGATCGGCGCGACGATGCCGACGAACAGGCTCGGCAGCAGGAACAGCGCGGTGCTCAGCAGGATCACCACCGGGACGGTTCCGAGGCCGCTTCCCAGCAGCGGGCCGGCCAGCATGCGCAGCAGTCCCAGCACGGCGAAACTGCTCACGCTGGCGAGCGCCAGTGCGGCCGCCAGCCGGCGCGTCACCCCGGCATCGGTGACCCGGGCCGCCGCCATCCGGCCGCCGATCCAGTGCCCGGCCGACAGCCCGGCCAGCACCACCGCGATGATTGCCGTCCAGGTGTAGAGCGACATGCCGACATAGGGTGCGATCAGCCGCCCGGCGACGATTTCCACCACCAGCCCGCCGGCCGAACTGAGCAGCAGGGTCACCCCGAGAAAGATCTGCCGGATCACCCGCCGCTCCCGCCCCGCCACCTGATCATTCGCGGATGCTACCGCGCGGCCAGCTGCGACTCCATGGCGGAGCCCGGGACGATTCCTGGGCCCCCGTCAGCGGCCCCGTCAGCGGCCCCGTCAGCGGTCCCGTCAACCGGACGTCGCCCCGCCCGGCGGTGCCGGCACCGGATCGCCCGGCTTCTTGATCCCGACGGCGTCGAGCGCCGCCCGGATCCCGCCATCGTCGAGTTTCGCACCCGGCTCGGCGCAGAAGTAGCCGGCCAGATACCGGTTCAGGTCCGCCAGTTCGCCGCCCGGCGCGTCGCCGCGCTCTGCACCGACGAAGGCCAGGCATTCGAGGCCGCGGGCGCGGGCCGCGACATAGCGGGCGAGCAGGCGCCCGTCGTGCCGCCGCTCCTCGCCCAGGATCTCGAAGCCGGCATCGAACAGGGGGTGCAGGCCGAACAGTTCGGCCGGGGCCGGCAGCCCCCAGTAGACCTGGCCATAGGGCCGCCGTCGCAGATAGACCGCGAAGCGCGGATATTCGAGCCCTTCACGCCAGCCGAGCACGCGGTGCGACTGCTCATCGCGGAACCAGCCGGTCCGCCAGTACTCCTTGTTGCCGTCCCCGGCGAAGTACAGCTCGGACGCGGCCGGATCGATGCTCTGCCATTCGCCGGGCGCGGCGCTCGGCATCAGCAGATACACCAGCACCACCAGTCCAACAGCGAGGGCAGCGATGCCGGTGAGACCCTTGTTCATGTCACGCACCTTCGGCGAGTTTCGCAATCATGACAAGCATGGGAGGACCGGGGCGATTCTTTCAAGCGGATCGGCAGAAAGCGTTCACGGATGCGACAGTGGGGCGATGGAGCCTCGAAACCCGGCGCGGCGATCCCACATCGTTTGCCTGGGCGTACCCTTCGGTCGCGTCCCGGCATTGGAGGAGCGGGAGGTCCGTGCCATGTTCCGTTGGTTGCTTGGAGGCAAATCCATGACCCCGTCGTCATTTCCCGATCCCGCCGTCGACCTGCCGCCGGACGGCGACGGCGACGGCGAGCATACCGCGGTACTGTCCGGCGGCTGCTTCTGGTGCACCGAGGCGGTGTTCAAGGAGCTGGCCGGCGTGCGCAGCGTTCGCCCGGGCTATGCCGGCGGTACCGCCGAGACGGCCGACTACCGCACGGTGTGCTCCGGCACCACCGGTCATGCCGAGGCGATCGCCATCACCTACGACCCGCGCGAGACCAGCTACGGCGAGTTGCTGAAGGTGTTCTTCTCGGTCGCGCACGACCCGACCCAACTGAACCGCCAGGGCAACGACCGCGGCCCGCAATACCGTTCGGCGGTGTTCTACGCGGACGACGATGAGAAGCGGGTGGCCGAGGCCTATATCGCCCAGCTCGACGCTGCCGGGGTGTTCGACGCGCCGGTGGTCACCACGATCGAGCCGCTGGAGACGTTCTACGAGGCCGAGGAGTATCACAACGACTACGCGGCCCGGAACCCGTCGCAGCCCTACATCGTCCATGTCACCGCGCCGAAGGTGACGAAGCTCCGCAAGACCTATCCCGAGCGGCTGAAGACGGCCGCCAAGACCAACGTCTGACCGACCAGCCCCCTGCCAGGGAGAGCCTGCCATGACCGACGCCGCTGCCGCCAACGCCGCTGCCGCCACCTCCACCTCCACCTCGGCCGCCGGGTATGACTTGCGGCGCCCCAGCGACGCCGAGATGACGAAACTGACCGCCAGCCTCGACCGGGAGGAGGCCCGGGTCCTGCTGCACCACGGCACCGAGCGGCCGTTCTGCGGCACCCTGCTCGACAACAAGAAGACCGGAACCTATGTCTGCCGGGTGTGCGGTCTGCCGCTGTTCTCGTCGCACCACAAGTTCGATTCCGGCACCGGGTGGCCGAGCTTCTTCGCGCCGTTCGATGAGGCCCATGTCGCCAACCTGCGCGATTCCAGCCATGGCATGGCCCGCGTCGAGAACCGCTGCGCGCGTTGCGACAGCCACCTGGGCCACGTGTTCCCGGACGGTCCGCCGCCGACCCGAAGCCGGTTCTGCATGAACTCGATCTCGCTGGAGTTCGTGGAGGCCGGCACTCCGCTGCCCGACCTTCTGAACCGCGGCGACCCGACCGACCACTGAGCCGACGGAACCTGCGGAACCTGCCCGCCCGGCAGGCGTTGGAGGCAGGCACGCAACGCCTCCATCGCCCAGGACCACGCCCCCATGCCGAAACCCTTCGCGTCGCTCAGCCGCCTCACCGTCGCCCTCGCGCTGACCCTGGCCGCCTGCGCCGAAGCGCCGGTCACCGGGCGCCAGCAGTTGATTCTGCTGCCCGAGGGGCAGGCCCGGCAGATGGGGGTCGATGCCTACCGCGAGATTCAGAACGAGAAGGGGATCTCCCAGGATCCCCGCTACACCGGACCGGTGAACGAGATCGGCCGGCGCATAGCCGAGGTCAGCGGCCAGCCCGGCCTGGCCTGGGAGTTCACGGTCCTGGAGGACGACGAGCCCAACGCCTTCGCCCTGCCGGGCGGCAAGGTCGGCGTCAACACCGGCCTGTTCAAGGTGGCGAAGACCGACGACCAGCTCGCCGCGGTGATGGCGCACGAGGTCGGCCATGCGATCGCCCGGCACAGCGCCGAGCGGGTATCACGGCAGGCGATCGTGCAGTTCGGCCAGCAGGCCATCGGGTCGCAGTATCCGGGCATGGCGGACATCCTCGCCCAGGCATCGACTCTCGGGCTGATCCTGCCGTTCACCCGAGATCAGGAGGCCGAGGCCGACCACATCGGCCTGATGCTCATGGCGCGGGCCGGCTACGACCCGCGTGCGGCCGTTCAGCTCTGGCGCAATTTCGATGCCCTCGGCGGCCAGCGCCCGCCGGAGTTCCTGTCGACCCACCCGTCGCCTGGATCGCGCATCGACAACCTGCAGGCAATCATGCCGAAGGCCCTGGAAGAGTACGCTCGTAGCCGCTATCGGTAGCAGAGCGCGCGCCGCCATCTGCACGGGCCATGCCGGCGTTAATATCGCGTTAACGTTGGGCGGTCCACGATGACGGGAAAGTCGCGCGAAGAGCGATGAGGGCTTGGGTAATGACGACGGCTACGAAGGCCGGTTCGGACAAGATCGATGGTATCGAGGTCGCGCCGCTGCTGCCGGCCGAGGCCTGCGACAAGGCAGATGCCAGGGCGCTGCTGATCTGGTGGAACGCGTTGCCGCGCGACGGCGGCACCATCCCGGAGTGGCGCACCGTCGATCCGGTCCGGCTGCTGCCGTGGATGGGTTGGATCACGCTCTACGACGTCGTCGACGGCGGTCGTGACATCCGCTACCGCCTGGTGGGATCGCGCATCGCCGAGCAGGCCGGAATCGACCTGACCGGCCGACTGGTCTCGCAGGGAGTCTATGTCGCGACCCCGAAGCTGCTGCTCGAGCACTTCCGCCGGCTCGGGGAACGCGCCCTGCCCACCTGGACCAACCGGGTGATGGAGACCCAGCACGGCCTGACCATCACCCATGACCGGATCTGGCTGCCGTTCCGTCGCGGCGGCGATTCCGTCGAGCTGTGGCTGCTGTACGTCTGCCGCCTGGAATCGAACTCGGATCGGCTCGACGTGGCGCGGCTGGCAGGTCTCGCGCAGCGGCATCCGGAAACCGGACTGGTGCCGGTGACACTGAATCCGGCGGCCCTGCTTCGGGCCTGAGCCGCGAAGCCCGCACCGTGCACGAGCATTCCGCCGACGGCAGCTTCGCCGTCGCCTACGACCCTGGAACCGATATTCTTCGGCTCGAATATGTCGGCCGCATGACGCTCGCGCTGATCCTCGCCGCTGCCGACGCGACGTTCCGCAGGCTGGAGATCGGTCCCGGGACCCGCCTGCTCGCCGTCTATCTCGACGCCGAATTCGACGAGATCGATCTCGAGGCCCTGACCGCATTCCAGCAATACAAGGCGGCGAACGGCTACGCGAACCTCCCGGCGGCGGTGGTCATAGACGACATCCCGGGCCACCTGGCCATGGCCGAGCTTTGGGCCGCCACCAAGCCGGGCGGCAAGGACGCCGGGGCCGAAGTGTTCACCGACGAGGGCGCCGCGCGGGCCTGGCTGCAGTCGGGCCGCTGACCGCGAGCCGATCCCGCCCGAGCCTCAGAACACCCCGGCGTCGAGGCCGGCGGCCATCAGGGTGCCGAGTTCACGGCACCGGTCCTCGAACCCGTCCTGCCATTCGCCGCGGCACAGCACCGGGTCGCACACCGCCCTCCAGCGCAGGCCGGTGACGATGGTCTCGACCCCGCGCCTGGTACCGGTGCCGTCATGGCCGGCACGGATGTACAGCGCGTAGGGCAGGCCCTGGGTCTTCTCCAGCACCGGGTAGTAGCTGCGGTCGAAGAAGTCCTTCAGGGCCCCGCTCATGCTGCCGAGGTTCTCGGTGGTGCCGAGAATGACGGCGCTGGCGGCCAGGACGTCGTCCGGCCCGGCCTCCAGCGGCGCCACCACCCGTGCCTCGATGCCGTCGGCCTCCGCCTCGGCGACACCCGCCGCCACGGCGTCGCGCAGCCGCCGGGTATTCGGCGACGGCGCGTGCGCCACGATCAGCAGGGTCCGGGTGCGATCCGCCATCGGCCGGCCGTCAATCCACCGGCTTCAGCGACCGCATCCAGGCCACCACGGCGTCCAGGTCGGCGTCGGTCATCCGGGCGTAGAAGCCGAAGCCCATGGGCGGCAGCAGCCGGGAGCCGTCGCGGCTGGCGCCGCTGGCGATCGCCAGCTTGATTTCCGCGTCGGTCCAGTCGCCCATCGCCGCCGGCGTGATGTTGCGCGACACCGAGGTGCCCCAGGGCCCGTGGAACTCGCGGGCGCCGGCACCCAGGCGAGCCATGTCGAGCCCGCCCTTTTCGGTCATCGGGGTGTGGCACTCCACGCAGTGACCGACCGGCCCCGCCAGATAGCCGCCATACGCGACCTTGTCGGAGCGCGGCGGCGCGGTGACGCCCGAGACCGCCGGGCCCCAGCTCGGCGGCAGCGGCATCCGGTAGACGCTTTCCGGCACCGCGTTGCGCACCGGCTTCACGGTGCGCAGATAGGCGACCATGGCGTTCGCGTCATCGTCGGCGATGTCGCGGTACAGCCAGAACGGCATCGGTGGCCCCATGACGCGGCCGTCGCGGTCGACGCCCTCGCGGATCGCCCGGACGATCTCGGCGTCGCTCCAGGTCCCGATGCCGGTCTCCTTGTCCGGAGTGATGTTCGCCGGCCAGGCGTCGAACCCGGCGTCCTGTATCGGCGGACCGCCAGCCAGCTCCTTGCCCGGGATCTGGCCGCCCGCATCCTGCAGCGAATGGCAGTTGCCGCAGCCGGCGATCGACTCCACCAGATAGCGGCCGCGTTCCACCGGAGTCTCGGCGGCGACAGTCACACTCCAACCGGCCATGCTCCAGCCGGCGATCAGGACGCCGGCTACCAACGATACTCTGATTGACATCTTTCGTTGTCTCCACACCCCGCCATTTCCGCGCTACAGGGCATGAATCGGGGCTGCGACGCAATCGTGATCCTGCGACACCGGCGACGTTCGCGGCCCGCACGTGCTAGGCAAGGGTGTCCTGCCGAACGGAGCCCGCATGACCGCCACTGCCTCTCCCCCGGCCCAAGCGCCTGCCCCGGGCCGGTCGATGATCCTCCTGCTCGGCGCGCTGGTCATGGTCGGGCCGCTGGCCGTCGACATGTACCTGCCGAGCCTGCCGGACATCGCCGCCGGGCTGGGCGCCCATCCGGCCGAGGTGCAGCAGACCATCACCGTGTTCCTGGTCGGCTTCTCGGTGGGGATGCTGGTGTATGGGCCGGTTTCCGACCGGGTCGGCCGGCGACCGGTGATCGCGCTCGGCCTGACGCTGTTCCTGCTGGCCTCGCTGCTGTGCGCGGTTGCCGACAGCATAGGCATGCTCACCCTCGGCCGGTTCCTTCAGGCCATCGGCGGCGGTGCCGCCTCGGCACTGGCCCGGGCGGTGGCCAAGGACCTGTTCTCGACCGAAGGGGCGGCGCGGGCGCTGTCGCTGATGGCCATGGTGATGGCGATCGCCCCGCTGGCGGCGCCGACCGTCGGCGGGCAGATCCTGCTGGTCGCCGACTGGCGGGCGATCTTCTACCTGCTATCGGCCTTCGGCGCGGCCGGACTGCTGGCGACCCTGACCCTGCTGCCGGAATCGCTGCCGCCCTCGGCCCGCATCGGGATCCGGCTGTTCGACGCCTTCGCCGCCTACGGCCGCATCCTGGTCAGCCGCCGGGCGCTGGCCGACCTGGCATCCGGCAGCTTCAACAGCGCGGCGATGTTCGCCTACATCACCGGCACGCCGTTCGTGTACATCGAGTACTTCGGGGTGCCGGCGCAATGGTACGGCGCGCTGTTCGGGATCAACGTGGTGGCCCTGGTGATCGCCTCGGCCCTGAACGCCCGCTACCTGGAACAGTTCGGGCTGCGCCGCATCACCCGGCTGTCGATCGCGCTGGGTGCCGCCGGCGGGGCGGTGCTGCTGCTGGCCGGGCTGACCGGGATCGGCGGGCTGTGGCTGGTCGCGGCACCGCTGTTGCTGGTGGTCGGTATCCAGGCGCCGGTCGCCGCCAACTGCACGGCCCGGCTGATGGGCGCGTTCCCGGCCAGCGCCGGCGCCGCCTCGGCGCTGTTCGGCGCGGTCCGGTTCGGCCTCGGCGCGGTCGCCAGCCTGCTGGTCGGCCTGCTGCACGACGGCACCCCGCTCGCCATGTGCGCGGTGGTGGCCGGCTGCTGCTTCCTCGCCTTCGTCATGCGCTTCGGGCTCGACCGGCTGAACGGCCCGGAAGACTGAGCTATCGGCGGCAGCGCGCCGCCGGCGGCCGGCCGTCCAGGGTCGAGCCGTCGTCGCACACCACGCTGCACGACCCGATGCCGCGGCAGGCGTTGCCGGCGAGGTCGGCCGCCGTGCGGTGCCAGTCGATATCCGCGCAGCCGGCCAGCAGCAGCGCGGCCGCCAGAAGTGCGGCGATCCGCAACGCCGATGTCATGGCTCGCTCCCGTCGCCGGGCTCGACGTCCAGCAGGTCGCCGGGCCGGCAGTCCAGTGCCTCGCACAGCCGCACCAGGGTGGCGAAGCGGATGCCCTTCACCTTGCCGGACTTCAGCAGCGACAGGTTGGTCTCGCTGATCCCGACCCGCTCCGCCAGGTCCTTGGAGCGCATCTTCCGCCGCGCCAGCATGACGTCCAGCCGCACCACGATCCGCATCGCTCAGATCATCAGGGCGTTCTCGTCGGCGATCCGCCGGCCCTCGCGCAGGATCCAGGCGACCGCCAGGAACACGAGGCCGATCAGCACGCCGGCGACGTCATCGGAACCGAAGGAGATCGCCAGCTGGCGCTGTCCCGGCGGGTTGGCCATGGTCAGCGCCAGGACGGTGGCGGTGCGCGCCACCGGCGCCAGCGCGGCATGCGCCAGCACCGCGACCGAGAAGTCGCGGAGCGCCCGCGCCCCCGGCTCCGAGAACACCTCACCCTCGGCAACGCGCCGGAACAGCGCCGACAGCCGGACCAGCCCCCAGATCAGGACCAGCGCCGGGACCGCGCCGATCGCGATGCCGGCCCGCAGCCGCCACGGCTCGCCGGCGGCGACGTCGAGGGGCAGCCCGGCCAGCCCCTCGCGCTGCAGCACCCATTGCGGCGCCAGGGCGGCGATCAGCAGAACCGCCACGGGTATCATCCCCGCCACCGCCAGCAGCAGCCAGCGCAGCAGGCCAGCCAGCCGCGTCAAACGCCGGCGGGCAGAGTCATCCTCAAGGACTGCATTGCTCATAATTTATGTATTACATAAATTTCTTGTCGCCAGTCAACGACAATTGGCCGCAACCACCCAAGCCGATGCCACCGGGCACCGAGGCCTGCCAGCACCCGGAGCCTCAACCGCGGTCGTTGATGCAGCGGACCGGTTGGTCGAAGTAGCTGACGTCGGCGCAGGATCGGCCGAAGGCCTTGTCGAGCCAATAGAAGCCGTTGCGGCCGGTGACGGCCTGCGCGCCGCCGGCTGCCGCGGCGCCGACGATGATCGGTGTACAGGCCGGGGCCGCAGCCAACGCCAGGGAGACGGCGGTGATTCGGATCAGGGCGGCAAATGCTGAGCGGGTCATTGCGGATCTCCGAAGTTCTTTCGGGGCCCCTGGGGCCGGGTCACGACCGTCGTTTTGACGGCAGGCGGGATTTTACCCCAACCGCCGGAACTCCGCCACGATCTCGTCGACGGTGGCCACCGCCGCCAGCAGCTTCAGGGTCTCCAGGGTCGCCTCGTGCTGGCGGACCGTGGCCGTCGAACAGGCGTCGGCCGCCACCGTCACCTCGTAGCCCAGGTCGGCGGCGTGCCGGACCGCGTGGTCGACGGCATAGGCGGTCGACACCCCGCACACCACCAGCCGGCGCGGCCGCAGCGGGAACAGCACCTCGTCCAGGATCGAGTTGTGGAACACGTTGTTGCGGGTGTGGGTGACCACGGCCTCTCCATCCTTCGGGCCGAGGCCGTCGAGGAATTCCGCACCCCAGCCGCCCTCGACCCAGGCGCCGATCTCGACGAACCGCCGGAACACCGGGGTGTTGGCGATCACCGTGCGCATGTCTGCCGGCAGGGCGAGGCGGGCGTGGACCAGCGGCACGCCGGCCGCGCGCGCCACCGCGAACAGCCGCTTCGCGGCGGCGAGACGGGCCCGGCTCCAGGCCATGTCCTCGCCGATACCGATCCCGGCCTTGCCGTCCGGATGGCAGTTCTCGTTCTGGTAATGGATCGCCAGGACGACGGTGTCGGGCATAATTGGCTCCATATTTGCGAACGCGACGCATTCGCGCACTTTGAATCGCTGCTGCGAATGCCTATGTTCGCCCGGAACCCTTCGGAGATCACCCCACATGGACACCCTCGACCTGCTTCTCACCCGCCGCTCGGTGGTCGCCAAGGACATGGGCGGGCCTGGGCCGGACGCCGCCACCCTGGAGAAGATCCTGGCGGCCGGCATCCGGGTGCCCGACCACGGTAAGCTCGGCCCCTGGCGCATCCAGGTGCTGCATAAGCCCGGTCAGGCGGCGCTGGGCGACGTGCTGGCGCGGATCTTCGCGGCCGAGCACCCGGGAGCCGAAGAGCGTCAGGTCGAAATGGAGCGCCAGCGCCCGCAGCGCGCGCCGGTGCTGCTGGCGGTCACCGCCCGGGTCGACCCGCACCACCCGAAGATCCCGCTGATGGAGCAGCAGCTGTCCGGCGGCGCGCTGTGCCAGAACATCCTGGTGGCGGCTCATGCCAGCGGCTTCGCGGCACAGTGGCTGACCGAGTGGCCGTCCTACCACCCGGAGGTCCGCACGGCGCTCGGCCACGCCCCGGAGACCGAGATCATCGGCTTCATCTACATCGGCACGCCCAACACGCCGCCGACCGAGCGCACGCGTCCGACCTTCGAGACGGTGGTCAGCGAGTGGACCGGACCGGCGACCTGAGGCGCGACTTACCGCGCCGGTAGACGACCCGGAATCGCGGTTACGGGTTCCCCGGAAGACGGTATTTTCCTATGGTTGTTAAAGCATCCAGGGAGATCCGCCGATGAAGCTCGCCGCGATCGTCGCCAACGCCGTCGTCTGGGCCCTGCTCTCCGGCTGCACCGCCGCCCCGGTGGCGCCGGTCCTTACCCTCGAAGCGGTCGCCTTCAAGGCGGCGATCGGCGACGCCAGCGGCCAGTCGCCGGCGAACGTCTACGACCGGCTGTTCGCGATCGCGGACGACAACCCGAAGCTGGTGTGGCGGAACCCGGCGACCAGGAAGCAGATCAAGGTCGTGTCGCTGATGTCGCAGGCGGCCTACGACAAGTACTACCGGAACACGCCCGGCGGCGTGACCGGCGGGGTCTACGCCTGGGTGACCCTGGCGCCGCAGATCCAGGAATTCTGCCGTGCCACCGGCCTCGCCGACGACGACCTGAAGACCCGGCTGCGGCAGCATCTCGGCCTGGTCCCGGATCGCCCCTACGACATGTTCGTCGAGCTCTGGGTCGACCGCAGCGACCTGTTCCGGCCCTGCCCGGATCCGGAGACCGACGACGCCGCCTGCAACGTCGCCTTCCCGGTCGCGGGCGGCCTGCCGGTCGCGCCGACGGTCAGGGGCGTCGACGACTATCTCGGCTGGTACAACACTACCTACGCCGAAGCCTACGCCCCCGGCGGCGCGCCGTGGACCCGGCTCGGCTACACCTACGACTGGAACCCGGGCACCCCGAAATTCGGCGCCAGCGAGTACCTGATCACCAAGGGCGCGGTCTGGGAGGTTGCCGGCGCGGCGCCGATCGACACGTATTGCGGCAAGTGACGGGCGGGCGGCCGCGACCGACCCAGGGACAGGCAGACCTCCCCCCCGCGATCCGCTGCTGGCGACCGGTGGTCGGCGCCGTGTCGGTCGCCGCGGTCGACGCTGTCCCGGCCTTCGTGTCTGGACTATCCGCAGGCCGAACGCCGTGCCCGTCCGGTCAGCCGCGCCGGCCGAGGGGCTGAATCAGGCGTTTTCCCGGGGTTCCGCGACGGCGCCGCGGCCCGGTGCCGGAGGTCCTTCTCCAAGCTCGGGAATGCCCCGTCGACCGCAGGGCGCACGCCAATCGGGCTCCCGAATTCGTCATCCTTCTCAAGCCTGTACGGTCTGACCAGGGCCCACGGCGCAGCGCCCGCAGTCGGAGCAAAGGACCGATCGAGCCAGACCTCCATGAACGATATAAACAGTCCGAAATTACGTCCGGCACGAACATTTTTAATCCTTAATGATAGAATTCGACTCCAAAAATTACCGAAATGCGCTATACTGTGCTTGAGCTGAGACCGATCAATGCAAATTGAGGGGGTCGCCATGCTTCGCGCTGCGATAGCCATCTTGTCATGCCTTGTCGCCAGCACTGCCACGGAACTGGGCGCGCAGACGGTTGCCGAGGAGAAGCCCGAGCTGCTTCGACGCCTTGGGCCCACCGACATTCCGACACTGATGCGCCTGCAACGCCTTGGCGTCGATATCGGCGACCTGCTGCGACCGGCGCCGCCGAAGACACCGCGAGCGGTTCACGGCTTCATCCGCGGCGCGGCCCCGTCGCGAGCGGTCGTGAATGGCGACCCGACGACGAAGGCGGTGCGCGCGTATCTGCCGAACGTCGTCGTGTTCCTGCGCGACGCCGCGACCCGACGGGTCGCCGCCAGCACGAGAACCGACCTCAACGGCGCGTTCTACTTCCCGCCGCAGCCCCCCGGCCAGTACGAAGTCTGCCAGCAGCGCGACGGCTTCGTGCCGGGCTGCCGCAAACCCTTCATGTTGAGCGACAAGCACCTGTACCTGGAGCCGATCGACATCTCGCCGATGCGCAAGACCGGCGTACTGTTCGGCAGGGTGCGTCAAGCCGACGGGCGGATTCCGCGCAATCTGATCGAGGTGGGCAACGTCAACGCCTTCGCGCGCGTCACGGTCCGGGCGGCCGGAAAGAAGGTCGCGGACGCCTACGTGAACAACTACGGCGACTACATGGCGGCCGGCGTGCCGCTGAGAACGTTTCTGGACGTCCAGGCCAGCATCGAGAAAGAAAGCGTGCCGCGCACGGTCGACAATCAGATCCTGCAACCGGGACTGGCGCATCGCCTCGACATCCGCCTGGAAAACCGCCAGCCCGAGGTCGAGTTCGCGGTGGCGCGCTCGACGGCCGACGGCAGCAGGGTGCGAGCGGCGGCACCAGGCGACAAGGTGCAGCTTTCGGTCAAGGCCAGGGACCGCAACGGCGACGCATTGAACTACCGCTGGGTGGTGGCGCATGGTGGCGGCGCACTGTCCGATCCCGACGCCGCAAGTCCAACTTGGTCGCTCGGGCTGGGCAAGGGACCGCAGTCGGTCATGGCGATCGTCTATGACGGTCGCGGCGGCTACGACAAGACCGTGCTGACCATCACGACCAAGGGCGACCTGACCTTCGGCGGACGAGTGGTCTCGAGCGTCGGCGGCGGCCTCGAAGGTGTCGAGATCGATGTCAACGGCGCCACCGCCAAGACCGGGCTCGACGGATACTTCCGACTCGGGGTGGCGGACGCCGAGCGGTTCGTCTTCAATGCCTTCAAGATGGGCTTCGGACTGGTCAGCCAAGTCTACGACGACCCGACCCTGACCGGACTGTGGCGGATGTCGCCGGCCACCATCCAGACATTGGACCCGAAGCAGAACATCAAGGTCACCGACACGCTCAACCGCGAGCGCTGCCGCGGCCCGCTGAGCGCCCAGATCGACTGGCGCAGGTTCGGCCTGCGCGGCGTCCCGCACGTCTCGGACAGCTTCGGTCGATTGGTGCCGTTTCAGGCACGCCGAGCCGGCAACCGTGGCCGCACGCAGCCCGCCGAGGCCGACGGTCGCAGCCGGTCGAGTGCGACCGCTGTCAAAGCCGACGGCAAGCGTCCGGAGCACCAGGTCTTCACCGACGCGGTCCTGGCGCAGCGGGCCAGGGGCGTTCCTCGGGAACTGGCCGCGGCGATCAAGTTCGCGCGCACCCGTCCGACATGCGGGCCGGGGGCGACGGTGCGGATTCCGGCCGGCGCGCTGGTGCGCGCGGACGGCAGGGAACTGACCGGGATGGTCGACGTCTCGGTGACGACAGTGGGTGTCACGGCACCCGACTCGATGCCGGGGGACTGGACCGCGGCGGGTGAGATCGGCGCTGGCTACATGGAGAGCTTTGGCGCCGCGACGGTGGACATCTTCGACTCCGGCGGCAACGAGGTACAGCTGCGCGCCGGCACCACGGCCGAGATCGAGATCCCGGTCGACCCCGGGCAGCTGGCGGCGCGAGGCACGCTGGCGCTTGAGGTCCCGCTGCTGGTCTACGATCGCCGGAGCGCCATCTGGAAGCAGGAAGGCATGGCGAAACTCAACCCGGCCGGGACCGCCTATGTCGGCCGGGTCAGCCACCTTTCGGAGATCAACACCGACATCATCAAGCAGAATCAGGCCTGCGTGCGCCTGTACACCGGCAACATCACGGGCGCTTTCGACGTCGAGGTGACGGCGCCGCTCGGGGCCGGCTCGGCCCCGGCGATCAGGACCCGGACCGTGCCGAACACACAGCCCTACAATGCCCTCTACAACCTGCCCAGCGACACCTGGATCTCCATCGTCGCGATACAGGACGATACGCCCATCGGGACCTATGCGGTGCTCACCGTGCCGCAGACCGGCGACGACCCGAACGACCCGTCGGACAATCGACCTGCATACGACTATCAGGAATGCGTCGGCGACGACCCGGACGCCAACACACTGGTGCTGGCGCCCATCGAGGGCCCGCCGGACAACGGCGTGGACGTATTCCTCAAGGGCTTCAGCTATCCGGCGCTGGCGCTCGACCCCGCCATCCCGTCCGGCGCCAACCAGCAAATGATCGACGCGCTCGCCGGCGTGTCCCAGGAGTACCACGACAACGTGGACCCCTGCGGGTGTCGCGACACGGTCGACTTCTTCAAGCAGACGAACAGCTTCCCCGGGCTCGGGCTGAATGCGGTCTATGCCAATTCCGCCGACCTGGGGTTCGGGCGGAACATGAACTGCACGGTCAACAACCTGACCGGCGACGATGGCGACGGCGTGTTCGAGCCCCAGCTCGGTGAGGAGGCGGACACGGCCTGCTACGTCACGAACTATTCGGCGACCGGGGTCGCGGACGGCAACCGCAACGACGACGACGCCGACTACACCTCGATCCTGAACGAAGACCCCGCATTCGCGACAGTGGCGATGGAGTATAGCCAGGTCGAGGATGCCCTGCAGTGCCCGGTGCCGCAGCCCGGCGTCAACCCGTGCGCCGGCGGCGGCCTCCCCAAGGTCGGCCCGAAGATCGTCAAGTTCTTCACCTACCAGGGTGACGGCAACGCCGACGGCGTCGACGACGTCCAGGCGCTCGGCGGCGCCGGCAACGATGGCGATCTGGTGCTGGCGGCCAACCTCGACGGCGTGGCGGCGCGGCCCGTCCCGCAGCTTTGCATGGTCTGCCATGGCGGGCGGTTTCAGGCGTTCGACAGCGTCGACCTGGACGGCGACGGTTCACTGGAGACACAGCTCCCCAGTTTCGCCGACCCGCTCGATCCGAACGACAAGTCGCGTGTCGATCTGGGGTCGCGCTTCCTGCCGTTCGACGTGGAGAGCTTTACCATCGTCGACGCGCTCGATCCGGCCAGGTCCCGGGCTGCCCAGCAGTCGGCGTTCCGCGACCTCAACCAGATCATCGTGCGCGGCTCGGAACCGGGGCAGGCGGCACTCGATCTGATCGATGCCTTCTATGCGGCCGATCCCGACGAATTCGACCCGCAGGCGGTGGTCCCCGGCTGGCGAAACCTGGCCGGTGACGCAGGTCTGCCGGAGGATTCCAGCGTTTCGGATCCTTACGTCGAGGTGGTGGGACAGGTCTGCCGCGGCTGCCATGTCGCGCAGGCCGGAACGACGATCAACTTCGAGAGTGCGGCGAGTTTCATCGCCAAGACCACGATCGACGATTTCGTCTGCGGCGCGCTGACCATGCCGCATGCCAGGGTGACCTACGAGAAGTTCTGGCTGAGCCTCAACCCGCACAAGCCTGCCCTGTTGAACGCCTTCGGCGCCACGCACATGGCGGGCTCGTTCACGACGTTCTGCCAGAACAAGCCCCTGGCGCTGCCGACCGGGCCCCTCACCTATGCCGACATCGAGACCATCGTCAGCGGCAACGGCTGCACCGGATGTCACAACCTGGCGGACAATTTCAGCGTCCAGATGAACCTGGAGAGCGGCAACCCCGCGGGTCATTCCGGCTATGACGACCTGGTCGACGTGGTCTCGTCGATCGCGCCCCCGATGAAGCGGGTCTCGATCGACCCGCCGCCGGCCGGCCAGACCAAGTCGGAGAACAGTCGCCTGTTCCTGTCGGTCGACACCGATGTCTGCAACGGTCCGCTGCAGCCGCCGTGCATGCCGTTGGGCGGCTCCCTGAATCAGAACGAGCAGGACGTGATAGAGGACTGGATCGAGCTGGGCGCCCCGCTGAACTGAGGCGGACCGGCGATTGCCGCCGGCGACCGGCTGCCTGTGCAACGTGGCGCGGTGCCGGATCAGCCGGGCCGTCGGAGGGCCGAGTCGTTTGGCAATCGTCGGTGGCTCGATCGCCGCTACGCCTCGTCCCCGTCCCCCAGGTATTTCCGGCGCGCCGTCGCGAAGCCGACCAGGCGGTCCTCGACCAGCCGGTTGACGCTGCCCTCCGGGAACGCGCCGTCCGCTCCGCGTTCCCCCGCCGGCACGCCGGTCAGAACCTCGATGCCCTGGTCGATGCTGTCGATCGGCCAGATCCGGAACGCACCGCGCCGGCAGGCCTCGATCACCTCGGGCTTCAGCATCAGGTGCTCGACATTGGCGCGCGGGATCATCACGCCCTGGTCGCCGCTCAGGCCGCGGGCGTTGCAGATGTCGAAGAAGCCCTCGACCTTCTCGTTCACCCCGCCGATCGCCTGCACCCGGCCCATCTGGTCGACCGAGCCGGTGACCGCGATGCCCTGGCGGACCGGCAGCCGCGAGAGCGCCGACAGCAGGGCGTACAGCTCGGTCGAGGACGCGCTGTCGCCGTCGACCCCGCCATAGGACTGCTCGAACACCACGCTGGCCTGCAGCGCCACCGGCACGTCCGGGGCGAAGCTGCCGGCGAGATAGCCCTGCAGGATCAGCATCCCCTTGGAGTGCAGCGGCCCGCCGAGCTCGACCTCGCGCTCGATGTCGATCACCCGGCCGCGCCCGACCCGGACCCGCGCCGAGATCCGGGTCGGCCGGCCGAAGGCCAGCTGGCCGGCCTGCAGTACCGCCAGGCCGTTGACCTGGCCGACCGCCTCGCCGTCGGTGGCGATGCAAACGGTGTCGCGCAGGATCTGCTCGCGCAGCCGCCGCTCGACCCGGTCCAACCGGTAGCGCTGGGCCTCCAGCGCGTCCTCGACATCGGCGTTCCGGATCACCTTGTGGCGACGGTCGCGGCCGACATAGTCGGCCTCGCGCATGACGTCGGCGATCACCCCGACCCGGGTGGTCAGCTTCTGGGAATCCGAGACCAGCCGCGAGCAGTGCTCGATCACCCGCTCGACGGCGGCGCGGTCGAACGGCCGGAGGCCGGCCCGCCGCTGCACCGTGGCGATCAGGCGGGCGTACAGCAGGTCGTGCGCGGCGTCGCGGTCCATGATGTCGTCGAAGTCCGCCGCCACCTTGAACAGGTCGGTGAAGTCGGGATCCATCGCCGACAGGGCGGCGTGCACCCGTTGATCGCCGAACAGCACGACCTTGACCGACAACGGGATCGGGCAGGGCTGGATCGACACCATGAGCGCCGTCGCCGCCGACTCCATCGGTCCCTCGATCAGCACCCGCTCGGCATACAGCGCCCGCTTCAGCGCGTCCCAGGCATAGGCGTTGGTCAGCAGCTTCTGGGCGTCCAGCAGCAGGTAGCCGCCATTGGCGACGTGCAGCGCGCCGGGCCGGATCAGGGTGAAGTCGGTCAGCATCGCGCCCATCTGGGCACGGTGCTCGATGCGGCCGATCAGCCGGCCCAATGTGGGATGGTCCTCGCTGACCACCGGCGCCCCGCCGGTCGCGTCGTTGGTCACCAGGACGTTGACGTCCCAGCGCCGGAACCCCGCGCCCGGCGGACTGTCCGGCGCCTGGGTTTTCTCCGACGGCCCGTCCTCGGATTGGCCGCCCTCCGATTGGCCGCCCTCGGGTCGCCGCACGAAGACCGCGACGTTGTCGATCAGGTCGTCGCGCAGCCGTGCCAGCCAGGCTGCCGCCGCTGCCGGCAGGTCGAGACCCTCGCGCGCCTCGGCCAGTTCCAGGTCGACCAGCGTCCCGGCCTCGCCGCGATCGAGCGCCCGGACCGCGGCCTGGTGCTCGCGCTGCAGGATCGGGGTCTTGTGGATGGCGGCCCGCAGATGGACCTGGACTTCCATGATCCGCGCCTGCAGCGCCGTCCGCTGCTCCTCCGGAAGCGCCTCGAAGCGCTCCGGCGGCATCGGCTTGCCGTCCTCGACCGGCGCCACCACCAGCCCCTGCTGGGTACGCACCAGGATCAGACCGCGCCTGGACGCTTCCTCGGCCACCGCCTTGAAAGGCGCCTCGGAGCGTTCGGCGAACTGCTTCTCGATGGCCTCGCGCTTGAGGCGGTAGTCATCGCCCTCGAACAGGCTCGGCACGGTGTCGCCCAGGTCCTTGATCAGGCTGGCGATGCGGCGCTTGAACGCCGGACCGGTGCCGGGCGGCAGCTGCAGGCAATTCGGCCGGTGCGTGTCGTCGAAGTCGTTGACGTACACCCAGTCGTCCGGCGGCGGCAGCGACGATGCCCGTTCGGTGAGATAGTTCCGCACCGCGGTGTGCTTGCCGGATCCCTTGGCCCCCATCACGAACAGGTTGTAGCCGCGCGCCCGCATGCGGGCGGCGAACCGCACGGCGTCGAGCGCCCGGTCCTGACCGACCAGGGTCTCGACGTCCTCCAGGTCGGCGGTGGTCCGGAAATCCAGACCATCGAGGTCGGTCCGGCGATACAGGGCCTCGGCGGGCAACGGGTCGGGCGCCATCGACGCGGTCTCCTCCGGCTGGTTCGCCCCCTCGGGGCGCCGGCGATCAGAACCGAGCAACCGCGCGCTGTCGAGTGGCGGTCTTGCCGCGACCGCCACGGTGCGCTCGAATGCCGCCGAACCGTACCCGGAGGACACCCCCAATGCCGCATGCATCAGTCAACGGAATCAACCTGTACTACGAGATCTCCGGCCAGCCGGACGGGCCGACGCTGCTGCTCTCGAACTCGCTGGCGTCCAACCTGCACATGTGGGACCCGCAGATGGAGGCGTTCCAGCGCCACTTCCGCGTGGTGCGCTACGACAGCCGGGGCCACGGGCAGTCGGACGCGCCGGCCGGGGCGTACAGCATCGACATGCTGACCGCCGACGCCGTCGGCCTGCTCGACCATCTCGGGATCGCGCGCACGCATTTCTGCGGCCTGTCCAAGGGCGGCATGGTCGGCCAGCGGCTGGCGACCCTGCACCCCGGCCGGGTCGACCGGCTGGTGGTGTGCGACACCGCCAGCTACATGGGCCCGCCGGAGCTATGGGAGGGTCGCATCCAGCTCGCCGAGGGCGAAGGCATGGCCGGCATCGTCGACGCCACCATCGAGCGCTGGTTCACCAAGCCGTTCCGGGAAAAGGACCCGGCGGCGGTCGCCAAGATCCGGGCGATGATCCTGAATACCCCGGTGGCGGGCTTCGTCGGCTGCTGCCGGGCGATCCAGGCCATGGACCAGCGCGAGACCATCAAGGCGATCACCGCCCCGACCCTGATCGTGGTCGGCGCCGACGACCCCAGCACCACGCCGGAGAAGGCGCGCGAGATCCAGGAATGCATCGCCGGCTCCCACCTCACCGTCCTGCCGGCTGCCGCCCACCTGTCGAACATCGAGCAGGCGGCGCTGTTCGACGCCGCGGTGATCGAGTTCCTGGAAGCGAAGTAGCGGCTGGCTGCACGATGACGGCGGCGGATGGGTTCCGGATCCGTCCCGCCGCCGGCGGCCCGGGATGAGGACCTATAGGCAGGTCGCCTTATCCCGGCCGCGAACAAGCCGGGAGCGTGGGACTAGAACCGGTAGCCGACGCTGAAGGCGCCGAACAGGCTCGGTCCCTCCTGGCCCTCGAACTCCTTGGTGCGCAGCACCTGGACGTAGGAGATCCGCGTGTCGCCGAAGGTCATGACCACGCCGGCCGACAGATCCGCGACCAGGAGTTCCTTGTCGACGCTCGGGCTGTCCCGGAAGGTGTTGCCATCGAGAAAGATGTTGCGGGCCACGGCCCGGCCCTCGGCGCCGGCGAACAGGTACCAGCTGAAGTTGTCGTCGGGGCTGCTCGGGGCGAAGTATTCGGAACCGGGCGTGTGGGGCTGCAGGCGCGGCGGCCCGTAGTCGAAGCGCGGCGGCTCGCCGAAACGCACGGTCATACCGGCCGCGGCGTGCGTGAACACGTTGCCCAGCGCCACCCCGACATGCGGCGAGACGTCGCCGCGCATGTTCCCCAGCACGGTTTCCGACGGCACCACCCAGCGCCGCTCGAGGTTCAGCAGCACCGCCGGCTCGTCGTGCAGCTGGTGATCCCAGCCCTGCGGCTCCGGCGAGTTGATGATCTCGTGGACAAATTTCTGGGCCTCTTCGCCCAGGGCCGACGGGCCGACCACCCCGAGCGAGAGCTGCACGCTGGTCTGGGTGCGCTTGCCGTCGCCGGTGGCGAGATCGTTCAGGACCCCGATGGTACCGTACAGCCAGCCGGCGTAGGGCTGATCATCGGGATCCGGGTTCTTCACCGTGATGTCCGACGGCGTGTACATGTTCTGCCCGACCCCGACCGTCCAGCGGATCGTGCCGATGGTCCCGATCAGCGGCCGCGCCGCGTCGACCACGGCCTCCGGGACGTCGCCGACCGGGCTTGTCCGGCTCAACCGGATGCCGTTGGTGAAGTACCGGTCGGTGTCGTTGGTCAGGTCGTTCTCGAGGGCCAGCGTCCAGACCGGGCGCTGATCGTCCGGCGGCTGGCCGACCGTCGACTCCTCGGCGCGGGTCGGCCCGGACCAGAGCAATCCGACCGACAGCACCGGCAGCATCAGGATGGGGAGGCGTCTCAGCATAGGCCTACTATGCCGCGCATCCGCCGCCAGCGCCACATGGCATGTCGAGGGTCCGGCCAAGGACTCGGAGCCCGGCAAGGTGCGAAGACTTGACCCGGCGGCCGGCTTGTGGCTCAACTCGTAGCCATGATGTTCGGAACCTGGACGCTCGCCCTTCGACTTACGGACCCGGCTCTCTGACGAGAGACCGGGATCTATCCGTTCGCCGTTCGCGTCCAACCTGAAGGTTCCCAGGCCGATGATTTTCGGAACACCTTTCATACCCGCCCCCGTTAGCTGCCGCGTTCCACGCATCGTGGAACGCGTCGACACGGCTCCGGTTCCGGGCGATCGGACGGCCACTGCACGCCGCACCCCACAGTTCGCACGACGACGCGCGCCCGCCATATGAGCCGCCGGCCGCGTCACAGGAGACCGTCATGAACGTCCAACCCATCCACAAGTACCGATCCTACGCACCGGTCACCCTGGTCGACCGGACCTGGCCGGACAAGATCATCGACCGTGCGCCGATCTGGTGTTCGGTCGACCTGCGCGACGGCAACCAGGCGCTGGTCGACCCGATGGACGCCGCCCGCAAGCACCGGATGTTCGACACCCTGCTGAAGATGGGCTTCAAGCAGATCGAGGTCGGCTTCCCGTCGGCATCCGACACCGACTTCAACTTCGTGCGCGAGCTGATCGAGAAGAACCTGATCCCCGACGACGTCACCATCCAGGTGCTGACCCAGGCCCGCGAGCATCTGGTGGATCGCACCATCGAAAGCGTCCAGGGTGCCAAGAACGTCATCGTCCATCTGTACAACTCGACGTCCGAGCTGCAGCGCCGCGTGGTGTTCCAGCAGGATCAGGCCGGCGTGAAGCAGATCGCGGTCGAGGGCGCCGAGATGGTGAAGGCGCGACTGGGCCGGCTGAAGGGCAGCAACGTCCAGCTGCAGTACTCGCCGGAGAGCTTCACCGGCACCGAGCTGGAATACGCCCTCGAGGTCTGCGAGGCGGTGATGGACGTGTGGTTCCCGGTCACCGACAACAAGATCATCATCAACCTGCCGTCGACCGTCGAGATGTCGACGCCGAACATCTACGCCGACCAGATCGAGTGGATGCACCGGCGGTTCTCGCGCCGGGACCGCGTCGTGCTGTCGGTGCACCCGCACAATGACCGCGGCACCGGCGTGGCCGCCGCCGAAATGGCCGTGATGGCCGGCGCCGATCGCATCGAGGGCACACTGTTCGGCAACGGCGAGCGCACCGGCAACGTCGACATCGTCACCCTGGGCCTGAACCTGATGACCCAGGGCGTCGATCCGCAGCTCGACTTCTCCGACATCAACGGGCTGATGGAGACCGCCGAGTACTGCACCCAGCTGCCGATCCACCCGCGCCATCCCTATGCCGGCGAGCTGGTGCATACCGCGTTCTCGGGCTCGCACCAGGACGCCATCAACAAGGGCATGAAGGCGATCCAGGCATCGAACTCCGGGCTCTGGGAGGTTCCGTACCTGCCGATCGACCCGCACGACATCGGCCGCAGCTACGAGGCGGTGATCCGGGTGAACTCGCAGTCCGGCAAGGGCGGCATCGCCTACATCCTGGAGGCCGACCACCACATCCGGCTCCCGAAGGAGTGGCAGGCGCAGTTCAGCCAGGTGATCCAGCGGCTGACCGACGCCACCTCGCAGGAGATCTCCAGCCAGGAAATCTGGAACGCCTTCGATTCCGAGTACGTCACGCAGCCGAGCGGCCGCTACGAACTGATGTCGTTCGAGGATGCCCGGGTTCCCGGCTCCAACCAGATCGTCCACGTGAAGGCCGAAGTGAAGTGCGACGGCGAGGTCCGGATCATCGAGGCCGACGGCAACGGCCCGGTGAACGCGTTTTCCAAGGCCATGCGCGAGGCCTTCGGGCTCAAGTTCCGGTTCAAGGACTATGCCGAGCATACCCGTTCGGTCGGGTCCGATGCCGAGGCGGTGGCCTACATCGAGCTGAAGACCCCGGACGAGGCCGGCAAGAGCGTGTTCGGCGTCGGCATCGCCACCGACATCACGCTGGCGCCGATCAAGGGCGTGGTCAGCGCCTGCAACCGGCTCTGAGCGCCGACTGACCGGCCGGGCGACCGATCCGATCCCGGCGGACGCGAATCATCACGACACCGTGTCCGCCGGGCAGCAGATCTGCCCCTGGTCGAATGCCCGCGACGTCACCATTTAAATGTCATGCCCGGACCGACGTGGCGGCGCATCCTTCCCCCCCGCGCCGCGCGGTTCCTAGACTCCTCTCGGCGGTTCGGGTCGTCGGGTAGAGGCGCAAGCTTCTTCCGCCGCGACCGGGCCGACCCGCTCCATGCCCCCGGAGCTGGGTCGGCCCACCGCGGATCTCCTTCGTCCGCCCCGGACCGGTCGGCAAGCGAAGCGCGCCCCGGGAGCCACCCGCCGCTCCGACGCCTCCTCTTGCACCGCGCTACGATCTGCGGTCTCGTGACCGGATGGTGACGATCGAGCGCGGGGAGTGGACGCACGCTCCGAAACCGCTACACACCGACCATCTGATCTGCGCGATCGGCGACGTGCACGGCCGCGCCGACCTGCTGGATCCGCTGCTCGACGCCCTCGCCGAGGACGCGCGGGTTCCGGGCGTGGCGCACGCCACCTGCATCTTCCTGGGCGACCTGATCGACCGCGGCGAGCAGTCCCTCGACGCGCTCGGCCTCGCCGCCGGCGGGCTCTCCGCCTATCTCGGCGACCGCATGCCCGTCGACGACGTGCTGCTGCTCGGCAACCACGACTCCTGGCTGAAGGCCGCGTTCGAGGACCGGCTCACCGCCGACCTGGCGGAACTGTGGGCCGCCAACGGCGGACAGCGCACATGGCGGTCGCTCCGGGTGCCGCCGTTGACGCCGCTGCAGGGGCTGGCTCCGGCCCTGCGCGCCGCCGTTCCGCAGTTCGTCCAGGACGCGGTCTGCGGCATGCGGACGTCGCGGCGGATCGGCGACTACGTGTTCGTCCATGCCGGGCTGGATCCCCGCCGTCCGATCGACGACCAGCCGGAAGAGACCGTTACCTGGATTCGCGACCCGTTCCTGCACCCGGCCGAGCCGTGGCCGTTCGAGGTGGTGGTGGTGCACGGCCATTCGCCGGAGGAACCGTTCGAGCGACCGACGGTCGCCGGGCATCGCATCAACCTCGATACCGGCGCGGTGTTCACCGGCGTGTTGACCGCCATCGAGATGCGCAACGACCGCTACCGGTTCGTGCAGGCCAAGGGCTGAGCCCGGCTACAACCCCACCATCCTGCGCACATCCGCCGGCGTGCGGCCGGCTTCGCGCAGTGCCCGCAAGGTCAGCGCCCGGTCGCGCTTGGCGTAGCGCCGACCGTCCGGGTCGGTCAGCAGCCGGTGGTGACGGTAGCGCGGCGTCGGCAGATCGAGCAGGGCCTGCAGCAGCCGGTGGACATGGGTCGCCTGGAACAGATCTTCGCCGCGCACCACCAGGGTGACGCCCTGCAGCGCGTCGTCGACGGTCACCGCCAGGTGGTAGCTGGTCGGCGTGTCCTTGCGGGCCAGCACCACGTCCCCGAACGCCGCCGGATCGGCCGCAAGCGTCCCGTGACCTTCGTCGGTCCAGCTCGGCCTGCCGGCGCGCTCGAGCGCCGCGGCCATGCGCAGGCGCAGGGCGTAGGGCTCGCCGGCCGCCATCCGGGCCGCCCGCTCGGCGTCCGGCAGCAACCGGTCGGCATCCACCACCACCGGCCCCTCGGGACCGCGCAGCGCCTGGAAATGCGGGGCCGACAGCGCCGCGTCCAGCTCCCTGCGGCTGAGGAAGCAGGGGTACAGCAGGCCCATCGCGTCGAGCCGGTCGAGCGCCGCCCGATAGTCGGCCATGTGCGCCGACTGCCGGCGTACCGGTCGCTCCCACTCCAGGCCGAGCCAGGCGAGGTCGGCCTCGATCGCCCCCACGAACTCGTCGCGGCTGCGCCCGGCGTCGATGTCCTCGATACGCAGCAGGAAGCGGCCGCCGGCGGCCCGTGCGGCATCATGCGCCAGCATCGCCGAGTAGGCATGGCCGAGATGCAACAGCCCGGTCGGGCTGGGGGCGAAACGGCTGACGACAGTCATGGTGGAGGCGGCCATGGCGGCATGATGACAGACCCGGGCGCGCCCGCTACGGTCCGGCGACGCGAACCGAGGACATTCCACGATGATCGAACTCGACGGCCCGCGCTTCGGGCCCCATGACGGCGGCGAGGCCAAGGCACTGGTGGTGATGCTGCACGGCGTCGGTGCCGACGGCAACGACCTGATCGGCATCGCCCCGATGTGGGCGCCGCTGCTGCCCGGCGTCGCGTTCGTGGCGCCGAACGCGCCCGAGCCCTGCGACATGGCGCCCTACGGTCACCAGTGGTTCAGCCTGCAGGACCGCCGCCCGGCCGCCATGCTGGCCGGGGTGCGGACCGCGGCGCCGATCGTGAACGCGTTCCTGGACCGCGAGCTGGAGCGCCACGGCCTCGGCCCCGACAGACTGGCCCTGGTCGGGTTCAGCCAGGGCACCATGACCGCGCTCTACGCAGCACCGCGGCGGCCGACGCCAGTGGCCGGTATCCTCGGCTACTCCGGCGCCCTGATGGGCGCCGACACCCTGGCCGCCGAGGCGACCGCCAAGCCGCCCGTCATGCTGGTGCACGGCACCGCCGACCAGGTCGTCCCGTTCGAGGCCATGGCCACGGCCGAGCAGGTACTGGCTTCGGCCGGTTTCCCGGTCGAGACCTTCGCCTGTCCCGGGCTCGCCCATGGAATCGACCAGGAAGGACTGCGGCTCGGCGTCGGTTTCCTCAAGCACGTGTTATCTATATGACTATGAGGTGGGTCCGCAGGGTCTTGCGGCACGCATAAAACTGTAACAGCATGTAGTTATACAGACGATACGACTGGCTCGAAAACTCCCGCAACGGAAGCGATCGACACCATGAGGAAGGAGCTGACAGTCAAGATGTTGTGGCGGCATCGACCGCAACACTCGACGAGTCGCCCTGGCCTCGGTCACCGCGCGCAACTCCCGGTGTGGGGGGCGGCGCGGTGATGGGGCCGGACAATGCCCCTGCGCTTGTCCTCAACGCCGACTTCCGGCCGCTGTCGTATTTTCCGCTTTCGCTCTGGTCCTGGCAGGACGCCGTCAAGGCGGTGTTCCTGGATCGCGTGAACATCGTCTCGAACTACGAGACGGTCGTGCGCAGCCCCAGCTTCGAGATGAAGCTGCCGAGCGTGATCGCGCTCAAGGAGTATGTGCACCAGTCGCGCCGGCCAGCATTCACTCGATTCAACGTGTTCCTGCGCGACCGTTTCGCCTGCCAGTACTGCGGCCACCGCTTCCCGACCCAGGACCTGACCTTCGATCACGTGGTGCCGCGTTCACGCGGCGGCCGCACCAGCTGGGAGAATGTGGTCACCGCCTGCGGTGCCTGCAATCTGCACAAAGGCAACCGCATGCCCCGCGACATCGGCATGATTCCGCGGGACACCCCTTGCCAGCCGACCGCCTACGACCTGCAGGACGCCGGCCGCGGCTTCCCGCCGAACTACCTGCACGAGAGCTGGCGCGACTACCTGTACTGGGACATCGAACTGGACCAGGACGACGATGCCCTGCGGCCGGCGATCGCGACGATGCCGGCATTCTGAGGCCGCCGGGCGCCCCCCTTCGTCGTCACACCGTCCCAGGCAGCCGCCCAATCTCGAAAACCAAGGGCATCTCGGGCGATCGGCAGGGCTCGTCGGGCCGGGCCGGACCAGGGCATGCCCGAGGCCGTATCCGGTACCTCCGATGCGCCCCGCATCCGGCGCGCGGCCGATCCGCGGGCGGGCTGATCTACCGCCTGTTCGGCGCCATGCTGATGGCCAACTTCGTGAACTTCTGGATGGGCCAGCTCGGCCTCAGGCCGTGGGTGCGGGTGGCGGCGGTAGGCTAGGGCGTGGTGGATGGGGGTGCGGCAGCGGCGGCGCTGATCGTCGGCGTCGAATTCTGCATACGGTTGAATGTAGAGTGCCGCCAGACACGACGGGGGCGTCGACCGACCGGACCCCGGCATCACAGAACCTGGGACGGACGATGACCCTCGCCGACGCGGTTTCGCGGTTCCTGTTGGCGTGCAGGCTCCGCAAGCTCTCCCTGCACACCCAGCGCGCCTATGCCTGCGACCTTGGCTTCTTCCGGCGCTGGTCCGGGCAGGCGCTGCTGGCGGACGCCGTCACCGGTGATGTAGTCCAGGCTTGGCGGACCCATCTCGACGATCGCCAGTTGTCGGCCGCCACCATCAAGCGGCGGCTGGCGACGCTGCGGGCGATGGCGAAGTGGCTGGAGCGCGAGGGTCACCTGACCGACAACCCGTTCCGGCGCATCGAGCTCGGCATCCGGTTGCCGCGACGGCTGCCGCGCAACCTGAACCAGCGCGACCTGCGGCTGCTGCTGCAGGGCGTCCGGGCCGCGGTCGGCGGCGATCCGTTCGGCAGCCTGCTGGTCCGCTTCACGGTCGAGCTGCTGCTCACCACCGGCATCCGGATCGGCGAGGCCTGCGCGATCCGGCTAGGCGACCTCGACCTGGAGGGCCGGACGGTGCGGATCACCGGCAAGGGCAGCCGCGAGCGTCAGGTCTTCCTGATCGACGACCAGTTGCTGCGCCTGACTCGGCGATACTTGAAAGGCCGCGCCGGTACCGGCTCGGCGACCGATCGGCTGCTGGTGACGGCGCGCGGTGCCCCGGCCTCAACCGACTACGTCCGGCGCCGGCTGCACGACGCGGTGCGAGGCACCGACCTCGACATCAAGGTAACCCCGCACATGCTGCGCCACACCGCGGCGACGCAGTACCTGGAATGCGGCGTCGACATGCGCTTCGTGCAGCGCCTGCTGGGCCACAGCAGCATCGCGACGACCGAGATCTACACGCATGTCAGCGACACCGCGCTGCGGAGCGCGGTGCTGGGCGCGGGAGTAAGGCGGCGAATGGGCGGAGGCTGATAACTCGGAATTATGGAGATCTTTGACGATACGACGGGCGCCGCGCGTTTCACGGATATCGTGTTGGTTCGCGAGGCATTCGATGGAACTAATCAAATACAATATTATTATTCCAGTGCTTTTGGACATATCCTTGTTATAAACAATGAGATACAACACATTGAATGCTGGACTCCGATCTACCACGAGGCCGTTGTTCATCTTCCACTAATGTTTCTTCGAAACGCGAAATCAACATTAATTTTGGGAGGTGGAAGTCTATTTGCTGCTAGAGAGTTGTTAAAGTATAAAACCCTACAGCTAATTACGCTAGTTGATTGGAATCCGAATGTTATACAACTCAGTTGTGAGATATATCCGGAATTAAAAGCGGTGAGAGATGATCCGAGACTGCAGATTATACACCAAGACGCATGGGACTACCTGCATATTAGCAACCAAAAATTTGATTTTATTCTTAACGATGCCTTTAATCTTTGTTCAATTTCGGAAGACAAATATCCAAATGCATACAATATTCTATATGATAAGCTGACAGAGACGGGTATAATCTCTGATTTATTTTATAGAAATATTCATGATGAAAAACTTACGAAAAATGCCATAAGTAAGCTTCGGACTTTCAAACACAAAGCATTCTCGCTTTTGGCAGTTCCGGAGTATCCGGGAGTTTTACATTTATTGTCTTTTTGGGGAAAAAATAGGCAAATTTCCCAAAATGCTCGAAGTACGTTTAATTTGGAGTCAAATATAATCATGTCTCGTGGCGAATTCTTAATCTTTAACCCAAAATTCTTAAGATTCTATTTGTACATTCCGCCTTATCTTCGACACTATGCGATAAACTGCTAAATAAAATTTTTTGAAAATGACAAATCATCCGAGATTACGGTAATATCATCAAAATATACTCTGGTATCCTTCCATTGTGGCCGTGACTGCAAATTTTCAGTGCAGTGCCTCAACTCACTCTTGTCACTGAAATGACCGTACTCGATCAAATATTGCTGTGATGTGCTATCAGTCAACGACCACTGAGATCCAAGAAGAGAGCATGTGGCACTAGTTGGTTTTTTTGTTATTTGTATCTTATTGATTTTTATATAATACAATGACTTATATTGCGAAACATCAACAGAAACTCCAGCAGTTTTTGCAATGTTCTGAAGAACGAATCCATGTTGCATTGGGCACTTCGCAATCACCCCCCCAATACGCGCGGTTTGTCCAAAATACTCTTCATGAAAGAAGTCTGGAATTGCTCGCAATATGACCTTCGTCGGAGCAACGGCCAACAAACCCTCCCCAATATATCCATATCGTGCGTATAGGCCGACAAGACACTCTCCGTTCAAGCTACGCAATCGAAGCGACGAATCGCTTCCATGTAAAAATTCCATCGCTTGATACTGACTGTGGTCGATACGCCCTTCAAAATCATATACTTTTCGCCATTTCTTTGCATTGTCAAATGGGTTACCTGGAAAGAGCTGCACGTATGGAGAAATCAATCCATCTATGAAAACCTGATCACCCTCAGCAACACTTCTATTTTGCATGCCTCGCATCCAAAAATCCAAAGGGCCTTGGAAGAGATTCTTCTGCAGCGCCGATTCAATCACCCGCGACAGCGTATATCCCCCAATGGTGCCTACAATCACCTGGGCGGATGCCTCTAGTGGATAGAATCTAACACTTGGTGCCCACGTCTGACGGCGGCGATGATTCTGTCTGGATCTGCGGTCCAGTTGAAGGGCTTCGGGTCCGAGGCGTTGTGCTCGTCGAGGAAGCGGTTGATGGCCGCTT
>Ga0222632_1000098_pt1 | contig 68301 bp, 60 predicted proteins | sample AntAcemetageno46_FD_179828 | JGI IMG/M metagenome (GOLD analysis project Ga0222632, IMG submission 179828) | Saline water microbial communities from Ace Lake, Antarctica - #46 | ecosystem: Environmental > Aquatic > Non-marine Saline and Alkaline > Saline | place: Antarctica: Ace Lake | collected...
AACCAAAATTGCAAGCTTTAGTCTTCAATATAAGGGTTCTTCTGCAATTTAGGACTATCCAAACCCTCTACTTTTCAACATATTATACTGAATAACAAGGTGTTGAATTGTTTTTAAGGAGCGACTAAATAGAACTATTTTCCCCAATCATATATTTAAGTGAATGGACTTGAACTCTCTTGGAATTAGGCGATAATTTCCATTTTGGAATGGGTGCAATGCGCTATTCGAACCTTCATCAGTTCAGCCAAAACATATCCGTCTCTGGAATGTATTTCTCACGTCCAGCTGCAAAAGGATTAAATCCATATTTCGCAAATAGATACCAGACGCCTCCGGAAACTGCAATTTCCGTATCGGCTCCATTCCATAGCACATCCGAGGCATAGGTGGTTCCTGGGTTACTGGCATAAGGAAATCCCGCTGCGTTGGTGTGAATACTGCTTTGTAAAAGCACCTTTTCCATTTCACTTAAATAAAAGGCTTTCTCATCATGCATTCCAGCCAGTCCAAATGCAACTGCCATCTGACCAGTACCTTCGGGCCAAACCACATCCTTGTCTTCATCAAAACAGTAGCCGGTAATGAGTGCTCCATTGGTAGCTGTTTGCGTTGTAATGAATCGTTGGGCAGAGGTTAAGGCTGATATGGGATAGTCTTGAAAAATGGAATAGCTCCAAGGATGAAGATCAAGGGCAAATAAATAGTTCGGATTTCCTGGCCATGCCACTAGGTTTTTATCGGTCGAATCCCATCGATCTACCGCTAGAAATTGTAGAAGCCGACTGTGAAAATCAGAATATCCATCAATGGCATTGAAGGCGTCAATCATGCCTTCCGTAACCTTATAATTCAACCTAGAATTGTTGGAGTCATATCCAGCGAAGAGCCCACCATCTGAATCCTGCAAACCGATTAGCCAATTTGCAATTTCAGAAGCCAATAGATCGTAAGTGGAATTTCCAGTGAGCTTTTTATAGTGGTTCAGAGCGATGAGCATCCAAGCATTATCGCCCATCCATCTATGATTGCTTGGAACCCCATTGTTGTTTCGAAATTGAGAAAATCCACCCACACCATTATTCAATTCTGACCCAATACGTGCATTAAAGAAATCGAAGATCTTTTCTGCCTTGGTATCATCTCCTTTCAACATAAAGGCCATAGAAGCCAGAGCATTGTCGTAAAGAGAAACAATATTTCCATTTTCAACACTTTCCACCAAACCGTTCGGCAACTGCTGCTCACTTAGCCAATGGTAAATCTGTAGATCAATTTCACCTTCAAGAATGCCAGCCGAAAAATGGGCATTGTCGTTAAATGCGTTTACAACTATAGAAGGCGGAGTGAAAGCATAGTTTGAAAATATGGGTGCAATAGAATGTGTGCCTGAGATTGAATCAATGGTGTATGTGCCGTCATTCTTCGTAAGAACGAAATCCATTTCAGAATAAAAAACCTGAACGCCTTCTATACCTATTCCAATGGTATTGATTATTTGGCCACTTACTGCATAGCTGCCCGAAGGCTGCTGATCTACCTCTTTTTTACAAGAAGAAAGTAGAAGGAAAACAGTCAGAATAATAAAATTGAATTTCATATAAATAGATTCATTGCCAATGATTATTCTTTGGATTGCAAGCAAGTTACCTAACGATTAAGTAAAGACCCGGTTTAAAATAGTTTAATTCTTATTTAATTTACTTAAACATTCTAGTAAGTTTTGATTCCGTAATAGAAAATTGAAGTTTATATTTTTTAATTGTCTCCTTGATATTTGACTTATGCCAATCGCTTGATTGCGGATGTAGGACTATTTCAAATGGAAGATTTTGAAACTCTGCAAATTTTAAATAGATGACTTTTAAGTCACTGTCTTGATTTAACTCTTCAACTTGTTCGTCTAAAACGAACTCTTGCCGTTGTTCTATTTTCTGTTCTCTTAGTCTGGTTGATAGAATCAATCTAAACTCGGATTCATGACAATAGCTTTTGTCTTTAGCAAACCCCTGTATTTCTTCATCGGTTTCTAGCTGATGATGAGCATTCAAATTATCAAACCTATAATACTGTACTGAACCATATCGAATTTTAATATGATCACATTCCGATAATTCAAACTTTTCAGAATTAATCTCATTCATAAATGCTTCAATTGGAATTCTGATTGCAATACTATCTGGTCTTGAATAAAGATGCCACATTGCAATAGACTCGTGATCACTTGCGAACCAGCAACTAGCATAATTGTGTTTTTGAAACGCTACTCTTTGTCTTCTTCGAAAATTTCTTTCTGTCGGATTGATATTGTTTGTGACGAGACTAGAGGGTGGATTACTCAAAGCCATCTCCTCAAATTCCTCACTCTTTAGGTTCAAGATAATATGGCCGGGTGTCATGCCTTCTAGTTTATCTTCAAATAAATTTAATCGAGTGAATGGGATTCTCTTATTTAAGAGACAATCCATCAATTTATCCATCGTGACATATCGGTATAAATGTAAACCCTCACCAGGTTGATATTTTAGTTTTTCTATTTCCATTGAAGGCTCTATTTATTTTTTATAAACCACAATAATCAACTATATACATCCCTTGCAATGAACACACTCTCGCGAGTTATAGATTACTATGGCCAATTGATGGAGCAATTGCCCTCACCCGGGTTGAAAGGATTATTTGGGATTTTCAAGCTCTCTAATTCTATTTTTTAATCTCCGAATCTCCAATCGATCCGCAAATCCGCCCACAATAAATCCAAGGAATAGTACTAAAAAAGCACCTTGTAGGTGAAAGATTTTAAAAACTGCGCCTACAATCACTAAAACAGTAGCCAGAATATAAATGAGGTCCGTCTTTTTTTTCATTGAGTTGGTATTTAAATCAATCTTTGAATTTAATTCAAAATACGTTTTCTCAGAAGATGCAGATTATTTTCTGGACTGAAAAGCCTTTCTGTCGGCTTTTGAATTGTTTTAGAACGCAAAAAGAAAATGAATCAAGCACATATTCACTCTTTCTAAATGAGGAAAAGAATCCATAATAGATCTAAAAGGAAGAAATAAACTATACTCGATCTAAGCAATAGGCATCCTTGCTGCTCAGAAATTTCAAAGTTTATCAGGATAGATTGAGTAAATATGGATGCAAGAATGCAGAGCAAATTTGCTGTTGAAAAAGTGGACATAAGTAATCCTATCCATTCGTTACTCAAAGAGCTCATGGATTTTATCTTTGAAATTCGCAGAAAAACGAACTTATTTGGCAAGTATTTAGTAGAAATGTGGTTTGCATTGAAAATTCAATCGCATAAAGAGTAGTTTCTCTTTTGTTATTTTCATGCTAAAAGCAACATTTTTACTGAGTGTCTTTGCTAGCACAAAGCAGAACTATATGGGTAAAAAAGTAAACTTTATTGTTTTAATGCTCTTGGTATTCGCCAGTGCATTTACTGCAACAAATTATCAAGAACTATCGGGTTCTATAGACAAAGGCGATACCGCTTGGATGTTGGTTGCATGTGCTTTTGTATTATTAATGACACCTGGCTTGTCCTTCTTTTATGGAGGGATGATCAATAAAAAGAATGTGATATCAACCATGCTACAGAGTTTTGTGGCATTAGGGGTAATCAGTGTGCTTTGGGTACTTATTGGCTTTAGTTTGGCCTTTGGTGATAGTATTGGCGGAATTATAGGAAACCCATTTACCTATTTAAATTTCAAAGGGGTGGGTATTGAGCCCAATCCTAAATTTTCATCTACCATTCCCTTTTTACTCTTTGCCCTTTTTCAGCTCAAATTTGCCATTATTACACCTGCTCTCATCACGGGTAGCTTTGCCGGTAGAGTGCGTTTCAGAAGCTATATTCTTTTCATGGTTCTTTTCAGTCTTTTAATTTACAGCCCTTTAGCACATATGACTTGGCATCCAGATGGACTGTTTCGGAATTGGGGTGTTCTCGATTTTGCTGGAGGAACCGTAGTGCATATGTCGGCTGGTTTTGCAGCACTTGCCGGTGCTATTTATCTCGGAAAAAGAAAGGTTTCAGTAGAAGTACATGCAAATGTTCCCTTTGTTATTCTTGGAACTGGCTTATTGTGGTTTGGATGGTTTGGATTCAATGCAGGATCGGCTTTGGGAGCCAATGGCGATGCGGTTATTGCATTTGCAAATACCAATATCGCTTCCGCAACGGCTATGATTACTTGGTTGTTTTATGAACGCATGCATGGCAGAAAAATGTCTGCTGTTGGGGCGTGTATAGGTGCTGTGGTTGGATTGGTTGCTATAACCCCCGCAGCAGGATTTGTGAATATTGGACAATCTATGTTGATTGGGTTTATTGCGGCCATTGTCTCAAATGGGATGATTCACCTTAAAAACAAATCAGGGATTGATGATACCTTAGATGTGTTTCCGAGTCATGGAATTGGAGGTATTGTGGGGATGTTGCTCACAGCAATATTGGCCAAAGATGTGGGTTTAATCTATGGGCAGACGACCACCTTTGTATATCACTTAATTGCACTTGCAATTACGGCTGTTTTTACTTTTGGTGGAAGCTATCTTCTTTTTAAAATAGTAGATGTCTTATTGAAAATGCGCGTTCGAGAAGACCAAGAAGAGCTTGGCCTAGATTTGAGCCAACATGGCGAACAGATTGAATAGAAACTGCCTTCATTCTTTTTAATCTTTATCCTAGATTTAGCTTGAATGTCTATCTATTTACTCGCCTAAATATGCAGGTCAAATGCATTTAAGAAGGTATTCAATGCCGGAAAAGATCCTGAATATTTTGGGCAAGAAATGATAGGATATCCTTCTATCGAATTTAAATGAACAAATGAACCAAACCATTCAAATGATCTCTATCTGGATGGGTGATGAATACATTTTTAATCTTTCGATATTTCTGAAGCAAACCCAATGAAGCACCATCTCCTGCCTAAATGAGTAGAATTACTTCTTCCATCTTCTTAGGCTAGTCAAGAAAATGCAGTAGAGGATTTATTCGAATCATTGAAATGCAGCCTTCGCACTTTAATTCCTCTGAATTGAGAAGAAGAGTATAAGTAGCAAGATAAGAATTGATTTTTCTGTTGCTTCTTTATAGCTCGGATTCTTTCAAGCAATTATTGTTTTGTTCTAAATTCTTCATTTAATTTATTCGAGCGAATCTTTCTATTCTTCTAGGTGTTAACTTATTTAAAAGCACATAATTCATCCGCTGATTTGGTGAAGTATTTTAGCCGTTCATTGAGAAAATGAAGGCGCTTATCTCGAAGAGATTAGTACTTCATTTGAATAGAATCAATTAAAAGGGGTTGCCATATACAATCCCAAAGCATACACAATTTCGCAATTATGGAAGAACTTACACTGAGCACTCCTGCGCTATTATTTTCGGCTATCTCTTTAATCATGCTTGCCTATACCAATCGGTTTTTGGCCTATGCCGCTGTAATTAGAAACTTGCACGATAAGTATTTAGAGAAAATGGATGGCGCACTTATAGCCCAAATCAAGAATTTGAAGTTGAGGTTGAATCTAACTCGTTGGATGCAGATGTTTGGAATTTCCAGCTTATTGCTCTGCGTATTAACCATGTTTCTCATTTATGTGAACTACAACATATTGGCAGTTTGGGTATTTGGTGTTGCCTTGGTATTGCTGATCTTGTCTTTGACTTTCTTAATTAGGGAAATTCATATTTCCATACATGCACTGAGTCTCCACTTAAGTGATATTGAAGACCATTTATCAAATAATGAAATGGATTGAGACCTTTTTGAGTAAACGAATGATTTGCTCTATCTCTTAACGAACGGAGTCGTATGGATTTCAGCTCCCGATTCAAGGGTTAATAAATACACCCCTGCAGGCTCATCCAATGTGAGCTCCAATAACGATTGGCCCGTATAGGTTCTCGATAGGATTATTCTCCCATTCAAATCGCGTATAGTAAGGTGTATGGCCTTATTGAGGTTTCCTAAGTCGATGGAAATAAAACCATCCGTCGGATTCGGATAGAGTGTTATTTCATTCCCAAAAGCATTTTCAATTATTCCTATACTCGCTACGGAATAACATACAGAGGTATCTGAACAGACAAGATTGCTAACTATTACCGCATAGTCGCCATTGGCGGTAGCTGTATACGATCTGTTTATTGCTCCATTAATCACACTCATTCCCGGGCATTCTAACCACTGATAGTTTGCTCCTAGTTCATTGGCTAATAAGACTACTCCTGCTTGGGTTACTGAAGGGTTTACTGTATTGATTGTTAGATTGAGTGTTACCAGAGAATCGCAACCAGCAACATTGGTCAATGTATGTGTAGCCGAGTTGTTTGTGCTGGTATAGGTGTTTCCATCCATCCATATAAATGCGTCGCAGGCAGATTGAATATCGATTCCCGTATTACTTATGCTTATAGTCAGATTTACAAGGATTAAACTATCACCGCCACCTGCAATTGGAATGGTATCCATATAAATTCCAGTGCTAGTCCATATGTGATTTCCACTCGGAGATGTGTAGTTGTTGCATGCCGTTTCATTCAGCGTAGTATAGAAATTCGTCGCTGTAGGACAAGCCACGGCTGTGAGTGTATTTCTATCGGAATTATCATTCGTGGCAAGAACATTCGCAAAGTTTTGTCCCCAAGCCCATAAAGTTGAATCGGAGTTTAAACTCATACTATAGAAATGTCCATTTTCAATCAGCCGATAATTTGAATCTGTTGAGATTTGTACTGGAGATGGTATCTGGAAGCTATTATTTCCCTGCCCTAATTGTCCGAAATAATTAAATCCCCAGCCCCAAAGTGTACTATCCTTTTGAAGGGCAATGGTATGTTCTCTGCCGGGACTCACATCTGTCCATTTAGCTGAAGCCCCTATCTGTATTGGATTTGGATTGAAACTTCCTGTGTTACCATTTCCCAATTGACCAGCGCTATTATTTCCCCAGGCCCATAAGCTACTGTCTTGTCGAATCGCAAATGAGTATTGGTATCCGGCTGCTGAAAAAATCCAATTTGTATTGCTTCCAATCTGTGCAGGTGCGCTTTGATTTTGATTGCTACCTTGACCCAATTGATAATAATTGTTTTTCCCCCAGGACCAAAGTGTGCCATCTGTTTTGGTTGCTAGATTGTGACTTTCGAAGGCAGATATATTGTGCCATATTGTTCCAATGCCAATCTGAGTAGGAGTACTTACGTTCACTAAAGTCCCATTTCCTATTTGTCCATAGGCATTGTTTCCCCAAGCCCAAAGCGTTCCGTTGTTTTTCAAAGCAAGGGAATGAAGCGATCCGGCAACGACCATTTTCCAATCGCTATCCGTTCCTATCTGAATGGGCACATTGCTGCTCACTATGGTTCCATTTCCCAATTGCCCTTCATTGTTATTTCCCCAAGTCCAAAGGGTGCCATTTGCTTGAATTGCCAAGCTATGTTCTCCACCACTTTGGGTATTGTTGTCTTTGGATTTACTGATAGAAATGCTACTCCAATCATTACCCGCTACTTGGGTATAGGAAGAGAATTGATGCACATTGGTGCCATTTCCCAACTGCCCCGAGAAATTACTTCCCCACATAAACAGCGAGCCGTCTTGCTGAATGGCGCCTACAAATTGATCTCCACAACTTACCGATTCCCAGCATTGCGCATTTAAATGGATTGTGCCTAGGAGCAGGAAGCTCCAAAACAGCTGTATTCTCTTCTTCATTCTATTTTGTTGTCCGAGCGGTTAAATTTACTCTCATTATCTTATGGTATGTGCTTTCTTGGAATGCGATTTCTTGCAATACGAATTCATTCATCTGAATACAGATTAAATAGTGCCACATTGTCTATTCCAATCTTCCGTTGAATAAAATCATTCCATTTCAGCATCCCGTCACTATTCGTACCACGCTGTACTTCTTGGAAGAAGCGACGGCTAATGTTTTTAAGCTGTCCTGTTTTCTGATCGTAAATAGCCATCATTTGTTCAAGCTTATTCAGGCCATTTAATTCCTGCGCAATCTCCATCCTATGTATTTCAATTAAGTCGAAATACATATTTATAAATGCCAAACCTTCGTTGGTTATGGGGTAGTGATAGAATGTTTCAACAGGATCAAATACAGTTGCAGTTATACAATTCAACGAATCGTTCAAGTCATTTATATCCAGATAAATCTGTGCTTCAAGGTGGTAGCGCTCGGAAGGCATCGTACTAGTATAGTCTTCAAAATCTGTTGTTTCCTCCCTGAATTTTATTCTGTTCTCACTCCAGAACACATATGGATGCTCAAAAAAGTTTTTGCCGAAAAAGGCATTGTTCAGAAAGAGCGTTTCACTTGTTAGAGTGGATGCGTTTTGGATAAATAGATTGTTTTTATCCTGAACGTCTTTCATGCCAAATTCATCAATATTATTCCAGAAGAAGGTGTTGTAGGGCGAAGCATTTATTTTTCTATAATCTTCATACGATCCGTTTGGATAGTTGAATCTGGGTAGAACAAAGGATTCAGTATAGTCATAGGCATACAAAATGGCATTTGTATTGACAGTGAAAAGTGAGCCTTCCATTGTTCTATAACTAAGCAGATAATCAAAGTCGATGGAATGAACATAAGATTGATTTTCTATTTCATAATACGTTTTTGTAATATTCATATTCACTTGAACCAAAGAGTCTACGTTTCCATGAGGAATGAATGGGTGTACTTTAGAATTGGGAATTTGGAGTTTAACTTTGACTATTCTGTTGTCTACAGAGTCAATCCAAACCCTGCCATTGAATGCCATTCTGAAGCCTTCTTTTGGTGTGAAATCGATGATATATATCGTGTTTGAGTCTTCGCCTACATACTTAGAAACAAGAGCTAGATCGTATTGATTTTTAAGTTTTTTCTTCTTGAGTTGAAAAGGAGATACTGGGAAATAATCGTTCTTTTTAAATAGTGTGTGTAAATACAATGCCTTTGAGCTTTCGGTAGAGACAAAGAATCTATTTTCAAAATCGGATAAGGCGATTCGTCCATTTTTAAGATCTAAATGGTCTACGTTATACCCTGAAAAATGTCCGTTGCAGTAATTCTCTACACATTCAACCTGCTTATCATTCACAGTCGATTTTAGCATATAATAGGTTTTAGCTGTCTTGGATCTCTTTGCTCTCGATTTATAACAGCTAGCTACTAAATGGTATAGGAAGGTATTGTCTGCATAGACTGTTACTTGATCTAACAGTTCAATTTTAGGAATTAAATAAATCTGTTTTTCTAAGTTTAGATGCGATGCAATAATTGTCTTCTTTCTGTACCCTATGAAAGACAGGATGAGCGTATCATTGAGAGAGATCCGATCTAGGCTAAAATATCCTTCAATATTACTTAGAGTAGCTCGCCCGCTTGTTTTATTGTATACAGCGGCATAGGGTATTGTTTCGGAGCTTTCTGTATCAAGAATTATTGCCGTAAAGTGCAAGGAGTCTCCTCCAGAAGAAGATTGCCCCTCTGCTTTATTCCAGAATAGCAATGCGAACAAAAACGTAAACAACCAATATCTCATTCTTGAATAAATAACTTCACGATCTATTAATATTCAATGATATCTATGGAGTCCTGAATTGGATATGAAAGATCGACATTGCAAAGATCCAGATGCATTTATATAAATCAAGGCAGAACCCATCCACCCAAAAAAGCAATGTCTATTTTAAGTCATTTTTGAGGATAAGCAAGGGTCTCTGTACTTAATTGAGTCTAAATTAAAACATCAATACGGTCTTATTAGACTGCAATTAGCAGGCGGTATGTTTGAGTAGATTCATAATTAGACGATCACCTCCATAATAGAGGAGTATACTCATGAATCTGTCAATGCTTTTAATTTGGCTTTGAGAATGGAAGGATTCTAATAAAAGCTCTTGTATGGTCTTATACTTATGGCTTCAATTCTAAATCGAGCTGTCGTCCTTCTTCCAAGGCCTTCTTATCCATTTTTGTGCCCACTGCGATTCCGATTGCCATTCCAACTGGAATTCCAATTCCTATGAAAGCCATATTTCCGAGAATGACTCCAAAGACAACACCAAGAGGAATACCAAAGACCGCCAAGCTAATGGCCATCCATGTAGTACGGTAATGGTTCTTAGTTACGAGTTTGAGTTCTTTTTCTAGCAATTGGATAATCTCTAATTGCTTCTTTCTAATTTGTTTCTTTAGCATTGTACCAGAGAGAGAAGGGGCGTTTATTTCCTCAATATCTTTATTGATGGCGGTTGCAATATCATCTGGCAACTCCCTTTCGGCCAATAGACTAAGCAGCTTTGCAAGTTGGTTGTAGGAGGCGTCGAGCTTGATATTATCCTTAATATCAGGCCTTTGATTTAGTTCTTGGAGTTTCATATAGATATGCAATTGCGTAAGCCCAATGGGTTGATTCTTTTAGGTTAAATCAAATGTAGTACAAGCGTATGGGCTATTGTAAAACAGTGCACTGAAAAAGGTTTTGCTTTTAAACCGGAAAGGCTTTTGGTTTCAATGCGCTTAAAATACGGCTTCAATGCTTAATTATGATCGAATAATGAGGCAATCTATTCTGATTAAAATGAATATAATAGACACCGGATGGCTGCTCCGAAAGATTCAAAATATTTCCGTCTATTGTCCATTTTATTTCTTGTCCAATCGAATTATAGACCACAATATTAGATCCCTTTGCTTCAAAGGGTAAACGGAGGTAGCCCTTTGTTGGATTGGGGTATAGTTTAATCTTCGGACTTGTATGATCGATGTTGGAGAGGTTTGTTCCAGTACTTTGACAACTGGCCATGTCTGTGAAGTTTTGACTGGAAAAGGGTATTCCCATTCCGAGTTGAGCGTTATTGCCATTAATGAGAACCGGAAAAATAGAATCTTTAAAAGTTCCTATATAGAGTGTATTATTTAGGAAGAAAGATCCATAAGCGTGTAAATCATAAGGAAAGGAGTAGGAGCGGATCTTTCCGTTTGGATCATAGACTTTCAAACTATCTATTTGAGTTCCTAGGAAAGAAGCGGTGAAAATCCAAGCATTGCCCAAGGTATCTACCCCTATATCAAATACGCCAGCAAAGAATTCGCCGTGCAGAGAATCTATCACAAGTAAATTTGTTCCGTCCCAATAGTTCACATATTGAATCACGCCTCCAACCACAGTATAGTACTGATCATTGAGATGCCCTCCATTATCTTGAACAAAATGAGTAATTGGAATCGAAGTCCAACCTGAGTCTGAATCGTAATAATTTATTCCAATGCCTCCTTGGTTCGAATGGTTGGTAAAGAATGTGGGAGAAAAGCGATTTCCGCAAAAACCTATGCTTGTGCCACCACCCGATAAGACCGTGTCTCCACCCGTTATAACAGCGCTATTTAAACTCCATTGCTGTATATATCCATCTATCGTAATAGTCCAGAAATCGCTGTTGCAGTCCGTGCTGAAAGGCGCTTGTCTAGATCCGTTCTGACTGAATAATAGGAATCCGATAAGGTTGAATAAAGTGGCAATTAGTATTTTCTTCATCTTTTAGGTTCAATAGTGTAAAAGAGCAGTTGAGATATCCATTACATCATCTATTCTGATTTAGCAATGTCTTTTATAAAAGCGCGCTTTTAGAAATTCCAATGGCAGAAAGTCAAAGGGTTTCTAAAGACCTTTCTTTCAGAGTGATTTAGCATTCTGTTTTGCCAGAAGTTTTTTGAAAAAATACGCCTTTCGGTTCGATGTTGCTCTTTTATTGAAGGCTTCGAATCATTTTATTCATCGATTTTTTAATGCCCTCTGAAAGAGGTTCAATATATTGATCTTGTGCAAGAGCTAAAACTTCGCTGTACAGTTCTGGATATTTCTTAGCGAGTTTAAGAATACACTCAAATGATTTAAATCGAACGGAAGATTGTTTTTCTATACTTATCCAGATCGCAACACAGGCATCAAATAATAAGCCCTCATATTTCTGGGCAATTTCCATTTTCAGAATCACATTAATTAGATTGCGCTGATGCCCGTCTTTTACTTTACCTAAGAGCTGGATCATGCTGAGAAGGTGCTTTCCAATTCGTTTGTCATTGTCTTCCATACAGCCCCATACCAACCAAGCTGCTCTCCAAGCATAAGGTTGTTTGTTGGATAATGCCAATGCAATGAGCTCTTCAAATTCGGTTGGATGCAATTCGATATACGAAATCATCGCTTCCTTATTCGAGTGTAAAAGAGTGTATTCTAGAGATGTTTCCACGCTTTGAATTGTTTTTCCTTATTGACCAACGTTAGTCTTCGCATGAACTCAAAGTATTAAATATAGGTGGATTAAAAACAGCGAATATGTGGGCAACGGTAGGTGAATGCTATGCCTATTCCATTTAGAATTCGCCAAACGTCTTTTGGGATTGGATGAATTTTTTAGTATAGATCATTGTTTTGTTCAATTCTACGATTGGCCAAAGCCATGCTTTCTAAAAAGAATGAATCTCTGCACCCCATAGTTTAGATCTACCTTTTCGTTCTGAATATTCAGGCTCAGTGGATAGTGCTCGATATGCATTTCAGAATAGGATGCCATCAAAAAAGGCATTTCTCAATGAGAGTAGCTGCCTTAAGAAATAGGATGACCAATTCTATTTTAAATAAAATCACAGTAATTTTGAAATGCAATATAGCCATCGAACATAAATGGATAGGGATTGCTTAGACACATTGGGAAAAATCAACTTTCTGGATACTATTTTCAAAATGTATGACTGATAAAAAGGACTTGACTCAGGGCAGTGTTCCAAAAAAGTTAATGGAGCTTTCACTTCCAATGATGCTTGGAATTGTAAGTATGGTAGCGTTCAACTTGATTGATACTTTTTATGTAGGGCAATTAGGGAAGACGGAATTGGCAGCATTGAGTTTCACCTTTCCAGTGATAATGGTGCTTTTCAGTTTTATTCAAGGTTTGGGAATTGGAGCTACAGCCTTAATTTCGAAGTCAATAGGCAAGAAAGACAGAAAAAAGGCTGCGCGAGAAACTACCGATAGTGTGGTGCTTACCATGCTGATTACAGGATTCTTTGTGCTCATAGGTTTGCTCACACTGAAACCTACTTTCCAGTTGCTTGGAGCAGATGCCAATACAGCCTCTTTAGTGGAAGAGTATATGCGCATTTGGTACTTTGCCTTGTTTTTTGTTTCTGTTCCTTATGTAGGAAATAGTGCTATTCGTGCCACAGGCGATGCGCGCACACCGGCCTACATTATGTTGTTCGCGGTGATCGTAAACGCCATACTAGATCCGATACTCATTTTTGGTTATTTAGGTGCTCCTGCCATGGGACTTAAAGGCGCTGCTATTGCAACAGCCATCTCACGCGGATTAACCATGATTTTGTCTTTCTATGTTTTAATTGGAAGGGAAAGACTAATCACATTTGTTATTCCGACCAAAAAAGTCTTAGCCGCTTGTTGGAAAAGTCTCTTATTTATTGCAGTGCCTTCTGGTTTAGCCAGATTGGTAGTGCCTATCACCACTGGTATTATTACCGGCCTGCTTGCCAGTTATGGAGATTATGCCGTTGCAGCTTTTGGGGTTGGAAGTCGTATTGAGTTCTTAGCTTCTAGCATTTTGTTTGCCGTATCTGCATCTATTGGTCCCTTTGTTGGTCAAAATTTTGGCAGGGGCAACATAAGCAGAGTAAGGGAGGCTTTAAAAGTGAGTATTCAGTTTGCTATTGCATATGGACTGCTTTCGTGGCTTCTTTTGGTTTTATTCGCCGAGCCTATTGCCTCTGTATTTAATGATAATGCAGACGTAATAAGAACGGTGAAATGGTATCTCTGGATTATTCCTGCAGGATTTGGTCTGCAAGGCATACTGAGTATTGTTAATAGCAACCTCAATACCGTTGGCAAACCATTGCAAGCATCTATAATCATTGTAGTGCAGATGCTTGTTTTGGGAATCCCTTCTATTCTGTTGGGTAAAGAACTGGCTGGCATACAAGGAGTATTTGTTGCTTTGGCCATTACCTATATACTTGGTGGTCTTATTTCACTACTCGTAAATCAGCGCATTATGAAAAAAATCAGCTTTGAATATTCAGGGATGGTCTGATGCTATTCGCACTCAATTGTTGAAGAAGGTATTATGCAAACAGATGATAATGGTTAAGCAGTGACATAAGTCTGAACTGTTAAATCACTTTCTCTAGGATGGAATGAATATCCTGAAGAAGAATCGATCGAATGAAAACGCGGTCTCAATTTGTCTGTTTCATAATCCATCGTTTTTATTCCATTATGACCATCCAATCGCACTATTTCCCTTGCCCTTGAGGTTCTCATCTGATGCGTACAGTATAGAAGAGATAGATCCAGATTAATCCTTCTTCTCCTTATACAATTGGAAATAGTACCAAGCAGCAATACCGCCGATAAGAGAGAATACGGTCAGCATCCAAAACACATGTTGATGCCCCTTTACTCCGGGCGAATTATCCAAAAGATAGCCTATCGCGGGCCCTGCGAATACATCGGGTATATATCCAACAAGAGAAATCAGACCAACAGCAGTTCCTGTAAGAGCCAATGGAATACGTCCGCTTTCCATTACTGCAAAGTATAGAGCGCGAGCTGCGTATACTCCCGTTGCTACAATTAAAATTGAAATGAAGAACAAAGCGGTTGCTGAGTAGGATATCATATCAGTGGCAAACAAAATGGCTCCAAAGAATGAAACAGCGAAACTAATAATCAACAAGAATACAGTTTGTGTGCGATCGGCTAATACCCCAATGATTACTCCAACAACAGGACGTATAAATAATAAAAAAGTACCCACTTGAGCAGATTGTACTTGATTATACAGCATTACATCTTGAGCGTAAAGCGAGAACACATCGGTGATTTTGTAGCCCACATAAGCACATAAAATAATGATCATGAGTAAGCATACAGAAGGTAAGCGCAAGACCATTTGTATTTGGCATACTGTAATTTTCTCCAAGATGATCTCCTTTTCTGCCTTAGGATCTATTCTCATAAAGAACCACACCAATAGACCAACAAAAACATTGGCCCCGGTAGATATGAGAATGACATACTTAAAAGCGGCTCTGCTTTCAGAAATACTTGCTTCGGCTATTTCTGAAGTAATGAATAGAGAAAAAACAAGCACACCCATAATTCCAAATAGAGCCCCAACCAATCCTCTTCCTCCGTCTAAAAACCCGAATGCTTTACCTTGAGAAGTAGATCCACCCCAGATTCGAGTGGCTTTGATCATGGGAGACCAGAACAGGAAAATAGTGGTAAAGCCCCAATAGCCGTAGAGGATTTTTAATCCGGTAAAACTGGGAAATGCTGCGTAGACCAGGCCCCCTAATGCAGTCATCCATAATGATACTGCAATTAATTTTCTAGGTGAAAATCTATCTGCAAGTGGCCCTCCAAACAGATAAGACAGAAAAGCTACGATGCCATATACAGAGAAACACAAGCCCAACTGCACATTGTTTAAGTCAAATGCCTCAAGAACGGTTGGTCTAAAGACGCGAGAGAGAACGAATGGAAGAATAAATACAGATTCCCCTGCCAAAATGAGCAGTGCTAAATAGTGCCAAGGCGCTTTTTTCTCATTCATAGTGTAATACTTCCTATCTGATAGACCATTGATTTCTCAAACATAATTGTTTTTAGATAAGCAAAGAGGTCTGTTGGTTTAGATGGATGTATTCCTCGTATCATTTTATTCCCAGACTTATTTTGCTTCATAAAATTTTTAGTGGAGGGATGAAAAAAGCTGCCCAAAAACACCTTTTTAAGAAAATTCTAAACAGATGCAAAAAGGGAATAAATCCATAGCAGCATGAACAAACATAAATCGCCAGGGCTAAAAAGAAAATCGCGTACAATCGAAGATAGTATGAAAGTATTCGTACTGCTTTTACTCTTCTTATTTGGCTTTTCTGGATTAGAAAAAGAGGACGACGATGTGTATCTAAACAGCGCGTTTACCGGGTCGATCAATACCGCTCTAAGTGTTTCTAATGGACTTCGAATTAGGGAATTCATTGAACGATGGTAAGAATCAGACAATAGCATTTAGTGCGTTTCTCTTCAACTGTAATTCGAACGGAACCATAAATGCGTCGGAATAGGGACAAAGCATCCAAGGAAATCCTATGGTTTTTTAAGACGATGATGAGGTGCAATTGAGAATGATTTTCCCAAACAAGGCCCAATCTATAATTGGAATGACGACGGATGTTTTAGGCTTCAAATCGATAGTGCCTTAGACCTTGTAGATGGAAGCGACATTCTTGTCTTTCAGCAGCAATAAGTTTTGCAATACGAAAGAAAAAATGAAGCCTTTACGCCAAAAAGAGAGGGAGCCGAATCTTGAAAAATAGTGAATCCAGCGTATCGAATAGAATTCCAAATGCAGAATCTAGGTTGATGCTGGCATAGATTCTCCAAAGGATATTCTGGCTTGAATTTAGAAGCTAAATTTCTTTGTTCATTATAGCGCCGACCCAGTGTAAACTTTTTGAAAGGCTGTGCCATAGTCTCTTTTAATAATTACGGATTGCAATAATCGCAGTACATGGGATCTTCCTGCTTTTTTTTATGCGGATGCATTTCTTCTTTTGTGAAATTGCATTGTTGACACACTAAAATGAAACTCAAAGTAGATTGGGTAGGCGCCCCGCACAAACTACATTCTAATCCTTTTTTCACTTCCGTAACGCCAAAACCGGCACGCTCGCATTGTGGACAGCAAGAATTTATTTTTTCAACTAATTTTTTCGCGGCATTTTCAATTATACTCATCCGGCTTGGATTGTACATTGCCCTCATATCGGTTTCCACATATATAGATTGAGACTTGCGAATCAGTTTATTGAAGCCTGCCTTTAATGCGTTTGAATCCGTTATTCCTTTGAGGATCTCACTATTGTCATTTTTTGATTTGCGCAGGATGAGCCCGTGGGAAGGAAATTTTACGGATTCAGCAAAATCAAATAGCTCTTTCTCGCTTTTAATTTCTTTGCCATTGAAATTGGTTTCTACACTCAGTTCTCGAGCTATAATTTCTAAATTGGATTTTTTATCAATGAATATCAAAATCTCCTCATCGGCACTTACAAAAAACATTGATGGATGAGAACCGAAAGACCCTTCACTGGCTATTCCTAAATCGCAGTTACTTGCTTCCATTGCCATCAAACATTTTTGCCTTGCCGTGGCTACTGGATCAAGTTTTCTCTCAATCTCTCCGGTAAAAGTTCCAAGTGAATCTGTATCAAATCCTTCCTCTACAAAACAGAAAACACCCAAAGATTGCTCTATAAGTGGAGCAATCACTTTTTCCTTTTCATGCTTCGTGGCTATTACCAATCGTCTACCCTTGAACATTCCTGATTAGTATTTCCAATTGGGATTATCTACGCTAAAAGCCAACTCCATACCTTTCATCTCTTCGTTCCAAATGCCATCATCGTATACCAAATTTCCATTCACAAAGGTTTGTTTAATAGCTGTTTGAAATCGTGTTCCCTCCAAGGGCGACCAAGCGCATTTATAATATAAATTGTCATTAGAAACCGTCCATTCAGAATTCAAGTCTACTAAGGTCAAGTCTGCGAAATATCCTTCTCGTATGAATCCTCTATTTGTTATGCTGTAGAGAATAGCTGGATTATGACACATTTTCTCTACTATTTTTTCTAAGGAAATGAGCTTGTCCTTATAAAACTCTAACATACAATTGAGTGAGTGTTGAACCATAGGTGCTCCTGACATGGATTGAAAATAGGGTTGTTGTTTTTCCTCCAAAGTATGCGGTGCATGATCTGTGGTTATAATATCTATGCGATCATCTAGTAATGCTTTGAATAGTCCTTTTCTATCTTGTTCTGATTTTATGGCTGGATTCCATTTTATAAGCATCCCCAATTGCGCATAGTCTTTGTCAGAAAACCATAAGTGATGGACAGAAACTTCAGTGGTAATTTTTTTCTCTAGAAGTGGAATGTCGTTCTGAAATAGATGCGTTTCGGCTTCGGTTGTTAAATGGAGAATATGCAATCTGGCATTGTGTTTCTTTGCCAATGCAATTGCCCTTTTGCTTGCTTCAAAACAGCCTTCTGCACTTCTGATAATAGGATGGAAGATGGGGGGAATATCTTCGCCATATTTTTCTCTAAAGGCCTGTTCATTTTTTTCAACGATCTCTTCTTTTTCAGAATGAATGGCGATAATGGATTTGCAGTGAGCAAATAGCTTTTCCATTGTTTCCGGATTGTCGGCAAGTAAATTTCCTTTTTTTGTAAAATATAAACCGTCATCTGAAACGCCAATACATTGGCTCATATCTGTTTTTATTACTTCATCAATATTTTCTCCGTTTACACCAAGGAAGAACGAAAAGTTGGCTAAAGATTTTTTTGAAGCAATTTCAAACTTTTCTCGTAAGCTTTTAAGGGTCAGAATATTTGGAACCGTATTGGGCATATCAATGTAGGAGGTTACTCCACCTGCAATTGCAGCTTTGCTTTCGGTATATAAATCACCTTTGTGTGTAAGTCCAGGGTCTCGGAAGTGAACTTGACCATCAATGATTCCTGGAAATAGATGTTTTCCCGTTCCGTCAATTAACTTGAAGTGTGCTTCTGCTTTTATGTTGCCAATCTTTTGAATAAGGCGATCAGACAAAAGAACATCGGCAATAAATGATTTTCCCTCATTTACAATGGTGGCATTCTTAATTAATATGGGTTTATTCATTGTTCACCACTTTTCTTTTAGAAACAATATATTGTCCACAAGGTTTCTATAAATATCGGCATCCGAACCGCAGCGTTTATTCATCTAAACTTTAAATTTGGAGGCATTTACGCCTTCTTGAAAGGAGAAGTATATAGAGTCACAATACTTTCCTCCGCATCCAAATACTTCCTTACTGTTGGCCATATCGTAGTGAATCATCGCTGTTTTTCCGTCTCGATCGTGATTTTTTCTCTTTGCTATTCCGGAAATCTTGAGGTACTTGGGATAGAAAAAATCAATATCTGCAAAAGGGTCGAAATCCACAGCCTTTAGATCTCAATTGATTGTGCCGTTTTTTAAATCGTAAATAATTTAATGTCTCTCTTGATCAATGAAATACGTGGATAAAAAGGAGTCCCAATGTATTTTTAAAAATCGAAGGTCCTCAGTATAAAAGTCGCATCCATTCTCTATGTGGATTGTATCTCTATGTGGATTGTATCTCTATGTGGATTGTATCTCTATATGGATTGTATAATTATTTACTGTTGTGTTATCGCAAGATCGAAAATAGGTGGATTGATTTAGAATAGCTTCGACAAAATCTGGGTACTGGATTTTAACGATAAGCGAACGACTGCGCTATGTGGCGGAGCTGTCCCGAAGGGAGGCTCTGTTTTCTTAGGTGATGTTGTGCTTTCGTTTTTTTTAATTACTAGTTTTCATTTTTAGTGTGATTTCTCCAATATTGTAAGCATATATCGAAGCAGGAATAAAAGTGAATTTCAAACCTTGTATTTCTTTCATTCCTATTTTATCAATTGAAGTGACAACAGCAGCTTCAAATTTATTTGCTTCACAAAATTTAATTAAACTTTTCAATTCTTGAGGTTTATCAAAATATCGGTTACTCCATTTAATTTCCACTCCCCAAACAGGTTTGTAATTTTTATCATCTACTAAAACAAGATCTACCTCACCTTCATTTCTCCCGTCTTTCCATCTTGCATATGTTAAATCTAGTTGCTCTCGATGCATCCATTGTGAAAGAATTGCTGTTTCTACCATATTTCCCATTTCTTGGTCTGTTGCACTTATCGGGGAAAATAAAGCGGTGCGAAGTGATGGGTTGGTAAGATATACTTTGAAGCTGGTTATTCTTTTTTAGCTATTTTGCTCGTTGCACAAGTCTGTTGATTAGCCAAAAGTAGCGAAAGCGTTAGACATCTCATGCTTTGTATCTTGAAGTTATGCAAGGCAAGAAAGACTATCAAGAAGAACTATTCATCAACTTTCAGTTTAGCGAATTAATGCCTGAAGAGAAGCTGTACCGTAGGTTAAAAAGCATTTTAAACCTCGATTATTTATATGCCACAACCGCCCCTTATTACGGCAGTTGTGGCCAAAAAAGCATCGACCCTATTGTGTTTTTCAAACTTTGCTTGGTGGGGTATTTAGAAAACATCATCTCAGACAGGCACTTGATGCAGCATTGCAGCATGCGCTTAGACATCTGCCTATTTAAACTGCAAATTAACCGAGCCCATGCCCTGACACAGTGCCATGAGTAGCACAAGAGAACACTTGCCCGAAGCCCTTTTTAAAGAAGTATTTGAAGACATACTGCGCAAGTGCATTGCTGGCGGATTAGTAAGCGGCCACACCCAAATAATAGACAGCGCCCCGATAAAGACCAGCGCCAGTAGGGATAGCCTAGAATTAAAAGTACCAGCCGAAGAGTTGGAAGAACACCTTGCTAGAATACGCTACCAAAAGCACACCCGACAGAGAAAAGCAACACGCCGGACGCAAAGCCAAAGAAAACAAGGCCACCCAAGAACAACAAAGCATTAGCGCCACCGGATGGAGATTCAAAAGAAATAAAAGTCCCGCCATGCTAGATTTCTATCGGCCTTGCTTAACGTAAGGACCTTTGTCCGCACGAGCTAATCTAATACTCCCTGATAGAGTTTAATAGGACACGAAAAGTGACTAAGACATTCAAAATTTGAATATTATCAATTGCTGTAATCGTTTCGGATAAAGTGCATACAGGTGAAAAATCACTCAAATGCCTGCATCTGTCTTCTGATTTCGATATATCGAGGCTCCTCGTGTAAAATTTTAAAAACCGGATCAATACCAGTCATCAGGATAAAATTATACTCCTCTTTATTGAAAGCTAACTCAATGTATTCCAGAGCTTTTAGGATATCCTTTCGGGCAGAATAAATCATTGACAAATAGAAATTAACATGGTGTTCTCCATTTTCATCTCTGTCTAATAATTCTTTCAAATACCGATCTGACGATTCAATATCGCCTAACATATAATATGCATTTGAGACAACAGCTGTATTAAAAGCTACTGGTACCACATCTTCCGTATTATGCATTCTTAGAAGAATTTCAAGCGCCTTTTTATGTTTTTTCCCGTGGTAATAACTCCATCCCAAAAAAGCATTGAATACTTGAACATCCACTTTATCAACTGTTTGTTGATATAGATTTTGGGCTTCTTCATAATTGCCTTTTATCATGGCAATATTGCCTTGGTCCCAAAAAATCAAAGGATTACCCGGATCCACTTCTTTTGCCAGGCTTAGCATGCTTTCAGCTTTGGATATTTCGCCCGTAGCAGCATAAACAGAAATAGCAACACAGATGCAATGATCTGTTGGAATTTCAGACCACGATTTTAATGCCACTGCATATTCTATGTCTTTTAGAGCATCCTTGATTTGAGCACCATAAAATAGATTACTACCCGCACGAATAATATAGGTCTCTGAATTGAGGGAGTCTAATGCTATTGCTTTGGCAATTAGTGGTTCAACTAAAGCCTTGGTTTGAGGACCAGAAATGACTTGAGTATTACCGATGGGGTCTCCGCTCATAAGATAACTCCAAGCTAAAAAGATATAGGCTTGTGCATAGTTCTCGTCTAGTTCTATCGCTTCTATTAACAAGGCCTGGCATCTCTTCAGGGCTTTTGGCGTCATTTTGGTGATTTCAGATTTAGCGCGCAGAAAAAGCTTAAAAGCCTCCCCACTTATTGTGCCGGGCTTGTCGAGGTCAGCAGTTTCTGTAGGGCTTAATGTGATATCGAGATTGGAAGCAATTTCTTTGGCTATTGCCATTTGAATGGCATAAGCATTTCCTATTTCTTCCTCAAAAATACCGCTCCATAGTATTTCATTTGTAAAGGGATTTAATAATTCGATTGATAGTTTTAATCTTTCCGGATTGTTCAAAATTCGGGACGTACCAGATATGATATAATTGACTTTTAATTCCTCTGCAATTTCATCGGAGGGCATTTTCATGCTATTGTAAAAAGAAGATTGAGTAAAGGAGGATACCCGGATTGATTTGATTTTTGCCAGTTCACTAATTATCTCTTGACTCAGACCTTTTGAAATGTAATCAAAGTGTTCCTCCTCCCGATTGAGATTTGTAAGCGGAAGCACGGCAATGGTTATTTTCTGGGTGGTACTGCTAATTCCACTTGGCCCAGATTTATTGGCTTGGAAAAAACTCCAGATGCCAAAAGCAGCCACAAAAAGTACAAACGCCAGGATAGCCCGGTTAGTGATAGAGGTGGATTTTTTCTTGAACTTGCCTTTTAATTCTGAACGTTGTGGAATTATGAGTTTTTCTCCTTTAAGAGCATAAACTTCCATTGCTTGTTCAACATTCTTAAAGTCGAATTTACCCAGCGCAACTGTTTCTACGGACGGTTGGTTTTTTAAATCGTTCTGTATTCTCTCTGACAGTAAAACGACTCCCTGCATGCCCATAGACTCGATGCGAGAAGTCAAATTGACAGCATCGCCATAGACGCTTTTTCCGTCTATAGCAACAGTGCCGCTATGGAGTCCTATCCGAACGGGTACTTGGGGTAATTCCTGAAAATCCGATTGAATTTTAACTGCGCATTGGACTGCCTGTAAAGGGGCATCGAAAATCACTAGGCAGCCATCTCCGTAAAAATTGACGATTTTTCCATTGTGTGCCGCAACCTGCTGCTCTAGTACCAATCGAAATTTGTCCAATTGAGACTTAGCCAGTACTTCGTTTTGCTGCATCAGCCCAGTAAAACCTTCAATGTCGGCAAAAAGAATGGCTGCTAATTGACGTTTTATCGTTGTATTCAAAAGCGCATGTTACTTAGCTTGGGACAAAGCTCGCCAGCAAGCTCTAAGAGCGAGCAATTTAAAATGTATTCTCGGTAGTCAAATGTTTCATGAGCGATGCTTAAATTACTTACTTTATACAGCTCTTCTAATTCAAGTAAAAGTAATTTCACGGAATCATTTGAGATGAGATTTAGATTTCCAGAATTTGATAGTTCTGAAAAGGTAATGTTGTTGGGTGAGAAATTTTCTTCCATTAATGAATTGACAATATTTTTCGTTAATTCAGTTAAATTAGTGACAGGCATGCCATTCATTTGTTGCAAAAGTTTTTGGTCTCCAAGCAAGGTGTTTTTTCTAAATTCAATTAAGTAGTCCAACCTGACTATATCCCTTTTTAAGTCTAGAACAATATTTGCTTGATATTTTGTCTCGAGTTCGGAATCTGTTCTCTCTATATTCCAGTTATTTACTTGTAGAGCAAGAAGAATACCAACCATTACTAAAATTATTTCTCCTAATGCATACTTCAAATACTTTCCAGTTTTTCCTTCTGCAAGTGAATTTTGCTGATATGTTTAAAGAATTTTATCATTGGTTACTTTTAATGTTCGTAAAGGCACATGCTTTACACAAGTTAAAGATTAGAGGTTATACTAAATTGGTTTCTAACCTTGTTGATGCTTCTTTATTTCTAAGATGTCTTTCATCAAAGAAACCTAAAAATACGTCCCGATAATACGCTTTCCAAATTCCGTTGCCATTGTCTTCTAAACCCACATACTTTCCCTTCAGAGCAGCATTTAAATATACCCAGTAATAAGACTTCCATCTGATGGCTCCGTTGCGGGTAACCTTGAGTATTTTATAAGTCGAGTTGTAGTCAAAATCAGGTATTCTTTCGGGGTATGGTCTAGTGGAAAAATCATGTATATGAGCGGGTGTTTTCATGTCCATAGCTTCATGTGGGCGAATGTGATTATACCCCTTTCGCTGAGATTGTTTCTGTACTTCTTTCTTAATTTGCTCTTTTCTATCATCATCAGCCCAAGCTAATTCTTTGTTATACCCTTCTATTTTCTGGTCTATATAAGTAATGTGCCTTTCTATTTTCTTCGGATTGAAGCTATTCTTCTTGCTATTTTAAGCACGCAACTTCGTACTGTCTCCAGCTACCTGTTTACCACCGATAAAGTTAAAATGTTTGGCCATTTTTACGGTGGTCCTACATACTTTCTTAACCGCTTTTGGCTTGTCTCTTCTAAAGTTTGATAGGGTGTTGTGGTCTGGTGAAAGTGATTTTAAAAGCCAAATCACATCAATGTTAATCTTATAGGCTTTTTCTAAATCTCTTAACGAGCGAGTTTTGTTTAGATGGCCATAAATATAGAGCTTGAGTAAATCTGAGGGGTGATAGGCTGGATGACCATTTTTTAATAAAATCCGTTTTAAAACCAAATTCAGCTAATGATAAACTATCCACAAAAAGGTCAATCAGTCTAACCTCATTATCTTGATCTAGGGCGTGGTTTAATGAAACGGGGAAAAGATGCATCTGGGCGCGATTGTGTCCTTGTATGAATTTCATGCTTGAAAATACCAAACATCTCGTTTTCAAAGACCTATAGCTAAAAACACTATCAACAATCTTGAGTTGAAAAGCAGTGGTTTTTAGACGAACTGACGGTTTGTATATGCAAAGTTGGCGATTTTGAAGCACCAAATTTTCAGTGAGCCCAAAGTTTGACACAAGCTAAAACCATTGAATTTACTGATAATTCGCCTATTTTATATATACGGTATTACCTGCTGGCTACTTTTCATTTATTATTCGAGCTACTGTTTGGTTAAAATTAGACTCGTCTAAATTTAGAATTTCTTTCAATTTTTTAAAAAACATTTCTCCATTATCTCCTGAATAAATCAAACTAAGCAAATCTTCAAAGTTCCCTTTCATTAAAACTTCCTCACATAAAAAAGCACTTATAACATAGTGTGAAAAATGTCTATTGACTGAAGATTTCCTTCCTTTTTTAAATTCTTCCAAAAAATTGAAATCGGGATTATGTTTTGATTTATTGCGGAAATCTTGCTTTAATTCGTCCATGCTAGCGTTTGTTATTCCATAACCTCCATAATATGTAGAGACACCAATTGCAAATGTCCCATACATATTTTCTCTATTAGGTAGGTTATAATAAAGAAAATCTGCAACGTATTCAGAAAGATAATTTTCATTATTTGTTCCTGTTAGAAACATTTCACCTTCGTTGTCGGAAAAACCTAAGTCGTAACATAAAAAGTTACATTGTCTGGCACTATATAAAAACCCATAAGATTTTAATAATTCATCCAAATTTTGAAAACAATAATAATCTAGATTGGATTTTGGTGTTTTTGTTAATTCAGATAATTCATCTTTGAAATCAGCAAACTCATTTGCCTTTAATTCATTGAGGTCTCTGCTAAAAAAATAGGTGACAGTTTTAATTTTCTTTTTATTGAAGTCTTTTGTGTTTTCTTCAAAAGGGCAATAAAACCTATAATGGTCTAAGTAAGGGACTGCTATTAACTCTGTTAATTGATAAACAAAAGGTATCTTTTTCTTTAACCCGGTAAAGGCAACTGTCAATCTATATTCTTCTCCATCGGACGAATAAGATTTCACAATATTTGGTGGATTAAATTTAATGCTTTCTGAATTATTTCCAATACCGGATAGCTTCGCAAAAAAGAACTCATATTTTTTCAAATGAAGAGTGTCTACGTATTCATTCGAGTAATCTTGGTTTAATGCCTCTGTTAAAAATCCATTCAACGACCTTTCAATAACTGAAGATTTTATACTGTCTTTTTCAACCAATTCAAGATTAAAATTTTTGTTAACAGCAACCTGAGAGTATGTAATGTTACAGATAAACATACTCCAAATTAATATTTTTATATTCCTCATATTTTTATTTTAATACTACTCTATCTTCTGTTTATAAGCAAGTTAAAGAGAGGAACAAATACTTAGATGAACCAAATTCATTAATTAAAGAAAACTGTCCTTATTCAGGTTACTGTTAACTATAGTATAAGAGCAGGAGCGGATTAAAATGCAGCTGCTATCTCAGATAGCAAGATACTAATTAAATGAGAAATTGGTTTGAGTACGCACCTAAACCGCTATTGCTTTTAAACCTTTTAGTAGGTAGTTATTCTTTCCATGAACTGAATTAAATTTGTTCAAAAAGCGTATCAATGGGTTTTCGATATTTTTTAGAATTTTGAGATATATCGTCATTGTGTCGATAACGAATGGTCAACACAACACAAGCATTCATTGCAGTTGATAAAGCTATATAAGTCTGTTTGGCTGTCCAATGAAACACTTCTAAGGTATTTTTAAAGCAGCCCTAATTATTTGCTATTTGAGGCTGTTAAAATCACTTTAATTCATTATACCACTTCTTAATTTCAGTTCCAATTTCATCTGGGTAATCTTCTTGAATAAAGTGTAGTCCTTTGCCTAGAAACACAGTCTTTACATTTTTCCATTCTTTCTTTATTCTTTCAACATCTTCTTTTATTATAGCAATACCAGGTTCAACATATAGGAATAATTTAGGTATGTCAGTTTTCTTTAACCACTCTAGATAGTTCGTTATTGCATTAAAAGTAACTTTTGGATTCCCGCCAAAGGGAACATTTTTAGGCCAAGCGCGAAGAGGCTTTCTACTTGATATAGTAGGATATGGAGCCGCATATGCTTCTTTTTCTTTATTCGTAAGCTTGCGGGAAACCAAATCTGGAAGCATTTTTTTGATAAAAACATTAGCAACTTGAACCATCAGCCAACCTATTACTGGTGCTCTCATCATTTTCATGGCAATTTTTAGGTTTAGCGGAAGTTGGCTGAATTCAAATGTTTTTGTCATAGCCTCCATAAAAGCAATTGCCTTAATGTTGTCGCGATTTAAATTGGCATAATGAAATCCTAATCCCGAACCCCAATCGTGCAGAACCAGAGTAACATTCTTTAATCCTAGACCATTAATAAAGGCATCTAAATAGTCATAAGAATCCTGAAATCCGTAATCAATATCAGGTTTACCTGATCGGCCCATTCCAATCAAGTCAGGTGCTATGCATCGTCCTTGTTTTGATAGGTGTGGAATGACATTTCTCCACAAATAATTTGAGGTTGGTGCTCCGTGAAGAAATAAAATAGGATCTCCTTCTCCTTCTTCAATGAAATGTATTTTACTTCCTTTTACCTCCAAATATTTTGATTCAAAAGGAAAGTCCGCTGAAATTTTTGTTGTTTTCATAGTATTAATTTTTGATTGATGCGTTATATGACATAATGAGTGGATTCATAAAAAGAAAATAATAGAGGATGACGTATTGTCCTCCTCTTAGATTAAGATTCCTTTAGGTCTCCAATAAAATAATTGAGCTCCGTAAAGCACTTTTCTCTTGTAGGTATCCCATCAATGTACTCTTCAGACTCAACTACCTTTTTTATAGATTCTACATCCGGAAATTCTAAGACTGCTAAAGTCGCAGGAATATTATCTCCAAAAATGGTTTCACTCACCATAAATACCGAAACCATTTTTCCTCCCCCTTTGGTCATCAGTTCTTGTGTGTGAGCTGAATATTCTGGTAATAAATCTATGTTCTCTGGATTTATTTTTCCAGTTGCTAGTAAGAATGTTTTTTTACTCATTGTTCTACATTTAATTGTTAAATAATGAGGCCATTTATTAACCCCTCTTTAGCTTAGATGCACTAGAACATGAGGTGTTACAAAAACGAGCAAAAAAAAGACCGCATTGAGCGATCTTTAAGTGCAGTAGGGGTTTCATGACTATAGATTAAACAAATTCTTTATTGTCTGGTCATTAATTATTTTGCTAATAACGGTTTCAGCATCGAATTCTGATTTACTAGGGTGACCTCTAAAAATTTCCACGTACTTCTGGTCAAGCACCGCTCTCATTTCATCTTGATTTTCTGAAACAAAATCACCTATTTTTTTTTTGTAGGATGGTTTTAAAATCATGTTGGTCTCATTTATGGCGCCTATTTTTAATGCGCTTTTTGCTTTTTTAACACATCTACATGGGTTTGCTTTATTGATGAGTCCGCATCTGTTTTCCATGTAGTTGTGCAGTTCTTTTCTTGCTCTGCTGAGTTTTACTCTGAAGTTTTGGGGTGAAATATCAAAAATTTCAGCGCCTAATTTATGATCAATACCAAAAGATTCTCCCAACAGATAGATAAGTCTTTGTTCTCTGTCTAGGCAAATAAGCATTGCAGAGGTGCATCTAAATTCAACCTCGCTAGTGTAGTCCTTTAATTCAACCTCCTCTTCAGGAGTCAATTCTGGATCAGGAATGGCGTTTAACTGTTTGTCATGCTCTTCGAAACTTGGGAACGCTTCTTCCTTCGCTTTCCTTTTTGATTGTAAAAACTCATTAAACACAATGCGATACAACCAAGTTCTGAATGCGCTTTCCCTTTTAAAGGTTGACAATTTGGTGATTACTTTTATAAGGACTTCCTGGCTTAGATCAAGTGCATCTTCATTGCTGTGTGTCATTTTCCATGCTAGGTTGTAAATGAAAGCTTGGTGAATATTTACAAGCTGGTTGAGGGCTTTAGAATCTCCGCCAAGTACTTTATCTACAAGAAGTAAATTGTCCTTTTCCGAGTATGTATCTGATAATGGATTTTTCATGGTTCTTCTCTTTCATAGTTTAGATACCTGAAAAAGTAAAGTGTTACAAAAATGAAGTAGATTCTTTAGTTAATCTTTAATTAAGACAGCGCCAACTGTATGGCGCATATCCCGAAGGGGATACATTATACAGCATATTGAACGAATCCTCCCTTTGGTCGGATGCTTTTTCATTTTGATTAAAAGTACTAGATTTTTTAATTTCCACTAATATCGAACCCAGGGTTCACGTATAAAAAATCAGAAACACTGCTAGAGTAGGCCCAAGCTGAAGTTTTAGGATTTGGTCATTTACAAGATAAATTAAAGAAGCACTTTTCTTTAAACGGCGAAGCGGAAATCACCCTCTCGAATTACCTTGATGCTGAGAACATCTGGCTTTGCGCTAAAAACAAAGCCCAGAAAAAGAATACCGCATAAAAAAGGGCTGCAACAACAGCCCAATATAGATTCTCACACAATCTTCTACACGCTAAATCAGACCCAGAAAATCACTTTCCGCATAGGGGCAAAATGGCGGCCCCGGATCTGCTAGCAATGCATTTATTTTTGGCCTATCGGCAGAGCGAATGCTTCGTTATTAGCGGTAGTGTTATTCCTTCTCTAATTGCTGCTTTACTATTTCAATATTTTCTATTAGCGGTTTTACGCCCTTAGTTATCGCTCTTTTATTAAGCCAAACCGTAAAGCCGTAAAAAAAAGCCAAGCCTATTAAAGTAATTACTTTCATATTGTCAGTCAGTGGTAATACGCTGTTAGCTATCCTATTTATCCAATTGTAATCTGTTGGATTCCCTAGGCCTAATATGAATATTAAATTTGTAATAAAAGGCGGAATAGCATACCAATATGCTGCGGAACTAAGAAAAACCACTTGTTGCTGCATTGCAGTTTCCTGATATGCAAGTTGCTCTTGTATAGACAAAGACAGGTTTGTCACTGCATTTTGTTTTTTTGACTTTCTGAATTTATAAATAACAAATGAAAACCAAATAATTGAAAATGAGCAAGCCAGTTTGGTCATTGGAAATGGGATTTCATAGAGTAAATAGCTGAAAATAAGTATTCCAATTACTGAAGCCGATATTTCTCTGGTATCTCTAACTCGAATCTTTTTTTGAATGCCATTTATTTTTGCATTTAGTTCTTCTATCAATTGGCTTGTTTCAATAGTTATCTGCGCTGTTCGAGAAGAATTATTCCAAATGTCTTTTAATTCTTGTTCTAACATTTTATTTGATTTTCGGTGTGATACATTCAAATAGTTTTACTCGTATTCTTTTCATTTTAACAGCAATATAATTCTCAGATAAGCCAGTAATTGCTGCAATTTCCTTATAAGGTAATTCATCTAAATAGAGGAGAATAAGCGAGGCGTCTGTTTCATTTAGAGTATCAATGCATTCTTTTAAATATTGAAATTTCAGCTGTTCCGATTCATCGACCTCCTCAACTAACGGTGAAATGTGTATCGATTCAAGCCTTTCTTTTTTTCCGTTGCTTTTATCCAATCTCAACTTAGACCTTAGGCAAACATTGAGGGTTATTTTATACACCCAGGTATCAATAGCGGATTGATTTTTAAAGCCTTGAATAGATTTCCAAATTTGAAAAATGACTTCTTGAAAGAGGTCTTGAGGTTCCATTGGAGAAACAGCGTAAATTCTACAAATCCTATATATTTTCTGCTTGTTTTTATCAAGAAGATCTTCAAAAGACCTTTCCAATTTATTTCTCATAGCTGTTCTTTGAATCCAATAAACAGAGGTCAGAAGATCTGAGCTGTTTATTTTTCTTCTTCATTAATTTCTTTTTTTACTAACTTGTTTGATGAGGTCATTCGGAGGAATTCAACAAAAAATCCAGAAATAAGGATAAGAGTGATTTTTTTACTTGAGCCTTCCGGATTTAATGCGCATGCCAGTATTACTGAAGCCCATACGATGCTGCTTATAATTATATTTATTGCTAGCATTCGGTTTACTTTCTTTTTTGTATTCATATTATCGTAATTATAGATTTGATTTCTAAAGTGATTTTAGAGTCTCTATTAATGTTAGTTACATGAAATTCGAAAATATGACAGAATAAATATTTTTTGTTGATTCGAAATTCCTCTAAGGGTTTAATAAAAACCGTTTTCAATGGTTTTTATTTGGTCTTGAACGAATTCTCCCTTCGGTCCAAAGCTTCCTCATTCTGATTAAAAGTACAGGATTTTTTAACTCCCACTTAAATCAAACCTATAGATCATGTATAAAAAAATCACACACACTGGCAGAATTGACCTATTCTCAAGTAGCAGGATTTGGCCAGCTCCAAGACAAATTAATACAAAGCTTTTCTATAAACGGCAAAGCAGAAATCACCCTCTCCAATTACCTTAGATGCCTAGCGCATCAGGCTTTGTACTATAAAGAGAGCTCAGAAAAACACTCAGTAGAAGATATAGAAGACTAGCTCCATTACTGCCAAAAGAAGCACAAATGCACTGAGCTAATTCGAAGTGAAATACCTTCTGAAAGCTTTTTTATAAACACCGCATTTTCAGACTCAGAGCCGCTTATAATTATTGAGCATGGAGGCGAAGAGCGTCGCTCTACCTCAAATTATAGGGAATCAAAACGGCCCACGGTTCTTAGCCAAGAGGAGATCAAGCTACTGCACAACGCTCCAAAATACCTCAAGTACCGCTTTATTTTAGCTATTTTGTATGGCTGTGGACTGCGCAGTTATGAACCCTTCGTCCTGAAGTTATATATCAGTCCTTTTTGATTATTTCTTCGAACCTATTATTTCCTGTTTTAGGCTACAAAATCGGTCCAGCTATTTAAACGGCTAAGAATAAATTTTCATAATGTTGCCCAAAGCTGAGTATATGAAAAGTATGCGATTTCGAAGCGCCACATTCGGCTAAGCACAAAATTTGATATGAGCCAAAAAGCCTTTAGTTTCGAACTATTTTGCCTGTTTTTATATGCATTGTTCTGTGCAGGTTTTACTCCTTCATAATGACTTCAATCGCTTTTTCAAGCAATTCGTCTTTTCCTTGTCTTATTCCGTCAATGGTCGGTTTTACTTCTATGTCAGGAACAATTCCAATTTTTTGGGTTTCTCCACCATTTGGATAATTCACTCCAATTCCAGAAATCATTGTTCGAAGTCCTCCGGGTAAAAAAATCACAGATACATTTCCATCTGCTCCAGCAGTTGTGCTGCCAATAATTGTAGTGTTATCGCCAGCTTTGAAAGCCATTGTAGTATATTCTGCTTGACTTTGAGATAATTCGTTAACTAATACGATTAACTTCCCTTTGAATGTTTTGCCCTTGCTTGGTATTTCGAATGCTTCTGTAAATGTAAATCCTCCAGGATTGTCAACATTTCCATTTGTAAACTTTACAAATGGGGTAGAAGACGAAACAAAAAATGAACCCAAACTAAACGGAACGAAACTTGAAGGATAATTTCGAATGTCAATTATAATAGCTTTTGTGTCTTTGAATTGACTTTTTATTTTTTGAATATCTTCATCTTTTATAGAGCTAAGTGTTACATATCCAATGTTGTTCTCTAACATTTTATACGATTTTTCATCACTTTTTCTGTACCAACTATAAATATCAAGACTATCTATTGGATATAATTTAAGCGATTTAGATTGTTCCTTAGAATTCCCTGAGATAAAATCTATTTCAATTTTATTAGAGTTAGAGCGCAAGAGATCCGCTGAAAGATCTCTTAGTCTTGTCGGTATATTTGAAGCAGGATAATATTTAGATTTTTCTTTTACTATTGTTTCTATTGGTATGCCCTCCACTTTGGTAATTATATCGCCAATTTTCAATCCAACTTGATTTTTTAATTCTTCGTTATAATAATCTGTTACAACCAATTTATTTTCTATGAATCGAACATGTACAGGCGGATATTTTACACCTTTCCATTCATTAATTTTATCAGCTCCTCCCCAAAGATTAGCGTGCGTGTCCTGAAGGTCTCCAATAATCTGAATAGCAGCCAGCTCATATTCGAATTCATTTTTTGCATTTAGAAATAAAGGAAGATACTCGCTGAGTTTAGTATTCCAGTCTTTATCCATCAGGTGCTTATACGGGAAAAAGTAGTTTATCATATTCCAATACCTATAAAGTGACAATAATCTAAATCCACTATCAGGATATGGCATACTTGAATATGGGTTTTCATTCTTAAAATCAGGGTTTCCAACACCTTGCATCATACCAATATAAAAGTGCTTGCCTTGTGAGCGGTTATTATAAACGTAAAATAGCTTGGCTTTTAGAGGTTCATCTTGATTAAAAATCCATTTTAAATCAGGCTTTATTTGAGCGTTTTCATCAGTTTGTTTGCATTTTGAGCATTTTTCTAATTCACCTAATGAGTCAATCCAATTGATAATAAGATTGTTTCTTTCAATCTTGTTCTGAGCCTCAATATATTTTGGCAAAAATCTAAATAATTCAAAATCCCAATTGTAATTTCCTTTTGCGATTTCGGAGTGATGATATTTAAGGAAACCCCAAACTCGACCTAATAATTCAAGGTTTTGAATATTTTCAGTTGTTAAGTTGGATAAATCAAGTAATGACCCCTTTTCAAATTCCTTATCAAGACGTGCTTTGGGTATTTCTTTTTCAATTGCTATTAAGGTCTGAATATTTTTGCCATCAATAGTCAAAACGAAAGCGTCAAACCAAGCTTCTCCTTTACCAGAAAGTATTCCGGCTATTAATATAGTTTCTGCTTCTTCAGGGTAACTGAGGGTTATACTGTATTTCTGCCAATCTTTTGTTCCTGCTATATTTTGGTCTTGCATATTGTCAAATGCCAATGAATTTCCATTGCCATCAATTCGCAATAATAAACCCGCAAAGCCGTCTTCGACATTTTTAATTTTCATATAACCTTCAAGCGTTATTGTTTTTCCTATATAATTTGCAGGAATATTGTACACAATACCTCCAAAGTCACCACTGTCAGTCGAAGATATTTTTCCAGATTTATCTCCCAAATATGCTTTATCATCAATGGTTAAATCATAACTTCCCCATTCAGACCATCCATCAGAAAGACTTGTATTATCTTTTTGGTTTTCAAAACCAAGATTAAATTTTTCGCCTGTTTGTGCTTGACCGCCAAAAGCCGTTATGAAAATTAAAAATGTAAATATTTGTTTCATTGATGTTTATTTTAATGTAGAGAACGTTGTTGTGTAAGTTTAATTGCGTGGTTAATCGAGTAATTTTCTAAATAGTACATGAACAAATAAAGCATTTAATTTTCAGCTTATTAAGACTTACCGATTTGCTATATGTAATATTAGTTACTGTTTTTTATTATTCTTTTTCGCACCATTGAATAAGGTGTTAATATGCATAGAAAATAAATACCATCGGGTAATTTAGAAATATTAATATCTAAACTGGATTCAAATTCATTTTGGATCAGATAATTTCTACCCATACTATCGTATAGAAATAAATCTAAAACTTGAGATTTTTTAATGTTTTTCAAATGGATTAAGTTGTTCGAAGGATTGGGGTATACAACTACGTTATCACCGAAATCCTCACGCTCTAATGTTAAATCATTGTTAATAATTGATTTTATAGCGTAATATCTCCAATTGTTAATTCGACTATGACTTAAATTATTAGCTAAAGAGAGCACTCCATATGTTATGTATTGTTCTCCATTTTTTATTTTTATTATGGAACTTCCGCTTTCTCCACCAATTCCTGTAGCATTGTTAATACTAAGCCTATGTTCAGCAACATTATCTATGACTCCATAATTATAATAGAGGGTATCACCATTATATTTGTTTGGGTCGATCAGAAAATTTGGTGCTGTAGGATAAGAGAATTTATAAAAAACCCCTTCTTTGATCAGGGTATCTACAGTATTAAATCCAATGCTAATCCATCCGGTTGATTCTCCTATTGGTTCTTCGAGCTCTAAAACAGCAATATCCTCTCCGTTTAAATTCCAATCTTTAAAAATGTAGACTTTTCGAACATAACTGCCTTTGAAGTTAGGATTGAATTTTCCATTATCAAATATTGGAGATATGTAAAGAGTATCAAATAGTAATTGGTTGCTATTAAGATTTGAAACACAATGTGCAGCAGTCAGTACGTGTTTTCTACTGATTAAACTTCCAGAACAATGATGTCCAAGTGTATCGTAGTATGTTTGAAATATTTTTACACTTGTCCTAATCGGAAAATGGGTTATGTCAAAGTCAGAAGAGGCTCTTATTTTTCGTGTAAATTGACTTCCTGGATATAAATTGGAATTAGGGGGAGTGTTGATTAATGTTTCTGTTGAAGGATTAATACATCCTGTATTGTAAATGGTGTTCGCACTAAGAACGTTTGTGTCATTGTGGATATTAGTTATTGAATCCAATGTTCCATTAAATAAATCAAAGACAAGAATTGATTTATGCTGACCGTAAACTATAATATGAAGAAGACTAACTAAGAGTAGCGCATTTTTTTTCATTACAGCATAAACATTCGAGATTAGGTTTTATTGCTAAAATGCATTTTCTTCTTTTTTAATTGATGTAAACAGTAGTAATAAACGTTGAGCCATGTACATTGAGGTTAGATGAAACCACGAGATTTTGGTTTTTAAGCAAAATCTCGATTTGAAATTCCAATAAACCACCATGCGTTTATTTATTATTAACAGTTGTACTACTTTCTTTGATGTTGTGTTTGTATTCGATAAGAACTTGTCCAATTTGAATTTCAGATTTCTTTAGACCATTAAGCTGGTATTTAGTTACAGGAAACTAATCGGGAAATTCATCTGTAATTATATCAAGGTATTCTCCTTTTTTATAATTGTAAATAAGGGTATACGGATTATCAAAGTTTGTAATTTATTTTTCTTGATTATATTCAGAATATTCAAACCTATTTTCTCAAATATGCTTATTTTGTTTGGAGTATCTTATTATCAATAGGTTTCCTTTGCGGTTATAGGTCCTGATTTCAATATGATTTCTTTTCTCTGAGTTTCTACGTTTCTTTTAGGTTTCCTTTTATAAGTAGAGTTGATCTCAATTTTAATTTCAAAAATAATTGATTATTTGATACTTGAGCCAATTAAGCGTTTTGATAATATAATGAAAAAGGGTATGGTAAAATTTGGTTTTATTTTAATACTTACTTATGGTTTTGTATATGATTCGTTGCTTAGCTAAACACAAAAGTGAGTATATGATTTTTGAATAGAAAATCGACAGGGACTTTCGGTATTATTCTAAAACGAAGCAATAAATTGTAAATGGTGTGGGATAGTTATTTTATTTACAAACGCCACAAGAGAAATAACAATTAAATTTTGGAAGCGCACAGACAAAATCACTAATAGTTATTGTTGAAATTAGAGGAAAAACAATTATTTATATCCATACGGGAATATTGTCTGATGATTTGAACGTCATTTTTATTCCTGGAAATTTCTTCTTATTGTGATAGAGAAAATAAATATAAATGGAAAGGATTAAGACTATTGAAAAGAAAAAATAATAACACTAGATAGCGATACTGAATAAAAAACGGATACTAAAAACTAAGTAAAATATTAATACGAAAAAAAACTTGGTATGTTATTGTTCATTCTTGAAACCTAGAAGCGAAAATTTCTATTTGATATTTAGATTCTTTTTTTAGTACATTTTTATTAAATCTGCTGGATTGAATAAACATTATGATACAAAATGCAAATAATGGTATACTAAATATAGTGCCGTAAAATAATGAGTTAGATGGTTTATCTCCATTTAATAGAGCTAAAAGTGCTATTTAAATTTGAAAATAGGGTATGAAAGCTATGAAGCTAAACGCCATAATTTTTCTATGAAATACAGTAATTATATATTTTGATATAGAAATAGATAAAAAAACGAACGACCAAAGAAAAGAGTGATGCGAAAAGGACCAATAAAAAGCTTCATGAAATAATTCAGAGAAAGTTTTTACTCTGCTAATAACTGGAAACCAGTCGAACATAAATATTTATTTATTTCTGAACCTTTATCTTCCGCTGCTTCAAAATATTCCTCACTTATTTTCAGTATTTTATTTCCATTTATGGTATAATTTTGTCTGTATTCCATACTTGAATATTCATCAAAATGATTAAATAATTATAGGTTGGAATTTTGTCTCTGGTTTTTTATTTGAGTGTAATATTCTTTTAAGAGATAATTAATTTTGTGCTCAGAAATGGTTTTTCCTTTTCTAAAAGTTTTAAAATCACATAATCTGTTAAATGATTTGAAGTTTGAATATGTTTTTCAATGATCAATTCGAGCTTAGAATCAATATTCAATGACTCACTATTTTTGACTTCAATTTTTTCATGAATTAATTTTAGATACTTTTCAATGTATAGTGAAGGCTTATATAGTTGCGCATTAAAAACATAGACAAGAGAAGATTTATTTTTAATTCCAACCGATTTTCCATATAAATTTCCACCTTATAAATCATCTATCCAGAAGAATGAACGATTAATATCCTCAACTACATCTACTTTAGTTCCGTAATTAAGCTTGCCAAGAATGTCGGAATTTATGTTTGGTTCTTTACGATAATAGAGCCCCTTTTCTGCTGTGGCATATGCGGAGAATATCGTTTTTATTTTATTTGAATTATTTCTGGAAAGAGAAATTGAATTCGTAGTGATTGCATTTTGAGAATTTTTATTTTGATCTTGGCAAGACAAAAAGATTAGTGTAATTATAATGTAAGTTGTGTATCTCATAATTATTACCAAGTTTCAGCTAGAGTTTCGTTGCGATAAACATAGACGGAATTATGGTTAAGGAGAAAGATAAAGGTAGCAAAAGTGCAAAAAAATTTCTGTTGAAAATTCCAACACAATGAATTATAAACGCTAGCAGCACTTCTGTAAAACTATAAATATTGTCGCTAGCGCTGGGCCTCCCGTCACGTGTTTTACTTTTCAGCGGTTGCCTACAATCGTTCACACCAATTACTTTTGCTGGGTCTTTGGTTTGTGTTTATTTTTAAGTGATACGCACCCTGCAGTAGTTTCAAGCATTCCATTCGCTAGCGCTGGGCCTCCAGTCCCGTGTTTACTTTCAGCGATTACCTATAACTCTGTTCACACCAATTACTTCTGATGGTTCTTTGGTTCGTGTTCACTTTTAATCGAAAGGCACTCTGCGGTAGTTTCAAGCCTGCCACCAGGCTTCCATACGGACATTCTGTCTTCAATAGTAAATGATAAGTGTTTTATGTAATTTTTGGCAAGGTATCCGGAAGCCAAGTTGAATACTTGAAACTACCGCAGAGCGGATAATTGCAGCGTCCGTTTTTTTTACTTTAAAGGTTGTGCCAGCGGCAAGCATTTCTAATTTTCAGATCTGTCTTTTTTTTATTGGGCTCATCTTTTAGTTATTTTGATGAGCTGAAAAGTTAATTTGGATGATGGAGAGGAACAAGATGTAGTTGCTTTGATGCTTACTCTGTTTTGTAAGTGTAGGTTTCCCCTTTTTAGGACAAGACACATAAAAAAACCGCGACTTTGAATTGCTTCAAAGTCGCGGTTCGTTCGATACCGTATTTTACTATCGCTTAGCGGATAATTACTCTTTCGTGATACGTCTGATCTTCGGTAGTAATTTCGATCATATACATTCCTGAATTCCATTCGTTGGTTGGAACCAAAATGTAGTTTTGACCAGCACCAAAGGTTTCAAGTGCATTGCTCTGTATCAAGGTTCCATTGATAGAATAGACATTCAATGTGGCATCGGAAGCGGTCTTTCTTGGAATTTCGATATTCACAAAGTCTTGTGCCGGATTTGGATAAAGAGTCATTCTATTGTATTGCTCTTCTACCAATCCAATATTGCTGCTCACATTGATTTCAAAAAGGGCGTCGAAGGTGAATAGGTTGTCTGAAATACGCATAACAATAGCATAGGGCTCGGTTCTGAAATCACTTAAGCCAGGTAGCCAATCCAATACACCCAAGATCTCCGCACCATTTCCAGTGGCGGTATAGTTGAATGAATAATCGGGATGATTCATAGCAGGCAATTCGCCATAATCTTCCATATCGAGAGAAGCCATAGGATTCGGATGCTGACCTAAAAACTGAATTTGAATAGGTGTTCCGTAATAGGCCTGAAAAGTAGGTACTCCATTGGCATTGGTTGTCCAATTGGGATTATTTGCAATTAAGGGTGAGCCCGAAGTATTGTTTACTACTATGTACTGCATATCTCTGTGAATAGATCCAATCCACTGGCCATTGCGGTATTCATCTACGCGAATACTGGCTACGTGATTTCCTACTACATCTGCAGTCCAGCTAATGGTACCTGTAATTGAATCGATGCTGAATGGATTAGAAGGATCTGAACTGGGTTGAGTAAAGCCAGCACAATAGCCATTGCTACCCATGGGCGCATCTATGCTCCAAGAAAGAGAATCTCCGTCTAGGTCGAAAGGCAAAGGATTGTATTGCCATGGGGTATTGACAGGTAGAAATACAGCGGCGGGTACTATAAAGAAGGGTGTGGAATTGGCTGCATTGGGGAATACCTCAAAATCGGTGCTTAGAAACATAAACTCTCCTCCTGGATTGCTCAAATTAACAATCGCGTTGTTTCTACAACAAAGAAGATGACTTAAGGTATAGGCACCAGGTGTGTTTAGTGTGAATGTATCTACATACAGATGCACTTCAACTCCGTAAGGATACTGAGGCAACAGATTTCCAGAAATAGAACTCACGCTGGCTGCAGTTAAAGTTTGCACAATTGCTCCATTCAATTCTAACTCTAAGGTTACTTGAGAAGCTGCGTTAATACCTGTTGTATCTCTATACATTATTAAAGCAGCAACATAGGTATCATTGGAAATTTGTTGAACGGTAATCTCACCACCCATTAAATGCGAAGCTTTTAATTGGGGCAATCCACATAATGCGAATAGACTTAAGAGTAATAATTTCTTCATTGGTTTGGTTTAAGTGATAGCAGCGCCTGAGCTACTTAATTTTGTACGTTTTACGAATATAGGTTTATACTATGCTTTATAAATATTCAATATGTCTTCCTTTGATATGAGGTAGATAAAGGAATCTCTCAATGAGTAAGTGATTTGAATTGCGTATTTCTAATCTACAAGTTCTTACTCCCTAGAAAGATAGACTTCTTTGTGTTCGATTTTTTGCTTGAAGAGAAGTTTAGGCCGATTTTGTAAGGTGAAGTGAAAGGGATTCTTCCAAACAAATCATGGGGTATTATATGCCCTTTGAAAGAATGGGCAAGCCCCTATAACTTTCTTTTTAATTTGGTCTGAGCATGCCCAAGAAGAGCTTAAATTAGTTCCTTCTTTGTCGTCAGACTTGGCTCTTTTATTAATAAGCAGATTATATCCAGATGCCTACCTACCTTCTTATTCTTCTTCTATGCTTGGTGCTCCTTCAGCTGATTCTGTCCTTTATAAAAAAGAACTCAACGGGCTTTGAAAAGCAGGCCAATGAACTACAGCAGTCACTGCAGCAACTGCAAATGCGCATCGATTCTCTAGAGAAGGGAACAAAAGATGAATTTCAGAGGAGTAGGATGGAAGCCCACTCTCTTTCCAAAGTAAATCGTGAAGAACTTGCTCAAAGGCTGGATCTCTTTTCGGTGCAGTTCGATAAGAATGTAAAAGAACTGAATGATGGGCTGAAATTGAAGTTAGATGATTTTAGCATCCAACAGCAGGCTTTCAATAAGGAGGCTCGAGAGGCAGATGCACAGAATCGCATAGAACTCAGTCAAGGCCTTAAAGCTTTTGAATTGAACGTTACTCAGAACAGTAAGGACTTAAATGAGCTCATTCGGCAGAAGTTCAACGATTTCTCAATACAGCAGAATGAAGTGGGCAAGCAGACCCTCGCTAGCGTAAAGGAGGTACGACAGTCGGTAGAATTGCAGTTGAAAAGTATTCGAGAAGACAATGCCAAGCGCTTAGAGGAGATGCGATTAACGGTGGATGAGAAGCTTCAAAAGACATTGAATGAACGATTGAGTCAATCTTTTGAGACCGTAGGCAAGCAATTGCAATCGGTTCAAGAAGGCTTGGGTGAAATGAAAACCTTAGCAAGCGATGTAGGCGGATTAAAAAGAGTGTTGAGCAATGTAAAGATGCGCGGGGGCATTGGAGAGATTCAATTGGCTATGCTTCTAGAACAAATCTTGGCTCCTGAGCAATACGAGGCCAATGTGCGCACTAAATTGTCGAGTGCAGACGTAGTGGAGTTTGCCATTAAATTACCCGGTAGAGACGATAGTGGAAAGAATGTCTGGCTGCCAGTAGATGCCAAATTTCCGAAAGACATTTACGAGCAATTGCAATTGGCCTATGACGATGGAGATCTAAATCGAATTGCCCTTGCGCAAAAGAATTTGGAGTCTACCATTAAAAAAATGGCGAAAGACATAAGCGAAAAATACATCGACCCTCCGAATACAACCGACTTTGGAATTATGTTTCTACCCTTTGAAGGCATTTATGCAGAGGTGGTTCGCAAAGCCGCCCTATTGGAAGATCTGCAACGCAACTATAAAATAATTGTAACCGGCCCGACCACCTTAGCGGCCATCCTCAATAGTTTGCAGATGGGCTTTAAAACATTGGCCATTCAAAAGCGGAGTGGAGAGGTATGGCAAGTATTAGGAGCCGTAAAGAAAGAGTTTGAGAATTTCGGAGGAATGATGGATAAGGCTCAGCGAAGCATTCAAACAGGATTGAATCATTTAGACGATGTAATGGGTAAAAGAACCCGAGCGATTCAACGCAAACTGAAAAGTGTAGAGGTATTGAGCGCTTCAGAAACGCATAAAATACTTCCAGAATTAAGCGGTCAGAATGAGGATGAAGGAAATGAGGATGAAGAAGAAGATGGAATCTAACTCAATCCGTTAGAGGTCTATTCTATTGGAATAAGAATTACTCACTATAAAGGTATAGAGCGGTCTTTCCCTCTAAAAAGAATAGGTTCATATTCAAAGAAATACAAGACCTATGAAGAATTATCCATCACTTTGATTCGGAATCAATGCTGAATTGCATAGTGAGCTACTTTATGGGCAGCATAGAAATAGACCGAAGGTCTACTGTCTGTTTATCTCATCTACATATTGTTCAGTGCTATTTCTATAGACTATAGCGAGGGCAATAGAGCCGTCCTTTGGCTGCTGTCTACTTTGGCCTTTATTCTCTGTATCTCATTTGCTTTTATGCTCATCATTAGAGGGTACAATTGGATTCTTCGGAGGAAAGTTTCAGATCCTTTTTCTATCGTTTTCCTAATTGTGAATTTCCTTGTTCTTATTGCCAGTATAGTGTTTCTAATGGAGGAGGGAATGTCGATTATAGAAACAAGCTTCCACTTTTGGAATCTAATGAACCTGAGTTTCCTGCTGATTGAACTTATCAGTTGGCGTAGACAATCTACTCATGTCCTTCCGCCTTCTCCCTAAATGGATATGCATTAAAGAAAGCAGAGAAGGAGATTTAAAAGTGAAGTAAAAGATCTTTGTGGATGAGCGGAAGGTAATAAGTCGACTATCGATGAGTTTTTTAAAATTGGGTATAGATGAAAGCGCTTCGATTTCTTTTAATTTTCTTAGCTGCAGCAGGCACTTTTACTGCAATTACCGCCTTTATAATATCCGATTGGAAGCCTGATTATATAAACGAAAGTCCAAACGATAGTGAATTCCTGAGTTTAGAATCCATTGAGACTGAGAATACGGAGGAGGGAAGTTTTAAATCAATTGTCCAATTCCAGCATAAGCCAGCTATAGGAGAGGGTAAAGCTTTTTATGGTCAACTGCTTCAAATTAAAGACCATCCTTCTATCGATGAGGTTTATATAGGTATAACAAACAAGCTCATTTCGAGAGTAGAAATTTGGAACAAGGGCAATAGGTTGGAAGTAAAGGAGCTGGGTTTTGTGGGTAAGATGAGCTGGGGAGCGCTACAGAGTTTACAAGTGGATTATACACCTATGGGAGGCAAGAATAATCCAAATGTATATCAATTGAGTATGCGCTTTTATTCGGGAAACGGATTCTTTGGCGATATAGCTAGCCTTCGCTTTATTCTAGATGACTACGGAGATATTAGTCAAGGTATACGATTGGGTTTCTTCGAGAAGACCTTGGATTCGGAACATTTTCAATCGCCTAGCTTCAGTCAACATGAGGTCTGGAAGGACTATCAGTCTTTCGATTAAAAGACAGAGTGTTTCTGAAGTTCCCGTTTTTTTAGTCCTGTTGTATAGACTCAGAGGGTGTTTCGTTGCTTTTTCTTCTGAGTCATTCAATAGTAAATCAAATTTTAATTTGGCTGGAAGTATTCATCTTCTTCGCACACTAGGCGATGGAAGCCTGCAAATACAGGTGAATTGCAATTGTGTTTCAATAAACATAACTCCTTTGGTCATTTACTACTTTGAACGAAGAGACCATCCGAACTAAATCTTTTTCTTCTCTCTTTTTAATCCAATAAAGGGCCGAATAAATGGAATGCTTTTAAGCAATTGAACCAATAGGGCAGTACCTCCAAAGGTTCCAATGAGCAACAAACTGAATTTTAAATAAGGATTGAGCATCCATTCTTGCATCCAAAAGGCAAGCAGAATTAAAATGGTTTGATGAAAGAGTAAGGGTAAACGACTTCATTGCGATAGCTCAGGAGAGCAGAAGGTTTATTTAGATAGAGTTGCCCATGAAAAAAAGCAGAAAATCCAGCTCCAGAGATTGAGCACATGGAGTAGGCTATCTAAAACAACTAGATCTTTAAGTGGACTTAAGCGCAAGGCAGACAAAGTCAGAAAAAAGAAGAGTGCAAGAGGGAAGCTATACTTCCGCATTTGTTCTATGGCTTTCCAAAAGGAAGTACCCATCCAACTAAATCCAAAACCAGCAATAAACATAGAAGTATAAAAGCCCATAGAATACCAATCGTCATTAAAGGCATAGTTTACTGGGAAATAGGGTTTCAAACTCCATTCGAAAAGCAAAACGGGCAAGGCAGCTAGAAATAGGAAGTAGGGTGATTTATTGAGCAAGTTCTCCCAAGCCGATAGAATACGGCTACCCTTTTTCCTCCAGCGTAGAAAGAGTGGTGTGGTAAAAAGCGACATCAATAGTAAATAGGGGAGGAACCATAGATGGTTGAATGCAAAAAAGCCTTCGGGATAGCGATGTTGGAAGCTTAGGAGGTAATCTTTCCAAAAAGAAGCCTCGGCAATGCCTTTGTCTAAATGTTCAATATAGATCTGTGGGCGGGTAATGAGCAGTATACCAATAAGCAGTGGGACGCCAATTCGGAGCAAACGCTCTGAGGCGTATTGCCATAGATTCCTTTTTCCAAGGGCATAATAGCTTCCCATTCCGGAAATCATGAAGAGCAAAGGGATTCTCCACAGACTTAAAAAGAACATGGGATATTTAAATCATTCTATGGGTTGATTGTTTTTTATATGCCAATGCCAAGGCACGAAGAACATGCCTACATGGTATAGAATGAGTAAGTCGAAGGCGAGTACTCGAAGCCAGTCGATTTCATATCGTCTAATGGTTTGCATTTCGAGAGGGAAAGAATAGAACATCTGAACCGCAGAAAACATCTCCGGTTCAGACGCAAATAGGAATACTTAATTAAAATCTATGAAAAGCAAAGCCTACATTAAATGCAATAAAAGATCTTCCATCTAAGGTATTATTAGAAACAGATCCATAATATTTGGCTGAAATACGGAAGTCAGTATCCATACCAACCTCGTAATTCGCAATGATTTCTGGGCGCATTAAAAACTGCCAGCTCGATTCAGAGAAACGGTATTGCCCCATGTCTACCGTTTGGTATTGACCTGCAATTCCCAATCCCAGTCCTACTGCAATATCAACAAGAGGGGCCGGGCGATAGTGGTACTGCGCTCCCAATAAAAGAGGATAGCTATTTAGGTATCGGAATTGTTCTCCACTAATGGATTCTGTTCCTCGCGTAAAGGTGCCATATTCCAGTTCCTGATTAAAGACATTCCATCCGGCTTCAAATCCAAAGCTGAGGTTGTCTGAGATTGGATTCTGATAGGCAAAGGTGAATCCTCTAAAGCTGGTTTCACCAATAAAATCAGCTAAGCTCCCAACGGGAATGGCCATGCTGTATTCGTAGCTGAAGTCTTTTTTATCCCATGATTGTGCTTGCACTGCAGTACTGCTTAGAAAGAGTAAAGCGGAGAGTTGGAGTAGTACTTTATTCATTTTCTAAAATATTCAGATTGTGCAAACATTTGCGGGATATTCTTGTCGATACGGGCATTTACACTCGACTCAGAGCCTTGTAATAAACCACTTAAAACGCCTACCCATTCTACGGGTTTGGGTTGGTTGTCATTAATGGAAGGATCATCCCATACAGCTTGAATCATTACCGTTCCTGTATTAATAGAGCCTGCGTAGGTGCCGCCGCCATAACCGGGATAGCCCCATCCCCATCCGCCGCCCCATCCTGGGTAGCCCCACCATCCCCAATATCCGGGATCGTAGTAATAGAAAGTTTCAGATGTCTTACTTGCTGTGGGTAAAATGAGCCAATCGGCATTCGAATTGTGATCTACATACGTATATCCTCTGCTTTCCATTTGAGTGCGGAGGTTCGAAAAAATGGTGCTGCGGTAAGGCTCGCCTAAGAATTCTATTTTATCACCGCGACTGTCATCGTCAACAAAAGGAATGCTGTCTGGAAGGGTAAAGGTGCTTACGGAACCGAAGTTAAAATCGGGATTGTAGTTTGTATAAACCAGATCGGTTTGATCTATATACTCTGCTCCACCGGGATAACAGCCTGAGAATAGAAGTGAAAAAGCCATTAAAGGCAGCCATTTTTTCATAGATACGTTTTCTTTAAAGCTCAAATTTAGGTTATTCTGCTTTTAGAGAAGGATGAAATCCCATACTTTTCAATTCGGCATAGAGTCTTTGCAAAGGCAATCCCACCACATTAAAATAGCAGCCTTCAATTCTTTCAATTCCTACCATACCAATCCATTCTTGAATACCGTAGGCTCCTGCTTTGTCGAAGGGGCGGTAGTGGGCAATGTAATAGTCTATTTCTTCTTCCTTTAAAGGGCGGAAATGCACCTTGGTTCGTTCCGAAAAACAATGAATATGCTTCGATGATCGCAAGGCAACACCGGTGAATACTTCATGTGTGTTTCCGCTTAAACTGGTCAGCATTTGCTTTGCTTGCTCTTCATCTTTGGGCTTAGCCAAATGCATATTCTGGCTCCAAACTACAGTGTCTGCAGTCAAGAGTAATTGGTTTGGCATAAGGCTTTGAGTATAGGCCTTTGCCTTTTGAAGAGCAATGTATTCGGCAATCTCTTTTCCTTTTAGCTCGGAAGGATGATCCTCATCTGCGTTTATCACAACTTGGGTAATCGGAAAGCCGAGTTGCGAAAGCAGTTCTTTTCTTCTAGGAGAGGCACTTCCCAAAAGCAGTTGGTCTAAAGCCATAAGAAAGAAATAGTTATGATGGCAATGCTGAGAATAGCGAAAAGCATACAGAGCTTTAAAAGCTTAGAAGCCCATTTATAATCGGAGGCTTGTTTCGTTTTTAAAACAAAGTATAGACTTGTTAGAAGGGGAAGGAATACGAATAGAATGAGGTAAGAGGCAGAAAAAGGATCGCCTTCAATCATATTCGAGAGAATATAGATTAAACCAATAGAGATGAGAGATCCCAATCCAATAACCATAGCTCTAGCCACGCCAACACCCCATGCCAAGGGCACGGTTCTAAGGCGCACTTTCTTATCGCCTTCTATATCTTGGAGATCTTTTATCAATTCGCGCATCAGACTTACAGAGAAAGCAAAGACAAAATAAATACAGAGAATAAGCGCCACTTGTCTTCCTGAATCGTCTGCATCAAGGGGCCAGCGTGGAAGCACATCAAAAAATATGGGATAGGTTAGAACCCCTGCAGAAAGAAAGCTAATGAGCACATTGCCAAGCAGAGGCCTTCCTTTAAAGTCACTTGCATAGAGGTAAAGCCAAAATCCAGTGATACTATTTATGAGGCCATACATCCACCTTCCACTAATCTGACCTAAATACCAGCCCAAGGCAGCACCGGCAAGAAAAAAGAAATAGGTGGCATTCCAAGCAAAACGGCTAGAGAAGGCTTTGCCAATGGTAATCCGCTCTGGTTTATTGATGCGGTCGTTTTCGAGATCGAATAGATCGTTTACAATATAGCCCATGGCTCCCATGCAGACGGTAGAGAGAATGAGTAGGAGGAAGTGAAAGTTGCTGAGCACAACAGGAATTCCCAGGGGATAGAAGAGCACCCATCGGATGAGAACCAAACTAAGGGCCATCATTGCTAAGTTGGGCCAGCGAATGAGAAGAAGAAAGGCTTTTATTTTATTGGGAAAACTCAGAGAGTCCATAAACCCTTTAGCTTCATAGATTGCTCAATTATATCGCGAATACAACCCATTCCTCCTCCAAAATGACTGATATAGTCTACCCTTTCGCGCACATCCGGAACGGCATCTTGCGGACAGCAGCTCAATCCAACTCTTGCCATTACACCTAGATCTGGAAGATCATCGCCCATATAGAGCATCTCTTCTTCTTTCCATCCATAGACTGCCACTATATCTGCCAAGGCTTCTTCTTTATCTAGAATACCCATATAGATATCTTGAACTCCGAGGTATTTCAACTTCTCTTTAAAGGCGTCGTCATTTCCTCTTGAAATAAGTGCCACATTCAGTCCAGCATTGGTTGCTCGGTTAATGGCCAGAGCATCTCTGAGGTTCATTTGTCTAGCCGTTTGACCATTGCTTAGAATCAATGCCCTGCCATCAGTAAACACTCCGTCCATATCGAAGATATACTGCTTAATATGGATTAGTTTTTCTTTATAATTTTTTTTCACGAGACTCAAATATATCACGGGTTAATCGCCTGTAAAGGCTTTTCAATTTCATATTCTTAATAAGGCGAAGATGTTTCTTCACCGTGCCCATATCTCCGCGAATGGCTGGGCCAGTTTGCGCATTCTTAGGACCAAGATCAATGGCTTTTTTTGCAGTTTCTAGGATCAGTGGATGCAGAATAGAAGGATCTATATCGTGCTGCGTCATCCAGTTCTCCGATTGAATGAGGAGGTAATTCGAAAAATTATTGGTCATCACCGCAGCGAGGTGCAGTCTTCTGCGCTGATCTGAATTGAGCAGATGCGCTTTAAGGTTTAAAAGGGAAGCAAGATTTAAGAGTGTTTTTTCATCTTCCGTCTGATTGCTCTCAATACAAACGGGAAGTCCATTATAGGAAACCGGTCTATACTTAGAGAAGCTTTGAGGAATATAAAAGACTCCTTTTCTATCTGATTTTAAAGAATCGAGCGAAAGTCCACCGCTGACATGCACAACGAGTTGATCTTTTCCCTTCCAATGTTCAGAGAGCTTTTTAACAGCCGAATCTGAAACGCAAAGAAAAAGAATAGAACAGCTTGAAAGGTCTTCTAAGTCTTGGGTCTGAATACCTTGTTCATTGGATGGGAAACCTTGAAAACTGGCTATGTTTCGAGCATAATGTACCGCAACAGATTGCTTATTCTCGGCAAGGCATTGAAAGAGGTGCCATGCATAATTGCCCGTACCTAGAATACCAATTCGAGTAGAGTTCATTAATCATCGGATGAATTAAGATTCGAGCAAGCCTTAGCTAACTGTCTTCTTCTGAATTTTGATGCGATTGTAAACGGCCATTCCGCTACCAAATGCCATTAAGACACTTCCCAGCCAAAGTAGATTAATCATAGGGAAGACCACTGCTTTTAAAACAATAAAAGGCTTTTCGTCTTCTGCTTTCCTCCAACTCTTAATAACCATAATATTTTCCTCGGGCTTAATCTCAGCAAATTGAAATTTCAGTCCGGGCTCTTCCACAACAAAATCTTCGTAATACACATCCTGACCGCGCATAATATATTTCGGACGGGCTTTATAATTCCGGCCATCTATATGCACAATGGTAAGCAGGGCCTCTACAATTACTTCTTCAATCTGACCATCTTCTCCATCGACAAGGGTATGATCTAGACTGTCTAAAATCACAAAGCTTTGAGCAAGAATGGCCGTGTCTCCGACTTGCATTTCGGCCTGAGCCTCATTGCTGAATCCATCTGGACTTACGTACTCTTCCTCCAAAGGGGCATAGGTAATATGGGTATAGATGTCTTTTTCTAAATAGTGCTTTGTATCTGGCTCAGGAGAATTGCCCATACTTTCATTTATTAGAATAGAGGGAGAAAGGGTGAAATCCGTTTTAATTTCTCCTTGCTCATTGCTACTCATATACTCTACATCGTAGTATCTATAATTTCCTTCAATGCGCTCTCCTCTCCAACTCACCAAATAATTTCCAAGACGAAGTGTATCGTCGAGTTCCATTAAAAGATTTTCATTCTGTGGAAAGTCTTTGGCAATAAAAGTTTGATTCTCGGAAATGATGTTTTGCTTCCCGGTACTTATAAGGGCACCCAATAGAACCAATCCGAAACCCATATGGGCAATAGAGGCACCCGCCCATCCGAACTTCGTGCGCATCTTTCTGCGCCAGAAGTCTGCATTGGCAATTACAGCAAAGAGCGATGCGAAGAGGAGAAGGAATAGAAGTGGATCGCTGAAGAAATCTAGGTACCAACCCAGTAAAAGCGCAAATGTCAAACTTATAGCTGCGCTGAGTCCCAGCGACTTTAGGAAACGTTTGGGTTCTGTTTTACCGTATCTCAAGAATTGCCCAGTGGCAAGAAGAAGGGCAATGATAAGAGCAAAAGGAATTTGGAAAGAATTATAGTGCGATACGGCATCGAGAGGTGGAGCCATTTCGGAGCTCATTAAAGGTATGAAGCCTTCGGGTCCGAAAAGGGCGTTCCAAACAGGAATAGACGTAGTGAAGCTAATTTGGAAGGCACTTGCCAATAGAACCAGGGAGGCCACAAACATCCAAAACTCACGACTCCAAAAATCATCTTCTTTAATGGTTTTAGGAAGGTGTTTATAGCGAAGAGCAAATAAGAAAAGAGCCAAGGCAATAAAAAAGAATAGATAGATTAAGAGCTGACCACTCAATCCAAGATCTACGAAGGCATGCACAGAGGTATCTCCCAAAATTCCAGATCGTGTAAGGAAGGTAGAATAGAGGATCATCAAGAAACTCAATATACAGAGCACCATTGCTGATTTAAGTGTACCGCCCTTATTTCTGTGCAGAATAACCAAGTGAGCGGCTCCAACCATTGTGAGCCAAGGAACCAAGGAGCTGTTTTCTACAGGATCCCAAGCCCAGAATCCGCCAAAACTCAAGGCTTCATATGCCCAAGCACCGCCCATGAGAATTCCAGTTCCTAGAATCATTACACTGAAATAGGCCCAAGGAAGAACAGGTTTCAACCATTCCGTATATCTCTTTGTCCACAATGCTGCAATGGCAAAGGCAAAAGGAATGAGGGTACTTGCAAATCCCAAGAAAGTAATGGGAGGATGAATGGTCATCCAATAATTCTGGAGTAGTGGATTAAGTCCTTTTCCATCCATAAAGGCAGGGATACGGCCAAGATAATTTTTCATTTGAGTCCAAGGAAGTCCGATGTTTTCGGGTAGATCGCGAATTAAAACAAAGGGGCTACTACCAATTTTAATATCAAAAGGATAAATGCCTAGCACCATGGAGACCAAGAAGAGTTGTACGAGAGAGACGACGGCTAAAACAGGTGCTTTCCATGTTTTAGGACCAAAGAATACCAAGACTATTCCGAGAATAGCATGCCAGAAAGTCCAAAGGAGAAAGCTTCCTTCCTGACCTTCCCAAAATGCCGAAAGAATATAGCGCATCGGCAGATCTAGGTTGGAGTGTTTCCAAGCATAATCGTACTCAAAGTAATGTTGAATAAGGATATAGAAGATACAAGCAATGAGCGAAAAGACGGAAATGCTATGGATTAAGAAAGAGAACTTTCCAAGTTTGTTCCAATGCGATTCCACCGTATTTCTACCTAAGCTGAATGCAAAGACTGCTAATCCGGCAAAGACAAAAGCCAATATTGTAAAGGAGCGCCCGAGTTCACCGGGTAGCAAGTGTTCACCAATGTATTCCATGCGGCTTAATCGTAATAGACTTCTTCGGCATTGGCAATAGCCTTACCGTCGTTGTATTTAGAAGGACATTTCATTAAGATTTCTTCAGCAACAAAGTAATCGTCTTGCGACTTTCCTTTCATTGTAACCTCTTCTGCACGTTCAAAATCTTGTGGTTTTGGTTGATTGTATACTACTTGACGGGTGTCGCCATGTTTGTCTAACGCATAAAAGGTGAAGCGTTGGTTTCGCGCATCAAATTCCATAGGGCGTGTGGTATCTAAGGTGCCAATTACTGTATAAACCTCACCTGGATCATTGTCTGCTTGGCCAAAGGTTACGTAGGTGCTAGCATCTCCTAAAGTGCTCAGAATGGCACCAACTGCGAGTGCAATTCCGATGATAGCAATAATGTGATTTCTTTTCATCTAAGGACTAGTCTTGGCTGCGCTTTTCAATTTGTTTCATTCGCATTTCGAGACGCATTAGGTAAACAACAATACCTATGAAAATGATCGTGATAACTCCAATAACCACTCGAATTTTTCCGTCTGCTCTCATGGTATCTGCCATCTCAACCGGTATTTGAGCCCCGATGGGATGCGAGAGTATGAAGGCTAAAACGGTGAACAACAGTTTTATTACTCTATTCATTGTCTTCGAGTTTAGTATTGATGTGTTTCCAACGCTGCCTTAAGTCTAATATCCAATATCCCAATCCAATCCAACCGATGATAATAGGATAGAAGACCAAACGCATGGTAGAATCGAGATCGTAATTGCTAAAAGCAGGATTCCCTCCATTGCCAGGATGCAAGCTATCGGTAAGTCTGGGAAGCACCTGAATGAAGGTGATCATAATAGCGAATGCAAAAAGATTGTATACCGCCGAAATGCGGCTCTTTTGAGTGGCATTGTCCATTGACTGGCGCAAAACAAAATAGGCGAGATAGACCAAAAGACTGATGGCTGTGCCGTTCAATTTTGGATCATTCACCCAGAAAGCGCCCCATGTAAACTTGGCCCAAAGCATTCCAGTAAGCAGTCCGAGTATTCCGAAGAGCATACCAACGGAGGCCGCAGCAGAAGCTTTTTGATCGTCTTCTACCTTACCATTGCGCAGATAGCGAAGGCTATAAATGCTGCTTCCGAAGAAGAGCGCCATCATGGCAAACCACATTCCTACATGGAAATATAGATTGCGTATGCTTTCGTTTAAAATGGGCAGTCTGGGAACGTCGAAGCTGAAGCCCGCTATGAGACCGTAAAGTACTAATGCAGCTGAGGTGAGCTTCCACCAGGCTCCTTTTATCATGAAATTTTTAGCAGCAGGTTAATCACGCCAAAGATAGGGAAAGAGGAGGTAGCCTGTAGCAGCAGAAAGCACAGTCATGCCCGCATTTCCGATTAAAAATGGACGGAAGCTTTCTACTTCGGCTTCCACACCAATAAGTATGGTCGCTTTTAATCCAAGCAAGGCGGTGGGAATGAGCAAAGGAAAACTCAATACAGCCATTAAAGACATATTGTTTCCAGATCGTGCGGCAATTCCTGCCGTAAGCGTCAATACGGTTGAAAGACCAATGGCGCCCATACTTATACAGAGAAGATGCCAAGCCATTAGTCCGCCCGGCCATCCTAAGAAGAAGAGGAGTAGCAGCCACTGAACCCAGCTCACAAGTAGGCAGTAAATGCCATTGTATATGAGTTTGGATACAATTAAATCGCTGGGGCGAATCCATTGTAAATAATAATGATATCGATGTCCCGTTTCACTTTGAAAGCTTGAAGAGCAAGCAGTAAGAGCATTAAATAAAAGCAGGAGCCAAAGCAAGCCGTTCCAAACTTGAACCCCGGCTTGGTTGGTGAGCAATACAGAGGCTATGTAGGTACTGGCAACAGAATAAAGTAAGCTATTGAACAAAGCACTTTTATTCCGCCATTCCAGCAATAAACTGAGTTGGGTAAGCTTAATCCAGCTCATTGTGAACTTTGTTTCTTTTCATTGCGTTATGACAGCAAACTTAAGAACATGATCCGTTATTTACCTCTTTTTTCTTTGCTTATTATGGGCTGTTCAACTTCTAATCCCTTAGAAACAGAAGTAGCTCAGAGTACAGAAATTCAAGCAAGTAATGAAATAGTATCAAATACCATGGAAAGCACTTCAATTTACGACGGCAATTACAGCCTAAAAACATTAGCAGGAGATGATTTTGACTTCAACTCTTTAAAGGGGAAGAAGTTATTGATTGTAAATACAGCATCGGAATGCGGCTATACTCCACAGTACAAACAATTGCAAGAGTTGCACGAGGAGTTAGGAGACGGAAACTTTGCGGTAGTCGGTTTTCCAGCCAATAACTTTGGTGGACAAGAGCCTGGAAGCAATGAAGATATTGCCACATTCTGCGAGAAGAACTACGGAGTGAGTTTCTTAATGATGGAAAAAATATCGGTGAAAGGAAAAGATATGCATCCATTGTATCAGTGGTTGACCTCAAAAGAAATGAACGGAGTAGAGGATGCAGCGGTAAAATGGAACTTTCAAAAGTATCTTATAGATACAGAAGGTTATTTAATTGAGGTGTTGGGAAGCGGTACATCACCTCTTGATGAAAAAGTTGTTTCCTTTGCAAAGAGTTGATCGAACAAACTAATTAATTGAAAGCCCTGAAGTTCTTCTACTTCAGGGCTTTTTTTATATGCCGTATTATGAAACTAAGCATGCTTGCATTTGGTGCACATCCAGATGATATTGAATTGGGTGCAGGGGGAACCATCGCAAAACATATTGCCGCCGGCCATAAAGCAGCATTAGTAGATCTTTCTCTTGGTGAGATGGGAACCCGAGGAACAATAGAAGGTAGACTGAAGGAGGCCAAAGAAGCCTCACGCATCTTGGGTGCTCAACATCGTTATAATCTAGAATTGGCAGATGGCTTTTTTAGAGTAGACAAAGAGAGTCTTAAAAAGGTAGTTCAAGTAATTCGTTATCATCAGCCCGAGATTGTTCTCTGCAATGCAATTAAGGATAGACATCCAGATCATGGTAGAGGTTCAGACTTAGTAAGTGAAGCCTGTTTTTTAGCAGGGCTGGCAAAATGGGAAACAGAATTTAACGGCTTGGAGCAAAAGCCTTGGCGACCTAAGGCAGTTTACCACTACATCCAATTTCAAGAGATTAAACCCGATCTTATTGTAGACTTTACCGGATTTGAAGAGATAAAGTTAAAAAGTGTGATGGCTCACAGCAGTCAATTCTATGATTCTAGTTCACAAGAGGCCGAAACGCTTATCTCTTCTAGGGGTTTTTTGGAGAGTGTAGAGTATAGAGCAAAGAATTATGGTAGGCAGATTGGAGTAGAGTACGGAGAAGCGTTTACTGTTGAAAGAATAATGGGGACTTCCTTTCTAACCGATCTGATATAAATGATGCGTAAAAGATTTGAATATTTTCAGTCTGATATTCAGCATATTGTAAAATAAAATTAGCTTTGTTGTCCCTTTTACTCAAGTCTAGGCGTAGTTGAGATTGAAAAACAAATTCTCCATGAAAAAAACAATGACACTCTTTGCATCACTCCTAGTCTCAATAGGAATGGCTCAAAGCCTTGGTGCTGCCTTTATTGATGTAACTACCTCTGGAAATCCAAATATGCCAAACGGAATTTGGCCCAATCAAACCTTCTTAGTAATAGATTCTTCTTTTAGTGGATCGCTACAAGGTTCGTACACTTTTATCACCGATCAGAACGGAATATCCCAAGACAGTATTCCTCTAATCAGTTCAGTAGGTTTCTTAAATTTCTATTCAGTATGTAATGGCGCTTCTGTTTTATTGAGTTCTGCGACATATCAGGTTACACCTGCATTTCCTTTTGTCAATATTTTGGTTAACCTCAACATATGTTCGAATGGTCCTGCAAGTTCAAATGGCTTATTTGATATTTCTGGAATCTTAATCGGGAATTCAACAGCTTCAGGCGCTTGGCCCAATGAGACCATTTATATAGAAGACCATCGAAGCAACGGAACCACTGCGGCATATACCGATGTTACCAATGCTATAGGAGAGTTTAACCAAATGTTTCTAACCACCAGCTTCAGCGGATATGTAAAGCTATATGCTTTCAATTGCAATGGAGATTCGGTTGTTTCGAATCTTCCGTATCAATTCAATTCACTCAATGATACACTATCGTATTCAGTAGTAATGTCAGATAGCTGTTTTGCTCCTCCTGCAAATCTTTTATGCAATAGCTCTTTCGTTGTAGATACGGTAAACAGCCTTCAAGGTCAAGTGGTTCTTTGGAACGACTCGCAATCTATGTTCATCAATACCCTTACTCAATATGTTTGGGATTTTGGAGACGGAACTATAGTAGTAGGTCAATACCCAACACATCAATATGCCCAAGCAGGAGTTTATAATGTTTGCCTAACGATGTATGAATTAGACAATATAGGCGATACTTTGTGCTCTTCAACTTATTGCGATACGCTTGGAATGGATGTAAACGGCAATTTAATTTACAAAGGAATGACTACAGGATTCAGCCTGATTGTTATCGATCCTTCAACCATTGGCTTAGAAGAAGAGTCTATCGAATTAGTTGCTTATCCCAATCCAGCAAAAGAAAGTATTCAGTTGTCCGGATTAGAGGGAATGGAAGCGAATTACTCTATTTTCGATATGAGTGGAAGATCGGTTAAAGAAGGAAGACTGGATGCCAATTCTTCAGTAAATATTGCTGAATTGAGCAATGGTTTATACCTTTTGAATATCCAATCCAACCAGGTATTGGAAACTATCCGAATTCAAATCAAGCATTAAGAATTAGGTTTGATGTCAGGCTCCCCGGCAATGGGGAGCCTTTCTCAGTATTTAAGAATTGAAAACAACCTGAAATTGTGAATTCAGTAAGCAAGCCAAACCTTGAATGCCTTCAGGCTTGTTTGCGCAATGAACGCAAAGCACAATTTCAATTATACGAATACTGCTTTCCAGAATTAATGCGGGTCTGCAGTCGATATTGTAAAAACAAAGACGATGCCTCTGCCTTAGTGAACACGAGTTTTCTCAAGCTACTAACTGCGCTTAAATCGTATTCGTCAGATAAAGAGTTTACGCCATGGATGCGGACCATTGCGATTCGAACAGCGATTGATGCACATAGAGCGAATAACCGAGTGATGGAGGATTTTATAGGAGATGAATGGCCTACAGATCATGAACCGGAGACCTTGAATGAGGTGGTTTCTTCCTTAGAGGTTGAACGCATTGAGAAAGCAATAGCTGCCTTAGATGAGAATGAAAGAGTAGTGTTTAACCTTTTTGAGATAGAAGGATATAGTCATTCAGAAATAGCCATTTGGTTGGAGTGTAGCGAACGAAGCTCCAAGAGATATTTATCAAAAGCAAAAGAGAATTTACAAAGGAAACTGGCCTCCATTAGACCAGCCAAAAAAGCAATATGAAGTTAAACTGGATTGACATATTAAAGTCTAAACTCGATCAAAGAGAGTTCAAAGCAAGTCCAAAAGATTGGAATGCGATGGAGTCTTTATTGGATCAAAGTTTTCCTGTCGGTTCTGCTTCACTGTCTTCTGCGCTTTCTTGGAAGACCTATATGATACGCTTCGGATTGTTTATCAGTCTCCTGGTTATTCCAGGAAATAATTCTGAATATTATTCTTCAAAATCAGCTGCGGTCACGGCTTTCAATCCTTCTCTTCTTGAGAAGACGATCGAGTTAGATTCGGAAGAGCAAAGACTGAATATAAACTCTACAGAACAACTCGAAAGGGATGTTGAAGAGCAAAGACTAAACGTGAGCTCTACAGAACAGCTTCAATTGGATGTTGAAGAGCAAAGACTAAATGTGAACTCTACAGAACAGCTCAAAAGCAAAGAAGCGATTGGTACATCAGCGGCTACCATAGTTTCTAGTTCTACGACTAAAGAATTAAAAGAGAATGAGATTACCGATGCGCAAAGGAATTCTACAAAACAAAGCCTGCAGAGCGATGCGCAAGCAAGTACAAATGCAATGGCAGCTTCTTCGGCAAGTAGAAGTTCCAATCAGAAAGTGCGCACGGATCATTCGTCTATAGAGGAAGTCAATGAAACGATAGAAGCATTGCCGATCCTCGAGAGCCAACAAGCTCTTTTATTAAATAGCAAGGATCTGTTTAGTACTTCCCATTTTATTGCTAAGCCAATGGCTCCGATTCAAATAGCATCGCCAGACTTGTTTTACTCTTCAAAAAATCGCTCTTTTTGGAATGGCTGGAATAGCCTACATCTTCAAGTGCTAACGGATTTTAATTCAACTTCCGATATAGGTCTAAGCATGGAAAGAGATATTTGGGGCGGCCGTTTTGGATTGGGTATCGGTTTCGGACAAACAAGCTTCGACTACTCCTACGCAACAAGTGAAATGCGATTGGAATTAACCGAGGTCGACTTTTGGAATGTTGAGACAACAACAGAAGTTCAGATTGATTCTACTTGGAAGATTCTAGGTCTTCAATCAGGTGAATGGCAGGTAGATACTTTTTATAATGTGCGCCTCGATTCTACTCTGCTTACGAGAACAGATAGTCTCTGGAGTGAAGATTCTAAAATCAAGCAAACCGCTTTGTCGGCTCGATTTATTGAAGTTCCATTTTACTTTGAGAAAGCGTGGTCTAAATCGAGATGGTCTCTGATAGCGGGTATTGGTGGCGGTATTGGGTGGGTGAATTTACCAGGGAATAATCAAGATCTAGGAATTAAAAGCCAAGATTTCATCCGCATAAATACAGAATTACGATTGGGAACGGATTATGCCTTCCATCCAAACTGGAAGCTAGGTATTCGATATAGACCCAGATATGTTTGGTATTCAGACAATCAATATGAATCGCACTTGCAGTTGAATACGGTGTCTTTGGGACTTAAATTCTATCTCCCATAGATCTGTTTTCAGATTCACCCATTAACTTTGGCTAAAATGGAGCGCAATCAGTTGATTAGCAGTGGATCGATTTTTAGTCTGTATAGAATTCTTCATACTAAGAAGACAATCGGAATCTGATCTAGCGTTTCATATCACTTTATGGCCCTTTTTGGGCTGAGGTTATGTAGCGATAGATTTCAAGTTTGAAACGAATCACATTAAGGCTCCTTTCGCTGCTTTTGTTTTTTCAGGAATGTCCGAATCTCCTATTACTTCTTTCAAGTCTATTTCAATGGTTGTACAAATTGCCGTCATGGCTACATCTGTTTTCCAACTGGCAAAGGGCACAGACATTACCCGACCAATCATATAAATCTGAAAGAAAATCCAACTAATAAGCACGGTAATCGGTATTACTAACCAAGCAGAGGAAAACGCAATGAAATTATCTATGAAGGCAAAAGGAAAGAAGAAAACAAAAATGGTTAAAAAGCTCATGGTATAATAGTTATAGGGTACCGGCAAGGGTGTGCCCTTTATACGTTCTGCTCGTCCTTGTAAGTCGGTAATGCGCGTAAGCGTATCGTCCATTTGAATATAGCTGAAAGTGTCCATGGTCTCATTGGCATTCAACTCCTTAATAGTATACCCCATGAGCATGCCCAAATGGGTGGCCTTATTTGTCTTCGACATAATGTGGGCATAATCTTTTTCTACCAGATGTCTGCCAACAGCGCTATTCCATTCTTCTGGGTCAACTTGGTCTCGCAGCTGAAGCCTCAAAGCATTGACAAAGGCAATTTGCATTCTCGCAATTCTTGCACAGCTATCCCAAAGGATTGGCGATACTTTTGTCCGATCGACAATGGTAAGCGCTTGTCGGGTAAAAGTTCGACTCTCATTGACCAATCCACCCCAAATTTTTCTTGCTTCCCACCAGCGTTCATAGGCTGAGGTGTTTCTAAAACCAAGAATGATCGCCAAGGCAGTACCCAAAATTCCAACTACGCCAACCGGTATGCTCAATTGATTCAGCTCTAAAACTACATGAGCAAACCATGCTAAACCGCTGCATATTAAGCTGTACAGAATGTTTTTCCATGAATAGCGAATATTAGTACTCAGACTGAAATGATTCCTTACTATCATAGACTTTCCGTAGATTTTGGCTTGGTTCTAAGCTTTGCAAAACGGGTTGAATATAGGCAATAACGTCCTATATGAGAGGCTCTCTATCTGATGCAAATCATTCTCCAAATTTTCAAACAGAATGGCCACTGGAAAGTTGAGGGGAGGATCATTTATACCATTCCTTGGCCGATAGAGAAGTTTTGATTTAGTTATAAGCCTGGTCTCAATCAAGATACCTTTTGATCGTAGTTACAGGTATCGGTTGGTATCGGTTGGATGAATTGGGCAGGGAATACCAAAGATTATATCTGAATAATCACAAGAATTCAAGGGTGAATGAATTAAACTCTACATTTAGATGAGAAGCGGCTTATTCGATTTCCATCCACCTATTATTTGGTATTCCAATGATCAATACAATTCTCATTTACAGTGCAATACTCTGTCTTTAGCTCTTCTGTTCTATCTTCGGTAGTACAATTTAAGTACGGCCTCACTGGCTACCTTTGATTCAAATTGAGCCGCATGACCGAGAAGCTGATTGTCTATTCTTCAGACTATATAGAATTCTTCCTAAGAAGGAGACAAGGGGAGTCTAAACTCGGCGAGAACATCGGATTTCTCGATGCTACTCAGCCCTTTACCACGGCACTTAAAAATCATAAGGCGCAGTATGTTCTGCTTGGTCTTCCTGAAGACATTGGCATTCGCGCAAACTTGGGCAGGGGCGGGGCGCATACGGCCTGGGATCCTTTTCTCCAGTTTTTCTTGAATATTCAATCCAATGCATTCATACAGGCGGAAGACTTGCTTTTGCTCGGTCACATCGATTTCACGGTCTTTTACGACGAAATGAACTTGCTCGATCTGCATTTCCCCGATCAGTTGCAAAAAGCGCGGGCCATTGTTGAGAAAATAGACGATACCATTTATCCTATTATTCAGGCCATTGTAGAGGCGGGTAAAATTCCAATTGTCATTGGTGGAGGACATAATAATGCCTTTCCCATTTTAAAAGGAGTGAGCAAGGCAAAGAAAAGATCGATTAACGCATTGAATATCGATCCACATACCGACCTGAGAATGAAGGAGGGAAGGCATAGTGGAAATGGATTTAGATACGCAATGGACGATGGGTATTTGGAAAAGTATGCTGTTTTTGGAATGCATGAGAACTATGTAAGCCAATCGATTTTAGAGTGGATGAATGCGCATTCTGAGCGCTGTAGTTATAGGAGCTTTGAAGCAATGATGGTGCGTAAAAGCAAAGAACCTAGGGAGGCATTGAATCAATTATTGAGCTTTGTTGCAGATAGCTCTTGGGGATTGGAAATTGATATGGATAGTGTTCAGAATTTTCCATCGAGTGCTCGAACGAGCAGTGGATGGTTGGCGAATGACATTCGCCAATGGATGCACCAATCGGCTATTGTTCCCAGACTTTCATATGTACACATAAGCGAAGCAGCGCCTGTGCTTGCGCATAAGAAAGCAGACATAAAAACAGGAAAACTCCTCTCTTATATGGTGTCTGACTTCTTGAAAGCGCAGCAACAACGCACTTAATTTCCGCTGATTCCGCATGGCTTATTATTTCAAGAGAGCGGCTTCCAACTGAGCCTTGAGTTTCTTGAGATCCGATGCATAGATTTGGTCCATAGGATGGGTATACGGATCGAATCGATTATAATGTTCAGCATAAAGTTGCGCAGCCCCTTCTAATTCTTTTGCGCATTCTTCCCAATTTTCTTGCTTGAAATAATGTTGAGCTAAATAGTACTGACTTTCAGCCAAGGGATTGCGTTCTTGTTGTTGATTGAAAGCCACTATTGCTCTTTCGGAATTTCCGATTTCAAGAAGTAAAACACCCAAATGGAGATAATCGTAATTGCCCGGAAAGTACTCTTCGGAGGCAATGTGCGCCTCTATGATTCCAATGGCCTTTTCCTTCTGATTCAAGGCTTTATAGCATAATGCCTTGGCAACTTTTAAATGATAATCGCCATTCACTGAATAACCGATATCATAGTCTACCAAGGATTCCAATCTTTCTATGTCTTCGATGGCGCCTTTATAATCTCGAAAGAATTGATATCTACACCATCCTCTATAGCCCAGATTGCCTTTTGAATCGAAATGAACAGCCTTGTCCATTAATCGCTTCCAACGAATGAAATCGCCGCTTTTTAAATAGGCCGTTGATTTGGCTTTGTACGGAAAAGCCCAATTGGAATCTATGGCCAGTGCATTGTCTAAATGTATCTGGAATTCTTTGCTGAATTGATAGTAACCGGAGCATTTTTCGGTTTCGAGACAGGAGAGATATTTGGTTTCTTCTCCCTTGTATTGGAAAGCCAAACAATTGGGTTGGCTATAGCCGATAGAACAAAATCCGACTAAAAAGAGCGTAGAGAATATCTTCATGGCAGTATCTCAGTTAGGTTTCCGTCTTCAATTCGAAAGACGAGGTATTGATAGTAATCTACTTCTAGACTGTTCATGCTCATCGGTTTCCATCCTTCTAATTGCTTTGTAAACTCCAGGAGTTGGCTGGAAATTCCTTCTGAGAATTCCATCGGCTGATAATCCAAATCACTGGAGATAAGACGGAACCTTCCAGTCTGACCTTTGCAGTTCACCATAAAACGGATGCGAATCATTCCGCTCTCTTTTGAGTTCTGCGGTTTCACATACTTTTTGTTGAAGTAGGCGTTTATGGCTGGCTTTTCTCCTTCAAACTGAACCCCTTGGCTCATATTGAAATACTGCTTTGCACGGTATTCGTCTTTGCAAAGTGCGAAGCTCGGGTCATCGAGTATTGAATCGAAAGGAATATCGCCTACCCATCGTTGGTATTTTTCTGTACCAACAGACTTCTCTGATTTACAAGAAGCCAAAAGACCAAGGACAAGGAGCCCCATAAATAGACTAATGCGGTGCATTGCGTTGAATTTTCATGGAAAAGAAACGCATTCAAAGTTTAAGAATGTATATCGGTCGGATGTTCGTTGAGTGAATTAGTCTAATGAATTAGTTTTAGCATCGTTTGTTTCATTTTCATCCAACATATCATCTGCAATTAAGTGCTTATACTTATTGTAAAGGAAGGAAGTAATCAGCAATAGAATTCCGAGAGAAACAAAGACAATGGTTTTTGCGATGGTATTCAGATGCGAGATATCGTACACAAAAAGTTTGACCAGCGTTATAGCAAATAGGCTGATTGCCATTATGCGGACTATTTGTTTCTTCTTCCAGATGCCCACTATTATTAGCGCCATAGAATAGATGCCCCAAAGAATGCTCAGTCCGAGTTTATAGGACTGCTCGTTTCCAGAAAGCTCTAGAATGTGGATGAGTTCTGCGCTTAAAATCCAGAGTACAACAATATGAAAAAAGGGAGGATAAAGCTTAATGAGTGCCAATTGAATCTTAGAGGTTTTTCGAATGTAGCTCAGCATCCAAAGGGCAAGCGCCACAAAAAGGAAAGATATATAACGTAGGATCAGGTAAAAAGAATGAGCCTCAAAGTGCGTATCTATGGGATCTGCCAAATACAATTCCCTCAATTCGCTCAATACCAATAAGCCTTTAATATTGAAAAGGAGTAGAGCAATGGCAATGAGGTTGAAGCTTATGGATCTATAATTCAGATCGAATTTCTTCACTGCAATCCACCCTAAAAGAGCAAGGTAGATCAGGCTGAAATTCAATTGCCATACCGCGCTGAAGTAATTATAGGCAGGGTTTTTAAAGCTTTCTGAATACTCAGAATCTAGGAGTTCTTGATGCACTACAACATTTGAATACAGATCTAGCCAATACTTGGCTATTTCGAGACGAAAGCTATTGTATAGGATAAAAACAAATCCGGCAGGAAGTAGAAATTGCATTAGCGCTCCCCAATTGGAATGGGCAGAGAAGGGCGATTTGAACTCTTTTTTCTGCTGTATATACACCCCAAATCCCAGTGCGGAGGAGAAGAGCAAAGAATGGAGAAAAGAAATATTAAAGACGGCAGTAAAGCGAGAAGGGCCTTCGTACATTTTTAATTCATAGAAGTTTGTAATCCAATCGTTGGTAAGTGAAAACAAGGCAATGAGAAGGAAGGGGTAGGCTATTTTTTCGTAAAAACCAATGCTCTTCGTACGACCAATCCAGAAAAGCGTTATTGCTTGAATAACCAATACGCTACTGAGCCACGGACCATCCAATTCAATAATGGCACTTATACTAAAGAAGGAAAGTGCAATGCCAATAATGAGGTAAACCAGATTTTGGTCTGCTTGGAATTTCCTTTGAATGATTTGCGATAGGAGGAAGTGAAGAAGTGCATTTCCGAGTGCGAATATTCCCAAGAATCCATCTGTGTTCGAACGCTCATTTAGGAGCGCATATCCCATTAGAAAGAAGAGCAATGCGTTGAGTAGAATGGGTAGGATATCTTGACCTTTAAAGTCTTCTTTCTGAATTAATTTAAAGGATAGAAGCATGAGATAATTGATGGCAAAGAAGAGCAGAACGAAGATCAGGGCCAGATTGAAATGCGTTTCAACCGCATAGCCGTTTATGTACCAAGTAATAAAAATAACCCAGCTCAGTCCGAAGGAGGCTATACCCAGCGCTTTCCATAATTTCTTTTGGGTGATAATTAAAATTCCAAGGTTGACTAAGGCAACATAGCTTAGAAAAAAGGGCGCATTGCCCGATCCATCGCCCAAGAGAAATGGAACCGCATAGGCTCCAACCAAACCAATGAGTGCGATTACCTGAGAATTGTATTTTAAGGAAGATAGAACGCCCAATACGGTAAGGGCGAGCATTAAAACGAATGTGATAGTCTGCGAAAAAAGACCGAAAGAACTATAAGCGAAATAGCTAGTGAAATACAAAATGGCCAGTCCGCCACTGAGCAGAACGGCGCTGTATGAATGATAGTTTTTCTTGAGTTTTAATGCAAGTAAACAAAGGGCAATCCCCAAAACATAGCTCATAATAATCCGCGCAGTTTCACTGATCAGATTGTGTTCTATAGAATACTTTACTCCAATGGCCACACCGAGGATGAGAATAATAATTCCGATCTTATTGATGAGGTTTTCTCCAATAAACTTCTCAAGCTTCAATCTCTTTTTAGGTGGATGAACGAAGGGAGCCGAAGAATGCGTTTGATTTTGTACTGGCCTTGCAGTTGCGCTGGTTTCCAGAATAATAGGACCTTCAATAGGCTCTAGTCCTGCTATAGGAACGCTTACTATAATGGGGATCTCTTGGGACTCTCTTATCTTCTTTTCTGCCGCTTTTAAGGATTGAACTTCGTCTTGAAGCATTCTCAATTCAACCCAAAAAGCGCTTTGCTTTTTACTCAAATGGTCGAGCTTCGTTTGAAGCTTTGCTAGTTCAGGATTGGTTTCTTCCATTTATAGTAGGGTGGGTTATTGTACTGAGATAGAATCTGAAGGGCTTCACTCGCATCGTGCATTTGGAATTCTGTTCCAGATTTAATTTGCTGCAAATCAACTGCTCTGTTTTCGAAACGAAGAGCCTAATTTTATTGCAAATTAAACGTTCAGAGCGAAACTGAATATATACTGCGGCTTAAACGAGAAAGGTAAATCAATTAAATGTAGGTCTCTTTTGAACACCTATTCTAGTTCGAGCAGAAGAATATTCTCGATGGGCGATTTTAAGGAAACAATGGTATCCACCAAATCATTTGGAATGGTCATAGAGAGTACATACTGTTTTATTTTCCAGACATCCTCCACCTTTTCAAGTACCCCTGAGCCTCTGCAGATTTTCATTTGGGTTGAAAGCAATTCGTCGAACCAAGCAATATCGAGTTTCGAATTAAAATATACATTGCGCTCCAATGCCTTAAAACTCCAAGCACTTCCTCTTTCGAAAAAGGGATTAGACCATTCTTGAAAATCGGATTTCTCCCAGTTCTCGGTGGCATCCGTGCCAATAAAAACTGAGCCCTCTGCCATGGCATTGAAATACGCCTTGCCATTGGCAGATGCCGCATCTTCATGCCATTGATCCATTATAGTATTGATCTCCAATAACTCCTCTTCTTGGTTGGGAGCGCGTGTTTCCAATTGATTCTCGCATCCAGTTAAAGCGAAAGCAAGAAGGGCAAAGATTTGAAGGTGCTTCATATATAGATATTCAAAGGAGAGGCTTATTGTATTTTCTGTTTTAGAAAGAGTAGATCGGACCACAATTGTGACTTAATGGCAATCTGTTCTAGGGCAATTTCGGAATTTGATTTTTGTATTTGAGTGGCATTATTCGAACTGAGCAACCAATAGGTTTGACTCGCAAGCAGATCCATACCTCCTTTCACAATCCGATTTTCCAATAGGCGCCTTGAGCGTGCTGTGCTTCCAAAGCCAAGGGTAATAGCGATGGCCATTTTTCCCTTTAGCGTCGGATGCGTTTCAATGAACGCTTGGGTTTGCCAGTCTGGAGCCCAATTATAGGTATTGGAACAAAAAACAATAGCAGATGCATTCTCATCCCACTCTAGGGAGCTGGAATAGGTTTGCAATTGCACAAAGTGCCCTTGTTCAGAGAGCGTTTCAGCCAATTGAACACAGATTTTTTCGTCTAAGTTGAAAATCCGATCTGGATTGTATAGGATTTGAATTCGTGAAGCAGAAGATTCGTCGCCATACCTATGGAGTATAGGAGCGCTGGGAAATTGAATCCAAGCCGTTGCCAGGGCCCAAATGAAAAGGAGTAGAGTAGCGAGTTTAAATAGATGGAATAATTTATTGAGATTCATTTATGTCGAGTCTTGAAAGGACGGTTGCTATGCATGAAGATACATGAAAGACAGGAAGGGCAATAGGGTTTGTAAAGCACTTAGAAATAGGGGAAGATAAGGAGCCGGAATTGGGCTGTAGATCGTTTCAGATGACTTGCAGCGCTTGCGTTTCATGTCTCAGCTATACTTATATATAGCAGGACTTTTGAGCTAAAGTATAAGACGGAAATCTCTGCCAAAGCATTTCCTATTCTAAAAGGGACATCTATTTTTCAGGAAGCTATTTGAAATATGGATAGAAAGAGATACTCCGCCAAGGACATTTGCTCATTTGCACCCATGGGGAAAATTGGTCATTGATTTCAATGATGATGCAAGTGGCCATACCACGCATGAAAGGGAATGTGCAACGCATGGAAAGGAATATGCAACGCATGAAAGGGACCGAGCATTGTTGAAAGGGAACGCCCAACGTATGACCGACAACTTCCCGTTGGTGATGGACAAGTTCCTGGTCCAGATAATTAGGGATTTAACATTCCTTGAGTAAGAAAAATGTTAAATTGTGCCTGAATTCAAAATGCATCGGAATGGAGTACGGAGCAAAGAGAAGTCAGCATAAGGCAAAAGTGTAGGTGAAATAGTGCGTGAGCAGCGAAGAGAGCAGGAATAAAAAAGCAACTGTTTTTTCACTAAAACACCTACGGATATATACGATATAAACGTAATAAACGCGGGAAGTTGGGTTTATACGGATGTTGTGTGCAAGCTGTTTAAAGATGATCTGTATACTCAAATAAAGAACCTAAAGACAACAAAAGAACTCAATCTAAACCCTAAAACCATATAAGCTATGCTCTCATTAAGATTGTTTATTGTGCTAATTGGATCTGTTTTGATTTCAAGTGAAGCACATTCACAATGCCATACAGACATTTCAACAGGTCTGAATTGGATGAATAAAATGACACTATTTACTCAGAATTCATTCAGCCAATCGAATCCAAATTTTTGTGTTCGCGTGTATTTTCATATTATCAGAGACGGTAACGGACAAGGTGGAGTGAATTTAGCCGATGTAGATTCCTCACTCAAAATATTGAATCAAGACTTCAGACCTTTCAATATTCGTTTTATCGCAGAACCAAATATCAATTACATCGACAATAGTAGTCTGTACAACACAGCCTCGGATAGTGTTTTCAATCTAGGACACGACCATCAAGATGGAGTAGATATTTACTTATTCCCGCCATCAAACACTATTTGGGGAGGAGTATCAGATGGACAAATTGGTAATGGTACCCAATTGTATGTTACAGGAACATTTACCCAATTACCTCCCAATGTTCCTATCCAATTAACGTCTGTTATTTCACACGAAATGGGCCATGTATTTTTCCTGCAGCATACACATAGATGGACAGATGGTGTGGCTGCGCCTGGTCCTTGGTGTAAGGAATTGGTTAATGGATTAAACAGCTCGACTTGTGGGGATATGATTTGGGACACGCCAGCAGATGGAAAAATGAATTTTAATGTCCAATATCCAGGTTGTTCTTGGGTTCCAAACGCAAGTGACACAGATGATTTAGGATATCCTTTCCAACCAGATGAAGGCAACATTATGTCTTACTCAAATCCAAGCTGTATGTCCCATTTTTCGATGGGACAAAGTGTGGTGATGAGAAACGCACTCTCTAATGAACCTCACCTTCAAGCGGTTCTTATTCCTAACTGTTGCATTGGGGATAATTTGGATTTATCGATGAAGGATAAACCTGAGGATAATGGAAACAATGCAGGTTATCCATTCCATTGGGATTTAGATGATAGCCCAGATATTTGGGTGCGAAATAACAATGACGGATTGATTCATCAAGTTCATGAGAATCCTGAATATGCTCTCCTCGACCCAACATATGTCTACGTTCGAATTACCAATCTAAGCTGTGTTCCATCTACTGGTTCAGAGCAATTAAGTCTATACTGGACTAAAGCTTCCTCAAATTCTTCTTGGCCTCAAAACTGGGACGGATCGGATCCTTTTATTGGTAATATGATTGGGGGTATGCAAATCCCTATTATTCAACCCGGTGACTCAGTCATTTTAGAGTTCGTTTGGGACATAGAAGAGAACACGGGAGTTGGTACCACATGGAATAACTGCTTATTGGCGAGAATAGAGAACTCTACTATTGATCCAATCATTAGTAATCCTGGCGATTTAGGACAGGACGTCTATCAAAACAACAACATCTCATTACGAAACGTCGTCATTGAAAACTATACACCGTCAGCGCCAAATCAGGGAGGCGGAAAAAACAGGTATTTCTATGTGGGAAACCCATTTGAACAATCCAGAAACTATGATATTATCTTTCGAAATGAAGAATTTACCCAGCATCCCCTTACCGATATAGCTGAAGTCCATTTTGATGTTTTATCCAATGATCAATGGAGTTTCTTACTACCCTATCTCAATTCACATCCCTCTATTGAGGTACATGATTCGAATCGTTTCACGCTTACAGGCATTGACCCTGTAGTTC
>Ga0222632_1000100_pt1 | contig 66900 bp, 57 predicted proteins | sample AntAcemetageno46_FD_179828 | JGI IMG/M metagenome (GOLD analysis project Ga0222632, IMG submission 179828) | Saline water microbial communities from Ace Lake, Antarctica - #46 | ecosystem: Environmental > Aquatic > Non-marine Saline and Alkaline > Saline | place: Antarctica: Ace Lake | collected...
GACAAAGGTCAAACTTTCCCCCTTAAATATAGCACGGTCTGACGTGGGATCTGTAATAACGACCGCAAGATCATTGACTGGAGTCACTTGAACCCGAATGGGACTCGAAACGACTACCTGTCCATTAAAACCGGTAGCCACGGCAAAGAGCCCAAAGTTACCCTGTGCGTTAAAATCTTGAGTAAACCGGAAAAGCGGTTCCCCATCGATTTCCGCAGAACTAGCGAATCCGAGCGAATCTCCGGAATCCGAATCAAAGAATTCAACCGACTCTACATTAATGATCGGTGAGACGTCAGCAAAGAATGCCAATGAATCCCCTTGTTGAAGATCACCAGAACCCTCGCGAAATAGTGTAATCTCCAGCGGTTCAAAGGGAACGATTGAGAAGGTCAAAGGCTCTGAGGTGCCGACTTCACCTTGCCGATCAGTGACCTGAGCATACACAATATAATCACCCGGAGCTGGGCTACCACGCCCTGAGCCAGGAAAGAAGGTGACGGGAACATCGATTAACCCGATAAATCGGTCGAGGTTCCCTGATCCCGGGGTCACATCTTCTCCATTTACATATAACTTGTAGGACGACAGTTCCGCATTTGCTTTGAAAAATTGGCCTGCGATCGAAATCCATCCATTCCGGCCAGGATCAGACAGATCGTCCAGAATTGCGTTGCCAGAGGTGTTCCACTCGGGGTCGACGATGGTTCCGTCATCTCTGTAAAATACAGTAAAGTCATCGGGCAATGAAGACACACGGCCATTAGCTACAGTAGCACCCGGCACACCAAGGGTTAAGCCGGATGAATCTGTAGCGAGAATTGTTACATCACTGGCATTGCGCGGGAAATAACCCTGACCGCCACTGATCAAAGTAAGTCTGTAGGTGACGTTGAAGCCGACCACACCGACGGCTTGTACAGTGACTACTTCCCTACCTGTCTGGGCGAAGCTCAGAATCGCCGCTGAAAACACCTCGTTGGTGAAGCCGGGAGTGGGCGACGTAAGAATAGCAACTGGTTCCGCTAGTGAATCCGAAATCAAGATACGCCGCTCCACAATTGTGGTGTTGCCACTGCCATCTAAAGCAGTGATACGAATATCATAGAACCCGGGGGAATTGATAATTCGCCCGGCAAGAAAATTAAATACCCCGTTCAGATTATCACTCGCATCCGAGTCAATCACCGTATCGACGATACTCGAACCGGCGATCCGTGCGGTGATACTGGCAAAATTATTTGTGCTTAAACGGGCACTCGCGAAAACGTCGCCAATTGCAATGGAGTCCATAGCAAACGCCTCTTCCGGAAACAAAAATTCCAAGACTGGCTTAATCGTAAAAGTAACATTGTCCGACCCAGCATCTGTAGCAAAAGCCGCATTGGTCTGAAAAGCGACGACATCGATATCGATCAAGCCGCCTCCAATTTGACGGTCATTCGGATTAAATCCCACTTCAATCGTCCCAGTGTAGGTGACCGCTCCCGTGCCGGGATTCGTCGCCACTGCGATCATTTCAGTCAGAACGATGTCCGTTAATGGATTACCAGCGGGATCAGTGGGGTTATTCCACCGAGCAAAGACCACGTCGAGCGTTTCACCAGGAATCGGAGTCACCTCCGCGCTGACAGCTATTTGCGCTACCGTCCCTTCGAAAGTACCCCCTATCGATGGTGATGTAATTACAACCGTGGGCGTTGAAGGCGCGGTTTGAGCCCCTTGAATAACGACAGTCACAATTTGAGAAGCGGTTCCGGCTGCGTTGATGGCAGAAACCTGAATATCTGTATTGGCAGTCGCCGTGGGTGTGCCTGAAATCAAACCGGAGGTGGAGTCGAATGATAGCCCCGGGAACGCAGTCAAACCAATAACACCGAAGTCATCTGGCGAATTCGTAGCCGTAATGGTGTATGAGAAGGCCTGGCCTACCCGACCTGTAGCAAATGTGCCCGAAGTAATCACAGGCACAGGGTTAGATACAGTTAAAGTGAGCATTTCCGTGCCGGTACCGTCGGCATTAGTCGCATCCAGACGAATCGGAAAAACACCGGACACAAGAGGCACTCCCGAAAGCGTCGCCCCGCTTCTAACAACCCCATCCGGAAGGTTATTACTTATGCCATACAGAGTGGCGTCATCGGCTGCTGTGGTGATTACATAGCTAAACGGTTCGCCGACTGTGGCTGAGGCTGTCAGCGGACTGTCGATTACCGGAATCGCCGCGTTCGCAACGGCCGCACAAAGTAGAAACGAGAGGAATCCGACTCCGAATCGTGAGGAGATAAAATTAAAAATTTTCATATAGATAATGGTATTGAAGCAACGTTATAACGCACAAGGAACTAGGTGCTCTGTCGAAGTAGTGGGGGAGGCTGATTTCGGTGTATTTTTAATCAATGAAGCTGGTTCGACAACACGAAAAATGACACGTTTAGGAACACTAAGGCCTTCCTCATTGAGAGCATGAAGAATTACCACGGACTGAGCTTTAACGACTGGAGTGCCGTTCAACACCGGGCCCTCCCGTTTCATCCAAAATGGCAATCCCGAAACACTATAGCCTATCGGTTCGTTGGAAGCTTTGATTGTATATTCAAACGGCTTGCCAAACTCCACTTCCACCACAGGAGGTGCCTCGACGACGGGCACCTTAGCCTGTAAACTCAGCGGGCTGAGAAACAAGATGATGGCGCAAGTCGATCGGAGCACTAAGAGCTTTAAGAGATTTGGCATAGCAGTTGAGGCGTGGCGTGTATTACATTGAGTAGGATTACTCTGCCGCGGCTTCGATCGAGCGATTCACTGTGCCAGATGGAGTCATGATTGTAGGATTTTGGAAGAGTGAATTTGGAGCCACATTACGATAGGTTTGTCGTGCGGGGGATCCCCCAGGGCTGACGAGATTGGCAGTGACAAAGATCAAAAGGTTTTTCTTTTGGCGTGTTTCACCTTCGGAACGGAAGAGGCGACCGAGGCCTGGGATATCACCCAGAATCGGGACACTATCGCGAACAGTTTTGACCTCATCGCGGGTCAAACCACCCATGACGACCGTGGCACCATCATAAATGGTGACTTCAGTCGAAATTTCACGGGTCGAAAAGACCGGTTGGAAAAAGCCCGCAGGAACGGTGACAGTGGTTGCGGGGGAAGAGATTAGGGCTCCTAAACCATCCGTTGAACTACCACCACCTACGACTGCAACACTGGGACCACCATACTCAACAAAACCTTCGAACTCCGTGACTCGAGGCTCAAGGATCAAACTGATGGTGTCGTCGTTTTCAACATTCGGAGTGACTGACATTTCAACACCGATATTACGTGTAACGAAGTCTTGAGGAGTGCCCGCTGTAATCGAAATCGCGGCACCACCTGAATTACTGGCAGACACGGTCGATTCGATGTCACCATAGCTTTCTGGGTAACGAAGCTCTTGTGCCACTGTGATGCTAGCACGCTTGCCGGAGAGAACGGTGACCTTAGGGGCACTCATCAAATCACTCCCCGTTTTCCGTGAAAGGGCTCGTAGAGCAAAATCTACATTATAGCCATCAATTGACCACCCCGAGGCCGTGAAGAGACTCGTGGCGGAAGCTGCGAGGTCGATAGCACTTGAAAGGTCTGGCGCAGAATTGTTGATAATTGCTTCCCCATCAATCGAGATGGCGGACTGTGAGGTTGAAATACCAAAGCCGTCATTTAGCGACCGATTGCCAGAGTTAAACTGGCGATCGTATGAGAAAGCCTGTGCGCCATTTTGATCCAAGACAGGTAGGCCGCCGGAGTCGAATAATGGCCTTGCACCACCCGTGACATCCCAGCTGAAGCCGATTTCGTCCAAGTCACCCTGGGTGACCTCAAGAAACTTAGCTTCGATCTCAACCTGCTTCACTTCGTTGTAGTTACGAAGGATAATGCGCATACGCTCTAAGTTACGGCGTGTTTGAGTTACGATCAGCTGCTCGCCATCAAAGGCAAGGCTGGCACCGGCAAGCTCGAAGTTGACACCCGCACTTTGGAAGAAGCTTTGTAGGGCTTCGACCTCATCATTAGCGGAAGGGCCGGAAGAGCCACCACCGGAGGGTGCGGCGAAAGGATCAACTGGGCCGGAGGAGCTGCCACCGCCATCGCGGAAACCAGTTAGACGAATCACGGTTGCACGAGAGAGGGGGAAGAACTCAGTGACTGTATTCACATCACCAGAGACTCCATCGGGGCTTATTGTAACGGCATCACCGCCGACGTCGTAAGCGAAATTCACTTGCTGTGTGACGAACTGTAGGATGCGATCCAGATTCAGATTACGCAGGCTGATGTTCACACGTGGGTTGACATCGTTCGGATTGAAAAGAGGGACGATGTTCACACCAACACGCTCGGGATCATATTCGACAGAAAGCTCGGAGAGAGTTTCGATCACACGAGTGAGTTCCATTCCGGAGAAGTTTACTTGAGGAATCGTAATACTATTGAGCTTATCTTGGAGACCAGGGTTTACTACGAGCGGGCCACCACCACCTTGAATATCGAAAACTTTTGGACGTTCCCAGCTTTGGTCGACTTCGGTCATCATTTGCTCGCGAGTTTTGTAGCGATTTTGCTTGTGGATGCCTCCGAGTAGTTCGGCGATCTTAGTCTGGAAGAGCTTGGCTTCGGAGTTATTCGCATCGCGGGCTTCGACTTCTTTGAAGGTAGCGGAAGCACCATCATAGTCGCCGTTTAAGTATTGCGCGCGGCCACGTGTGAGCAGATCACGGATGATTTTGTTTTGTGCGACATACTCAGGGCTGATCTCGTTGATGTCAAGTGCGTAAGGATCGGTGATCTGGTTATTAAGTTGACTGGAAAGGCGACGAGCAGCGCTGGAATCGCCACCTGCAGCGCGGTAGTCTGCGATCCGTGCCTCAGCAGCCTTGGGGTCACCCGCGTCAGCGAGTGCTTTGGCTTCTTCGAAGACAACTTTGGCTTTCGCCGCTTCGACCGCCTCGATTGTGTCCGCCGTCGCGGTGTTGAGAGTCAAACTCCCGCCGGCGGCATTGAGCAATGTGGTTGCATCCGTATAAGCACCCAGATCGGCGAGTTGCCCGGCTTCGCCGATCGCATTTTTCGCAGCGGTGATCTTAGCGCTTTGTGCGGTCGCAGCAGCTGCGACGATCGCGTCGGCACCAGTTGCGCCGGAAGGCACGTTCATCGCTACGTCTGTAGAAAGATTAGGCGCCTGCCCGTAAACGGCAGGTGCGGCACCGCCACCCCGGCGGTCAAGCTCGCGGTTGATCGAAGCCAACAGACGCTGAACGTTCTCGTCTTTGGGCGCAATTTTGATGAGCTCTTCAGCCTTCTCTTTGGCTAGATCCAGATTACCGGAGTCGCGGGCACGGAGTGTATCCGCCATGAGGCGAATCTTTTCCGGTGCGCTTTGCGCCTCGACCAATTTGGGCGTGACAAGAGCGAAGGTTCCTAGCGCACCCGCTACAAGTAGAGCGGATAGACGCATGCGTGCTGCGAGGTATTTTTTCATAATTTTAGATGACAACTAGTTTTGTGTTAAAGTCTGGTTTAAATGTTTAGAGATTAGAACATTGAGTCGAAGATATCTACTGGTTCTTCGGCTGTATTCGCTTCTGGAGTTGTAATTGGGGGGGGTGATGACGGGGTCGCGGCACGAGCCTTGAGGGTTTGTGTTTCCGCTTCCTGATCTTCAGTCGCCTGTTTCTCCACTTTTACAGAGGATTCTTCAAGGTTAATTTCAAGTAGTGTGTATTGGCCAATCGGCCCTTCAAATTCCGCTGGCGCCCCATCGAGCTCTTTGAGATAGCTGGGATCTTCCTCTGAGCGGATGATCACAGTAAGGCCCGAGTCATAGCGACGCTCGCCGTGGGTAAGGATAACCTCCTCGCCAGAGCGTTGATCAAGGATCGTGGCTTTGGCGACGATTTCAATATTGTTATCGCCGTCGCGGATGCGCTCGATGTCAAAACTGATGAGCTTAAACTCTGCTTCAGGCTTGTCGTCGCCAGGTCGTGCACGGACTTGCTTCTGCGCCTCTTCGTCAAACATGAGGAGGAGTGTTTTGGAAGCGTCGGAGCGGTCTTCTTCGATATAGCCTTCGAGCTGGATGCGGTAGGGCTTGCGCTCGATGTCGGCGAGGTAGATGCCGTAGGGGGGTGGCGGCACAGGAGGCTTCCAGCCTTCTTGAGTAAATTCCCCATCCTTTCCGATATAAATCTTAGGTGGCGTAAATACGTCGTAGACCCACTCAGGACGAGAAGGGTTACCCGATGCCTCGGGCCAAGATGCCTCGGCACTGACCGAAGGCAATACAGCCACTGGCTTGTATGGATTGTCGGCAGGCTCCACATTCACTGGTGCATTAAGCGATGGCGTGGCACCCGACTTTTGCAAGTAGAGGAAGACTCCACCAGCGAGCAGTAAGAGAGCGACGGCGAGTAAGAGCTTATCGTAAATCTTATTCATTCGGAACTAAACGTTGTCTTCAGCAGATTCAGCTGGAAGGACGATCTCGATAAATTCGAGAACGACAGTAAATGTTGAAGTGATTTCTGAAATGATCGGCTTCTGGGCCTCTTCGGGGGCTTGCTCTACAGAATCAGAGCCACCACCGAATACGCCGAAAATGGCATCGAGATTGTTGTTTTGAGGCGCCGCAATGATCGCGTTTACACCAGATGGCCGCTTGACCTCGATGCTGCGCACGACGATCGGTAGATCGAATTTAGCTAGTTCGTTAAGTAATTTCCGAAGTGAGTCCGTATATCCAGTAAAGCTTAGGCCAAATGCCAAAGTATCGACGGCACCGGGAACTCGGGCAGAGATGGCAGGATTTATGGTGAAACCCTTTCCGCTGCTGTCGGCTTCAGCTTTGTTCTCTAAAACTTCTCTTTGCACAGACACGATGCTCTCAGGCTCGGCTTCATACAGCTTATTCAGTAAATAGCCCAAGATCTGGCGTTGTTTGTCGAGCACGGGGATGAGCTTTGGGTCGTCGAGCATCGTCGCCTCATCGAGGTATTGCTCGAAGCCAAAAGCGAAGTCATTCGGAACCGCGATGGCTGCAGGATCTCCATCTTCATCGGTATACGCAGCGGCTTTACGCTGATACTCCGAAATATATTGCTGGATGCCAGCCATCACGCCAACGCCATCAGTCGATGTGGTCATGCGAGATCCGCGCTCTAAGTCTTCACGTATCTTTTTAAGTTCCGCAATGAGCTGCGCGACGTTTTCGTCGGAAGCTGCCACGTTTTCGTCGGTGGGAGCAGGGTCGGCGAAGCGCATATTATTGAGCTGCGATTCCGCTGTGGTGATTTTTTGCTTTGCTTGATCGATCTTACTCGACTCGGCGAATGCTAAATAGGCACCTGCAGCGAATGCCAGAAGGCAAACGACGATGACAACGGTGAAAGCGAGATTTTTCTTTAAGAAACCCATGGTGTCTAGAGTGGTTTGGCTGTATCCACGACCAAGTTAATAGTAAAAGGTAATACGTTGAGCCCGTTTCGCAGGCTGCTCCAGTTGATGTTCGGCGGCTTCGACGAAACAATGAACTCGGAATTCTCAAAACTGGACTGTAGGCTCTTGATACGACGGGAGAGCACTTCTTGGTCGATGTCTCCGGCTCCGTTGGCCGTCTCGCGGACGAGCATCTGCCCTTCGACCACGACTTCATAGGAGGCCTCGCCGCCTGCGGGCTTTTCGCGGATGACCTTGAGCGAATCGAGCCAGACATCTTCCGCCTTGGTCAGGCTGGCTTGTAGCTCAGCGAAGAATTGGATCCAATTGGTCTTCGAGTTAACGAGGCCTTCGACACGGCGAATAGATTCACCGAGCTCAACCGCCTTGTCTGCGTTGCTGACGATTTGCGACTGGCGGGACTTGAAAGGAGCCACCTGTGCTTGAGTCGCCTCTGCAGCTTTCTCGTAGCCATTACCTAGCTGCTTATAACCGACAAAGACCGGCCAAGGAGCCAGCGCTAGGAGTAAGACCGCAATCAATAAATAGGGCTTCTTGGAACTGAACTCCATCTCCCGCTGAACCTCGTCGGGCAGCAAGTTGACGCCCGCACTGTCAGAGACGATTTCCGAAGCGGCTGCACCGATGATTTCGCTAATTTCGAGACGAAGCGAACTAGAGCCAGAGCCGACATCCCCGTCGAGGGTGACGTTTTGTAGCGGATCGAAGAATTCGACAGCCACCTTCTGCGTCGTAGAAAGCTGTTCCGGTAGGCCTTCGAGGAGTGACCCGCGACCACTGAGGAGGATGCGTTTCGGAGCGGCACCACCCTTTTGGCGGCGATAGTTGACGATCGAGCGGGTGATTTCCTGACTCATGCGGCGCATGAAGGAATCGGAGCAGGATGTCAGTAGTTTGGCGCCAGAGTCATCATCCGAGTAATCGAGTTCGCCGTTAAAGAACTTATGCTTCACTTCTTCGGCCTGCGCGAAAGGCTTACCCAGACTGTCCGCGATATTCTGCGTGAGCGAGTTGCCGCCGAGTTGGATGTTACGAACGAAGAAGCCTTCCGAATTCTTGAAAAGCAGGTTCGTGGAGCGGGCGCCTATATTAATAAGCAGGACTTCCTCGTCTAAAGTAGGATATGCGAACTGGATCGCATTGTAGTCGAGCACAGTAGCTGCATTAATCGTCTCGACCGAAAAACCAGCACGGGCGACTTCGCCGCAGAACTCATCGATCGTAATCGACTTACATGCGATAAAGAGCACTTCTGTTTCAACACCATCGTCGCCAACGACTTGACTATCCCAGACAACTTCGTGGAGCGGGTATGGGATATTCTGCTGCGCTTCAAAAGCGATGATCTGCGCCCGCTTACTCTCTTCGACATGTGGAATACGAATCGTCTTCGTGAGCACTTGGTTGCCGGGAATGATAAACGATGCTTTGCCTGAGAACTTATGCTGATGATGCAGCGCATGCAGCGCCACGCCGACCGCGCTGAGCCAAGCATCGTCGTTCGAATAGTCGTACTGTAGACTTTCGGTGGCCAGTTTCTCGATTTGAAGTGTGCCTCCGGAAGAGGAAACCACCGCAGCGGTGACTCGGCTTGCGCCGCAGTTAATGATAAGTTGCTTAGAGCTGCTCATGTAATAATCTCTGAAATGTAGCGATTCAGTAAAGTCTAAGATGAAACGCTGCGCTTAGTCGCGGACGTCACGTCGGAGGAAGGCAGGGAGTTTGCTAACACGCCCCAGATCTATCCCGGAGACGAGATAGATAGGCATGAGAACATGTTCGTTATCGGCACCTTCGGAATCTGCTTTGGAAATGAATGAATTAAGAATGTCGAGATTCGGAATGTTGCTGCTCATCGCAGCTTTCTGAGGCTTTTGAGCCTCACCATTTACGGAGACCTCTACGTAGTAGAAATCTGGATCCGTTTGTAATTGATCGCGCTCCGCAATCAAACCGGGCAGGTAGAAATAGACGTTATTATCATCTCCCTTTTCCATAATGATAATTTCGACCTCGCCGATGTAGTAATCGTACTCACGTGAAGAAGCATCGCGGGTGTAGGCAAGATAGGCTTTTACGCTAATCTTTTCGACGTAATTTTTATCGCGGGCATCTTCAGTGGAGTTACCCTGACAGGATAGTTCGATTTCCATCTGGATCCAATCATCGCGAAGCGAATTAAAATCAACGCGATCAACCTTAATATCCTCTTGCGCAGACAGTGCGAGCGAGCAGACCAGAAGAGTCAGAATGGGGGCAAAATATTTCTTCATATTAATGGGGATAAACTAAATGACCGCAGTTAAGCGGCTTGAACTTATAATTGGTATGTACTGGCTGAGCGCATAGCAACCCCTTTTTGAGAGAAAACCAGCTTTCTAGGTAGTAGCAATCTCCATGCACAAAGCTTAAAAATTATGATAAAAGCCCATTTGTTTCGAATGGCCTTTAAGTGTACGAGTCATTCGGATAAATTCACTTGCAGAAATCATCTTTGCGCCAAGCTTTAATCTCGATGAACACAAAGCTACCTTTCAAGATCAGCGCTCTCGTCTTTACGCATAGCTCGCAAGGGCAGCAACTGCTGATTAAGCGCAAAAAAGCCCCCAATTTAGGTTGCTGGAGCCCGATCGGAGGGAAGCTGGACATGGCCGCCGGCGAATCACCCTACGAATGCGCCCGGCGTGAGACCGAAGAAGAGATTGGGCTACCCCTCGACGACAGCGACTTGCACTGCTTCGGCTATATTTCGGAGAAAAGCTACGAAGGTGCCGGCCACTGGCTGATGTTTCTATTCGAATGCAAAAAAGCGCTGACTGAACTGCCAGAGGCGATCAATGAAGGACATTTTGCATTTTTCGAGCGTGCCGAGATCGACAATCTGCCAATCCCTGAGACCGACCGCACCCTACTCTGGCCTTATTACGATAAATACAAAGCGGGCTTCATCGGACTGCGCGCCAACTGTGACCCGACCGGGCAGTTAGCCATCACCGAGGAGCTCATTATCGAGTAATCGCGACACCCCCTCCCCCCCCCCGAACAGAGTTCGGAGGCTACGTGGCCTCGGCTCTCGGAACCGGGGTCGCCTGCCCCGCAGAAACCGAATGGATCGACCAACGCTCAGGATCAGAGGGTAGCTCTGTCCCTGTGGCCACGACTTGAATATCTTCTGGGCAAGCTCGCCAGAACCCTTTGCGCCGGATCGGGTCGAGCTCGCCGAGCACATCGTCCGCTAGCAACACGGGAACCAGCCCGAGCTGTTGACGGTAGAAACTAGCTTGGGCGATCCGGAGCGCCACGCAGAGGCCGCGCTGTTGACCATCCGAGGCATACTCGCGCGCGCCACCTACATGCAGCGAGAGATTAAAGTCGTCGCGATGAGGTCCGCGCTGAGTCGCGCCGATTATTTGATCTCGCTTGCGACTGTCGCGCAAAAGACGACGGTAGGCTTCCACATCGCGACAATCCACATTTGGTCGAAAGCTCAACTCGGGGCCTTCATCGGCTTCGGCGATCTGATCGTAGATCCGGCACAAGACTGTGCGCAGTGTCGCCATGCCCTCCTCACGGTAGCTCGCGATCAGGCTGGCGTGCGGTGCGATCTCCGCTTCGAAGGCAGATAACTCCGCCGAGCTGCCGCCGTTCTTCAATAGGCGATTCCGCTCGGCAATCCCACGATGAAAGTCGCGCAGTGCTGTATAGTAGCCGCGATTGACGACTGAGAGCGTCAGATCCATAAAACGGCGGCGCTCACTGGGGCTGCCGCGCAGCAGCATCAAGTCGCTCGAGCAAAGTATCACGGTCGGAAAGCGGCCAATGAACTCGACCAGGCGGGTCACCTTTTCACCGTCGATCAGCACACTTCGCCCACCCAAACCGGAATGAATCTCTAGGCGGGTCGCGCCCTGCTCGTCGTGCTCCAGCTCGTAGGCTAGGGTATATTCTTTGAAACCCTTTCGCGGTAGCGCGGCCAGCGTCTGCGTGCGGAAAGAGCGCAGTGCGGTGGAGAGGCCGAGCGCCTCTAGCAAATTCGACTTCCCTTGACCGTTCGCGCCCAAAAGGAAATTACGAGAATGCCCCAGCGGGAGCTCCGCGAACTCAATGTTACGAAAATTCTGTAGGCGTAGATTTAAGAAGCGCATCCGATCAAAGTCCTACAATGAATCGATCGAGATAACTTGGCTGCTCGAAGACCCGGCTTCGTCACTAAGCAGCTGATAAGTGGCCGAGAGAGCATCCGCCAGAGCTAGCCAGTCTTCCGCAGTCGTTTCCGCACCCGCGCTGATACGCAAGACCCGCCCCGCAGCTGCCGAGTCGACCCCCATCGCCAGAAGCACGGACGAGACGGCCGATTGACCAGTCGAACACGCGGAACCAGACGAGCAAAGGAACCCTACTTTCTCCAAAGACCGTATCCAACGCACACTCGGGTGCCGTGGCATGATGATCGACACTGTATTCCACAGGCGATCCGCGTCCGCTCCGACAACGCCGACCCCCGAAATAGTCTCTGAGACTTGCTCAATGAACGCATCGCGAGCGTCGGCTTTGCCCTCCCGAGCACAATTGAGCGCGGCGACCATCGCGAGGACGCCTGCCACATCTTCCGTGCCCGCGCGGTGGGTCGCTTCCTGCTCACCGCCCAATAATAAGCGGCATCCGCCTCCACCCTCTGGCAAAAGCATAAATCCGACCCCCTTCGACCCACCAAACTTATGAGCACAGGCAGTCACGTAAGTGCATTTGGCCAGACCTTGAAGCGGCATTTTCCCGATCCACTGCGAGGCGTCGCAATGATACGGGATCTGCGCTTCTGCACAGAGCTGCGCAATCGCCTGCCAAGGCTGAATGACGCCCGTTTCGTTGTTGGCCGCCATGACCGAGACAGCCGCCCACTCGCCCGCTTGCACGCGCTCACAGAGCGCATCCAGGTCGACGCAACCATTCTGCAAAAGCGGCAGCCAATCAAGGCGTTGACCGAGAAAAGTCTTTGCCGCCTCGATCACGCTGGGATGTTCCGTCGGGTTGATTCCGACGCGGGCATCGCTCGGCAGACTTTTTGCCCAGTAACGGATCACCGCGTTGTTCGCCTCGGTCGCACCGGAAGTAAATACGACCCTGTCTGAGCCAAGATCAAAGCGCTCCGCCAGGGTCTCACGAGCGGCCTCGTAGCGCACACGAACGGCAGCCGCACTGCGATACGGGCTCGAAGGATTGAGCCAATGCGCCTCAGAAGCTTCCAACCAAGCAGCCTTCGCCGCCCCACAGAGAGGTGTCGTCGCGTTGTGATCGAAATAGCGTAGCTTCATTGTCTAATACGCTAGGCACGGCCCGAGACAGGTCAAACGAAGTCCCGACCTAGCGGCGTGCTTTAGCCGCGGTTCAGAATCAAGAGTCCAGACTTCGAACGATCGCGGGCTAAAGCACCGCGCTACGGAACTAGCAATGTAACAATCAGCCAAAAGCATCCGCAAAAAGAACGCTCAAGGAATGCGGATTTCCTGCCCGACGCGTAGAGCGCTCTCACTCGAAAGGCGGTCGCGATTGGCCTGATAAATATCGATCCAGCGCGAAGGCGTGCCATAGAAACGATTACTGATCGCACTGAGTGTATCTCCCGATTGCACTGCGTAGGTGCGTGGGGCACTACTCGGAGTCGCCGCGACGGGGTCTACTTGCTGGATCGGTGCCGATACTTGGATCTGCCCCGTCTGCGAATGGGTTTGGCCTTGGGTCGGACGGCGAGCTTGCCCGAGCACGTTTTCCAGTTGCTCAACTCGCGCGGTCGCCGCCATCAATTCACGCTTCAGGCTGTCGTTTTCCTGCTTCAGTGTTTTGACCAAATCCATCAGATCGATCCGATCCAGCTCCCCTTCGTAGGGTTGTGCCGGTAGCTGACGGGCAAATTCTTTTTGCGCCGTCTCGATTAATTGACGCACCTGTGTGGCTTGCGGCGATTGTGGCTGGAGCCTCAGGTAGCGGTTGAAATGGTAGATCGCATTGATCGGATCTTTCATTGTGCGGAGGTAGATGTAACCAGCTTCCAGATGCGATTCGGGCGCATCCCGCCGCGCGTCGATCACTCGCTCGAAGGCACCAAGCGCCTCTTCCATCCGTCCCTGATTCTTGTAGTCTTGCCCCAGCTGATACTGCTTTTCGTCCGTTTCGCTCACGATCTCAACTCCGCTCGGCGCACAGCCGACCATGCCGGCAAGAGCGATAACGATGAAAAAGAAATGGCAAAACATGCGTGACATTGCACTAGTGTGTTAAATCCGCGTTAAACGCCGTCAACGCTATTCGATTCTCGCCCGATGCACAGTCAAAGTCTTGCCTCAGAGCTAACCACTCTTTGTCATCGTGAACATGCAAACGATCGAGGAATACAGAACCGGCGAGACCATTCTCAAACAGGGCAAAGAGAGTCAGGGCTTCTATGTTTTGGAGAAAGGTGCAGTTGAGGTCTATAAAAACGACATCATGCTTAACGTGCTCATCTACCCTGGCACCGTCTTCGGCGAGATCGGGGATATTTTGGGCAATCCTCGCACCTGCACGATCAAGGCACGCGCACAAACGCGGGTGATCAAATACGAGTCACCCGATTTGGAGACCCTGGTGCAAGAGCATCCAGAGATCGCGGTTAAGATCATGCAAACGCTCGCCAGCCGCCTCGAACGCACCACTCAAAAGCTTGCCGATTTCTCCAACACCTCTTCCTCTGGGTAGGAGACGCAAACTAAGTTGTAAGCCAAGCCCAAGGAGGACGATTGTGTGGGTATGAAAAAGCTAATCGCAGCGATTATGATCTTCTCTTTTATATACACATTCCTCTTCGCAGATCCACTTGAACTCGGCAGCGCGGCTCCACAAATCGAAGCCACCAACGACCAAGGCGAAACGATCGACTTCGGTGCGGCTCTCTCCAGTGGGACTGCGCTCGTCTTCTTCTATCCAAAAGCGCTGACTAGCGGATGCACCAAGCAAGCCTGCAGCCTCCGTGACTCCTGGGACGAGCTTCAAGAGCGCGATGTGCAAATCTTCGGCGTCTCGACCGACACCGCAAAATTACAGGCTGATTTTCGGAACAAACACACCCTCCCCTTCACCCTGATTGCCGACACTGACAGCAAAGTCTGCGAAGCCTTCGGCAAAGGCCGGTGGAGTCGGCATGCCTACATTTTCAAAGACGGAGTCCTCGTCTGGCGCGACCTGAGAGCCGCGACCTCCGAACAAGCCGCAGAGGTGCTCGCCGCGCTCAACGAACTGGAAAAGTAGCGGTTTCTCGCTCGGCATTCATTTGATGTAAACGTAGTGCCTGAGCTTTCCTGCCGCATCGGGCGCGCACTACGCCCCCAGGACTCATCAAAGCGGCAGGATGGTTACTTCTACCCTAGAAAAATAGTGCCTCAGCAATCGTCTGCTCCGCACCCAGTGGTTTCACCCGGGTAGAAATTTTTTCTTCCGACTTACCGAGCGACGCTTCAATCTCGCTCATCGAACCTTCGGCGAATTTGCGCCATCTGAAATAACGTCCATCGGTGTAGTTAAATTCTAGTCCCAGCGAGCAATCCACGTTACATGGATCACAAAGCTCGATCGTATATTTGGCTTCGAGCGCCGAGCAATCGTCACACTGCTTACATTCGCCTAGGCAGTCGCGTATCCATTCCATCAGCCTCATGCCTTCGCCCGACATCGCTTCGCAGTGACGCACCGTGACCGACTCTAAGCCCTCGCAAAGCCCTTGAATTGCGTAGCCGCTAAGAAACTGACCGATCGCCTGACGAACCGGCAGCAGACGCGCCATCGCCAAGTCACCCACTTGTGCAGGATCTGGCCAGTTGAGCTGGCTCAGGTCTTTGCCCTCGAAGCTGCTGTCGTAAATGGAGCGACGCACGCCGACTAGTAGGTTATCAAAATATTGCTCAATACGTGCACCGGGCACCCCGCAGAACCAATGATAGCTAGGTAAATCCGGCTCTAGCCAGACCGAAACTTGATTAGACAAATAGCCGCAGTTATCCGGCTCGTATCCAAGCAGGAGCGCCTCGCAGCAACACATCTCACGATGCGAATCACCGATGTAGCATTGGCTAAATAATTTCGCCCGCATCGACCCATCCGTAATCGTATGAGCGGGGCAGAGCACAATGATGCGGCTCGGGTAGCGCTGGGCGAACATGAGCAAGGCATCGAAGCGCTCTTGCGCCTCTTCAGCCGTGACCTCCCACCCGAAGTGGAGCACCACATTCATCTGCGACGCACGGAAGGCCGAAGGCGATCCCGAGGCATCGCTTTCCCACATGTGCGCTAGGCGATCCGTCACCTCGCCCACGGGCACATCAATACCGGGTAATACGTCGATTAAATCTTTCATGAACAGAAACTCTCTTTGCTATCGTAGTTGGAAGTCGATCAGCCCGAGCGACGCCATTGGTGCCCGCGCTCCCAGAGCAAGCGCTCGCTTTCGAGGGGGCCCCAAGACCCGGCCGCGTATTCCTTCACCCCAGTTTCGCCACACGCTTCCCAGTGCTTGAGCACCGGCGTCACTAGTTTCCATGACGCCTCCGTCTCGTCACCACGGATGAAGAGCGTACTGTCCCCCACCATCGCATCGAGAATTAGGCGCTCATAGGCCTCAGGTGTGTTCGAGCCAAAAGTCGTGGAATAGCGGAAGTGCATTTTCACAGGCTGTGTCCGCGTTTCCAGACCAGGGATTTTTGAGTTCATCACAATCGTCACACCCTCGTCTGGCTGGATGCTAATCACCATGGTATTGGCCGCCACGTTGAATTTATCACCTTCCGAAAAGAGGATACCTGGTGGCTTCTTGAATTGAATCGCGATCTCACTCGCCCGTCGTGCCATCCGTTTACCAGAACGAATATAGAAAGGCACGCCTTGCCAACGCCAGTTGTTGATCGCCAAGCGCATCGCCGCGTAGGTCTCCGTGGTGGAATCTCCGGGGATGCCTTGCTCTTCGCTGTAGCCTTTCACGGGCTCACCTTTGACCAGCCCTTGGGCATAACGCCCACGGACGACATCGCCGCCCTCTGTATCGAGTTTCAATGGCTGAATGGCTTTGATCACCTTCACCTTTTCGTCGCGGATACCTTCAGGGTCGAGCGACACCGGTGGTTCCATCGCGGTCAGCGCGACTAATTGCATAGTATGATTCTGGATCATGTCGCGCAAGGCACCACTGGTATCGTAGTAGCCCCCACGAGTGCCGACGCCGAGACTTTCAGCCACGGTGATCTGCACACAATCCACATACTCACGATTCCAGAGCGGCTCAAAGATCGAGTTACCAAATCGCTGGACCAATAAATCCTGCACGGTTTCTTTGCCTAGATAGTGATCGATCCGATAAACCTGAGGCTCTTCGAAGACCCCGTTAATCACCTTGTTGAGCTCACGAGCCGATTCCAAATCACGCCCGAAGGGTTTTTCGATGATCACTTTGGAAGCCAGCTTGGTATGGACATGGGCTTTCGCCATGCCACTACTCCCTAGATTTTTGATGATCGGCTCGAAAACACTCGGTGGTGTCGATACATAAAACATACGCTGCATATCACGCCCCAGATCCTTCTCGATCTTGTTGATCTTTTCCGCCAGGACTTCAAAGGCAGCCGCCTCATCGTACCCACCGGCGTGATACGACATATTCTGCCGGACACGTTCCCATATTTCTTTGTTCAGGGGGCGACGGGAGTGTTCGCCAATGGCCTCATCCATCATGGCACGAAAATCGTCGTCCTCGATCGACTTACGCCCATAGCCGATTAGGTGGAATTCACCCGGCAGCAAATTATCCACTCCGAGGTTAAAAATGGCTGGTACTAACTTGCGTGCGGTCAAGTCGCCCGAGGCTCCGAAGATCACGACCACAGTCGGCGGCGCACCGCGGTGTTTACTCAATCCCTTCAAAAAAGGGTGTCTGGCTTCATCAGTTTCTGGACTCATGGCTGGTAGGTGTAGTGTTTAGAAAAAAGTGGCACATTGCCGTAGTGGTGAACGTCTCCCTCCCCGTCTTCGGAGAGTGAAACCTCAATCACATCAAAACGGAAGTGTTTCGGAGGATTTTGCAATTGATTTATATAAGCCTTACACCCCCGCTGTAAAACCTGCTTCTTACGCGCGCCGACCGAATGGAACCCGCCGACTAGGGCATGAGCCGCCCGCGCACGGACTTCTACGAAGACGAGAACCCCGTCATCCACACAAACAATATCGAGCTCATCCCGCTTCCAGCGCCAGTTTCGGGCGACCACCTTATAGCCAAGCGTGCGCCTGCAATAGTCCGCTGCGAGGTCTTCGCCGAACTGCCCTCGCTCCGCCCGAGAGCTATTCGGAGCGAGTTTTTGCGGCCTCCGGCAAAATAACTCACTCAACTTATTAAAAATACTCATCGGCTCAGAGCACTCTTTAGCCAGAGATCGTAGCAGGCAACCTAGATTGTTGGAGTCCTGCCTTTAGGCGGCCACTTAATCACAACCACTCAAACGCAACCGCATAAATGCGGGACTCCAACCTCATCAACCGACCCTACCCGCAAAGTCTTGCTCACCCACACGTGCACCCTTCAGCATACAACGATCAACGACTCCTCCAACAACATCCCCCACCTTATCGTCGGAGCAGGCCTCGCGGGTTGCCTGCTCGCGTGGAGATTCCATCAGGCAGGCGAACGCTTCATCCTGATCGGTAGCACCTCGATGCCGTCCGCATTTGGTGTAGCCGCTGGAGTGATCAACCCCGTCACGGGGCGATGGATGACGAAAACCTGGAATTTCGACCAACTACTTCCCGAAGCGGAAACCACTTATCGGGAAATCGAAAAACAGTTCGATATTCAGGTTTACCACTCGATTCCCGAAATCCGCTTTTGCCAGAACGCGGAGGACGTCAAACGCGTCGGACGCCGAATGCGAAATCCGCGCTACCAAAATGTCTTGAGCCGTTTCCATGAGCCCGGAGAAGCGGCTCCTGAGTTCAAGGATACCCATGGCAGTTTCGGGATTGAGCAGGCGGCCTATGTAGAACTACCCAAACTCGTCAATACCCTCAGAGGCGCGTTTTCCAGACTCGGACTGTTTCGCGATGAAACCTTCCACCCTTCTGAGCTCAAGCCCAGCCCAACCGGTTGGCAATATCGAGATATCCACGCACGGAAAGTCATCTTCTGCGAAGGGGCGGCCGCGCAGCAGAATCCTTGGTTTAAAGGCCTCCCTTTACAAGCAGCCAAGGGCGAAACCCTCCTCTGCCAGAGCCCTACCCTCCAGCTTCCGCGTAAACTCTATCATCACAAAAAATGGCTGCTACCCTACCCCGACGGTAGCTTCCGCATCGGTGCCACTTACGATGAAGCCGACCTCAGCGAAACACCGACCGAGCCGCGAAAGAATGAACTTCTCGCCGCTGCGCACGAAGCACTCAAAGAGTCGCACCCAATCGAAGTCACCGCCCACCTAGCGGGCGTTCGCCCCAGCACCGTCGATAGCCGCCCGATCATCGGCGCCCATCCTACAGAAAAAGGCCTCTTCCTCTTAAATGGACTCGGATCGAAAGGTGCCTCAACCGCACCCTCGATGACGCTTCAACTCACGAACCATATCTTGAAGGGCGCCCCCGTAGATTCCGAAGTCGCCCTCGCTCGATTCAATCTGAAGAATGAGGAGTGACCAGCGAATGTCTCACTAAAATAGCTCAGCGGACGCGTCGAAACGCGGCCCTCCATCACTAACCATGCGACTCACCGAAAAAGTACACCAGCTCCTGGGCGAGCACCTCAAAGAAGGTGATCTGGCCATCGATGCCACTGCGGGCAACGGACACGACACTTTGTTTCTCGCAGAAAGAGTCGGCGCAAGTGGCCATGTTATCGCCATCGATATCCAGAAAAGCGCGATCGAGTCGACCCGAGGCAAGTTAATCGCTGCGGGCTTAGAGGATCGAGTTGCTCTCTTTGCAACGGATCATGCCATACAACTGAAAGCACTGATCGAGGCAAAAATAGAAAGCATCGACGCCATTATTTTCAACTTAGGCTACCTCCCTGGTAGCGATAAGTCCGTTCAAACTCAGCCGACCAATACGCACGGCGCACTCGCTGCCGCGATCCACTTGCTACGTCCCGAGGCTCTCCTCTGCGTGACCGCTTATCGAGGACACCCGGGTGGCGTAGAAGAAGCCAAGGTCGTCGAAGGTTGGATGCTTACGGAAAAGGCGGACGGCCATACGGTCGAATGCCATGAGCCGCCATCGAGCAATACTCCGCCCATTCTCTGGGTGCTGAGAAAGCTTACTTCAGGCGCTCTTTAATCTTCAAACGTATTTGATAGAAGTAGATCGATTTCATGAGTGCAAAATGGAGGCCGACCGCACCGTCCAGAAAGCCCTTCTTCAGGAAATAACCACGTAAGAAGTAAGCAGGGACTGCCCACCATTTAGCGATGTGCCGATACTTCTTTTGCTGGCGTGGGGTTAAGCCCATCCATGCATCGCTTTGCTCAAAATCGCCACCTGGTTCGATTAGCTGCAAATAGCGCGCAGCCTCCCAACTAGAATACTCGTTGTGCTTGGCGATATAGTGATGCAAGCCGCGGTACTCATTGTGTTGAATAGGGGCAAGCAGTTCACCGGTCGCACCCGACAGCACAGGATGCTCGTGGATCTCCATGTCCAACTGGCTCCATTGATCTTCGTCGATCCGCTCATACTCCCCCGCACCCACACGGAAAAGCGCCAGCTTATTAAACTCGTCACCATGCTTCAACTCAGACCCGAGGAACCAGCGTTCGTAGTTCAGCCAGAATCCAGCGCAATTCGTCGAGCTCAAGCTATGCCCTAGTTCCGCGACAAAAGCGTCAGTGATAAACTCATCTGCATCCAAAAAGAGCACCCATTCGGTTTCGAAAATATGGTTTCGCAGCACCCAGTTACGCTTCTTTGGAAACTGACCATTCCACTCAAAATTCAACACCTCCGCGCCGGCCTTCGCGGCGATCTCGCAGGTCGCATCCGTGCTCCCAGAATCGACGACTACGACTTTCTCGAATGCCGCCAAACAAGCGAGGCATTGAGGCAAATTAACGGCCTCATTCTTGACTGGGATAACGACAGTAACATCAAGTAACATGCGCAGCAGACTAGAGTGCAACGACTACTAGACAATTAAGAAAACACCTCTAGTCGCAGGCTTTGAAGCACAGACATATCGCCCCAAGCAGCACCGCGCAGGGGGTTCACTTTCGGCGGATGCTTTCGCCTCCTCCCAGCCTGCACCGTATCGACAAAACCCCGCACATATTCGGCAGAGCCCAAAATTGCGCCGTCAGTAAAATAGCGCACTCGACAACGAAGCACCGCTGCCCTCGGCAGCACGCCATCCTGCTCCTCGATCACTTGACTGACCTTACGGCGATCCATCACTCGGCCTTTCACCTCCCAAGGGTCTCCGCCTTTTCCAAAGATCAGAGATCGATGCGCCTGCAAAGCATTCTGAATCGTTTTTTTGGCACCGATGTGATCCGCCCAAATGCGTAGCAAACCATTTGCTGCGGTGGCCTCACCAGCCCGCCCTGGCAGTCCCTCGAAGCCTTGGCGAAGTGGGGAGCTTGTCGAGTGAGCGACCGCTTCGGCATACCCGCAGAACCGGTAGTCTTTCGGATCTTCCACGATGCCCGCCCGCACCGGATTCAGATCAATATAGGCTGCCATCGTTTGTAGCGGATTACCCGTGCCCTCGACCAGAACTGACTTAAAACGATCCGCCCAGAGGGTGCCATAGCGCTGGTGCGACTTATTAAACCAAATGGAAAAGCGCTGTTTCACCGTCTTCATGTATTCGGAGATGTCGCCCATCCGGACAATAAGCCGTTGCCGAACGACGTCTGCCGCCTCACCACCAGAAGCCAGATCGGCCTCAAGCACTTTAATCGAGGCCTCTTGAAACTTGGTCGGCTTCGGGTAGAGCACCTTGTAGCGACGCATCAGCTCAGCATCCGAGATTTCGGACATCTCAGGCACCCGCACCAGCACATGGAAGTGGTTCGACATGCAACAGTAAGTCAGCACATCCACCCCACAGAAGTCCGCGACCTGCCAGATCATCTTACGCAAGACCTCTTTCTCGCGGTCACCAAACAACCGCTCGCCGTTCACTACCCGCGTCATACAGTGATAGCTGGCTTCACTTCCTTGGACTTTCAAACGTAATGCTCTCATCGTATAGTTTTGTAAATTACAGATACTTAGAATCCACCTACACTCCCCTCTGTCAAGTGCTAAAAGCAGGGACAGGCACTTGTTAAGAACTGGCACTTGTTAAGAACCAAAAGCAGGGACAGGCACTTGTTAAGAACCCTAGTCGCAGGCTTTGAAGCACAGACATATCGCCCCAAGCAGCACCGCGCAGGGGGTTCACTTTCGGCGGATGCTTTCGCCTCCTCCCAGCCTGCACCGTATCGACAAAACCCCGCACATATTCGGCAGAGCCCAAAATTGCGCCGTCAGTAAAATAGCGCACTCGACAACGAAGCACCGCTGCCCTCGGCAGCACGCCATCCTGCTCCTCGATCACTTGACTGACCTTACGGCGATCCATCACTCGGCCTTTCACCTCCCAAGGGTCTCCGCCTTTTCCAAAGATCAGAGATCGATGCGCCTGCAAAGCATTCTGAATCGTTTTTTTGGCACCGATGTGATCCGCCCAAATGCGTAGCAAACCATTTGCTGCGGTGGCCTCACCAGCCCGCCCTGGCAGTCCCTCGAAGCCTTGGCGAAGTGGGGAGCTTGTCGAGTGAGCGACCGCTTCGGCATACCCGCAGAACCGGTAGTCTTTCGGATCTTCCACGATGCCCGCCCGCACCGGATTCAGATCAATATAGGCTGCCATCGTTTGTAGCGGATTACCCGTGCCCTCGACCAGAACTGACTTAAAACGATCCGCCCAGAGGGTGCCATAGCGCTGGTGCGACTTATTAAACCAAATGGAAAAGCGCTGTTTCACCGTCTTCATGTATTCGGAGATGTCGCCCATCCGGACAATAAGCCGTTGCCGAACGACGTCTGCCGCCTCACCACCAGAAGCCAGATCGGCCTCAAGCACTTTAATCGAGGCCTCTTGAAACTTGGTCGGCTTCGGGTAGAGCACCTTGTAGCGACGCATCAGCTCAGCATCCGAGATTTCGGACATCTCAGGCACCCGCACCAGCACATGGAAGTGGTTCGACATGCAACAGTAAGTCAGCACATCCACCCCACAGAAGTCCGCGACCTGCCAGATCATCTTACGCAAGACCTCTTTCTCGCGGTCACCAAACAACCGCTCGCCGTTCACTACCCGCGTCATACAGTGATAGCTGGCTTCACTTCCTTGGACTTTCAAACGTAATGCTCTCATCGTATAGTTTTGTAAATTACAGATACTTAGAATCCACCTACACTCCCCTCTGTCAAGTGCTAAAAGCAGGGACAGGCACTTGTTAAGAACTTGTCAAGTGCTAAAAGCAGGGACAGGCACTTGTTAAGAACTTCAAGTGCTAAAAGCAGGGACAGGCACTTGTTAAGAACCCTTGTTAAGAACCAATAACCCGGGACCCGGGACCCAAAAAAGCCCCGACCGAGGTCGGGGCTTTTGAAAATTTAAATCTTACTCGAACTAAGCGCGTCGACGGCGAACCATCACGAAGCTCAATGCAAACAAACCAGCAAGTGCTGCGTAGGTGGACGGCTCGGGGACTGGTGCAAAATTAATGTTGCTACCAGAGTTTGATCCGTAGAGAGCAGTCGAGGTTGCGGGAGAGCCTGCTAAAGGCCCAAAACTAGGGGTGCTTCCAAGCGAGATGACAGCACTTTCTACGTTACCTACGGTGAGACCGTTGTAAGCGATTGCGAAGAGACTCACGCCTTCACCAATAGTGCCGGTAGCAATACTTCCCGTTGCGTCGCCGCCGATAGTGAATGCGCCAGTACTAAGCTCAGTAAAGACCGACTCGAACTGTCCGATGGTCGTGAATCCAGTGAAATCGCTAACAGACATTGTTCCAAAACGGATTAAGGAGCCACTGGTGACTGTAGATGTTCCGTCGGAAAGACGAAATTCACCAGCAATCGGCGAGAGCGTTTGGAAACTTAAACCTGTTGCATAAGACGAAGAAACGCCTGCGACAAGTAGAAGTGATAAGCTTAGTGTTTTTTTCATATTTTTTAGTGTTAAAGGATCTAAGGATTAGTTACTTACTACAGTTCCGGTTGATTTGTATACACGATCACCAGGAGGAGTGATCACAACGGCTGCGCTTGGACTACTGAGAACCAAGGTTCCAGGAGTAACAAAGTCTTCTTCGAGAACACCACCCGCGCCGTCAGTCAAAACAGTATTGGTAGGAACAAGTGTTCCGTCGCTGTATTGAGTAATCGGGTCAGCGAAAGCAACAAAGGATGAGTCTAAAGCGCCATCTGAGGTCATATCAAATGAGGTCAGTGGTTTCAAAGCACCGACAAAGTTAACCTCACCCCCGTAGACCGCAATCTGAGTTGGAGTCTCCTTCACCGTTCCATTTACGGTGACAACAACTTCTGCACTGTTGTTGACAACTATCCCTGTTCCAGGATAAACAATAGCATCGGTGGCAGGAGTAACGAAGTCACTTGCAACAAAACCACCTGCACCGTCTGGAAGGAAAGTTTCGATAGAGCCTTCAGTTAAACCATTGTAGATAGTAACTGGTGTCGAAAAAGCAACTAACCCAGTGGCATTAGCAAAAATATCACCTAATGTGAGGTGCTTACGAACGGCAATTTGCTCATCGCCGTTAACACCTACAGCAGCAGCGTCGGCACCAACAACAATAGCTGATACGGAGTTACTTACGACATCCAAAATCAGTCCCTCGGTGTCAAGTCCATCAGCTCCATTAGTGTCATTCAAAACCTCTAGATAATAAGCAGGATAAGTCCCAGTCTGACTGTATGCAGCATCTGCAAGATTCGCAATAGCCAGGGAGCTTGTTGCACCCGAAGTTTCACCAGTGATTACTCCGACTACCGAATCGGCATTAATAAATGATGGAGCGAAGATGCTCCCAACACCCGCTGGGAGAGTGGTTGATGTGTAACCGACGACGCCGGTGGTCACAGCAGTGGCACTTGAAAGGGTAAAAACGGCTGCTGCTGCGAGTAGAGAAATGGTTTTGGTATATATCTTCATAGATGTTTTCGTGAATGGTTTAATATTAAGTAGCTCTTACAATTTACTGCAGTACTAACGGGATACAAGTACAAATGTAGGTTTGTGTAGGTGGAGGGTTGAATGTTGACCGTTTATTTACGTTTATGGGGGGGGGTAAAATTGTGGGAGACGGGGTGAATAAGCGAGATTGATCGGTTCTATGGTATTATTTACAGAATCTCGGGATAAGATAAATCCTTCAAACAGAATTCTTACAAATGTGATTTTTGGAAAGCGCAAGGTACAAAACCCGATTATTAAGGATAAGTAATGCTAAGCGATAAGCCCCCTAGATTAGCGGCCTGTGGGCGGGTCGATTTTATGCAGGTATTTGGCTTGGTTTCTTCGGAGGTGAAGGTTTCGGGGTAATTTCACCTCCGCGCTGCGCGTCTACGGTGTGACGTGTTCGCCTTCTCTTTATACATTGGAACTTTTATTCCACGACGCCCCCACTAGACGGTGCGACAAGGGGAGTGAGGAGGTCGGGGTCGATGTCGAAGACTGACTTGGTTGACCATGGGTCGCTTGGCGTAGCCAAGGGTGAAAGTAGCTGATTCTGCGGGGCGTCTGGATGCCCCCCGGTTCTTAGTAGCGAGTCAAGCTCCTCGGTTCCGAGAACCGAGGCCACGGGGGAGGACTCGAAGGAGGCATTTCCGATCTGGGCTCCCTTTCGACTGGGCTCAAGGCTGGGGCTGGAGGGGCGGGCGAACATCCAGGGAGTGACGCCTTTATTGGTCTGCGCTTTACTTATGCGGGACTGGTGAATTTGCTCGCCTTCGATCGTGAGAGTGCTGGTGAAGGGGATACGGATGCCGTCGATCCGGCGGAAATCAGAATGGGTGGTGACTTCTTCATCGCCGTTTACGTTGTTTATAGTGATTTGGCGAATTTCGGCAAAAGTCGTCATATCCAGAAAGGACTGAATCTGCTGGCCATCGGGGAGCTGGATACGGAGGTGATAGGCTCGCTGGCCGTCGACATCGCCGACGCCTTCGAGGGTGATGGTTTTGCCTTTGACCAGCGGGTAGAGCATGTGGCCGCCGGTGGTGGCGTCGCGAATAAAATTGAGCGCTTCGGCCTCGGGCATAGCGGTGGGCACGGCTCCGAGCTGGAGAGTATTGAGTTGCCAAGCATCGACTCCATCGTAGCCCATGACGATGCGGCCGCCGTTACCTACGAGGATGACGATTTTAATGTAGTCGGGCTTCTTCTTAAAAGCGGAGAAGCGGACCACGCCTTGGGGCAGATGCAAGGCACCTTCGAACTGGATGCTTTCAAGCGCCTCCCACTTGGGGAAACGAGTAAAGGTATTCTTGTAATAATTACGCAGGACATTGGCGACGTTGTAGTCGAGGCCAGTGGTGTCCATTGGGTCGAGGCGCTCGATGGACTGCCTATACTCGTTTACGCCGAGAGTCTCGGGCTCGGCTGCGCTGAGAGGCTCAGCTACGCCGAGAGTGCAGGTGAAAGTGAGAGTGGCTAGGATCTTTAGAAACCACGGATGGGCACGGATAAACACGGATTTTGGAAGTGGATGGCTCGGCTGCGCCGAGAGTGTAGGTGGGAGTGGCTATCGGACTAGGCCTGGGACGGTTTGGTGTTTTCTTTGGCTGATGGGCTGGCCGAGGACTTCGCTGTAGATGAAGGCGACGCGGGCGGCGGCGGGATCGCGGAGGGTGCTGCGAACGGGGCCTTTGAATAAGCTCAGGGCAGGCCGGCGAGAAGTCGATGGATGACGCTCGCTGCGCTTGGCGCTGGTGCCGGCTTGCTTTTTAAGCTGCGCGGCTCTTCGCTTGGTGGCTTCGATCTGCTGGAGCTTGGCCTGCATTTCCTGCTCGTAGGCGTTGTCGGATTCGTCCCAGCTGAAGCCTGCTTCGGGCTGGGGGTGGGTTTCGCGGGGCTGAGGGGGGTGGGTTTCGCGGGGCTGACGCTTATGAGCCGAAGACTCGGCTTGGTGGGTTTCTTTTTGCTGTTCGCGGGTTGCGCGGCGCTGGCCGTCTGACGACTGACTTGGAGCCGAGCTGGTGCGCGGCGCCATTGCCCCACCGTCGGCTTCGCGGCGGCGCTCCATGATCTTGCGGCGGATCTCTTCTTGGATGCGGCGCTGGCGCTCGATGGCATCGGTGTCCCCTTCGCTGGTGCGGCGAGGATTGGGCGCGGCCTCGTCATCCGACTTCTTGGAAAACATGTTTCCTAAGAAGTAGATGGCCGCGAAGATGATCGGGACGAGGATTTCGAAGAGGTTATCCATGGATTAATGACGAATCGTGGATGGCGAATGGCGAATCGTATTACCGAATTTTAGTCATCCGCCATTTGCCATTCGCCATTCGCAATTCGCTACTGCTTTTCGTCTCCTTTGGAGATGGAGTCGCGCATGTCGGTGTCGGCTTTGATGTTGTTCATACGGTAGTAGTCCATGACGCCGAGGTTGCCGGAGCGGAAGGCTTCGGCGAGGGCGAGGGGGACTTGGGCTTCGGCCTCGACGACCTTGGCGTTCATCTCTTCGACCTTGGCTTTCATTTCTTGCTCGAGGGCAACGGCGGCGGCGCGGCGCATTTCGGCTTTGGCTTGGGCGACGTTTTTATCGGCTTCGGCTTGGGACTCTTGGAGCTTGGCACCGATATTTTCGCCGATGTCGATATCGGCAATATCAATAGAAAGGATCTCGAAGGCGGTGCCGACATCGAGGCCGCGGCTGAGGACGACTTTGGAAATACTGTCGGGGGATTCGAGAACGACTTTATAGGAGTCGGCGGAGCCGATGGTGGTGACAATGCCCTCCCCTACGCGGGCGACAATGGTCTCTTCGAGGGCGCTGCCAACGTAGTTGTCGAGATTGGAGCGGACGGTGACCCGGGCGCGGGCTTTGACCTGAATGCCGTCTTTGGCGACGCCGTCGATGGTGTTGCGTCCACTATTGGAGTCAGGGACTTCGATAACTTTGGGATTAATGGAGGTACGGACGGCTTCGAGGACGGACTTACCGGTGCCTTTGGTGGCGAGGTCGATAGCGCAGGCGCGCTGCCAGTCGAGGGCGATGTTGGCCTTATCGGCGGCGATGAGTGCTTGGACGGTCTGAATGACATTACCTTCGGCGAGGTAGTGGGCTTCGAGATCGTTGGCGCTGATCTCGATACCAGCTTTAACGGAAGTGATACGGGCATCGACAATGAGGGAGGCGGGGACACCGCGGAGGCGCATGGCGACCAAGGTAGGGAAACCGACGGCGGCACCTGAAAGCAAGGCACGCAGCCAGATGCTAAAGAAGGTGATCATAACGAACAAGCCGATCAGGAGGATGAGTCCGAGAATGGCGGCGGCGCCGAGTTGCCAGCCGACGAGGGCTAAGAATGCTGAGGGGAGTGCGATGGATGTCATAGTTTTTTGATGATGAGTTTAAAATTATCTTGGGAGGCGACGAGGACGGGCTGATCGGCGTCGATATAACCGTCTTGAGAGTAAGCTTCGTAGCTCTGTCCGTCGATTGCAACCTTTCCACTGGGATTGAGGCGAGTTAGTGCGGTGCCTTTTTTGCCTATAATGGATGCTTCTGCGGGGGCCACGTTGGAGTGGCCGGTGACGGAGGACTTTAGAAAAAACGCGCTGCCGAGGGAGGTGCGGGCGAGCAGCTTAAACTCGACAAACACGAGTAAGGCGATGGCAGCGACGGAGCCGACAAAAGTAAGAATGCCTATGCCGGCGCCGTATTCGGCACCAGCGACCCAAGAGGCGAGGATGACGCAGAGCGCGGCGATGAGACCGAGAATGCCACCAGGCAGAATGACCTCGAAAAAGACGAGGACGAGGGCGGCAACAAGGAGACCGATGATGGTGCTCATGTGGCGTCCTCCTCTACGATCAGGCTGAAGTCGCCGGTCTTTTTGACGCGAATCGAGGCACCGCTATCGATGGTGCCGAGGGCAGTACGGGCATCGTAACGGCGACCAGCGATCTCGACGCGGCCGCTGGGAAAGAGGTCGGTAATGGCGGTGCCCTTAGTGCCGGGCGGCGGGAGTCGGGACTCGCGCTCGGCGCGGAGGGTCTGGCTATCGCCGCCAGCGGCCTGAGCGAGGACGAGCTTGCGCTCCATCCACGAGCCGGGGAAAAAGCGGTAGAGGAGGATGGCACCGAAGACGGCGATGGAGAGGCCGAAGACTAGGTTGACCAGGGGCTCGGCCAATAGCTCGGGGGAGAAGGTGATGGGCTCGCCCGGCCAGATATCGACCATCGCCCAGAGGAGTGAGCCGAAGATAAGCGCGAGGCCACTGAGGGCAAAGAGGAGGGTGCCGGGGAAAAAGAAGAGTTCGACGAGGACTAAGATGATACCGAGGGCGAAAAAGAGGATGACTTCATTGCCCGCGAGGCCGGCGATGTATTGACTGATAAAGAAGATACCGAGCAGAGCGATGCCGCCGATACCGAAGAAGCCGAAGCCGGGAGTCTTGAACTCGAGGAAGAGTGCTAGCATGCCGATACCGAGGAGCGCGGGGGCGAAGGTGCTCATCCACTTAGCGATGACCTCGGAATAGGTGAGGTGAAAGTCCTTGATCTCATAGTTTCCGGGGCCGAAGCGGACGTCGAGGAGCGCATCGACGGAGTCGTGGATGCCGCTGCCGAGGAGCGGCTGGGCGGGCTCGCCGTATTCGCGCATGGCCTCGGTGGCGGTGAGGGTGAGTAGCTCGCCCTCGGGCTTGATGACTTCTTCGCCGATCTTAAGCTCGAAGTCGGCGTCGAGCATAGCGCGGATGACGTCGGAGCGGTAAGGATAGTCTTCGGTGAGGACGCGGATATTGGCGCGGAGGTAGCTTTCGACCTTCATCCGAGCGGTCTCGGGCACATCCTGCCCGCCGCCTTGAATGACGGCAGAGGCACCCATCTTACCGAGGGGTGCGAAATAAATCTCTTGGGTCGCGGCGGCAATGAAGGAGCCCGCGGAGATGGCGTCGGGGTTGATGTAGGTGGCGGTGATGCCTTCGAATTTGGCGAGCATCGCCATCATTTCGAGGGTGATATCGACGCGCCCGCCGGGGGTATCCATATCAAGGAGCACCATATCGACGTCGTTAGCGATGGCTTCTTTGAGGCCACGGCGGAGGACGAAGAGGTTGGGCTTGCCGATCGCGTCGGTGATGGGGATGACGTAGACGTCGATTTTCTCTGAGGCAGGCGCAGAGACGGCAGGATCGGATACGGGCTCTTGCGCGGACGCGGCAAGGCCGAGCGTGAGGTATAGAAATAAAACCGAGAGACGACGAAGCGACATAGTCAATTGTATTTAGGAAGGGTTAGGGGCGAACGCAAGCACGGTTGGTGGGATTTTTCCGCCTTTGCGCTCCGCGACTACGGCGTGACGTGCGGGATGTGGGGTGATGGGGGGGGCTATTTCGACCGAATGGGATGAGTGGAATTCGAAAGCGGTTCCCGCTTCCGCTACAATTCTATTCTCGAGTGGAATTCGAAAGCGGTTCCCGCTTCCGTTACAATTCTATTCTCGAGTGGAATTCGAAAGCGGTTCCCGCTTCCGCTACAATTCTGTTCTCGAGTGGAATTCGAAAGCGGTTCCCGCTTCCGTTACAATTCTGTTCTCGAGCGCAATTCGAAAGCGGTTCCCGCTTCCGCTGCAATTCTATTCTCAAGCGCAATTCGAAAGCGGTTCCCGCTTCCGCTACAATTCTGTTCTCGAGTGGAATTCGAAAGCGGTTCCCGCTTCCGCTACAATTCAAGATGAGAAGACGGGAGAGACAGTCCTCGATTCAGGGAATCGAGGCTACGAGAAAAGCGATTCGGCTTTTCCCCACGGGGAAGCTGTGCATAAAAATAGGCAATGGAAACAATCGATCATAACGGGGTCACCCTGCACCGCTGGAATTGCGGTTCTTCGACTTACCTGACACGGCCTGAGCTGGGGGCGCGGCTGATGAACTGGAACCTACGGATGGCCGACGGCTCGGTGCGCGATGTGATTCATTGGCCGGAGGACGCGGATTATGGCAACTTCGCCAAAGTGCGCGGGGGCAACCCGATTCTGTTTCCGTTTTCGGCGCGCACCTTCCACGAGGGCAAGATCGGGCAGTGGAAAGACCAAAACGGCGTGGTGCGCCCGATGCCAATCCACGGCTTCGCACGGGACGGGCAGTTCGAAATAATCTCAGCTGATGAGAGCGGCTTTACAGCGGAGCTGAAGCCAGACGAAGCCGCCACGGCGGCCTACCCTTTCAACTATCGTTTTTCGGTGCGCTACGTATTTGAGGAGGTTTCTTTTAAAGTGTATCTGCGGCTCGATAACCTCGGCGACGAGCCGATCCTCTGGTCGGCGGGGCACCACTTTTACTTCACCCTCCCTTGGCACGAGGGTCTAAATCAGAGCGACTATAGATTCGAGATCCCAGCGAAGAAATGCTTCACCCACGCGCCGGACGGCTCTCTGCTGCCGGTCGAGAAGGGCTGGGATCGCGACACATCGTTTGGCAATCCGGCCAACAACGACCGGATCTACACACGCCTGAAGGGTGATACGGCAAAGTTCGGTTCCAACGGCGGCGAGGAGGATATCGGCATCCGTATTTTGAGCGATTCAGACACCTACTCGGCATGGAATGCCTTCGTAGTCTGGACGGAGGCAGCGGATAGTCCGTTTTTCTGTGTCGAGCCGTGGATGAGCCCGCCGAATAGCCCGGAGCACAAGAAGGGCTTACACGCAGTGAGCGGTGGTGAGAGTGCGACCTTCGGAGTGGAAGTGGCGCTGCTGTAGCACGGGCTGCGCCCGTGGAGGACGGATGTCGGAAGACGAATGGGCTCCTTATCGTAATCTTAATCTTAATCCCCCCAGGCAGAAGAGATTATGATTAAGAAATGGGCTGACTCTGACGGAGGCGCTCGCGAGCGAGCACACCACGAAATTAACTCTGGAAATGCGGGGCGGGAGCGTCACAATACGCGTTTTCTTATATGAAGATCATCATCGTAGGCGCCGGGGAAGTCGGCCATAATCTTTGCACGACGCTAGCAGCGGCGGGGCACAACGTCACCCTGATCGAACAATCGGAGCTCCGCTGCGAGAAGCTGGATGAGGAGCAGAATGCGCGCATCATCACGGGCAATGGCAGCTCGGCTCGCCAGCTCGTGGATGTGGACGTGGCCTCGTGCGACGCCTTCCTCGCGATGACGAGTGACGACCGTACGAACGTGATCTCCTGCTCCCTGGCGAAAGGGCTGGGTGCCAAAAATACGATCGCTCGTATCCATGACGAGACTTACAGCGATAATTCGGTCATCAACTACCAGCTACACTTCGGCATCGATCTACTGGTCAACCCGGAGGCCATTTGCGCGGTGGAGCTGGCCAAAGAAATCCGTAATGCTGGGCGCGTGGCGGTGGAGAACTTCGCCCGTGGGCAGATCGAGGTGCAGCAGCAGCAAGTCGCGACGGGCTCTCGCCTGATCGGCAAGAAGCTGAAAGAGCTCAAGCTCGATTCACGGGTGCGGATCGGCTACATCCAGCGCGACGGGGAGTCCGAAGTCGCAAGCGCAGATTCCGAACTACAAGAAGGCGACATGGTGACCCTGTTCGGGCATCCAGAAGAGCTCTTCACGCTACGCGAGCGATTTGATCCTAAGCAAAAAATCAATGTTTCCCGCGTAGTGCTCTTCGGGGGCAGCGAGACGGCAATCAGTTTGATCCGGCTATTGAGTAATCCCCGCTTCAAGGTGCGAGTGATCGAAAAAGACAAGGCCAAGTGCCGCTCACTGGCCGAGCGCTTTCCAGGCATCACCGTGATCAACGGCGACGCCACTTCGCTCCGCTTACTGGAAGAAGAACAGATCGGCAGCGCGGACTATTTCGTAGCCTGCACGAAGGACGATGAGGAAAACATCTTAACCTGCTTGCAGGCGGCCAAGCTCGGTGCGAACCACGTGCAACTGGTAATCAATAAGGGCGACTACGATCAACTGCTGGGCATTTTAAAAACGATGCTCGGGATCGAAGTAGTGGTCTCACCGCGTCAAGCCACAGCTGAATTTATGCTCCGCAATCTTTCGTCAGATTCCACCGCGACACTAGCCGAAGTGCCGGGCGGCGGCGGGCATATCGTGGAAGTGCGGATCAAACACTCCAGCCCATGCGTGGGTAAAAAAGTGAAAGACATCCACCTGCCCGCTGGTGCGCTCTTCGTGGCGCTCTTGCATAAATTCAAAGCCAAGGTGCCCGGCGCCGAGGACGTCATTCTAGCGGGCGACCGTGTCGTCGTGATCGTAAATGAAGCTCAGGAAAAGGCCGTTATGGCGAGCCTCATCTAGAACTCCTTCCATCCCGTGAATACTGCAATCATTTACAAGCTTTTGAGCATGGTCATGCTCGCACTCTCGGGTGCGTTTATGGTCTGCATTGCCGTGGGCTTAATGATGGGCGAAAGCCTAGGAGGCACTTCGCTCAAGGCCTTTGAAATCACGATCGCGATCGCGGTTGGCCTAGCGATCATCTTCCACATGCTTGGGCGGCTCGGGGAGGCGAAGCTTTTTCGCCGCGAAGCGCTCTGCGCGATCGGTCTCTCGTGGATGCTCTGCACAGTGATCGGCGCGATCCCCTATGTGTTGACCGAGCATTGCGATCTCTCGGACGCACTCTTCGAGAGTGCCTCGGGGCTGACCACGACGGGAGCGACTGCATTTAACAACTTTTACGAGTTCCCTTCGAGCCTACTTTTCTGGCGTTCGCTCAGCCAATGGGTGGGCGGGCTTGGGGTCGTGGTATTTTTCGTAGCCATTCTTAGTTCGTTAGGCGCAGGCGCGAAGATTTTGTTTAGTAATGAATCCTCGGGCACCTCTGCGGACTTCGACCAAGGGCGCATCCAGAAAGGTGCCTTCGACCTCATGCTATTTTATCTCGGCATATCGACTGCTTGTGCGATCGCCTACAAACTGGGTGGGATGAATTGGTTTCAGGCGGTGAACCATGCGATGACAACTGTCGCCACGGGCGGTTTCAGCACGGAGCCGAAAAGTATAGAGCAGTTCCAAAGCCCGGCGTTGGAGTGGATTTCGATCATCTTCATGGCGCTCAGTGCAACGACCTTCATCTTCATGATCCGTTTGATCCGTGGGCGTACTCACATCCTACGACAGAATCAAGAAGTGTATTGGTTTTACGCTATCCTCACGGCGAGTACTGCACTGCTCGTGCTCTATCTGGTTGAGCTGACGGGAGAACTCCCCGATCATCACAGTGTTCGCACGGCTGCCTTTCAAGTAGTGTCGATCATGACGACGACTGGTTACTCGACGACCAACTTCGACGAGTGGCTACCGCCCGCAAAGATGCTGCTCATGATACTGATGTTTATCGGCGGCTGCTCTGGCTCGACCGCAGGCGGCGTGAAAGTCGTGCGTATCGTGATCGCGCTGCGCGCGGCAGTACGGAGCGTGACCCATGCTTTCCGCCCCAACGTAACGATCCCCATGCGGATGGGTGGGCAAAACCTGAGCGAAAGCACGATCCATAATGTGATCTTGTTTCTCTGCCTGATGGCGGCCTTGCAGATTTTTTCGATGCTCTTCATTTCCGCAATGGAACCGGAGATGAGTTTCTTGGGCGTATTCTCTTCAGTGCAAGCAACCCTCTTTAATATAGGCCCCGGCTTTGAAGCGGTGGGGCCGACTCAAAACTTCCACTTTCTACGCCCGACCACAAAAGTCTTTTTCAGCCTACTGATGATCCTAGGTCGCCTTGAGTTGTACGCGGTGATGGTGCTCTTCGTGCCCAGCGTCTGGCGGCGGTTTTCGTAGGCGGACGCCCCAAGCCGTTTTTGGCGACGAGCGAGCTCGCAGACTACACTCTTAGAAATGCGATGGTGGCACCCCACCCGCCTTCGGATTGATCGGCGAGTTGGAAACGCTCCACCCGTGAATCGCGTTTGAGCAAAGCGTGCACCGTCTCGCGGAGCGTGCCGATGCCTTTGCCATGAATGATACGGATGCGGTGGATGTCTTTTTCCAAACAAAGCCCGATGTAGTCGGGCAGCAGTTCGCCCATTTCGGAGGGGCGAAAGGTGTGGAGGTCGAGCTCGCCGTTGATCTCGAATTCGATAGGGTCTTCTTCGTTCATAAATTGTGAAAGCGACACTCTTGTCGCTTTAATTGGTGTAACGACCATCTAAAAAACCTACGGCCAGTCGAGGCACTCCCGAGCGACTGCGACCGGATCCGCATAGCGTAACCCCAGCAAAGCGACAGGAGTGTCGCTTCTACGATTCGACCTCCTTGGGCAGCGTCGGTTGCTTCTCGATGGCCGCGGGCTCGGGGAGCGGGTCAGGGGAGGCGCTATCGAGGGCTTCGAACTTTTTCGCGGTAACGAGGAGGCGGCTTTCGACGGAGCTGATGGCTTTGTTGTAGAGGCCGACGGATTGGTCGAGGCTTTTGCCGAGTTTGGCGAAGTGACCGGTGACGACGCCGATACGCTCGTAGAGCTCTTTGCCGAGGGCGCTGATCTCTTTGGCCTCGCGTGCGATGGCTTCTTGCTGCCAGCCAAAGGCGATGGCTTTGAGCAACGCGATGAGCGTGGTGGGGGTGGCGAGGATGACTTTATTATCCACCCCTAGCTCGATCAGCGTGGGGTCTTGCTCCAGCGCGGCGCTAAATATGGTTTCGTTAGGAATAAAGAGGACAACGAACTCGGGCGCGTTTTCAAACTGCGTCCAGTAGGACTTGGCGGAGAGGCCTTTAATGTGATCGCGGATGTGGCGGGCGTGCGCCTTCATGCGGGCGGTCTGCACATCGGGATCTTCGGCTTCGAGGGCATCGAGGTAGGCAGCCAGCGGCACCTTGGAATCGACGATGACTTGGCGACCGTTTGGCAAGTTAATCAACATGTCAGGGCGCTGGCGTTGGCCGTCATCCGTCTCGACAGAGGCTTGCTCTAAGAAATCAACGCGGTTGATCATGCCGGCCATCTCGACGGTGCGGCGTAGCTGCATCTCACCCCACTGGCCGCGCACTTGAGGCGCGCGGAGTGCTTGGACGAGGCTGCCGGTGCTCTTGCTGAGCTGAACTTGCGACTCGGCGAGTTGCTGGAGCTGCTGCTTCAGGCTGGCGTCGGTCTGGGTGCGTCGCTCTTCGATTTTTTCGACGCGGTCGTTGAATGCCTTAAGCGCAAGGCCGACTGGCTCGACGGTTTTGTTAATCGCTTCCTGTCGCTTCTCTAGGTCGCTCTTGGCGCCGTCTTGGTATTTTTCGAGTGTGGTCTTGGCAAGATTCAGGAAAGACTCATTGTTCTTAGAGAGTGCCTCGAAGGAGAGCGCCTTGAAACTGTCTTGCAGCTTGGTTTGAGCGTCTTCGAGCAAGGCGAGCTTTTCGGCGGCCGCAATGAGCTCTGCCTCACGCTGGGCTTCGAGGCGAGCGAGCGCTTCTTTAGTTTTAGCGTGGGCGCTGTTAAGCAGAAAATAAATGAGGCCTGCGCCGAGCAGGAGGCCAAGTGCGAATCCAAGGGCAAGTTCCATACACGTAAATTGAGTCGAGTATTGTGGCAGAAGCAACGACGGAGTTTTTGCAGACGACTTGACATCTATCTATTTCAAGTTGATGGCTACTAGAAAATGCCAGTAAAGACACAACGACACCCTATCGCAACCCGCACCCGTGTGCTGGGTGGCTTGATGGCGTTTGGGATCTTACTACTATCGCTGGCTGGAGTGAGCCCAGCACTCCACGACTGGATGCATGCTGACAGTGGCTGTGCCAGTGCCTGCGACTCTCACTCGGAAGAGAGAGACGAGAATGAGGGGCACTATTGTGGAGTTATCGCCTTGCAGAGCGCGTTAAACACGGTGGCCACGGTCGCCCTGCCGGAACGCATCGCTCACCAACGTATCGACCTGGAAGCAACCTTCGAGCGATACACCACTTTACACATTGATCGGCGCCTACGGGCACGTGCGCCTCCCGTTGAAATCATCGTTTAGTTCAGTCGCAGCCACTTTTCGGCTTCGTAATTTACAAACTTTAGATTTCAATTTATGAATAGCTTTTTAATCAAAAGCGGCCTCTTTGTATGTGCCGCGACCATTTATACTTCCACCGCGCGCGCGGCCGATACCGACGAGCGCATCTATGAACTCAAAGGATTCGTCGTGTCCGCAGGCCCAGTGGCTCGACCGGTCGAAGACTTTGCCACACCCTTTGCTGTGCTGGACGAAGCCGCGCTACGTCGGGAGGGCGGCAGCAACCTCGGGGAGCTACTCGACGGGCAACCAGGAGTTAGCTCTACCTCCTTTGGCGCGGGAGCTAGCCGCCCAATCATCCGTGGATTTGACGGGCCACGTGTGCGCATACTCGACTCCGGCTTGGAGGCGATCGACGTCTCTGATACGAGTCCCGACCACGCCGTCTCGGTTGAGCCACTGCTATTGGAGCGCGTAGAAGTACTGCGCGGCCCCAGCACCCTACTCTACGGCAGCTCCGCGATCGGAGGCGTGGTCAACGTAATCGGCCGAGAGCTCGCACGCGAACCCGTCGACCCGAAGGGCTACGCAGGCGCCTTCGAAGGCCGCTACGACAGTGTATCCGAAAGCCGCACTGCAGTCGGCTACACAACCGTGGGCGGCGAGCAGTGGGCGTTACGCGTGACAGGGCTCAAGCGTGAGACCGAGGACTATACGATCCCAGGTAAGGCCGAAATCCATACAGATGATGAGGATGACGGGAGCGGGGGGGAGCTGGAGAATAGCTTTGTGGAGACCGACGCCTACTCCGCCGGAGGCACTTGGTTCTTTGGCGGCGGACATTACTTGGGGTTTGCCTACTCTCGCTTTGAATCACTCTACGGGGTGCCGGGGCATGGGCATGATGAAGAAGAAGAAGAAGAAGACGACGACCACGACGAAGAATTCGTTTCGATCGACCTAGAGCGGAGCCGATACGACGCCGTGCTAAACCTGATCGAGCCTATCGGCTGGATCGAAGCGGCACGTATGCGCTTTGGCTACACGGACTATGAGCACACCGAACTGGAAGGAGCGGAAACAGGCACCATTTTCGAGCGGGAGGGTTGGGAGCTTCGCGGCGAGATCGCCCACGCACCGATCGGCATATTTGAAAGTGGCATCTGGGGTATCCAGTTTTCGGATACGGACTTTTCTGCGGTAGGAGAAGAGGCCTTCACTCCTCCGGCGACGACACGCAATCAGGCCATTTTCCTAAGTGAACACATTCACAGAGGCGCGTTGCACTGGGAGTTCGGCGGCAGGCTGGAACGGCAAAGCGTGGATCCAGAGGGAATCGAAGACAGTTACTCAGACGTCGCCGCAAGCGTCGCTGCGAGTGCCATCTGGGACATTGATGAACACCACAGCCTAGCGCTCTCACTGCAACGCTCGCAGCGGCACCCCAGCTCGACTGAGCTCTACGCAGACGGCGCACACCTGGCAACGGAACAGTATGAGATCGGCGAAAGTGAGCTCGAATTAGAGACTGCCTACGGAGTGGATCTGACCTACCGGTACGTCACAGACGAGTGGTCGGCGGCGGTCTCCGTGTTCTACACACAGTTCGAAGACTTCATCTATGCGGAGGAGACAGGTGCCGAGCTCGATGAATTGCCCGTCTTTCAATTCGAGTCGGTGGATGCTCGTTTCTGGGGCTTCGAAGGCGAAGTGGAATACACTGCGTATCGCTCAGACACAGTGAGACTCAGCTACCGCTTAGTCGCCGATTATGTAGACGCGAGAAACCTCGACAGCGGCGAAGACTTACCCCGCATCCCGCCCTTGCGCATCGGCGGTGGCGTGCGTCTAGAGAGTGGCGCCTGGGACGCAGGTGTTTTTCTAAGGCACGCTTTACAACAGAAGAAGACGGCTCCGAATGAAACCCAGACGGACGGCTACACCGAGTTAAGCCTCGATCTAGCGCGGAGTATCTCGATTGGAAACGGCGACTTGCTGACACTCTTCGCTCGCGCTGATAACTTGCTCGACGAAGACATCCGCATACACAGCTCATTTCTCAAAGATATCGCGCCGCTACCTGGACGTAACTTGACGGTGGGCGTGCGCTACGAGTTTTAATTGTAAAATACTTTGTCAAGAAAGAGCCCCTTGGCCGGTGCGGTGACGATACGGTGGGTGCGCTTTTTCGATGTAAGGATCTCGGCGATGTCGTCGGGCGTGAGTCGCCCGCGCCCGACGGCATACAGGGCACCGGCGAAGCTGCGCACCATACGGTAGAGAAAGCCGCTGCCCTCGACATCAAGCCGGATATGTTTACCGCGCTGTTTGAGCTCTAGGCGGGTCACGGTTTTGATGGGATTCGGATCATTTTCCTTTCCGTGGCTGGCGCTGTAGGCAGTAAAATCGTGGGTGCCGACCAGGAGGTCGGCAGCTGCCTGCATGATGGGCAGGTCGAGCGGTCGATCACGGCACGCCCAGACGTAGCGATCATCGACGGGGTCGGCGCGGCCAAGATAGTAGCGGTATAGGTAGCGTTTACCCCGCACAGAAAAGCGCGCGTGGAAATCGTCGCTGACCTGCTGCACCGAGTGGATCCGAATCGAGGTGGGCAAGATGGAGTGGAGCGCACGGATGAGCTTCTCGCTGGCGTGTGCCCAATCGGCATCGAAATGGAAGCATTGGCCGCGCGCATGAACGCCTGCATCGGTGCGGCCGCTACCTTGAATCTGGACAGACTGGTTAAAGATTTGGGTGAGCGCCCGTTCTAGGTGGTTTTGCACAGCCTCGCCGCCGGGCTGCCGCTGCCAGCCATCAAAATCGGTGCCCTCATAGGCGCATGTGCATTTCCAACGCATTGCCGATGGACTCTTGCCAAAGCTTTGACGAATGCAAGGCTTGCGACAATGTATGAACTCGAACTCTGGCAATACGGACTGATCGCGCTAGGCGCGTTTCTTGTCGGTTTAGGCAAGGGTGGCTTGCCGGGCGTCGGTAATCTTACGGTCGTCCTGATGGCGCTGGTACTTCCGGCCAAGGTGTCGGTTGGCATCCTACTACCTATTTTAATTTCGGCAGACATTATCGCCGTGCTGGTCTATCGTCGCCACGCGGAATGGCGCTATATCGCGAAGCTGGCACCGTGGATGATTACGGGGATCGTGATCGGCTATTTCGTTTTCAGTCGAGTGGATGACGCCCAGGTGCGCTTCCTCATCGGGTACATTTTACTGAGTATGACGGGGGTGCACTTTTACCGCAAATGGCTACGCCGCGATGCCTCGGAAGCCGACACACTGCCGCATCACCCCGCCTTCATTGGGAGCACAGGGATCATAGGCGGCTTCGCTACGATGGTGGCCAACGCGGCCGGCCCTGTCGCGGCGCTCTACTTTATTGCCTCTGGGCTACCGAAATACGCCTACATAGGGACTTCGGCTTGGTTCTTCCTACTGGTAAATCTTTTTAAGGTGCCATTCATGGTGGATTTGCAGATCATTGATTTCGCGTCGATCCGATTCAGTGCCAGCTTTATGCTGTTCTCTGTTTTGGGCGCAGTGATCGCTCCCTTCATCGTAAAACATATTAATCAAAAGGTCTTTGAGTTTTTGATTTGGTTCTTTGTGATCGTGGGCGGCTTAAAACTGATTATCCCTTAAACCATGGCTAGTAATTCGACACGCAAACTTTGGGCGGCACATATTGCACGTGGCGGGCACAAAGGCGCGCCACGCCCGCAAGCGAGTATTACGCTAGGCAAAGCCTTTCGTGGGCGCGTGCTGGGGATCGACCCCAGCCTGCGCGGCAGTGGCTTTGCGGTGCTCGACTATGCGGCCGATGGCACAGCTCGTATTCTCGAAGCGGCCACGCTTAAGCTGAAGCCGAAGCTCTCGATGCCGGAATGCCTCGGCGCGATCGGGAACCAGGTGGACGATTTCCTAAATCAACACTCGGTCGACCACGTCGCGGTGGAACAAACCATCTATGTGCAGAACTTTCAGACGGCGCAGATCCTCGGCGCGGCCCGAGGAGCAGCCATCGGCTCGGCCGCGATGCGCGGCCTACCTGTATTTGAATATGCACCACTGCGCGTGAAGCAAGCGGTGGTGGGGAGGGGACGTGCCAGCAAAGAACAAGTCGCCCGAACAGTGCAAAACATCACGGGCACCAATTTCGAGCTACGCTTTGACGAATCCGACGCGGCAGCGGTTGCTTTGTGTCACGCCTTTACATGGCGGGAAGAATAACTATGTTTTCGGATATGGAATCGAATACCCCCGAAACTCAATTTGACGGCTACCCCGAGAGTTCGCCGAACAGCTTCATCCACGGCAGCCCGACTGATGAGGAGATCCGCTTGCAAGCGCTCAACCACTCAAAAGACAAACTACTCTCGATCGTCGGGCATGACTTGCGATCAGCGATCGGCGGAGTGCTCGCCATCGTCCGCATGCTGGACAAACGGCTCGAACAAAACGATATCGAGGATGCCCAGCGCCTGAGTGGCCTCATTCGCAAAGCGACCCACGATGCAGATGACTTGCTGAAAGACCTTGTGGCATGGACGCGTAATTCGGGGCAGGAACTCAGATTTCGCCTCGAATCGATTGACATCATGCAACTGCTCGATACGGAGGTCTCTCGTTTACACACGGCAGCGCATCAGAAAAAGCAGCGTATCAAGATCGAAGCCTACGACTCTGGCATGATTCGCGCCGATCCTTATATGCTACGAGGGATCTTCCGCAATCTATTGACCAACGCGATCAAGTTTTCGCACCAAGGCGGCGAGATCAAAATCTGCATTTACCGCCAACCAGGGCTATGGGAATTTCAAGTCAGAGACAAGGGCGTCGGCATGCCGGAAGAAGTGCAATCGATCCTCCTCAAGATCGACGACCGCAAACAAAAGAGCGGCACCTCAGGCGAGATGGGTTCAGGCTTCGGCCTGCTTCTCTGTGAAGACTTCATCCAGCGCCACGGCGGCCACCTGACTTGGGAATCTGCACTGGGCGAAGGGACGACCTTCTCGTTTACAATCCCCGAGCTACTCGGTTAAGGAACGATGGCACTGACAGTATGTATCACCGGCGTGAGCTCGGGACTGGGATATGGCTTAGCTAAAGTTCTGCTCGAAAAGGGCGCACAAGTTTACGGCTGCAGCCGCCGCGAGCCGACCGACTTAGTCGAGCAGGGGCTGCGCTTCACATCCGTCGATTTGGCTGATGCATCTGTAGGCGCTCAGGCCTTTGATCGACTCATCGGCGACGTTCCACACTTTGACATCGTGGTTCTAAACGCAGGCAAGCTCGGGCAGATCCGCGACATGCAAGACAGTCCCCTAGAGGACCTACGCGAGACGATGGAGATCAATGTCTGGTCAAATAAATGGCTGCTTGACAGCCTCTTCGATGGCTCGCGGCGCATCGATCAAGTCGTAGCGATCTCTTCAGGTGCGTCCCAATCCGGCAGCCGCGGTTGGAATGGCTACAGCCTATCGAAGACCGCGCTCAATATGCTGATCAAACTCTACGCAGGCGAGCGACCCAATACCCACTTTACTTCACTCGCACCAGGACTTGTAGACACGGCGATGCAAGACTACCTGACAAATCTCCCCGAAGACCCCCGCTACGCACCGCTCGAAATCCTGAAAGCGGCCAAAGGCACCGAAGAGATGCCCGACGGCGAAGGCTGCGCGAAAAAGCTAGTCGAAGCGTTTCCCAAACTACTGCAACTCGACAGCGGTGGTTATGCAGATATTCGCAAGCTGTGAGCGGACACTACAGTTCATCAAGGTAGGCCTCGAAAGAGTACCAACTCTCGATAAAATCTTCCAACTGATACAGGCATTCCGCACGCCAATAGTAGAGATACAGGGGCGGCTTATGATTCTCCAACAAGCGGTCTAGTATTGATAGTGCTTTTTCAAACTCTGCCTGCTCCACGTAAAGATGGAGCAGTGCGGTGCCTTTCATTATGTCCTTCGGCGCGACCGCGTACTCACGCAAAAGCCGCGCGAGCACGGCATCATCGAGTTCCACCTCGGGGATTTTGGGCACTTCTACATTATTACGGATGTAATCAACGGCTTGCCTAAAGTCGGCTCGGTCTTTGAGCAGTAGCGACCTGAGCCACCAACTATCCTCCAACGATTGAGCATGTTCATCTAAAAAAGTCGCAGCCGAATCCAGGTCGCCACGTCTGACCCAATTTTCAACAATCTTACTACGCTGATCGACGGTGAAACGACTCAAGTCGGGATCCTTTGATCGCTCATAGTCGATTTCGCGCATTAAATCCTCTCCGCTGAGATAAGTTAAGAAGAAAGCGCGGTAGTGTGGATCGATTTCTGAGAGCCGTGCCATGCGCTCCAGCATCTCTGGAGATTTTTTGGCCTCTTGTATCATCCGAGCGAAAGTGCTATCCATGTCATTCATCTCGCGAAACAAAGTCGCACGCCATGCCGATACGGCTCTGGTTTTATCGTAAGGCAACCAGACATTCCCCTCTTCGTAGCTGACGACTCCTAGGATCGGTTCAACGAAACGCGAACGCCTGAAATCGGCGGCGGCTTCTGCGCGATCTCCTGTCGCTGATAAAGTGAGCTGTGCACGTTGGAAATACGCACGCCACTCGAGCGGGCTCAGTGCCACCCAATTGTCGCTGACGGACTTCGCTCGCTCAAAGTCGCTCACGGAGACATAGTCACGGATCTCTTGCTCATACTTCTCCGCACGCACGGACGAATGCCAGGGCAGACCAAATGCCCCCGCCGCGAGCCAAATCAATCCGAAAACAACCAGCACTCCGCCCGTAGCACGCCAGAGCAAGGGCGGCCAGTACGATATAGGTCGGTCACGCTTCGGCAAAGCCAAGGCCGCGAAGATGATAGCAAAATAAACTGTGCCTGGACGGTGCGCCGGCACATCGACCAGCCCATGAAGCAGGAAGACAATGACCACGACTAAAGCCATAATACGATAGCTTGCACTGCCACCTTCGGTGAAGCCACGGCAGCGCGAGGCGTAGCCTAAAAGAAAGACTCCGAAGAAACCCAAGGCCAATAAGCCACCCTCGGAGGCGAGCCAGAAGAAATCACTCTCTGGGTGCACCACACGTTGGGAGTTAGCAGAGGCCTCCCGGTACTGAGGAAAAACGGCAGGAAAGGCTCCCAATCCGAAACCACTGAGTGGCGCATCCAGCACCATATCCGTGGCATCCTCATAAATTTTGATGCGGAACTCATCGCTAAATTGAGCTTCGGGTGCAGCGAAGTTCATGATCCGCTCCACGGTGCGCTCATTACTGGTAAGAACGACGCTGAAGGCGACCACTAAGAGGGGGAATCCAATCTTAATGAGTCGAGACATCGAGCGAGAACGGAGGCTGCCAATAAACCAAAGTCCAACGCCTAGAAAATAGAGCAAGACGCCAGCCCGAGAGACCCCGAAAACTAGTCCAGCCAAGCAGAGCGCACTCGCCGGCACACCGATCAGTGGCAATAGTCTACGCGAGCGCAGCCCTTCCATCGCATAGCCGAAGGTAGCCACACCTCCAAGTGCCAGAAAGTTCGCCGTCTGATTTCGGTTAGGGAAGAAGGTGAACGCGTTGGCCTCTTCTGCGCCCGGATAGCGCGCACCTACGAGATTCCCCCAAACCACTGTCCCCGCAATAGCGCAAAGTAAAATAGAGAGCCAAAAGAATAACCAGCGACGGCCGTTGAAGTTCACCGGCCACTGCAAGGCCGCGTAGAACCAAGCAAACCCCGCAATGGCCATCAGCCATGCCTCGAAACTGACCCATGGCTGCACAGAGAGGGTGGCGGGGAGATCAAGTCCAAACGCCTCCACGGCATCGAGCCGCCACGCTGCGGTCGGCCAATAAAATTGCGGAATAAAGGCGAGCAAAAGGCAGGCTAACAAGCCAAAGGCTCCCAGATCGCCGAGCCTACCCAAACCACTCTTAGGCGGCCTTAATAATATAGCTAAACCAGGCAGTATTAATGCCGTGCCCAGCGCCAGGGCATTATGACTGCCCCCCATCAATACCAATAAAACGACCGCACAAAACGCCGCCAGAAATATTTTAAAAGCCGGACGCTCTCGCTTCGACTCAGAGAAGCGGATCGTATCGCGCGAGGGAATCGGTGGTGGCGCAAAAGACTCGGTTGGCGATCTACCTTTTACCGAGGAGCGACGGCGAGAACCGGAGTTAGAAGACCCCGTCCTTCGCCGCTTCGACGAACGGGGGCGGTGCTTACCTGAGTTCGAATCCATGACCTATCAAAAAAGAGACACTAAACACTGCTAGCAACGGAATCACTACGCTCTGGATGGCCTTTCGGATCCGTGTAGTACTCGGAATAGCGGTAATAATAGTAGCCGGGCTGGGAGGTATCGACGTAGTTAAGGATGAGCCCAGAAATATTAACATTACGCGCACGAAGACGCGCCATCGCAGGCCTGACCTGGCGGACTTGCGTATGTGAGCAGCGTATTGTAAAGAGCAACGCATCCATACGCCCAGCAAAGCTGGTCGTATCGTCGGTGGCCAATATCGGTGCGGTATCGAAAATGATAAAATCGTATCGCTTTCGAGCCTCGGCAATGAGTGTGCCCATATTCTCGCTTAAGAGTAACTCTGAGGGCTGATCTGGACGCCCTCCGATCGAAATAAAGTCTAAATGCTCGTAAGCCGTATGTTGCACGACTTCGTCAAAGGACAGCTCGCCCTCCAATACACCGGTCAGCCCATTACGAATACTTAAGTCGAAAAGCTTATGGAGGCGACCACGACGCAAGTCGGCATCGATGAGCAAGACCTTAGAATGAGAAAATGACAGAGCCACTGCGAGGTTTGCAGAGACGGTCGACTTTCCCTCCGAGGGAATCGCACTAGTCACCGCGAAGACGCTAGGCTTGAAGGTATCGTCGCCCATAAAGAAGACAGAGGTGCGCAGGTTTCGACAGGCCTCGGCGAAGATGTAGCGGTCGTCATTCTTACGGAGGAGCACAGACTCGGCATCGCCACCATGGTTTTTCTCAAATGGGATCGCCCCGATTAAGGGCTCATCAAACTCGACACTCACTTCACTCGCGGAGAGGATTCGGTTATCGAGCGCAGCGAATAAAAACAAGATGCCGAAGGCTAGTATCGACCCCATAAAAACGCCTTGTATCAGGCTGACTACGGTACCTGTGCCATCAGCTCTAGCTCGACGCGCGTCTTCCAACACTGAAATCGTCTCTTGGCGCAAGTTCTGGTCGGTGTCAATCGCACGTAGGGATTGTTGATTACGATCATAGTCCGCCTGCGAACGCGCAAGACGGGACTGGAGACGTTCAAACTCGGCAATGAGTTGGCCATTTCCCAAGGCAGTCTGCTCCCATATCTCGATCTCTTGGTTGAGGTTGACTATGCGGCTCTCTACTACGAGTTTGCGCTCGCCCATGCGCTCAAAGGCTTGTCGCCGCAGGATTTTCAGCTGATTGGCGGTTCGCTCGACCTGATTTTTTAGGGTAATGATCTTAGGGTGCTTAGGCTTGAGATAGATTTGGAACTCTTCGAGGTCAGCCTCGAGCAGATCGATTTGCTCTTTAGCGAATAGGTATTTGGCGTTGTCTTCAGCGGATCCAACGGCTGCGACTTGAGTACCTTGGGCGCCTTCCTTCGCAGCTTGCGCGATGTCACTACCGAGCAATGCGTCAACTTGGCTACTATCAGCGATCGATTCGAGCGCGCGCCCTTCAGTCCTCAATTCGGCCAAGCGACGCTTAAGATCGGCGAGGTAAGTGCCCGCGGCGGCGCCTTGCTCCTGAATGAAAACAATGTTGTTTTTTCTCTGAAAATCGACGATCGCATCTTCCCCGTCTTCGATTTCCTGCTCCAAACTCTTTATCTGCTCGACGATAGCATCGTAGGTCTTCTCAGAGGTTTTCGATCGCATCTCAGCGCGGCGATTGATAAACTCATCCATGACCGCATCGAGATAAACTTGCGCATATTCTTGATCTGGCGCGTATGCAGAGAGTTCGAAGATGGATGTGTCGTTCATCACATCGGCCTCAATTTTCAAAGAGCCGAGCCCTTTGTCCGCATACGCATCGGTGGCCACAAATTTCCCATGAAGCTCTGGGCGAGTAACTTTAAGCCGTTCGACCGCACGACCACCGACTTGGCCGCTCGTCATAAGTTCAATCTGGGTACCAAAAAAGTTGTCGCGCTCTTCTGCATAAACATCGTTTTCAGGGAGTGCGATACGCCCACTGAGAATCATTTGAGAGGACGACACATACATGGGTGCCTTGAACAGCGATTCGAGCGCCTTATAGCCGACGCCTAAAGCGATCGCTGCGGGGACGACCCACCAGTAGCGCCGCAAGACAATCTTAGCACGATAAGCGACCTTATGCAGTAGCTCGGCATAATCGACGCTTTTTGGGTTGGTATCGTTTTGGAATAAATCGTCCATACAGGTCTTCTAAGAGGAATTTACCTCATGGATAAATTGTTTCAGGCAGTTAGCCAGTAAAACTGATCATTTTTTCATCCACGATGACCATATCGCCAGGCTTCACAACTGGATCGCTACTACGGTCTCCGCCTTCGAGAATTTTACCCACATCAACTTCATTTTCCAATTTTTCACCGTTTTCGTCAGTTGTGATGTGGCGCACTTTGTTACTCCTCGCGAAACGAGTAAAACCATCAGCCATCAGAATCACTTGGCTGAGCGTAAATTTACTGCCAAGGATGGAATAGAGGCCAGGGCTTTCAACCGCACCAAGCACGTAGACTTGGCTATTGGCTTGATCTTCGCGAGCGACGATGACGACATCGCCAGCCTGCAAAATTGGATCCTGAGAGAGATTTCCACTCTCCATCATCGCACCGAGATCTAGTTCGATGCGTGGTTCATTTTGCCCTTCGCTGACAATGCTAACATTAGTGCGGTTGGCGTATAGAGTGAAACCACCACCTTGCAGGATAGCCTCACTCAGCGTGAGTGGCGAATCGACGGGGATAAGTTGCTCACCTTGGCGCTTGACCTCACCGATCACGGTAATTCGCCCGCTATTTCTGTCTTCTTGACGCTGCGAAATCACGACGGTGGCACGATAAAAAAAATCTTTTTCTAGGATGTCTTTGACCTCGTATGCCAATTTCTTACTCGTCTTTCCCTCGGCAGGAATTCTACCGATAAGAGGCACCAGCAGATCGCCGTTGCCATTAATCGCCAGGAGAAGAGGCTCTTCGCGCTCTTCAAGTACTTGATAAACGAGGCGGTCTCCGTTCTTCAGTTCCCAGTCATCGTCGAGCAAGGACATCTGTGTCGGTTCAGCGCTCGCATCGGCAGGAGAGGGAGCCGCTGAGTCTTGTGCTTGCAGTGAGCCGAAAAGCCCAAGAAGCAGGAGGGATAATCCAGATATTTTCGAGTTGAGTATGATCATAGTTTCGAAGCGCTTTCTTTAAAAATCATATTTAAAGAAAACACGAAACTGATTTTGTTCATAACTTTGGAACTGGGCATCGGAATTTTTATCAATATAGCGGTAGCCAACTTCAGCCGTTAAGCGGGGTCCGAGCACCAGCTCGGTTGAAATACCGTAGATCCAACGATCAAAATCATCATTCAGAAGCAAGCCGCCGGAGCTCTCGCCCTCTTCGTAGCCAATCGCACCATCCAACCGGATGCGCGGGGTCAAATTATAGGCTACCGTATAGCGGATGCCATCGATGATGTTAAAATTTGCTGTATTACTGACATTGGTCGCGCGGTACCACTCCAGTTGATGGTTAAATACATCATTGGCCACATGGCTCAGGCGCACCATCCAAGTGTAGTCCTGTAGTTGGGACTTATCGCCGAACGTATCGGTCAACGCACCGCTGTCGTAGTCCCAGTCATTAAAAGCAATACCTGCGTAGAGGCCGATTAGTTCGGTAATCTTCCACTCGAAGTAGGGGCCTACAGTAAAAGTCGTGCCGTCGTTGTTGACATCCTCATCAAAGTCGAAAATCGCATAGGAAACACCCGCACCCACTAAGAAATTAGCCGCCAGTGCATGCTCCACATTGAGAGCCGCCTTATATTCGTGGTAATTGACATAGGCAAAAATATCTTCCGGGCTATACACGTCTTCACGGCTAAGCTGTGCACTGAAAATTGCTTCGCGGATGAACCACTCACTTTGGATACCAAGTACATTACGAAAGCGGGTGAATGCCTCAGGATCATTATCGATGACGTCACCTGTGCCTGGGTCAACGACGACGGAGTCGGCCGAATCAAAAGAATACTGCAAGCGGTCGTAGACGCGGAATGCTACATCGCCCACCAAGACCCGAAAAGAGAGCTCCGTATTAGGCGTCAGCCCGAACGAGTTACTAAAATCGTTGAGGTCACTCTCGGACGTGTAATGCCAATATTCGAAGCCAATGTTTAGATCGACCTCAGTATTTTCGTTCATTTGCCATTTAAAGCCTAATGAAAGCCCAGGCTGCAAAATGATATCCGAAATCGGGTCTACTTCGAAGTATTAATATTATCGTTGTACTCGATGCCGAAAGTACCAATGATATCTATAAATACAGGTCCAAGCCTGAGATTATAGTCCTCCCGCTCGACACGCTTATCTAGAATGAAGGGCGCGAAGTCGGGCGTCTTGTCGACCTGCAAAGGTGACGCAAGAAGCGAGCCTGTGAAAATCACAGACAATAAAATTACGCGCGCCGATAAGGCGCACGCTGAAAGCATGATGGTATTCATGGCCAGATAAGTTGTTTGATTAGTAGGAAGTTCAAGTCACCGCGAAAGGGAGCTGCGATGACAAAAACTACGGCGTACCGTTAGCATATAGTGCGCCATAGTAAAGTTTAGTAAAGCCTAAATTAGGCTGAAAAACTAAGAAAAATAGGGGGTTGCATTCAGACAGCTAAGTGATACATTAATGGGTGAAATCGCTTTCTAAGATAAGCGAACAACTCAATAAAATAGTCAATAAGATGAGAACAATAACCCGCCTACCAAGCAGAGTAATGGCCACATTACTTCTCGCTGGAGTTGCCTTATCATCGTATAACGCAACTTACGCCAAGTCTTCCAACACAGTCGACTTGTATCGGATCCCTGACGCTACGCCCGAATTGCTCGAAACGATCCCCAAAAACTTAGCACGCTGGCACATGGGAGCTACCCTGGTGCTGGTCAAGGACGAACAATTTCAGCGCATCCAAGTGCCTGACGTCGGCTATTTCGACGAATCTGTCTTCCTTAGCGATAATTCGGCACTGACCTACAATATCGAAGCTGGCCAGCACGATTACATCATCGATTTAGGTCAGTTCATGCGCGTCTCGCGCTTTTTTCTCAACAATCAGAGCGCGGGCGGCACCTTTGAGCTGCTGTCCTCCGACACGCTTGAAGAGCTCGACAGTCGTTTCTGGGTCAAACTGAGCGATCAAGTCGCCTTCGAAAAGGGCGTGATCCCCTCGACCACCTTCCCAGAGGTCGAAACCCGCTACATTCTGGTTCGCTTCAATATTGATTCTGCTGGCACGATCGGCAACTTTGGAGCGACAGGTCCGCTTATGATCACTCAAGCGGACTTCAATGTCGGCAAAGGCGAGTCTGAAGAGGGGGTCATCCAAGCGCAGTCTCCAGTCATCGACTATGACTTCGCATCGTCCTACACAGGCACACGCATCGCCTACGTAAGCGGCGGCGATCTCAATCTAATTCACAACCTGATCGATGAAGATCCCACCACTGTCTACAATTTCCCTTCGACAGAAGAGTGTATCATTATCTTAGATCTCCACAAAGAGACCCAGATGCGCACTGTCGCGGCCAATTACCGCTCTGAAGTGCCTGGCCTCGTTCAGATCTACATGATTGACCAATTGCCCAGCTACTTCGAAGAAGCCGAGCAAACAGGAATTGCCACACACACACGCCCAGACGGCAGCATTGGACGCCTCGAGCTCGCATCCACAGGCGATGACTTCAATTACCTCTTGTCTGCGGGACAAGTCCAAGAGGTCGTCATGGTTCCAGAAGACTATTTCCTCTCCATCGAGGATTCCTACCAAGCTCGCGTCAGTGCCGACGAAGACCGCCACGTGCAAATATTCGACGACCTTGAGCGCCGCTATGTGATCTTTCGCTTCATTCCAGAAGCGCTTGAAGCAAACGCTGGTATCCAAACCGCGCTATATCGCCCCGGAGCCAGTGATTTAAAGGCGTATCGCACACAAGCCACTGGCATCTCATTCAGACAGATCGAAGTCATCGGAGAAGTGGAGTTCGAGGACGTCTTCTTCACCATGGAAGCTGAAGGCGGCGAACCGGGTGGCCCCCCCGAGGATCCCCCCGATGATCCTCCCGTCATCTCCCAGTAATCCGACAGGGAAAGTCTTATCAATTTCAAAAGCCCTCGCCACCGTGGCGGGGGCTTTTTCGTATCGACCTCACAGGCACCGTGGCTCTAGATCATTATACATAAACGCGCCCACTTCGATGCCATCTCCCACTCAAAACGACCAATCCATCACCGGCGTCCTCGAACGGATCATCTACTTCAACGAGGAAAACGCCTACTGCGTGGCTGAATTGCAGGTGCCCGACAGCAAGCGCCCCGTCACAGTGCTGGGCTCGCTTCCGGGTGTGCAATGCGGCGAGACGCTCAAACTAAGCGGGCAGTGGACACGCCACCCCCAACATGGCGATCAGTTTAAAATCGCCCAGTTCAAGTCGCAGCTCCCCGCCTCCGTCCACGGCATCCGTAAATACCTCGGCAGCGGCCTCATTCACGGCATCGGTAAGTCCTACGCTAAGAAAATAGTCGATCACTTCGGAGCCGACACCCTCAAAGTCATTAGCGAAGATTCCGGCCGCCTCCACGAGATCCCCGGTATCGGTAAGCAGCGGGCAAAGTCGATCAAATCGGCATGGGATGAACAGAGTGCCGTGCGCGACGTCATGATGTTTCTCCAGACCTACGGCGTCACCCCCTCGCAATGCGTGCGCCTAGTCAAAAAATACGGCACTGGTGCCAAGCGTATCCTCCAAGACGAGCCCTATCGTTTGGCCGAAGACATCGAACGTATTGGCTTCAAGACCGCCGATAAGATCGCCCTCAATCTAGGCTTTCCTACCAACTCGAAAGAGCGGATTGATGCCGGCATCCTGCACACCATGCGCCAGCTCGAAGACGAAGGTCACACCCTCGGCACCGAGACCATGATCCTCGAACACGCCACCCAGCTCCTTTCACTCGAACCCGCTCTAATCCAAGGGCGCATCCGCGAACTCGACAAGGGCGAACGCCTCTTCGGCATCCAAGCGTACGATCAAAACCAAGAAGCGCTCGGCCCGTCCTACCAGCTTCCTCCGACCGCTGGTGCCGAAAAACGTATCGCCAAAGCCATTGCTCGGATCTCACAGACCGCCTCCATTCTCCCCCCAATCAAGATCGAAGTTGCCGTCGCATGGGCGCAAGGTCGCGCCGGCTTCGAATTCGCCGAGCAGCAGACTGCAGCCCTCCACAACACCCTCGCCGCCAAAGTCTCGGTCATCACGGGTGGCCCCGGCACTGGCAAAACCACTATACTACGTGCCGTCGTCGACATCCTCCGGGCCAAACGCGCCCGCCTCTGCCTCGCCTCGCCCACTGGCCGTGCCGCGCAGCGACTATCCGAAGCCTCCGGTGCCGCCGCCAGCACGATCCATCGGCTGCTCAAATACGATGGCGCGACCCGCAGCTTCACCTACAACGAAGACAATCCCCTCCCTTGCGACTTCCTCATTCTCGACGAAACGAGTATGCTCGATACCCGCCTCGCCGCTCACCTTTTTCAAGCGGTACCGAGTGGCGCGCACCTACTCCTCGTAGGCGACGCCGATCAACTCCCCTCAGTCGGCGCGGGCAATGTGCTGGGCGACCTGATGGCCGCACCGCCCGCCAAAGTCACCCGCCTCGACACTATCTACCGCCAAGGCAAAGAGAGCGGGATCGTGACCACCGCCCACGCCATCCTCCACGGCGAAACGCACCCGGGTATGACCTTCCGCAGCCTCCGAGATCTCGATGCTGGCAAAGACTTCACCTTCATCGAGGCCGAGCAGCCTGAGCAATGCGTACAAGCGATCAAATACCTCGCCAAAGAATACATCCCTAAAGCACACGGCATCGATCCGATCAAAGATCTCCAAGTCATGTCGCCCATGCACCGCGGCAGCGGCGGCATCACCATTCTAAATACAGAGCTGCAAGAAGTGCTCAACCCAAGGAGTCAGGCCGAGTCACGCATGCGCTCCGACCCCGACTACGCGCCCGCCGCGCAGACGCACTTCCGTGAAAAGACGCGTAAGCCCCTGCCCGTCGAGATCGAGTACGGCAGCAGCACCTTTCGCATCGGTGATAAAGTGATTCAAACCCGCAACAACTACGACAAGAACGTCTACAACGGCGACACCGGCATCATCAAAGCAATCGCCGCCGACCGCTCCGGGCTGACCATCGAATTCGACGAACGAGTCGAATACACCAAGGGCGAACTTTCGGAAATTCAACACGCCTACGCCATCTCGATTCACAAAAGCCAGGGTAGCGAATACCCCATCGTAATTATACCACTGCTCAAGCAGCACTTCCTTCTGCTCCAGCGCAATCTCGTCTACACTGGCATCACCCGCGCGCGCCGCAAAGTCTACATCGTCGGCTCACTCGACGCCTACGCCATGGCAATCCGAAACAACAAGCAACAAGTCCGCCGCACCCATTTGCAGACGCGCCTGCGCAAAGCTTGTGAGAGCGAAAGCAGAAATGCAGTTAGCGACGTCTTGAAAAAACAATAAACCTAAAAAGTCCAAAGGTCATTATCCAAAACGTATGCGATGGATTGTCGCCCTCGTCGAAGTAGACGGTAAAAGCATCCAAATGGTTTTCATGACCAACAATATGGAATGAGCTCCATCGAGCGTATGCGATTTATATCAAGCGCGATGGGCGATCGGAGTCTTCTTCAAACAAATCAAGCAGACGCTTCAAATCTGCGATTTCCTCGGGCACTCAAAACAAGCCATTCGTTGGCAACTCTGGTCAGCCTTGAGTCTCTTCAGATTCTGCGATGGAATGACTGTGCAAATTTAACATAAAATATTAAATTTGCATAGGGAATTTCGACGGACGCAGTCCGGAGACTGCCGCTGTCGCGGCATCGCTACCGGAGTTGGCTTCCGAAATTTAGTTTGGAGGCTAGCTTGATGGTAAGAAGGAATGCAATGCTTAGCGCTACTGCGCCAGTGAATTGATCGCTTTCAAGTCGAGCTTACCCGTCGCTAGGATGGGAATCGCTTCGACTCGTTTGATCTCTTTGGGAATCCACAGATTGGAGAAGCCTGCCACACTCAACTTATCGCGCATATCATCGAGTTCGATATCCATTGCGGCGATCAAGACTAGCGCCTCCCCCTTCACCTCGTCAGGGCGTCCCGCCACGGCGAGTATGGGCAATTCAGAATCCAGTAAGTCGTAGGCTTTCACCAGAGTCTCTTCGATCGTGCCATGCGGCACCATCTCGCCACCTATTTTTGAGAAGCGGGAAAGACGACCTTCTATATACAGAAAGGCGTCTTCGTCGAAACGCGCAAGGTCTCCGGTCATAAACCAATCATCTTTTTTTACCTCTGCGGTGCGTTCGGGCTCATCCAAGTAGCCTTTAAATACATTCGGCCCCTTGAGCACCAGTAGCCCGACGGAATGCACGTCCAGCTCTTCCATCGTATCCGGATTTAGGATACGCGCGGCATGCCCGGGCAGCATGCGCCCGACCGAGCCGCGACGAGACCCTTCGGAGGCGCCACCGGGGTAGACGACGCCTTGCGGGGCGGCGGGCAAATTAATACTCACCACGGGTGAGGTTTCAGTCAGGCCATAGCCTTCCATATACAAACTACCGAAGCGCGCTTCCCATGCGTCGGCAAAGCCCTCGGGCGTTTTCTCGGCGCCAGCGATCACATACTTCAGCGAAGCTAGTTTTGCTGGATCGATGCGTTTCAGGTAGGGCTTAAGGAAAGTGGGCGTGCCGAGGAGGATCGTGGCCGACTCAGCTTCGATCGCATCGCCGGTCTTTTTTGTCTCCATCGGCGAGGGCAGCGTGACTACACCACAGCCGCGTAGCAGCGGATACCACAGCGTGACCGTAAAGCCGAAGCTATGAAAAACTGGGAGGTTCGCAATGAGCTTTTCCGAAATAGGTAATAGCCCCGAGGCATCAATCTGCGCGCAGTTGCCTAAGATATTACGATGGCTCAGCACCACACCTTTGGGCTCTCCGGAGCTGCCACTGGTAAAGAGCAAGCCTGCTTCTCGATCACCGCCCTGAGTGGGGACTTTGAGGATCTTCGCCAGCAACTTGGCTGGGGCGAGGTGCACCCAACTGAGCAGTGCTAAGGTCTTTGCCTTGGGCATCGACTGCATCACTTTGACCAGATCGATGATACCCTCTTCCGGCCATGGGAATTGCGGGATCTTTTGCTGCACGCGTGCAGTCGTCAACAAGCAGTCGATGTCTGCTTTTTTGATACAGGCTTCGGCGCTGGAAGCGCCCAAAGTGAAATTCAAATTCACTGGCACCTTACCAGCGAGAACGACTGCAAGGTTAGCGATGTAGCCACCCAGCCCGGGAGGGAATATGATACCGACCCGCTGCTTCGACGTCCACCCGGAGATACGGCGCGAGAGCATGTAGGCAAGCGCGAGAAGGAAGCCGCTCTTCATACTACGCCGCTGTAAAGTGCAATCGACGATCAGCTCGCGACGAGGGGCTTTAGCCAGCGCAATGAAACTTTCGTAAGCAAGGTGACTGTCTAGCTCCGGGCGTTGTTGGAATGCAGCTTCATCCAGATTGATTATTTTCCCTAAATTCATTGCACAAAATAAGAACTCTGCGTCGCGCTTAGCGGCAGCTGCGTCAGGACGCAGATCAGGCAGATCCTGAGGAAATGATGTTTCATAATCTAAGTGAATAACTTCGCCGCCCCTTCACTCAACACTTTTCGTCGACACCCTTGGAAAGAGGGTGTGACCAGAAGAGTGGTCGTACAGTATGACGTTCTTGGTATGAGCCTGCCACATACATGCAGTCAGTCAATGCCGTCGAGATGCGGATTGAGGCCAATCCGCGCGACCCCTCACGCCTCCTCTTCTTGGTTGGCTTCAGCCGCGCGAACTTTGAGCACCTCTTCCAGCATCGCTTGCTTGAGCGCATCAAAGCCTTCGTCGGATACACAGGAGATCGGGTAGACCTTGTCCTTCACTTTCTTGACAAAGGCTTTGAGGTTTTCAGGCGCGTTCGGCTCGTCCATCTTGTTGGCACAGATCAACTCAGGCTTACGCGCGAGACCAGGCATGTAGAGCTTGAGCTCACTCTTAAGCACGCGGTAGTCACCCAGCGGTTCGCGCCCGTCAGTGCCTTCCATGTCGAGCATGATAATGAGCACTTTGCACCGCTCCACGTGCTTGAGGAAACGGTGGCCGAGGCCGCGGTTTTCACTCGCACCTTCGATTAGGCCGGGGACATCCGCCACGGTGATCCGCTCATACTCCTCCGGATATTCGAGCACGCCGACGGTCGGAAAGATCGTGGTGAAGGGATACGCGCCCGTCTTCGGGTGGGCGTTGGTCACCATGTTGAGCAAAGTCGATTTACCCGCATTGGGGAATCCGATCAGGCCGACATCGGCGATCGTTTTAATAATGAGGCGAAAGTCGGCCTCCTCGCCCGGCTTGCCCAGGGTGAATTGGCGCGGCGCTTGATTGGTCGAGGACTTAAACTGTTCGTTACCCTTGCCGCCGACACCACCTTCAAGGAGGAGCACTTGATCGCCGTGTTCGAGGACTTCGGCAATGGGATCCCCTGAATCGCTATCGACTACGATCGTGCCGACGGGCAATCTCAGCGTAATGTGGTCGCCATTGGCGCCGTGCTGGTCGCTGCCACGCCCCGTCTCACCGTTCTTGGCTTTCCAGCCCGGCTTGAAGTAGAAATCCGTCAGATCCGCGACATTGGTATCGCCCACAATGTAGACATTGCCACCGCGACCACCGTCACCGCCGTCGGGCCCTCCCTTGGGTTCATACTTGCCACGGCGAAAGCTGAAACAGCCATCGCCTCCATTACCCGCCTTGAAACTGACTTTTACCTCGTCGTAAAACATGCCCTCTTTTCGACGCAGTCCACGCGCATTGCAAATCTAATCCCCCGACCAGGTATCGAGAGATTTTTCCACCGCATCGCGGACGACACCATTAGTCAAACTTTGAGGCAGCACAGAGACTTCGCCATCCGGCGTGTAAAGCAGATAGAGCGGCACGCCGGAGCGCCCAAAGCTCTCAAGGGCATCAGTGATCTCAGAATCGTAGCGCGTCCAATCGGCTTCGAGGGCGACGATGCCACGTTCGGCAAAGAGCGCTTCAGTCGCGTCCGTCCGCAGGGCGACCTTTTTATTGACCTGACAAATCAAGCACCAAGTCGCGGTGAAATCGACAAAGACCGGGTGCCCTTCGGCGAGCAGGGTCTCGACTCGATCCGAAGACCATGCGCCCCACTGCCCAGACGCATCAGCGACGGTCGGATTATCTCCATATTCTGCATAGGCCGCTTTGATCGAGCGGATCCCGAGGACGAGCGAAAGGACGATCAGCGCAAGCGCGAGAAGCTTCGCGATCCACTGCGTGCGGTTGGGACGCGACGGCGCGCCCCATCGGCCAAAGACCCATGCGGCGACGCCACTCAACAAGATCACGACGAGCAGCACAAAGATCGCGTCGACGCCGCCCTGTCGCCCCGCGACCAGCGCGAGAAAGACCACCGCAGCCATTAGCAAAAAGCCCATACCTTGCTTAAATGACTCCATCCAGAGCCCAGGCTTAGGTAAAAACGCGGTCAGCTTTGGAAAGACCGAGAGAACTAAAAAGGGCGAGGCCAGCCCGAGCCCCATCATACCAAAAATGAGCAGACCTGTCGCGATATTTGCCTGCACGGCGAGGCCACTGACCCCGGCAACCAGCGGCCCCATGCACGGAGCGCCCACGACAGCGGCCAGCACACCCATACCGAATGAGCCGAACGCATCGCTACGTTTAGCGACTTTGGCATCCGCACCGACCAGCTTTCCGCCGAGTTCAAAGACGCCCATCAGATTCAGACCGAACAAAAAGAACACAGCGGACAGCACCACTACAAAGCCCGGGCTCTGTAGTTGAAAACCCCAACCAATCCGCTCGCCAACCGAGCGCAAGGCAAACAGCATACCCGCTAAGGCGAGAAAGCTTGCGACCACCCCACCGGTGTAGGCCAAGCCATGCTTCAAGGCCTCTGCCCTCGTTTGCCCCACATGTTTAAGCAGTGAAAAAACCTTCAGCGAAAGCACTGGCAGCACGCAGGGCATGATGTTGAGGATAAGCCCACCGAGAAAGGCTAAGGCCAAAAACCCGGGTAGACCTAGTGCGAGCAAGCGCTGTTCAAAGCCGACTGGCCCCGTCGCCACCTCGTTGACTTCGTTAACGATGGAGGGTGCCGCATCTGCAATCGCAGCCGCTATCTGCCAAGCACCCTCGGCCGACTGTAAGATTCCGCTAATCGAAGCCGGCTGGTCTTTAAAAAACGGAGTATCCAGCGGCAGCCGCAGCTCAGCGCGATTGGCCGCAGGATAGGCCAAAGTCTGCACCGCGCTAGGATCTACATGGCCTTCGGTTTCCGCGTAAAAGTAAAGATCTCCAGGAATGCTCTCGCCCTCGATGACAAGCATCAGGCTCGCCGCAGCGAGGTACGCGGAGGTCTCCCAAGGACTGCCTATTTGCGCTTGATCGCTGCGCGCTTCGTGAAAAGCGGACGCTTCCTGACTGGGCGGGCTGACCGCCGCGACGGGTAGGCTAAGTTTCAAGGTCGCCTCTCCTGGCAGGCAGACTTCTTTGCAAATCAGCCAAAATAAATCTGCCTGAATCGTCACCTCCTCACCCAGTTTCAGGGCATCTGAGGCCTGCATTGTAACGATAAAGACAGCCTCTTCTTCGTAGCCATAATTGACCATGCCTTCGAGTGCGATGCGCTCCGGCGCAGGCCATTGGATTTCTTCAGCCTCGATGCCCTCTGGCAGCGTCCAAGTGATCTCGGGCGCAAGGCCGCTAGCACCGGGGTTAGCCCAATAGATGTGCCAATGCGGCTCCAGCACGAAACGCACGGCGAGATCGAAGCTCTCACCCGGCATAATCGCCTGACCTTCAGCAATGAGTTCGACCGTGGTATAGTCTGCTTTGACCGGGGCGGCCTGCGCCACAGCCGTGAGTAAAAAGACTAGAGGGAGAAGAAAGCGTGTCGTGAAATTCAACATGTATAGAGAATGGATAGCACTAGAGGCGCAAATATTCCAGATTAAGTGCGCATTCGGTCGAATGTAAGGATTCTTCTAGAACAATGATTATTCTAAATGCGAAACCTGTCCACCTACCTCTGTCTCGCTCTGATCCCACTTATGAGTTCTGCCTACGAAAGAGCCTTTCCTCAAACCGCTGCGGGCGGGTTTGAAGTCAAAACGCTACCCGCCGCCCGACTCATTGCGACCCAGACGGACGCCACCTACTTTGAGCAGAATAATGGGCTCTTCCGTCCATTATTCCGCTACATTTCTTCGCGCGACATCGCGATGACGACTCCAGTCGAGGCCGAGATCGAGCCCGGTGTGATGTATTTCTACATCGGATCCGATGTGAGTAGCGAGACACTGGACTCGACCGAAAACATCAGCGTGCACGAACTCCCCGAGCGACTCGTCGCCAGCCACGGTGTGCGCGGGAGCTACAGCGAGCGCAACTTCGACGAAGCAGCGGCGGCCTTGCAAGCATGGCTGGCGAAAGACCCAAAATACGAAGCCGCTGGCGACGCACGCGGTATTTTCTGGAACGGCCCCTTTATGCCAGGCTTCTTTAAGAGGTTTGAAGTACACATCCCCATACGGTTAATAGAGGTCGAATAATCTATGCCTCTTGCCTACTCCATCGTCATCCCAGCCTACAACGAGGCTGTGGAGCTGCCCGCCACCTTGGCCTCGATTCGCGCCGCGATGGAAGCCACACCTTTATCGGGCGAGTGCATCGTAGTGGACAACAATTCGACTGACGACACTGCTACCGTCGCCCGAGCCAATGGTGCCGACCTCGTGGTGCACGAACCGATCAACCAAATAGCTCGCGCGCGCAATGCAGGTGCCGCCAAGAGTCGTGGTCACTACTTGATCTTTATCGATGCGGACACACGCATACAACCAGAGCTCCTGACCGAAGCACTCCGCCGACTCGAAGACACGCCCTGCGTCGGGGGCGGCTCTGTCATAAAATTCGAAGGCGAAGTGAGCGCCGTTGGGCGTTTTTGCATAGGTGCATGGGAGCGCATTTCAAGATTTGCCCGCATCGCTGCGGGCAGTTTTCTCTTTTGCCGCCGCGATGCCTTTGAGGCGGTCGGCGGCTACGACGAATCGCTCTACGCCAGCGAAGAAGTGCGCTTCTCTCGCCAGATCAAAAAGTGGGGTAAAGCCGAAGGTCGATCCTTCGACATTCTCGACCATGCCCCCGCGATGACTTCAGCCCGCAAACTCAAGTGGTACTCCGGGGCACAGATCCTCGGCTGGGTCGCGCTCATGATGCTGATGCCAATCGCGGTGCGCTCGCGTAAGCTCTGCGGCTTTTGGTATGATCGACCCGCAGGGCGTTCGCGCGTGTAGGAGTTTTGATTCGCCAAGAACCCATCTCAAACCTTGCCCCACAGGGAACAGGCTACCATATTGACGGTCTTTTATTGAATCTAGGCGAGTTAGCGCCAGATATTTCATTTTTACAACATGCTCTACGACCGCCCGTATATGCGCCAGTCCCCATCGGAGACTGAACCTCAAAAGGCTTCGATGGTGACGATACTACTTGTCATCACGATTGCCGTTTTTGTGCTGCAACAGGTGATAAATGTGTTCTTCCCGTCAGCAGGCGGGGGTGAAAACCGCTTCATGACGGAGTGGTTTGCCTTGAGCGGCCAGAATTTCCGCGAACTGAAGGTATGGACGATTTTCAGCTACGGCTTACTTCACAGCACGGCGGGCTTTTATCACATACTCGGCAATATGCTGGGGCTCTTTTTCATTGGTCGTATAGTGGAGCCTTTAGTCGGGCGTGAGCGTTTCCTCGGCTTGTATCTCGCGGGTTCGCTCATAGGCGGGGCAGTTTACTTGCTCTTTCATTTTACTGATCCTGCGATCGGTCAAATCGGAGGCGAGCTCATCTTCCAGTCAATGGTTGGTGCCTCCGCCTCGGTTATGGGCATCATGGCGTTCTTCTGCCTACTCCATCCAGAACGACCTATCACGCTGCTGATTTTTTTTATCATACCCGTTACGGTCAAACCGAAGTGGCTCTTCTGGGGCAGTCTGGCGATCTCGGCTGGGGGCGTTCTTTTCTACGAATTGCCTGGCAAATCCAACGTGGCTCACTCCGCACACCTTGGCGGGCTGTTTGCCGGCATCCTCTACTACCGCTACTTTCACAACCGTTCGCCGGCCTTCTTCTCTTCGGGCAGTGCGCAGACCACGGTCGAGCAACCGGCTTGGTTTAAGCGCCGGAAAAAGACTGAGCAGCAAATCAACTACCAGGTCAACCGGAGCAACCGCGACGAGCTTCAAAACGAAGTCGATCGCATACTCGATAAAATTAATGCCACCGGCTTCGGCTCACTCACTGACGGCGAGAAACAAACCCTCGACCGCGCCAAAGATATTTTGAGCCGCTAAACCCAGCGCATGTCTAACGATACTTCCAAATCACGTATGAATAAACGAATCTTTCGAATCGCACTCGTCCTTGCGGGCGCACTCGCCTTTGTCCTCTCGACGAATGCTAAGCTCGACCCATCCCAAGAGATGGCTTCGCAAACGCGCTGGGTCGTTAACACGATCAACGCCCGCCACTATTTACGCGGCACGATGGAGCAGCTAGACGGCGCAGAAATGGTCGAAGCCTACATCGCATCTTTCGACTACGGACGCATGTATTTCACCCGTCCAGAGATCGACGACTTCATCTTCCGTTTTGGCGATGCCATGGAGGAGTTCCTCCTGAAGGGCAACCTCTACGCGGCCTTTGAAATCTATAATAGCTACAAGCAAAAGGCCGAAGCCCGCACAGAGTGGGCGTTTGCACGGCTGGAGCAAGACTTCGACTTTGCGGTGGATGAAACCTTCAGGCCCGACCGCCGCGAGGCCGAATGGCCGGCCACCCCCGAGGAAGCCGACGGGCTCTGGCTGCGCCGCCTAAAGTATGACTTGCTCAATGAAATGCTCTCGCTCGCCTCTGAAGATAAGGATAAAAGCGACGCCTCGCTGACGCCGAACAACCCCGACGTCGTCGTTCCCAATAAAGACGAGGACGAAGAAGATTTTGACCCGACCAAGCTCCTACGCCTGATCGAAGACGGCGCTTTCTACGCGGAAACCCTCGATGCCGCCCGCGAGAAAATCAACCGCCGCTATGAACGGAACCTAAAGTACACCGTCGCCCGTGAAGCCCCCGAAGTGCAGGAGTCGTTCATCAACGCGATGACTCAGCTCTTCGACCCACACTCGACCTTCCTCTCTTCCGACACGCTCGAAAGCTTTAACTCTGCCGTGCAAAACTCCTTCGTAGGCATCGGCGCCTTGCTCGAAGACGACGACGGCATTTGCACGATTAAAGAAATCCTCCCCGGTGGCCCGGCCGAACGCTCGCGGCTACTTGAAGCAGAAGACCAGATCCTCGGAGTCGCTCAGGGCGACGAGGAGTTTGATGACGTCGTCGATATGCAACTGCGCTACATCGTGCGCAAAATTAAGGGCGAAAAAGACACTACCGTGCGCCTCCTTATCCGCCCTGGCGACGCGGCCGATCCTTCCGTCCGCAAGATCGTGCCCATCGTGCGCGGCGAGGTAAAACTCACCGCCAACCTTGCCACCGGCAAACTGATCACCGTACCCGCAGGGGAGACCAAGACCGTGCCAGTCGGCGTGATCAAGCTGCCCTCCTTTTATGGCAATATCGGCGCAGGCGGCACTTTGACCACGACGACAGACGATGTCTCGGAGCTCATCAACAAACTACGCGATGCGGGAGCCGAAGGCATCATTCTCGATCTCCGCATGAACGGCGGCGGTCTACTAAGTGAAGCCGTCCGACTAGCGGGACTTTTCATCCCAGTGGGTCCCGTCGTGCAAGTGCGCGACAGCTCCGGGCGTAAAGACATCCTCTCCGACCGCGACCCCAGTATGCTCTGGGATGGCCCGCTCATCGTGCTGACCTCGCGCTTCAGTGCCTCCGCCTCGGAGATCGTAGCTGGCGCGCTACAAGACCACGAGCGCGCATTGATCGTAGGCAACAGCTCCACGCACGGCAAAGGCACCGTGCAGGAAGTCTACCACATGAACAACCGTATGCCGTTCTCATTCTTCAAAAGCACAGAGCCACAAGCCCGCCCAGTGGCTTCGAAGATCACGATCAAGCAATTCTACCTTCCCGACGGCAGCTCGACTCAGGTCAAAGGCGTGCCCTCTGACATTGCACTGCCATCGGTCAACGAATTCCTGCCCATTGGCGAAGACGACCTGCCCCACGCACTGCCTTGGGGCGAAGTCGAAGCCGTCGACTGGATCAATAACTGGGCGAAGCTGAATGTAGACAGCCCTGAAGAGCCCGCACTCGTGCAAACACTGGCGGAGGCCAGTCAAGCGCGCCAAGACTCACTCGAAGAGTTCCAATTCTTAAAAAAGCAAATCGAATGGCGTCGTCAGCGCTATGAAGAAAAAGCCATCTCCGTGAATATGGAGCAACGCATCCAGCGTAAGATCCGTGAAAAAGACTACATCGACGAACTCGACGACACCTACGAGGCCTTGAGCGAGAACGACTATGCGATGGAAGATTTCCCACTCAAAGTGACCGAGGATCAGGACGCCCTATCGAAAGAAATTCTAGCCGAGCCAATCAAGGAAATCGCCAAAGAAATCCGCGAATCCATCGTCGGAGAAGAACTCGCCGGCACAGTCGAAGACGTCGTCGCCGAGGCGACCGAGCGTGAAGAGAAAGAAGAGGACGATCCCGTCTTCGATATCTATCTCCGCGAGAGTGCCCGCATCATGGCCGACTGGGTGGAAACACTCGGTAAGTCAAAGACCGCAACGGCTTCGACGAAATAGGCAGACCGCCGCAAACACTGACTGTCGTCAGCATTCTACAACCTTCCGTAGAATGACGGCGATAGCCGTTGTCTGCTTCACGCAAGCGCTCGGTGGACTACCCTACGTGCTTGGCGACCATATTGTAGAAGTCGACAAAGAGTGGATCAGCATCGTTCGGGCCCGGCGCAGCCTCGGGATGATACTGCACGGAGAAGACCGGCTTATCCTTGAGCCGCAGGCCTTCGACCGTTTCGTCGTTGAGATTGATCTCAGTCACGATGGCACCGGCTTTTTCCAACTCTTCACGAGTCGAGGCGAAACCGTGGTTCTGTGCGGTGATCGAGACTTTGCCTGTTTCGAGATTCTTGACTGGCTGATTGCCACCGCGATGCCCGAACTTGAGCTTGAAAGTTTTCGCACCCAGTGCGTGGGTGATGATCTGGTGCCCGAGGCAGATGCCAAAGGTCGGATACTCTTCGATCAATTCCTTAACCGTGGCGTGCGCGTAATCAACGGCACCAGGATCACCAGGGCCATTGGACAGGAAGACGCAGTCGGGCTTAAAGGCCTTGATTTCCGCCGCCGAAGTGGTGGCGGGAAAGACATGCACATCGAAACCGTGATGCTGCAATTTGCGGTAGATGGAGAACTTGGCACCAAAGTCCATCGCTGCGACCTTGAAGCGCGGCTTCGGTGTCTTGTCTTCATTCAACCTGAGATCTGTGCCGACCACGGTGAACGGAGTCGATTGCTCCATCTCTGGATCCCAATGATAGGCTGCCTTCGCGGTGACTTCTTTGACGAAATCCACCCCGATCAGACCGCCAAATTCCTGAGCGCGCTTGACCGCTTCTTCTTCGGAGATGTCCTCAGTCGTGATGCAGGCCTTGAGCGCACCGGAGACGCGGAGCTTTTTCGTGATCGCGCGGGTATCCACCCCCTCGATCCCAGGGATGCCTGCCTCAGCCAAATAATCCTGAATCGAAGTATTACTGCGCCAGTTGCTGGCCACAGGGCTGATCTCGCGCACGATGAAACCCTTCACCTTAGGGCCGTCTGACTCGACATCGTCTGGGCAGATGCCGTAGTTCCCGATCTGCACGGCCGTCATCGTGACGATTTGCGAGAAATAAGACGGGTCGGTCAAAATCTCCTGATAGCCCGTCATACTAGTGTTAAAGCAGGCCTCGCCTACGTTGGTCGCGACAGCGCCGAAAGCGCGGCCACGGAAAATCGTTCCGTCTTCAAATGCGATGAGTCCTGTACGAGTCGTTTTAGCCATATTAGCGGAGGAGCAAAAAGAGAATCCTGCGCCATGCAAATCAAAAGCAGAGCCCAATTGCGGTTCTAGGTCGGATTTCTGGCGAGCTTCGAGGAACTGGCACAACCATTCGCAACCCCCAAAAAACCGGCCACGTCGTTCAGCAAATGCCTACTAGCCGCAGCCGGGAGCTTCTTATTCGCCCGAAGTCCAGATGGAACCTCGCGCTGGAGCACCGGGTGCCTCCCCGATTGAGCACTGCGCACGGAGCCGATTCACACCCCGCACGTTCGGGCCCATCAGGCTGGTGCCGCCTTCCGGAGGCTGGAGACGCGGAAACCGACGTTGTTGTTCTCGTTCGTCGGATTGTTGTTGTTCCGGTTCGAGGGCTGCAGGTTGTTGTCGTTGTTGTTGAACGCCCCACCGCGCAGGCCGCGATTATTCATTTCCCGATGCCCCAAATCAATGTCTCTAAATATATCCTGCCTCAGCCCATAGCTCTGCGCGTGCGAGGCATGCGCGACCCAGCAGCGTGTGCGATTCTCCAGATCCGCCAGTCCCATACGCCCCTGCCGCACGGCCCATGCCTGTTGCTTAAAGCGCCGCTCGAACCGCCGCACATTGGCATCACGCATCCGCACGCGCCCGTCGGGATACATCACAAAGCCGACAAAATCCACCCCGCACTCCGTAGGCCCGAAGCAATACTTATCCGGATGCATCTGCAAGCGCAGCGACTGCACAGTCTGCTTTACTGCCCGCCCCTGCGCTTTTAGCACAGCCCGATCATCGCCAAACAGCAAAAAATCATCCACATAGCGGACGTAGCCCTTCACTCCCAGCTCATGCTTCACAAACAAATCCAGCGGATGCAGGTAAATATTGGCAAAAAACTGGCTGGTCAGATTACCGATTGGCAAACCACGAGGCCACTCCACGACGCGCAAGACATTGTCCGCATCTGGCCACTCTTGCACCACCGAGCCCACATGGCTGGCTAAAATGTGATCGATCAACCGCAATACCTGCGGATCACCAATCGCCCGCTCGATCTGCCCACGCAGTAACGCATGATCCATATTCGGAAAATATTTCTGGATGTCGCACTTCAAGCAGTAGCGATAGCGCTTGGTAAACGCATGCGCCCGCGACATGGCCGCATGTGTCCCCTTGCCCTTGCGGCAGGCGAACGAATCCTCAATAAAGCGTGGATCGATCAACGGCTCCAACACCCGCACCAGCGCATGGTGCACGATCCGATCTCGAAACGGTGCCGCTGCCACCTCGCGCTCCTTCGGGTCGGTGATCATGAAATAGACATACTCCCCCGGTCGCCAACTGCCCGACACCAGCTCATCGCGCAGATCGACCACCACCTTCTCCAAATCCGCAAAACAAGCCGCTGCGGGCACTTTGCCCCGCTTGCCGCGCATCGCCTTACGCGCCGCCGCAAACAGATTCTCCAGCGAGACGACTTGCTCAAATAAATGTTTATAACGTTTCGGCATCGATTGATCGAACCTCACCCTTGCTGCTTCATCCAGCCGCCGAGCATGCGACCGCACTCTGTCAGTTGCTCTGCGCTGTATTCATATTGTCGCGGTGTCAGCACGGCGCGGTCTTTGGCAAGGCGGATCATCCAGCGCAGTTGCTCGATCTTCACATTCGCACGGCGCAGTAGCTCCAGCTTCACGCGCGAATAGCT
>Ga0222632_1000101_pt1 | contig 65891 bp, 61 predicted proteins | sample AntAcemetageno46_FD_179828 | JGI IMG/M metagenome (GOLD analysis project Ga0222632, IMG submission 179828) | Saline water microbial communities from Ace Lake, Antarctica - #46 | ecosystem: Environmental > Aquatic > Non-marine Saline and Alkaline > Saline | place: Antarctica: Ace Lake | collected...
TAAACCCTTTGTCAAAGGATAATTTTCAATAATACGCAGGAAAAAACTTTATGGGAATTCAACAAAATTCAGTATTTATACACAAAAATTATTAATAATATTAATACAAGTATAGATAATATTAATACTGATTCTTCCGGTCCTTCTTTCCTTTTCTCTCTTTTTTTAAAAGAACAGTGCTTTTTATAATTATTTTTTTCAACTTATGTCAACATATCAGCAAAATAAAGTTAATAATCTGTAATCATATTAGAAATTTCTTATAATTCTTTCTACCTTATCAAATACTTCATCATATTTTTTATTACCATCAATTATTATATTACTATTATTACTCTCCGGACTATTAATTAACCAAGAATCATGATACTTACTACACATTTCTAAATATTCCAGTTCAATTGCTTCACCTTTACGATTTCTTTCAAAAACTCGTTCAAATGCGACTGATGGTTTAGTTTTAATATAAATGAAATTAATTTCTGGAATTTCGGTAATAAACTCATAAAACCATTTATTATAGATTTGAAATTCTACATCTTCAATTTTATCAGAATCATAAAGCATTTTACAAAATACATTTTTATCTGTTTGTAATGAACGTTCACATACAATAATTTTGTAACCCTTTTCTTGACATTCTTTCATCGCACGTTTTAACATTGCTAAACGTGAAATATAAGCCATCATTTGAAAGGAAAACGAATAACGTTCTTGATTTTCATAGAACTTTTCTATGATATTTTTACCAAAAGTGTCTTTAATTTGAATCCATTCATCAACTGGTTCTTCTAAAAAATAAATATTAGATTTTCCATTAACTTTATAAAATTCTTTCAGTGAATTTACAACCGTAGACTTACCAGAACCAATATTACCCTCAATAGAAATAATTTTAATTGAATTATTCATTTCTAATTGTTAAAATATTGAATTTGTTCTTAATAATATTAGTTCTTGTACGTCTTTAAGGGGATAATTTAAATGTAAAAATTACTTAATTTTTTTTCTTTTTAATTTTTCTTTTTAATTTTTCTTTTTAATTTTTCTTTTTAATTTTTCTTTTTAATTTTTCTTTTTAATTTTTCTTTTTAATTTCTTTATTTATTTAGTTATTTAAAATCCCGCACCTGCTAAAAATCCAAGTAGTCCTATTTTATCCGCACCCCATATTAATAATAATAAAAATATAACTGCTGTTATTCCGTACAATATCTTTTGCCATAAAGGGACGGAGTCTTTATCTGGATCAGTCATTTATTACTTTATTTTATTACTTTTATTTAATTTATTATTTATTTACTTTTATTTATTTACTTTTATTTATTTACTTTTATTTACTTTTATTTAATTTTATTTACTTTTATTTACTTTTATTTATTTACTTTTATTTACTTTTATTTATTTACTTTTATTTATTTACTTTTATTTACTTTTATTTACTTTTATTTACTTTTATTTATTTACTTTTATTTAAGAATTATTAAATTTCTCTTTTTTTGGAATATTCCAATCTTTACCATACAAATACTCTAAATAATCTATATCTGGACATAAATATTTATTACCTAAAAAATTAATACAAGACATATTTTTAAGATACTTCAACATTGGATTACATGATTTACAGTCAGCCCGTTTAGTTTTACACGCAATACAGTCTATATCTTTACCCGTAAAATCAATATCAATTTTTTCATTGTTACGACTTAAACATAATAATGTATTATTTAATTGCTGTTTATCAATAGTAAATCCTTTTACTATTAAATGCGGAATTATTTTTTTAAATCTTTTATAATCTTTATACCATATTCCTAAATCAACGTCGTCATCATGGTCAATGAAATCACCTTCACGACGTGCACCTAATGATGTTCCTTCTGATAACCAAAAAGTTATATTATTTTTATTTAAAATATCTGAAATAGTTTCTAAATTTTCTTTGCATACCTTTTTATTTAAAGGTTTGTTAAAATATTGATGATTCCATTTTATTAAGTTATTTTTAAATAAATCTACTATTTTAAATGGTAAATCACCAGTCCAACGGATATTTGTAATACTAATAATTATTAGTATCATTAGTATCATTAGTATCATTAGTATCATTAAACTTATGAATAGTATCATTAATAATTTATATTAATAATTATTAAAAATATCATTTATTTTAAAATCCGGGTAGTCCTATTTTATCCGCACCCAATATTAATAATAATAAAAATATAACTGCGGTTATTCCATACAATATTTTTATTTGGAACAGTCATTTATTACTTTATTTAATTACTTTTATTTAATTCATTTTTATTTTATTAATCCAATAATTTAACATAATACTATCTTTTGATTTTGTTAAAGTTTCTTTTGTTTTATTATTTAAAAAATCATTAGTTAATTCATTCCAATCTTTACATATTATAACTGGCATATCACTATATAAGTAATCTAATGTACTTGTTTTAACAATGGGTATACAACCCAACGCAATAGCTTCATATGTTCTATGACAGTCTAAACCATTACCGTGAGGACTTGCGATCCATTTATATTTAACCATCTCTTTCCAAGTATCATTTCTATTCATTTGGTTTTTTTGGTAAATATTTAATGGATTAAAATTTAAATAATGTTTAGCATTTAATCTATCTTTTGTATGTTCTCTTCCTTCTTTTGGATTAACATTTAAATGAAAAAATGAATATATTTTATTTTTTCTATGTTCAAATTTAATTGAATTATTATAAATATCAAATAAATCCTGTTCCTGATAATAAGGCGTTTTTTTATGCCCCCAACTTGTACTTTTTTCATTTAAAGTATGATAATCCATACCTAATGGTAACGGAAATAATTTATTACTCTCATTATTTAAATCATAATTACTTGTAAAAATATATTTAATCTTATTAGAATTATTAATATATTCTAAATAATTAATATTATCATAATTACCTTGTTCAACTGGAAATCCTATATCACTTGCAGATAATATTAAAACTAAATCTTTAACATTTATATTATCTAATATTTTTTTAAATTTCTTAAAAGTTGTTCCCACTACAAAAACTTTATCATTACTTTTAATATTATTATAATCTATATTATTTAATTTATTTGAATCACTTACAATATTATTTGGTTTTATATCACAAATTTCTGATAATGAACGATTATTAAGATATTTAATATCTAATTTATAAATTTTTTTATTTTCCCATAAAGTTGAATAATGTGTACGATTTTTATATAATATTTTATGATGATTTTTTGATTTTGTTTTAATAAATTTTTTATTTTTATACATTAAATATTCACCGTATCTGTAATGTTCCAGTTTTAAATTATAATTTATATTATTATTATTCAAAATTAATCTAAATAATACAGGTCCAGTTGTACACAACGGTGTGTATCCATAATAATTAGTTTTACAATTAACTACAACTTGTTCAATTGCTTTCTTAAAAATATTATTTTTAGGAATTGAACATATAAAACTTATCTGTATTGCTTTAAAATTAACTTCTGGTATAAATCTATCTTCTGTTAAAATTAAAGTATCTTTATTATAATCTATTATATCATTTAATGGTAATAATATTTGTTGTGTTAAATCTGAATATATACCTCCATATAAATATAAAACGCAATACCTAAATAAATCTGCTTTATACGCAGTTGGTATTAGTTTTTCATACGCCCATAATACGTCAGAACTAAAATTATTTTTTATTAAATTAAAACAATCATCATTATCATAATATTTAATTTTATAATCTGGATTATTATAAGTTATATCATTAAATATTTTAACTATTTCATTAGATAAATTATTTATTTTATTTGGTCCAGTTTTATGAATTATTTTTGGAATATTATTTTTTAAAGTAAAATTTTTATACATATTTTTTTCATTCCATATTTTATTATAATTATTTCCATTAATCCAATCTTGTGTTTGATTACAATTATTACATTTATGATTAATTATATAACCTAATTCTTTATTGTGTATAAAATAACTATTCTTCATAGGTATAAATTTATTTTGAACTGAATTATTATTATTATTATTATAATATTTTTTATACATTCTTCCTAATAATGATGGACTCGTTGGATCCAACGAACAAGTCCCGTAATATTTATATTTAATATTATTAATTATTTCATTAATACATTCTTTCAAAAATAAATTATTTTTAGTTGTTCCAATAAAACAATTTTGAATAAAATTATTTTTTTTTTGTAAATCACCACCTTTATCCCATGTTAATATAATATTACTTATCTTACTTGAATTTAATTCATTTAATAAATTTTTTTTTAAACAAACTTGTTTCCAGTCTGAATACCACCCTCCTTCGTTATATAAAACACAATATCTAAAAAAATCACATTTAAAAGCATATGCATTCAAACAATCAAATGCCTGTAAAAAATCCGAATCTTCAAAATTGTTCTTTAAGTATTCTCTACAATCATTCAGTGAGTAATACTTTATTTCATATTCTGGATTCATTTGTTTCCATGAATCATGTGCTTCTTGTAGTTCTTTTGGTTCTAATGGAAATTTATCCATTTCACCGGAATTTTGAATAAAAACTTTATGTATAACTCTTGGTATTTCTTCTAATATTTCTTTAAAATTACCGGTATTCGCAAAACATTTAATTATAATAACTGTAATAACGGTAATAACTAAAATTATTAATATGCTCCATAAGATATAATTTTTCATATAAATATTAATAATATTTAAATTTTTAAAAATAATAAATTGTACTTATATATAATAATTAGTATTATGAAAATAACACTAACTAAAATCATATGGAGTATATTAATAATTTTAGTAATTACGTTGATACTTTTCTCTATTTTCTGTTTTTGCAAGGATTCGTTTGAAAACGAAACTGAACCAAGTTTAATAATTGGAGGTTGTGCAAGAGATTGCGGTAAATATTTACCAAAGGTTTTAAATAAAATTAAAGAACTTTCAAATAATAAAAAAGTTTATTTTATTTTTTATGAAAATGACTCAAATGATAATACTAATCAACTATTACAGAACTTTGTAAACGAAGTAAACGAAGTAAATGAAGTAAACGAAAGTCAACCCAGTAACCAGAGTAACCAGAGTAACCAGAGTAACCAGGGTCATAAAGCACATTTAATTACTGAAAAATTAAATATTAAACGGCGTACTCCAAGAATTTCTCATTGTCGCAATCAAATATTAAAGCACATAATGGACAATAATTTACATAAGAAATTTAAGTACTTCATTAATATGGACCTGGATAATGTTAATGAGAATTTAAATGTAGAATCAGTTAATATATGCTTAAATGAGTCTACTAAATGGGATATTGCCAGTATTAATCAAATTGGTAGATATTATGACCTATGGGCATTAAGAACTTATAATAAAGATAATAATTGTTGGCATAATGATAACTGTCGGAAATATACTATTAATAAATGGTTCGGAAATATACCGGAATTAAGAAAATTTAAAAAAATACCAATTAAAACAGACTATGTTCCAGTTATTTCCGCATTTGGTGGATTAACAATTTATAAAACAAAATTATTAAAAAATAGTTGGTATTCCGGAGAAGATAAAAATAATAAAGATGTAGATGATTGCGAACACGTAAATTTTCACGAAAGTATATTAAATAATTTTCCTAAAACTAAATTTTTTATAATTCCTTATATGACTAATGACTAATGACTAATGACTAATGACTAATAACTAAATTAAAACAATTCATTGTATTTAACAACATTATAAAGTTTTCTACCGACAATACCTTCCATATAATAAAGTCTCGTTCCTTCTGGTGAACAATTATAAAGCAATGAGTCACCAATTCTTGACGCAACATAAGAAAATGATGTCCAACCACCATATTTATTCTCACCAGGAATACTTTGTATTATTATTCTTGCCTTAGAAAGTATGAAAAATTCCTCCAATGTTTTTATCATTTTATCATCTGATAATTTAACAGTTATATGAGGTTTTGATTTTATAGGATTACCATCTTCTGAACATAATATATAATTTTGTAAGTTTAATTTATCAAATACATTATTAAGTCTTTTATCGTGAAAACTTATTGAATTTTTTTGTAAAAAATTATTACTTTTATCTCCTCGTCTTACATGAATAGCCGAAAATATATTTGGCAATAAAGGTAAATCTTTTTTATAAATAATTTGACCGGCAGTTTCTTTATAAAGTTTTAAATAATCATCTAATGAGATATAATTCTCTAAATTTAATTTTTTATAAACTATTTCTGGAACAAATTCGTCACCGAAATAGTAATTATCCCAATTCCACCTTTTTTTACATATTACTTTTGCTTTATTTGATTTCCATTGTTTTTTATTTACAAACTTTAAATTATCTGGGAATTTAATATAATCTAAAATGTTTTCGGGATATTCATTACTCCTTGATGCAATATTTTTATTCATAGTACTCCAATAAACAAGTACTTTACAGTTATATAGTTTACCTAATGTAGAATATATAATATATTCTCCAATTCTATCACCTAAACCAGCGTGTGTACATTCGGGAGCTTTTAAAATTATCTCTTCATTTTCAAATAAATCATGTTTACATATTATTGTAATAATACATATTATTGTAATAATACAAATTATTATAATTATGGGTAATAAATTACTAAAATTCATTAATTTATAATATATAAATATAAATATATATATTTATTTATTTATTTATATATTTATTTATAAAAAATCCAGATTTCTAAGATAATCAATTACATATCTTTGAAAGCGTAATACATAATCTAAAATATCATCACGTTTTCCAGTAATCATTTTCTTATTAATTTCTGATTGTTTAATTTTTGGATTTAAAACTCTTAATAAAAAATACATTAAAGACCAAGTTACACAAAGTCCCCCGAATTTATCTATTTTAGCCTGTGGACCTAAATAAGGACAAGTTTCACTTAAATCAATATATTTATAATCAGGTAAAACACTTTTAAATTTATCACGTAAGATTTCATCTATTAGTTCCTGTTTATAAACTCTTTTAATATTCTTAATTCTTTTATTTGAAGAACTATCTAATATTGTACTTCCACCGTGTGGGTCAAACCGTTCAATTGTTTTTTGTAACAAATTAATTATAATAATGTTTGCGTGTTGATATATAACACGATTATTTTTTGTTGTAAGTAAAATTAAATTTAAAAAAACAATGTGTTTATTTTGATGATTACAAACATATAAATTATCTTTTAAAGAATCAGGTATTACAAAAGTAAACGCATTTGTACCGTGTGTCTTTTTATAATCTTTTGTATATTCCGGCGGATTAAATAATAATAAATTCGCTTTTACTGGGTACATATATATACGACTTACATTATCCATTACTGGACATACGTCTTGGGTTGTTATAATTGTTTCTATATTTTTAAAATTATTTCCGGGTTTTGTATAAACACAATAATTCAAATTGGGTAAACATACAATTTTAGAAATAATTGGATGATTTGTTTTAATAAGTAAATTAATAAAATGATACGATAAAGTTGGTTGAGCATAATGTTTAAACAACCCGCGCGGTACTTCTTGTGGACCTACTGATTTATTCGCACTCATAAATTCTTTTAAAGACACAAATCCATCATTGTTTAAATCCATTGCGACAATTACATTAGACAAATTTACATTGATATTTTCTTTGTTTTTAACATTCATTATTTAATAATAAATTATTTTTATTTTATTATTTATTATTAAATAATGGCTTCATCATCTTTACTCGATTCAAAATTTTTAGATAATTTACAAGTAAATAGATTAAAAGGTAATTTACCAGTAGGACCGATAGGACCGACAGGACCGTCAGGACCATCAGGACCAACAGGACCGACAGGAGATACAGGACCGTCAGGACCAACAGGACCGACAGGAGATACAGGACCGTCAGGACCAACAGGACTTACTGGACCAACAGGACCAACAGGGTCAACAGGACCAACAGGACCAACAGGACCAACAGGGTCAACAGGGCCAACAGGACTTACTGGGGATACAGGACTTACTGGGGATACTGGACCGACGGGGCAAACAGGACCAACAGGACCATCAGGACCGACAGGACTTACCGGGGATACTGGACCAACAGGACCAACAGGACCGACAGGACTTACTGGGGATACCGGACCGACAGGGCCGTCAGGACCAACAGGGCCGACAGGACCGACAGGGCAGAATGGAAATTACGGAGGACTTACTTATAACGTGACATTTGACACCTCAACTACACCCGCTAATCCCGGTACGGGTAAAATTAGATTAAATGAATCTAATCAAAATACAAGCACTGAATTATATTTAAATAATACTGATAAATATTCTAATAATTTAGATTCTTTTTTACAAACACTTCAATCAGTCGCAAATGATGTTCAAAAAGGTTTTATTACAATTAGTAAATTGTACAGTCCACAGGATTTTCTAATTTTTTCTATTTCAAGTTTAATTAATAATACTAATTGGTGGACCTTGAATATTAATATTCAGAGTTTTTCGGATATTAGTCCATTTATATTAGATGATAATATAATTATATCTTTTTCAATCGCTGGTGGCGGAGGATTTACAAATTATGTTAATGTTAGAAATAATACATTTGGAACATTAAATAAAGGTGAGTTAATATATTGTACGGGGTCACAAAATGAAAATCGTATTTATATAGATAAATCTAATGCGTCAGATACTTCTAAAATGCCATGTATTGGTATTTTAGATAACACGTTACTACCAAATGAGAACGGATTAGCTATAACATATGGTAAAGCAAAAGGATTAGATACAAGTGGATTTACAAACGAAGGTGATACTGCTTATGTTAGTACTTCAACGCCAGGTGGAATAGAAACATCTAAACCAGCGAATGGATTTTTAATACAAAATGTTGGTATTGTTACAAAAAAGAACGCTAATAGTGGTGTTATATTTGTAACAGGTATAGGTCGGGCAAATGATATTCCAAATTCTGCTGTAATAACAACATTAGATTATAGTACAAACTATTTATATACGTACACAGCGACCGCTGGAACACCTGATTCAAGCCGTTTTCAAAGAATTACCCCATCTAATTATGGTACTGTCGCAAAATCACATCTGACTTCTTATTCTGGAACTGTAACAGGTGAAATAGTTTATGATACCACCAGCAATAAATTAAAATTTTGGACAGCAGGTGGCGTATGGGAAACAATAACTTCTACTTAATTTTTATTTCAATAATATTTGTGTGAATAATTAATTGTGTACTATGTTTTAATATAATAGTTGTTTCTGTACGACTTTTCAAAAGTTTAACAAATAATTCCAACGATTTACGTGAAGGTGAACTTATATTATATTTGTGAAACACTTTTGATATAATTACCTGCCAAAAGCACATAGGAAAAGTGGAATAATCTTCTTCTTCAATTTTAATAGGCAATTCTATTGAGTTTTCATTAAAAATAATACTTTTTAAATATTTATTAATAAACTTTTCTTGAATTAATAATCCCCATTCATCTGATTCTTTCGCAATACTTAATAAATTTGTTTTAAGTCCTGCGAATGTATCAAGTAATTGTGATAAAATTTTTCTTCTAAATTTACCACGAATTGACCAATCAGGTGTAGTATCTAAAAAATAAGGTATTCCATAAAAATGGGCATAATCATATATATTTTGTTTATAATAGTTAATTAAAGGTCGTACAATATTAACACCCATTATAATATTTGATTCTTTTATTACTGATAAATTTAGAAAATTATCTCCACGACAAAAATTCGTAAAAATATTTTCAATTATATCATCTTTATGATGTGCTAAAAGTATGCTATTTATTTCATTTTCAACAAGAACTTTTTTATAAAGGTCAAATTTAACTTTTTTAGTTATTGTTTCATAATCACTTCTTTTAATTGAACCACGTTTAAAATCAAATGAATGACAAATAAACGTAATACCTCTTACTTCACAATAATTTTTCAAAAAATCTTCCTCTAATTGTGATTCTGCACGATTATTATAATTAATATGAATCGCAATTATTTTTTTATTTCTTTTAAGCAATATGTCAATAAGTACCATAGAATCAACGCCACCACTTAATGAAATGCAGTATTTATGTTCATTAAATTCTAAATCATCAAAATCAGTATTTAGTTCATTTAATTTTTCGTACTCTTGAAGAATCGCAAAATATTTATAAAAAAGCATTTAATTTAATTTAATTTAATTTAATTAAATATTTAAATACGTTATTAAATTTACAAATATTTATTAATACTATATAAATATGTGTAAATCTATTAAAAAAAAATTATCAATGGATCTTAATCGTTTAGCAGAGTGTTTGTATGCTGGACGTGACAAATCGCACGGTATTAAACACGTCAAAAAAGTAAGAGATACGGCAATGATAATAAGTAAAAGATTAAACATACATGACCCAATGACATTAATTAAAATAGAAACAGCAGCGTTATTTCACGATTTATGGGATCATAAATATATTGATAAGAATACCGAACAATACGCAATAAAAAAAAATAAATTATCTTGTGGACTTAAATGTAGATTTTTTAGTGAACACGATATAAAAGATATAGAAATTATAATAGATAATATATCTTTAACCAGAGAAATGAATTTAAGAAAAAAAAACCAAACTTTAAATTTAAAACATTTACAACTTATAAGAGATATTGTATCAGACGCAGATAAGTTAGAAATGTTAGGAAGTAAAGGAATTGTAAGAATTATAGATTATCAAATGTATAAATTCCCTAAAACAAAATCCTATGAATTGAAAAAAATAGTGAAAACAGTTTATAATGAAAAAATTAGTAAGTTACTTTCTGAAAATTATATAAAAACAGAACCAGGTAAAGAAATGGCTATACCATTAATGCGTGAAATAGATAATTATATTAAAATGATTAATTAAAAACATTTTAGGTCTTTTGTTTTTGACATTGACTATAATATTGACTTTTTTTTAGTACAATTATTCCCAGGACAACAATTATTTTTTTTTTGTACAATCTCCCCATTCTGCTATACATTTATCAGGACCAGGACTTGGACCAGGACCAGGACTTGGACCAGGACCAGGACTTGGACCAGGACCCAGAATCGGTGAACACATGTTTTGTGTAATTTTATTCCCCGGACAACATTCCTTACCGGGAGTAAGATTTTGATAACTTGAAACATATTTTGTCCCCGGATAATATCCTGACGCAAACCCATATTCACCAGTACTTGCTGGACATGATTCCTCTGTATTACCCCAAAATGGTAGAATCGCTCCATCTGCATAATAAATTCCGTTATTTTTAAATGGATCACCCTTACAAGCACCACCCAATTTTTGTTTTCGTGAAGATTCGCAACCTTGTTTACCACAACTTAAATTTAAATGTTGCGTTACTTCAATCGGACATTCTACTCTTGTCGCATTAACAATTGGATTATCTCCCAATTGCCATGGTAAATTTTGTCTTACATTTTCACCAGTATTTTGTCCAAGTTGTACATCAAAATGGTAACCATAACCCGCCTTATTACCACAAGTACCATTTTCAAAATCACTCGGTGAGCATTGATCTATATTTAATTTGTATGTAAGGTCAGGTTGTTGTGTAAATGAACTGGTCATAACTTTACTGTTTTTATATGGAATACACCATTCTTGATTAGCCGGATTACTTGCTTCACAATTATCCGTAATTACAACCCCAATTTTCGTTCCTTTATCTATGCTCTTCTTGTAAGTATTTGGATCACCAGTAGTTTCTAATATAAAACAACTTCCACACCCTCCCCAACCAACCGAACCATTTCTCGGTTCTTTTGTATTTACAACAGAAGGATCTTTAACATCATTTAAATGTCCATTATAAGGTGCTTGTTGCCATTCCGGTGTTGCTGAACCATACCAATTTACCCCTAATGGTTTTTTATCAGGAGTTAAACTATCAAATTCAGAAAATTGTGTATTCATTATATTTTGTTGACACCCGCACGATGTTAAATCAGAAGCAAATGTTGTTGTACTGGCTTTTATTGGAAATTTTGGCATATTATCTAATTTTCTTAAATCTTTACATTTGTCTGTACAATCTTGTTCTGACGTAAATATACCAACTGGGTCGGGAATACAATTACCGTATACACATTTATAATTTCCTAATGAAGGTACTGGTTTTGGTGGTGGCGGTACTGGCGGTACTGGCACTGGTTTTGGTTTTGGTTTTGGTATAGAATTATTTAATTTACATTGTTGTAAAGATTCATAACTAAAACCATTATACCCTGGTGGTATATTAGTAGTACATGTTCCAGCTATAAATGCCCATAGTGTTTTTGGTACTGGTTTTGGTTTTGGTTTTGGTTTTGGTTTTGGTTTTGGTTTTGGTTTTGGTCCTGGTAAATCACATAAGTTTGTTTTTGGATTACATATATAATTACTACAACATTTATTAGATGTATTTGCACAATAATTATGTAATTGAATACAAGTAGAATCTTCTTTTGCTGAACATTGTGAATAATAATCATTTTGTTTTACACAAACAGCACCATCACAACAGGTAGTGTTCCCTTTAAAATCATTTCCACCACATTGACAATACAGTGGTGAACACAGTGAGTAATCGCAACTACTTAAACCATTTGTTAATAATTTACACGTTTTGCACATATTGGGATTTTTAACTGGTTTGTTGTCTTTATTATTTACTAATTTTACAACTGATAACGTAATTGAACTAATTATAATTAAAATAATAATTATTATTAAGATTAACATTAATGCTTTTTAATAATAATTATTATTTTTATTTATTTTTATTTTATTAATTTTTATTTATTTTATTAATTTTAAAATTTACAATATACACTTTTAGCTTTTTTACCATTCAACCAATTGTTATAAGTATTTATATCTCCCCAATTTGTAACATTTTTAATTTGTGTATCGGTAGTAAAATCCGGTAGATTATCAGAACTTTGACCTTTTTGACTACTAGGACATGATTTACAATAGTCCGTTGTTTTATCACACGTAAGAGAACCATTTACAAAGCATGAATCATTATACCAACAAGCGTCTTCGGGAGTTCTTTTATTACACTGATTATTATTGTCACAATAATTATTTAAACACTGTTTATTATAAGAGCATGGTTTACCGTCAGGTATATTGCCTTCTTGACAACTATTTTGATAACAATTTCTGGTTGAACATTCAAAATCACCACTACATTTTTCATTTATTTTCTTTGCTTTTAAAGCAACTGGTGCTTTTGATGCATTTTTTCCAGTTTTTTCTGTATGCCATTTTGGACATTTAATGGACCTATATCTGGATATTTTAAGATTATTTGGGAATCCTGGGCAATGGTTATTCCCTTGTGACGGAAAAACTCCCCATAATATATCATTACACGCTTTTTGTGCTTTTGTATCACTTCCAAAGCTTGTATCACAATATTTTTGAGTTTGAAACCCACCATATATAGCACAACCTTCTATATTTGGTGTATTTCCTGTACAAGTGGAAGTTGTAGTGTCACATGGTCCACCTTGTGTTTTATAAACTTTCCAACCAGCGTTATTATTATTATTATAATTTAAGCACCCATTATGTGCTCCAAATCCACCACCAGGAACTTCAAAATCAAATATACCGTTTGCATCACCGGTATTAGTAACTTGAACAATAGAATTTTTAATATTAGTATTTGGATTAGTATTGGAAAATTCTATTTCATAACATTGACCACAATAGTTATTATTTTTATCCGGAGCAAAATCAGGAAACAATTCTTTACCAATCGCAACAAACCCCATTAATGTTTTTGAACCATCGCTATTAACAATAATCTCCGGATATCTATTTTGACACGTCGCATTACCATCTGGATCATCACAAACATTTTTTGGAAATTTAGAAGATGTATCCGGATCAGCTGGATTAAGTCCAAATTTATCACACTGATTTGTTCCATAATCGGGTGCATTATTAAACCATGAACATGATTCTTTACAACAATCCCAATAATGTGTTACTCCGTCAGATTGTTTATCAGGACTACGATTAACCCAATCAGAATTTGGACCTGGACTTGGACCTGGACCTGGACCTGGACTTGGACCTGGACTTGGACCGTTATTATTTACTAATTTTATAACTGATAACGTAATTGAACTAATTATAATTAAAATAATAATTATTAAGATTAACATTAATGCTTTTTAATAATAATTATTATTTTATTAATTTTTATTAATTTTACTTTTCTTTAAATTAAAATAAATTTTCTTTTTACTTTATATAAACAAATCTCATGGCCTCCTCACGCATTTTAGACTCTCGTTATTTTGATAAACTCTCCGCTAATCGCCTTGAAGCACTCTCTATTAAATCTGATAATATTAAACCTGGTCCTGACGGTCCTGGCGGTCCTGGCGGTCCTTCTTACCTTTTCTCTCTTCTTTTAAAAGACGCTACTTTTACACCCAATACTACCGGGGGTACTCTCACATTTGATTTACCTTTACATTCCGGAGATAATGTTATTATGTTCTCCGATCGTCCGTTTAGACAAACTTCATTTATTTCATTTACTGAATTCATTTCTGCTTTCACTTCTGATAATTCTAATAATTCTTTTCAAAAAGACCCACCTAACGCCGTTCTTGTACATTCAGAAGAACAAAGAACTTATATTGTTAGATATTCAAGTTCAGATTCAACCACAGTTACGTTTAATTTAGAGTTATTGGCTGGTGAAACGAATGTGTCATCGGAAGTAATATCAGGTAGAATGAATTTGTTTGTTGATAACTTTATTGATGATATTAAAGCGGGTATAAAAATAATTGAAGCGGTGTACGATGGTGCAAAAAAAATTTATGATTTAGTCGCTCCTTATAAAACATATATCGATAACTTTATAAATATTGTAAAAAGAATACCTCAAAATACTAATATTCGTGATGATGGTGATGCCAACGCCGCTAATCAGATATTTATTGATAATCTTTCCGGCAGTCACCCTATTGTACAACAACAAATACCAAATGATATTTATAAGAAACTTGCTAAGGGGTATTATAATATCGCTACCAATACTTATAATGATACTATTACAGGCCATGCAAATAGTTGGGCAAGATTTTATTATATTTTAGCTGGGGATAACAATACATTATGGGATGTAAAACCAGCCGTGCCTGGCATAACCCCCAATGAATAATAAGGGACGGACAGAAGATGTTCGTTGACTAAAAATGAAAGTTCCAGGCTTAAAGCATTAGGTATTTGGGCAGATTTAAACGTAACTGATTAACCAACACAATAAATATCAATATAACTATGTGAAACTGATACTGACAGTACTTCAAATTTTCTTTAAAAAAAAGATATAGATAACTGACGTCAGAATCCGAATTGGTATGTGTTCACAATTTATAATTAAAATAAAATAATAAAAATAAAATAATAAAAGTATTAATTATTATTATTTTATTTTATTTTAATTAGAATTAATAAAGATATGTCTGAAAAAACATGTTTTATATGTTTAGAAGAACAACCATATAATGACAACGATATAGAAAATAATAAATTAACTGAATATAATCATTGTGGAAAATATTATATACACGATAAATGTTTAATAACATGGAAATCTGATGAATGTTTAATATGCAGAAATAAAATAAATGACCGTGTAAGTGAAAATTCTAATAATGTAACTGATATTATAACTATATTAGAAGAACGTAATAATAATAATAATAATTATTATTATAGAATAAAAAATCGTTGTGTTATAGTGGTATTGACAAATTTTATAGGGGTCGGTATTTTATATATGTATACTAAAATAATTGGAATAATATAGTTGGAATAATATAGTTGGAATAAAATAATAGGAATCAAATAATAGGAATAATATAGTTGGAATAAAATAATTGGAATAATATAGTAGGAATCAAATAATTGGAATAATATAATAGGAATAATATAATTGGAATAATATAGTTGGAATAAAATAATAGGAATAAAATAATAGGAATCAAATAATTGGAATCAAATAATTGGACTAATATAATTTGAATAAAATAATAGGAATAAAATAATTGGAATCAAATAATTGGAATCAAATAATAGGAATCAAATAATAGGAATAATTAAGTAATTAAAAATAAAAAAAATAAATAATCATTAATAAATGAATACATTTTTTATAAGTCCCTTAATTCCTTTAAAATTTTATATAATGATACAAAAAGAGAAAAATAATCCAGTGTACGAATGGAATTCAGGTGAAATGAATTTATTAAATAATATCAATATATTATACGATTATTCCAAGAAATTATTAGATTCGCAAAAAAAAATTATATCAGATATAATTGATAAAATTACTGATAATGTACCAGAATATTCAAATCTAAAAAATAAATTAACCTTTGTAAATCAAGACACATTCAAAGAAATAACTAATTATAATTATGTATATTATGATTTACTAAAATTACGTAACTATGTACAAATTATAAATCCATATAAAATAGACCATTTAAATTTTTGTGTTGGATTATCAGATACAGGACCATTAATTGATATAGATACATCAAAATTTAAATTATTAAATACCGATATTGAGAAATTTAAATACATTGATAAAATTATTGAATCAAAAAATGATAATATTAAAAATGTTACCCACGATATTATGTCAAAAAGTAAGATTGATTCAAAAATAAATACAATAACTAAAATACTATCAAATAAAACAGTATTATATCATACATTACAAGGTGAAGACTTTATACCATTTTCAAATTCATTTGAAATTGATAATTCCGAAAATTCAGAAAATAATTCAGAATTAAGTATTATTATAAATAAATTCAAAGATAGTATTCAAAGTAATTACTTTGTTATTAAACCGTCAGAAGGTACATTATCTGACGGTGTAGGTATTTTTAATAAAAGTCAATTAGATTTAAATTTTGTTAAATCTTGGACGAATGACCCAAATAATAATAAATATGCGATTAATGGTAAATATACTACTTGGATTCTATCCGAATTTATTCAAAGTTTTCTTTGGAAATTAAAAGGGCAAAACATTACATCACAAGTTTTTCCAAAATTAGTTCAAGAAGAACCTAAACTTAAATTTAATTTTAATGATAAAATTGGAAGAATTAATAAATTTCGTTTTTGGGTTTTATATACTATTATAGACGGTGAATTTACAAGTTATCTTTATAAAAACGGTTATTGTGAACTATCGTTGGAAGAACTTACAAATTATTCAAAAACACAATTAGACCCCGCTAATATAGAAGAATTTTATCAAAATTTATTAGACATAGAAGAAGAACCAGAAATATTTGAAAAAATACAAAAATTTGGTCCACAAAATTTAGAAGAACAAAAAATTGAAGCATCCACAGTTGGAACATATTTAGACTACGCACACGTAGTTAATGATAATAATTATCCATTGGGGAAGGACGAATGGAATAATACTTTAATGCCCCATATGTATTCACTTGTTAATACATTATCAAATAAAATGAAACGTTTCATGAATTGTATGAATAAATATACAATTAAAGGTTCTAAATGTTGTTATAGTTTTTTCGCATTAGACATAATTATTGATTCTAATAGTAAACCCTGGTTATTAGAAACTAATTCACGCCCATTTGTTGGATTTGGTGATTATTTTCTTAAATATGACCCATATAATAATCATGTTTTAAATGTAAATGATATTTTTAATACCGTAATTGGGTTAACTGCGGACATTGTAAATGGTTATGGTAATAAAGATGTAAATTACAGTGACTTTTTAGTAACACATATTGATAAGTTACAAGAAAGTAAAAATAAACTTTATGTTCCACTTTCACTTGCTATAACAGATACTAATACGAGTAAAGTATATAACGATTTTTACAATATAATTGATGAAAATAATTATTCTTCATTTCCATATCCAAGACAAATGGGTAATTTAGTTAAAAAATCAATTGGATTTCGTGGTATGTCACCATTTAGTAAATTTTTAATAAGCAAAATTGCTGAATTGGGCAATGATAAATTCCTTTCATTAATGCGTGATTTATATCCACATGACGCAAAAATGAAAGTATTAAATAGAATTAGTACATTAGGATTTTATTTAGGTGATAAAGTTGAGATGACAAAAATATTAAAATCATCTATTAAAAATTGGGATTCTATTATTCCATATTCTATTACAATTGATATATCACAGTTAACAGATACTGATATACTTACTAAAATTACGACAAGTAAATTGGCTAACGGTAAAATTATTGCTAAACCTTCTATGGGTCAACAGGGTACTGGTATTATTATATCAGATAATCCACAAATATTAATTAGTGAAATGAGAAAAAATAAAGAAGAAAAATATTTTGTTATATCAAAATATTTAGATGACCCATACTTAATTAAATTAAATAAACAAGGCGTATCCGGTGTAAATTATAATGATACATATGGTCGCAAAAGTCATATACGGGTTTATGTTCTTGTAAGAAGTAATAAAAAAAATAATTTAAAAGTTTATATTTATAAAGAATCATTGGTTTTTTGTGCGGCCAAAGAATATAATACATGTACTGAACAAGATAAAGAATACTGTAATTTAACTAATTTATTTTTTGGTTCAAAGTACTATAAAGATTATTTAAATAAAAATCCTGGTGACGCTTATAAAGATTTGTCTGGTCTGGCAAAAGATTTAATACCACAATCAGAATATACACAATTACTTGAAAAAATTAAACAAATTGTTAAATCTACTATTTTTTCAGTAAAAGATAATTTATTATGTTTAAATGATAATGATTGTTATCAATATATAGCACTTGATTTACATTTAGAAAAATCCCCAGAAAATCCAAATGTACCCATTCCGTGGTTATTAGAAGTTAACGCAACACCAGGGTTAAAATCACCAGACTATCAATGGCAAAATATAGGTGGACTTAATAATTTTTTAGAATCTATTTTAAATATTACATTAGGTACTAAAATGTCACCGAATGGTAAACAATTATTTGAATATATTCCATTTAATAAAAAATTAAGTAAATATGATAAAATTGATTTACCTTTTAAACAATTAGAAAATTATTCCTGTACGGAAAATTATTATAAAGATTTAAAACAAATTCTTAAATTATTAGATTATCCCGGACGCTCTTATCTAACAACAAAACAAACCATGTGTAGTGCGATTAAAAATTTATAAATTTTTATTTATTTCGTTATTATTTTAATCATTTATTTTATTTTATTTAGTTAATCATTTTTATTTTATTTAGTTAATCATTTTTATTTTATTTAGTTAATCATTTTTATTTTATTTAGTTAATCATTTTTATTTATTTCGTTAATCATTTTTATTTATTTATGCACAATTTGCCAGATAATGTTCCTTTACAACTGGTACATAATCTATTTTCATCTTCTATACATTCACATTGTTGTGTCGGTTTATAATATGGTGGTCCTGTTTTATCATAAATTAATGGTCCAGACATTAATTTATAATATGAATTATTAGGATTAAGTTTAGGTAATAATTTATTTTCACAAATATTAAATCTATCTTCGGGGTTACTACTTTGTACTAAAATATTATTTTCTGGTATGTTTAATGTATTACATACACCTCCGTCCATCGCAATTCCTTTTTTCTTTGGGTCATATCTTCTAAGGTCACATATTTCAACTTCCCACAAACCAGTTTTATTAGGTTGTGACGTTAATATAAAACTATCATAACCCATCGCATATGTATAAGCTTCAATATCTAAATCAAATAATTGTATCATTGCTAAACTATTACATATAGGCATTTTTAAATTACCAGTTACACATTCAGAAACAAATTCATAAGTATTCATACCGGTTTGTGTTAATGCCATATCTAATGTCATCCAACCGAGGCCACGAAAGAAATCTTCAAAAACTACAAAAAGAAAATAATAAATAAAACTTGCGAATAATATTAAACAAACAATTGATAATAGTATTATTATTTTCCACGATTTACCTCGTATATTTGTAAAATACATTATAATAGTAAAAGCGATTAAATATAGAATAAAAAAAGTATGTGTAATAAATTTTGTCCATGCCATATGACCTGAATTAGACGGCGTTAAATTTTTAAACCCAATCATTCCACCTTTAAAATTATGTTTTGTTAATGATTCAACAATAGTAAATATAGCTACCATAATAGATTTTCCACCTCCTTTACCTTCAAATCTTTGTGCCATATCTGCGATAGATAATCCTAAAACAGGAGGTACGGTTAATTGTTTACTTATACTGCGTAACTTATTCAATTCTATTATTTCCCGGCGTGTTTTTACCGTACAATTATATAAATCATTCAATAAAGATAATTTATTAAGAGATACAAGACATTTACCAGTGTTCCAAAATACACCTGAACCAGCCGCATAATATAACCACCAACCACCGTCATCACACAATGGATATTTAGCACCCGGTGGTGGGTAACATGCGTGTAATACTTCTATGTCTTGATAATCACGAAAAAACCCATTATTATAAATACTATTATTAAAATCAAGAGGGTTACGTCTTTGAATAGACCATCCGGGGAATGTATACGTATCAACAGTATTAGATATAGTTTCATAAACTGCTGATAAGATAAAGGTACTTTTAGGATATGGAAAAGCGGTTAATTTATATCTTGAACCCATTCGTGGTGGCCACGTAAAAGATAAATTATCTGCCATTGGATACAAATCTAATATCGTCCTTGGAGCATTATCATATATAAAATTATAATAATACAATGTATTTAAAATATTGATATTTGTATCATTTTCAATTGATGAAGATGAAAATGAGTCATTATAATCAATTAAAATTTTAGGTAAAGAACTATTATAAATAGCTTTCATATAATCAGAAAAGTTATCAAATTCTGGGTTGGTATCTTTTATTATAGGTTGCGAAACATATGATATAATTTTAGAAATAATTAATAAAATTATAAGAGAAGATAAATAAATTATTATTTTATATAAAATATTCATTGTATTTAATATAAAATAATAATTTTTTTAATTTTATAATTCTATTATTTCTTTTTTTATTTTTTCTTTCTTAATTCTTTTCTTAATTCTTTTATAGCATTTTTCATTCTTTAATTTTTCCGTTCTTAATTCTTTTATCATTGTTTATTAAAGTAAAAGTAAATAAAAATAAATAAAAATAAATAAAAAGTAAATAAAAATAATTAATAATTAATAATGAATAATACAGAATTTACACATGATGATATTAAAAAATATTCTAATTACATGATTACAAGTTCTAAAAATATTAGTCCAGGATATGAATGGTCGGAAGGTATTTTCCAGCGATTTAAACCAATTTCAGGTGATTTTCCAATTGGTGATAATTTTGAAGGTAATTTAACATGCGTAAATAACCAAACGGGTAGAGGTTATTATGCTAATCCATGTGGATATTGGAATTCAAAAACACCACAATTTAATCCGGGTAAAATACATGACGGTAATAAAATGGGCGGTAACGGTAATAAAATGGACGGTAGTTTATTTCCTATTGGTAATACTAACTCATTTAATGTAATGAGTACACCTAATAATAGAGTTGTTTATGGGTATACTCGTATAGGTGAGGAATATAAAAATTCATAAAATAATAAAAGTAAAATACTGGGTTAAAATAATAATTAAAATAAAATGAAATAATACTAAATATGACTTTAACTAATACTTTACCGATTATTCTTGATAAAAATATAACAGATGATTGTAAAGTCGGTATTAATTTAATGTCCGCACCTAACAAAACATTAGATGTTGGTGGTGACATAAATTGTAGAGGATCTTTTTATAGTGATAGTAATAACATGATATTAACAACTGATACTGGAAAATATATATATCATAATAATGGCAATACAACACATTTAATTGTAACAGAAGGTGGTAATACGTCGGATGTACGGTGTAAATACAATAAAGAAATTTATACTTCAAGTGAAGCTTTAAATATTATAAATAGATTAACGGTTAAAAAATATATGAAAATTAAAACAATCATGACAAATGAAGAAGAAGCATTATTTGAGTCTGGACAAGATGGATTGATTAATAGAACAGATGCTGAAAAACTATTAATAGGTAATCCTTACCCAGAAATTGGTTTAATCGCACAAGATATAGATTCTGATTTAAAAACGTTATTAGTTACAGAAGGTTCTGATAATGAAATGTACAAAGTTAAATATAATAATATAATAACTATAAATACGTGTGCTATTCAAGAACTTAATAAAAAAATCATTGAATTAGAATTAGAAAATAGTAAAATGAAAAATAAATTAAATGAAGTATTAACTGAATTAGGTAAGGAACAACTGGTATAATTACTTACTTAAACATAAATCTAATAATTATATAAACAAATATGGAATCATTACCAAGTTTACATATAATTATTGGGCCGATGTTTTCCGGTAAAACCACAGAACTTTTAAGAATCGCCAAACGTCTTAAAAGTATTAATTTAAAAGTTCTTTTATTAAATTATAATGAAGATACCAGATATTCAACAGCAGAACTATGTACACACGACAATACACGTTTACCATGTACATTTGTAAATAAATTATTTGAAATTAAAGATATTTCCGAATTTGATATTATATGTATAAATGAAGCACAATTTTTTGAAGATTTATTACCATTTTGTAAAAAAACTTTAAAAGAAAATAAAACAATATACGCATGTGGGTTGGACGGTGATTATAAACAAGAAAAATTCGGACAATTACTTGATTTAATACCATTAAGTGATTCCATTACAAAACTTCATGCTTTTTGTTCAACGTGTAAAAATGGAAATTATGCGCATTTTACAAAAAGAGTATGTGATAATAACGAACAAAAATTAATCGGGACAACAGAATATATACCAGTATGTCGGAATCATCTGTAATTTAAAAATCATACCATTATGCCGGAATGCCTAAATCATATGTAATTTAAAAATCATTTGTTGAAGCTAATCCAATATTTAATTCATCTACTTGGTCTATTAATTCTTGAAGTTTTATAATATTACTTGTAACAAATGGGCCATTATTGGTATTATCAATTAATTCAAGTAATTTATCTTTATTTTCAACTATAAATGGATCAGCTAAATTAGATAAATCTGTATTGATTAATGCCATTAATTTATCTTTATTTTCAACTATAAATGGGTCAGATAAATCGGAATTGATTAATGTGAGTAATTTTTCTTTATTTTCAACTATAAATGGGTCAGATAAATCTGGTAAATCAGAATTTATTAATGCGAGTAATTTATCTTTATTTTCAACTATAAATGGGTCAGATAAATCGGAATTGATTAATGCCATTAATTTATCTTTATTTTCAACTATAAATGGGTCAGATAAATCGGAATTGATTAATGCCATTAATTTATCTTTATTTTCAACTATAAATGGGTCAGATAAATTCGATAAATCGGAATTGATTAATGCCATTAATTTATCTTTATTTTCAACTATAAATGGGTCAGATAAATTAGATAAATCGGAATTCATTAATGCCATTAATTTATCTTTATTTTCAACTATAAATGGGTCAGATAAATTAGATAAATCGGAATTGATTAATGCCATTAATTTATCTTTATTTTCAACTATAAATGGGTCGCTAAAATTATTTAAATTAAATGTTAGATCCGATAATATTGTTTTTAAAGCATTAATAATAGAATTTATTTCACGAATTGCTTCTTTATTACTTAAACTTAATCGTATATTTATGTCAGACGTAGATAAGGTACTAAATGATTTCATTTAATATAATATTAAAATATTTTAATAATTAAAATTAAAATATTTTAATAATTAAAATTAAAATTAAAATTAAAATTAAAATTAAAATTAAAATTAAAATTAAAATTAAAATTAAAATATTATTACTATAATATATAAAAATGACGTCGTTAACAATTGGAAGTGATATTTATGCAGATGTAGGTGGGAGTGCTGGAGAGTTAATTAGAGCAACAAGATCTGCTGTAGCAAATTCTCTGGGATTTGGGTTAGATGTAATTATGCGAGTTAGTCAGCTAAGAGGTGATAAAGAAATGATTATTAATCCTCATTCTGAATTAACAACTCTTACTGGTTTAGAGATGTTACATGATAAAATTTTCACCGGCGATGTGATCGGTAAAAGTGATCAAGAATTTACCGGTATATTTAATGGTGTGGTTAATGGGTCTGTATATGGTAGTTTAACAATTGGTACGGATTTATCGGATGTTCCCCTTCTAACTGGAAGCACCTTTTTTGTAAATCCGGAACACGAAGGTAGATTAGATAATGTAAAAATTGGTTCAATTGTACCAGCTGAAATTGTCGCATCGAGTCTAAAAGTCGTTGAAGGTGTTGAACAGGTTCTTGTTGCGACAAAAACTGATGTAACCACTTTAACTGCAGCACTTGAACTCGCCCAGAATAGTTTAAAACCAAAAGCAACCGCTCATGCTGCAACTGTCGCCAATGTCGCTTTAATCTCATCCGAAGGTGCTTTAACCATCGATGAGGCGACGTTAAAAACAGCTTTGGGTTTAGAACCCAGTGAATTATTAGATGATAAATTAGTACTTTTAACTGCCCAAACTTCTGACAGCGGTAATGGTTTATATAAAGTTTCGGTAGTTGATGGTGTTGCCACTTTAACACTTGACCAATTATCGAATGATGCAAATGAAATTATGGAGGGTACTACATTCTACGCAACACACGGTGATAATAAAGGTATTTATGTTGTAACCAGTGTTGCGTTCACTGATGGTGTGTTGTCGTCGCTTACCGTTGTTCTATACAGTACGTCAGACGGTAATAACGCCAGTATTACCACTATCAAAACCACATTAAACGAGGTAATCGTAGCAGTCAATACATTAGCAACCAATCTTGGTATACAAGGTGCTGGTTATACTGTTTCGTCTGTTCTTGCAACGGAAATTGTCCCAGTGGTTTAAATTTTATTTTTTATCATTTACGGGTTCTTTTAATTTTATAAATTTATTGTACAAAGAACCAATTGTCATATATTCGTCTAACAGAAATGCACCCCGTTTATTAATAATTATCAATAAATTAATAATAAGGTTTAAATCTTCCTTGGTAATAGCAACAGAATTATCGTCTAATATATTAATATCTTTAAAAAAATCATTTGTAAGTTTAGGAATCAAATTTATTTTATTAATAGGAACTGTGGGAATATTCGGAGCAGTTGGAGTTACTGGGACTAAATTGTCTTTTTCTTCGATTACTAAATTGTCATTTTCTTCGATTACTAAATTGTCTTCTTCTTCGGTTACTAAATTGTCTTCTTCTTCGGTTACTAAATTGTCTTCTTCTTCGGTTACTAAATTGTCTTTCATCATTTTATTTAATAAATAATAATTAAATAAAGTTTTAAATACTTTTAAAATAAATAAATAATAATAAATAAAATATTTATTTATTATTATTTATTAATAAAAATGAAACTGGTAGAAATAAAACAATTAAAAGAAAGTGACCTTTTTAAAAAAATTATTGCGGAATTAAATATAAAAGGACTTGATAAGATATACCTACCAACTAATAAAATTGATTATTTTGATATTATTATAGAAATTACTAACTTTTTAGAATTGAACAAAAAAGTTTTTAAAAAATTAAATAAAGATAATTATGAAAATTTATTTTTAATTGTATTAGTTGAGTTATTGGAAAATATTGATAGTGAAATAGATGAAGTACAATTAGAGAAAATCATGGTTTTATTAAAAAATTCGTTACTCGTACAAAAAGCTACGAATTTCTTGATTAAAAATTTAAAAGTACTTTATAAAAAAATTAGTAAAAATATCGGTTACTTTTGTTGTAGTAAAAAATCAAATGTAACTGCGACAACTATTAATACTGAAATAAAATCAATAGAAGGTACTAATTTCACTTAAAGTTTTTTGGAAAAGCGACCATTAAAAATTGTGCTAATGCACATATAAATACTATAATGTAAATAACGTGGGAAACATCACTGGGAATATTTAATTGAGTTGTTAAAAGGTCATTAGTAACGTCATCATCTGACCAATTATTAATGGCAGTAACTAACCAATTAACACCACCAATTAAAGATACAAGCGAAAAGAATACAAGAAAACCATAAAAGAGATTGTTCATTTTATATTATTACAAATATAAAATAATATTAAAAAAAATAAATAAAAATAAATAAAAATAAATAACTAAAATAACTAAAATAAATAACTAAAATAACTAAAATAACTAAAATAACTAAAATAAACTAAAATGGAAAAACCCAAAAATTTATATTTTTCCTATAAATATAATATTTAATTTAACACCATATTTAAAAAATAATAAAACAATTATTAAATTTGAAAAAATATCATATTTAGAACATTTTCACCATTATAATAAACTTAAAGATGATGGATTTGTATCTGATATTATAACTTTTATTATAGATGTTAAACACATGTGTAATAAAGGTGATAAATATACTGAATGTCCTAACATAATAGGATTTAATAAATATACTCCGTATAAGTCTTTTACTCAAATATTAAAAGACTTAACTTAAATAATTTCAATTTCTTTTAAAACTGTACTTGATAAATTTATCCAACCACCACCACGCTTAGAACAATTACTTTCAATATAATCAATTGAATTATAAATAATAGTTTTAATATATTCTAAACTTATAGTTTCATCAATTATATTTATACTTAATGAACCATAATGTAAAAATGAATTATGTTCATAAATTTTAAAATTTTTCGGGTCTATAAATATGGGTATATATAGAATATTTTTAGTTGTTGATGAAAGATTAATTCCTTGTGTTCTACCATATGCGTACCATGTTTTATATTGTTTTTTTCCTCTATCTCTTTTAAGTAATTCATTTTTATTTTCATATAAAAATTTATAAGTTTCTGGAAAATTTGTTTTAAAAATATCTTCTAATATAATTTCTCCTAAATTATTATATGGATATATAATATATTTTATATCCTTACCATTCGTAATTGGTTTCCAACAATCTTCGTTATTTAATTTTTTATTATGTATATAAATTTTATCTCTTAGTGTAGCGATACCATTTTTAATATTTACTATATCTTTCAATTTTTTTATAGTAGTTAAATTTAAACTTGTGTTATTATTATGATAAAATATATTATATAATTTATTATTTATATTATCTATCATCGAATAATTAATATCGGTTTCATTATAAATTAGTTTTTCTTTATTATTTTTTGTAATAATAGTAATACAACAATATGCCGACACGCCTTTAAAAACCTTTTCTGTTTTAAAATCAATTATTTCTAAAATCAATCTATTTTCTATGAGATATTTACGTAATTTTGTAGATGATTTATTATATAAATATGAATTTGGAATAATACACACCATAACACCATTATCATTTAATAATGAAATACATTTTAGAATAAATATATAATATATATCAAAATTACCAGTGTTACATATAGTAAAATTATCATGAATAAATTTTCTATAATCTTCTGATAAGTTTTGAATACGAATATACGGAGGATTTAATATAATATTATCATAATTTATTTCCGGATTAAATTTATATTTAATAAAATCAGCGTGATATTTATTTACGTTACTTATGGTACTTACCTTACTTATGGTACTTACGTTACTTATGGTACTTACGTTACTTACGTTACTTACGTTACTTAAATATTCTTTTTTAATATCAAAAACATCTATTTTAGAATAATTATTTAACATTATATATTTAAGTAAATTACCCGTACCGACACTGGGTTCAAGTAAAGAACCGGTAGTATTTAAAAATTCAGCCATTTTTTTAGAAATATAATCTGGTGTAAAAATATCAGATTTAGTATGATTTAGTAATTCATTATCAATTTGATATGAAGTATCCATATTAATTATAATTAAATTTTGTTTTTAAATGTAAAATAATTATTAATTTTATGTAAAATTAATAATTATTTTTACTCAATGAATGGTTACTCAATGAATCACATTATTTCATACCCAGATGTAGTTTTATAAATTTTATACTCTGAATTTTCCACATGTATTTTATCATGACATAGTTCACATATATTTATTAAATTTGCCTTATGATTTTTAATACTTTTTTTGTACTTTGTAGAATTATCACAATTTTTTTGATAAATTAAATGATGAATTTCAGTACCAATATTTTCGGAACATATTTCACATACACCTTTTAATTTAATGGAGTTATACTTGCTTGTTTTATTATTAATTAATAATTTATTATTATTTGTATTATTATTTTTATTATAACTATTACGAATATTGTGTGCTAATTCTAAAAAGTCTTCTGGAAGATTTAATGATTTACATACTTCAAGACCATACATATTATCTCCCGGACCATCTTTTAATTTCCGGTCATAAACTAACCGGTCATTTTCACGGTCATAAATAACAGACATATGAAGTAATTTCAGACTTTTTATTTCTTTTATTTCAGAATATGAAATAATTTCATGGAAATGAGTAGCGAAAATAAATGATACATTTTTATCTGATAGATACTTTACACCTGCCGTAAATATACTTAATGCTGATGTACTTTCAGTGCCTGAACATAATTCATCACCTAATACTAAACTATTTTCATTTGAATGTTTGAGTATATTACGTAACTCTGTCATTTCAACAGCAAACGTTGAAAGACCCTTAAACAAATTATCATTTCCTAATATACGGGTATAAATGCTTTTATATAACGAAAAAGTGAATTCTTCTGCTGGTACATAAAGTCCAGATTGTGCCATTATAATTGATAATCCGATACTTTTTATAAAACTTGTTTTACCGACAGCATTAGTTCCATATAATAAATATCCGGTATTAATTTCATCGAAATTCAAATCATTAGTTATATATAATTCGTTTGTATTTATTTTTTCAATTAATGGATGCCGTAATCCTTTAAAATTAACAAAAGATTTATTAGAATTAATTATGGTTGGTTTTGAATAACAAAAATTATCAGCAATATAACATCTATTTTGTAAAATATCACATTTAGTAATATATTCAATAATGGTGTTAAATTGAACTTCGAAATTATTTACGAAATTATTAGAAAAAGTATTAAATTCTTTACACAAACAATTTAAATAAATATCACGATATTTCAATATATTTTTAGCGAGTGTATTAATTTCATTTGACGTAATCATTGAATTACTACCATTATGACTTTTTATTTCAATAGATTGAGGGTTAAAATGATTACACGTTAAATTATCGGTTATTTTTTTTAGTGTGCTTAATCTTTTAGTTGTCCCAACTAATGCCGGTTCAGTTTTGGGGCATTCGTGTAGTTTTATGTAATCGGTATTTTCATTTTTTTTATTGTATGTACCATTTGTAGTTTCATATTCTTTTATGCTAAGTTCTAAAAAATCTTTTATATGAATTAATTTTTTGTAATATTCTAAAAAAGTTTTATAATTATTATTTAATTCAGGTGAATATGATTCATTAAATAGAATCATTTCATGAATACAATTTAAACTAAATTTTTCGAAGGACAAATCGTCATATTTTTTGCACACTTCTAAATTTAAATATTTATTAATATGTTCTTTAATTTCTGTAATACAAAATGATACATTTTCAGTATTAATATAATTTAATAATTTTGTATCACAGCTTATATGTAAATATATATTATTAACAACATCAAGTGTAGTATAAATAGTGTAAAAATCCTTTGGACTTAATTTTCCTAAAACGATTTTTCTGTAAATCTTGGACAGGTCTTTTACACCCGCCAGATAATTACGTATTACTTTCCATAAATTTTTATTTAAACAATGTTCAGTTATATCGTAAATATCATAAAGATATTGATAATTAATAGACGGATTTAATAATTCATAATTAAATGCTCTTTTTCCCATACTCGTAATACAATTATTAAGTAAATTTGATAACGATGAAAATTTACCAGTATGATTATTATCTAAAATTACATTTAATTGTTTTAACGAATGATTCGCTAAAATTAATTTATTTTCAGTATTAATTAATGAAGGTAATTGTAATTTTTTAATCAGATTTGGATTATGTTTATAAATAAATTGAATAAGTAAACAATAACTTTGGGTACTAATATTCCATTCATTAAATATATTATCTGGTTCTTTATTAAAAAAAGTATGTATAATTTCATATTGATATTTTTGTTTAGTGATATTTTTAACCCAATCATGTTCATAATTTAATTCATGATATTTACAATTTATTAAATCTTTTATATATTCGGCGTTAAAGTTAGAAACTATTATACATTCAGATGGTTTATTAATTGAAATATAATTTTCAAGAGCATCAAATACCGTTGGACTTTTAATATAATCAATTATATACTGCATTGTATTTGAATGTCCAGTATAAATATCTATACTGGACATTCCGATAGTAAGTTTTTCATTTATTAATTTATTTGATGATGAATAATGAATCCAGATACAACTGGTAACATTACTTAATTCAGCAGAGTCATTACTAAAATATGTGCCGGGTGAATAAATACATGATAAACTACGTGTTGTATTTTTACTATTTGTGTCTTGTGTATAAACCACTATTGTATAATCATTTTCTTGCATTCTACGAATATATTTTTCAATTTGGGTAACACCAAATCCTGCCATAACAACTGGATTACCTTCATGTGTTGCGTTTTTCCTTGAAATAACTAAATCATTAATATCCGATAATTCCTGGATGTTACTCCCAACATATATATTTTGTTTTACATCTAAAATTGCATAACATTCAAAAAATGAACCCACCTGCATTAATAATAAAGTTTTTTCTGAATATTCTTTTTTGTATTTTGAAGTTAATGATAAATAATCATGTATAATAGTCATAAGTTATAAGTTATAACAGTAAATTTTACTGAATACTATACATATAATTACCATTAATTCTTTAAATAATAAATTTTTGTTTTTTCGTTACTATTTTTCGTTACTATTTTTCGTTACTATTTTTCGTTACTATTTTTCATTACTATTTTTCATTAAATTTTACAAAAAAAAAATAGTATTAAAAAAAGTCTTAAAACTAATATAACTGTTATAACTAATAACTAATAACTAATTAAATTTAATAATTAAAATGACCATTGAACTTACACATACAGATATTGTTAATGATAAAACAAATTTACATACGACTTTAATGAATTATATTAAAGAACACAATACCATTTTAATTAAAGGATTAAATGCACAAGAAAGATATACTATATATAAAATAATGTATTATCCATTAAAATTTGATAAAATTAAAGAAGAAAATGGTGGAGTATCGATTAAGATTTATAAAAACAATATTACTAATAAGGAAAAAAAAAGAAAAATGGAAGAAGAATCGGAAGAAGAATCGGAAGAAGAATCGGAAGAAGAATCAAGTGATGAAGAAGAATCAAGTGATGAATCATATGATGAATCATATGATTCATCAGAATATGAAGACGTAAATAAATTAAATAAAAAAATAGAAAGTACACTGGAAGAAATTAAAAATAATGTTGAAAAAATTAAATTTAGAACAAACGTCGCATTATTAATTTCATCCGTCGTGTTGGTATCATCATTCGGACTATCAATCTTACTATATGACACAATATTGGTAACTATTAAGTACAATTAAGTAAAGTACCAAATTAAGTAAAGTACCAAATTAAGTAAAGTTACAAAATAAAATTAAAAAAAAAAATTACTCTTCGGAGTAAAAAAAAGTACGTAAATCATTATTATGGACATTATACTATCAAAATGGAATAAACAATATATGCAATTTATTTTGGATAATCCAGATAAACCATGGTATTATTCGTATTTAAGTGAAAATCCCAATATAACATGGGAAATCGTTAAGGATAATCCAAATATACAATGGGATTATTATTATTTAAGTGAAAATCCCAATATAACATGGGAAATCGTTAAGGATAATCCAAATATACAATGGGATTATTATTATTTAAGTGTAAATCCAAATATTACTTGGGAGATTGTTAAAGCGAATCCAGATATTCCGTGGGATTATAATTATTTAAGTGAAAATCCCAATATTACCTGGGAAATTATTCAGGATAATCCAGATAAAGAATGGAATTATAGGTGTTTAAGTATGAATCCAAATATTACATGGGAGATTGTTCATTATAATCCTGATAAACCATGGGATTATTATTATTTAAGTTCGAATCCAAATATTACATTGGAAATTGTTCTGGATAATCCAAATATTCCATGGAATTATTATTGGTTAAGTTCGAATCCCAGTATTACTTGGGAAAACGTTAAAGATAATCCACATATAAAATGGGATTATTGTTGGATAAGTAGAAATAATATGAGTAAATCAAAAGAAGCATTTATTAAGAAAGAGTTGATTTTACAATTCGCATAAAGTCAGTAGATTTCTATATTATTCAGATAGATATTTTGGAATTTAAGTAATTTAAGGTTTTAAAATTTAACCAATTAAAATTACTCTTCGGAGTAAAAAAAAGTACGTAAAAGTAAATTATTATTATTATTATCATGGACTTTATACTATCAAAATGGAATAAACAATATATGCAATTTATTTTGGATAATCCAGATAAAGAATGGAATTATTATGAATTAAGTCGTAACCCGAATATTACGTGGGAAACCATTCAGGTTAATCCAACTAAACCATGGAGATATGATTTATTAAGTGTAAATCCCAATATTATATGGAAAAACGTTCATGCTAATCCAAATAAAGAATGGGATTTTGGCGAGTTAAGTAAGAATCTCAATATTACATGGACGATAGTTCATTCTAATCCCCATATTCAGTGGAATTATTCATATTTAAGTAGACACCTAAATATTACATGGGATATTATTAAGGCTAATCCAGATAAACCATGGGATTATGATTTATTAAGTGAAAATCCCAATATAACATGGGAAATTGTTCAGTCTAATCATGATAAACCATGGAATTATAGGGGATTAAGTGTAAACCCAAATATTACGTGGGAAATTGTTAAGAATAATCCATATAAACCATGGAGTTATTTTTGGTTAAGTAAAAATTCCAATATTACATGGGACAATGTTAATGATAATCCATATAAACCATGGTATTATTCGTATTTAAGTATGAATCCAAATATTACATGGGACAATGTTAATGATAATCAAGATAAACCATGGGATTATAGGTGTTTAAGTATGAATCCAAATATTACATGGGAAATTGTTCAGGATAATCCAGATATTTCATGGAATTATTATTATTTAAGTATGAATCCAAATATATCATGGGAAATTGTTAATGATAATCCACATATAAAATGGGATTATGGTTGGATAAGTAGAAATGATATGAGTAAATCAAAAGAAGCATTTATTAAAAAAGAGTTAATTTCACAATTCGCATACCGATGTGCTATAAATAAAGTCCGAAGATTTCTATATCACCCAGAAAGATATTTGGGTAGAAAATGTATTCGGGAATTAAGTAAATTTTATTAAAAAAAATAAAAAATTACTCTTTTTTAATTTAAACCATTATTATAATTATTAAAAAAAATTATAATTATTAAAAAAATTATATATATATAATGTTTTTAATAATATCCATCTCAATAATAGTTGTAACTATTATATTAATTATAATTAAAATTACACAAATTACAAAGTGTACTTCTAAATGTCCAGACCCAGTACCAGGTAAATGTCCAGACCCAGTACCAGGTAAATGTCCAGACCCAGGTAAATGTCAGGTGCAAAGCATTACAAAATGTCCGACAAATAATTCATCAAAAACATTAAAATTAATAAGAAATTGGAATGGTTCAGATTTAATACCCGAAAATGGTAAAGGGTGGGATTATTTTATGAGTCCATTTTGGTTGGGATCAAAACATCAAGGTGCGGGTGGGTCATCAGAACCGACGAAATCACAAGTAGCATATGTAAATGGATTATTGGGTGACAATTTAGTAGTAAATAAAAATAATCAATTGAGCATTGATACTAAAACTGTTGGAGTTGTTAACGATAACAAATCTATTATATCATCGGTCAGATTACATTCAACAGAAACTTTTGATAATGGATTATTTATAATTGATTTAGACCAAATACCTTCTGGTGATTATTTCTGGCCATCATTTTGGTTATTAGGTAATACCACATCACCGAATTCTTGGGCATTAAATGGAGAAATTGATATTATTGAAGGTGGTTGGAATAAACCCGGTAACGTTAATAATAATATTAATACCAGTTCACTACATACTAATACTTCCGACGGTAAGAATGTATGTAACACATTAAAGGGGGTGGATTGTAGTTCGCAAAGTTCTGACAGATATTGCGGATTAAATTCAAATGAACTTTGCCCATATGATGGTTGTGCTAATGTATTCCCACAACAATATACAAATTCATTTGGTGCTGGATTTAAGGGTGGTATGTATGCGTGTTACCTCGAATGTGATGGGTCGGTTAGTATATGGTTTTTTGATAAAACAAGAAAACCACTATTAAATGATGTAATAGACTTAACTGATGCGTCTTTATGGCCAAAAACAAATCCAAGTGATAATTCATATTATTATGTTAATATTACTAATAATAGTTGTAAAAATAATTTTAAGAATTTAAGACTTATAATAAATACTGCGGTCGGAGGTCAAGCATTTAATGGTGTTGGTGATAGAGGAAACCCGCCTGATTTTCCAACGGCATTTAAAGCTGTACAAAGTGCGAACGCAGCTAAAACGTCTAATTGGTTAATAAATAGTATAAAAGTTTATCAATAAATAAGTATAAAAGTTTATTAAATTACTTATTAAAATAATAATATAAATAATTTAGTAAAGTAATGAATTATTTATATTATTATTTAATTATATTAATATTAAGTGCTATAATATTATTTATTATAAAATTTATAATATATCCCGATAATGAGTTATATATTAATATTAAAAATATAAAATACAATGGTGATTTTACTATACCACGAAAAATACATCAGATATGGATACAAGGGTATGATAATATTAATTTTACTGCTAAAAATGTAATAAAAGAAAATTTAGAAATGAATCCTAATTGGGAATATAATTTTTACGATTTAGAAGCAATTGATAAATATATTAAAAAATATGAGTCTGACCATGTTTATAACGCTTTTAAAAAAATAAATCCTGTATATGGTGCTGTAATATCAGACTTTTTTAGATATATAGTAATGTATCATGAAGGTGGTCTATATCTTGATATAAAGTCAAAAATAACGAAACCATTAGATAATTGGGTACACCAAAATAAATTATTAATATCATATTGTGGTAATAATGAAGAATTATCACAAATAATATTATCAAAGTATTATAAAAATTGTCCTGAAAAAAGTAAATTAGAAGTTTCACAATTTGCTTTTATATATCCTAAAAACTTTCCACTTTTAAGAAAGTTAATTGATTATATTACAGATAATATTTACAACTATAAAGATAATTTTTTGTTAAAAACTATATTCGGAAATGTAATATATAATAGTTATAAAATATTTACACTATCCGGACCATTCGTATATTCTAAATTTCTTGGACCATATATATGTAATAATGATAAAAATATATTAATACATGAAAATAATGGACTAATATCAATATATAATGGAAATATATTATTTGACGGTACGAATGGTGAATATTATAAACAACAAAATATTAAAAAAACACGTTATAAAGACAAAGATGATAAAATAATTTTATAATTTATCGAATGACGACTTTACAGAACCTGGTAAATAACTTGGCATAACTGGTACATATTTACTTGCAATATTCATAAAAAAATAATATTCTATACCACCTACAAATACAAGTATTAATATATTCTCACCTATTATTTCAAGCCAATTAATATTTTTACCACAAAATATATAACCCACAAATATAGCAGAAAAAAATCCTATAAGTAATAAAATAATAAATGTAATGTTAAATGTTAATAATTGTTTATTATTTCGTTTTACATTTGAATTTTCACCTTCATAATATAATTGGAAATATTTACCATCTGTATCAGTAATGATTTTATCCGAAATATGAACATTTTTTAAATTACCAGATATACCCGTTACGATTTCATTATTTATTGTCGAAGCTTCGGTCTTTGAAATTACTACCCAAAAGAAAATAGACAAAAAACTAAATAAAAGAAATATATGTAAATACAAACTAAAAAAAAAATTTATATAATGTTCCATAAATTATTATATATTAATAATACTTAATAAATAATAATTTATTTTTTTATAAATAATAAATTTATAAAAAACTTCCAATGCATGGTTCTTTATCACTACTTGGATTATCCGGATTACATCTATTATCAATTAATGTTTGAACTAATTTTAATTTTATTTTATTTGGGTCAGCAGATAGATAATTTTGGGCAATTAAAAACATGAAAAGAGTTTCTGTAATTGCTACGAAAATTAAACTAATTAAAGAACTATTAAATAAAAATTTTAAATAATAATTATCCCATTTAAATATAAATCCGAAAATTAAAACAATAACAACAATAATACCAACTAATATGCCAACAAACGTCCACGCTTTATTTTGTATAATTTCATTCTGTTTTTTAACATCCTTATCTTGTGTTGTAAAATCTATTTTTGAAAATGTATTGTCAATTTGATTTTTTAGTTTTGTTTTTATATTAGGTGATAATGGTTTTAATGAATTACCTACAAAATCATCTATCACAAATTTTATTTGTTCTTCAACTATTTTTTTTTCAAAATATTGAGCAATGGTAAAAAAGAATATTGTTAAAAATAAAGCCATAACACCAACGTGAATTAAAATATTTACACAAAATATACCCCAATCCATTTATAAAATGACAATATATAATAAATAAAATATATTTTTTTTAATAAGTTTTAATTCTTTTGAGATTTTTATATGGTAATATACATTTTGTTTCACTTTGGTGTCTTTTAATACTCTGAATACTTGGAATACTCGGAATACTCGGAATACTCGGAATACTCGGAATACACGGAATACTTGGAATACTCGGAATACGCGGAATACTTGGAATACTCGGAATACTTTTAAATAAAATTTCATCAAAATCAAGTTCTTTTTCGTTTTCATTATTTAGTAAATAATTTAGTTCATTATTTAGTTCATTAATCATTGATGAAAATGCGTTTTGACGTATTAATATTGGAGGTTGAATTACAACTTTCGTATCTTTGGTTATTACATTTGATAAAAACATTTGTGTTTATGTTATAATTTATTTTAAATTTATCTTTAATTTATCTTTAATTTATTTTTAAAATTGTAATTTATATTTTAAATTTCCGTGGATAAATTAAATGTAATTCTAACATTAGAATTTATATCTGCCAGTGACGGTGAGTGTAATAAATGTTGATGCATAATTAAAATATCTCCTTGATTACCGGTTATATCTATGATTTTATTATATTTATGTTCTACAATTTTATTAATTACTATATTAATATCATCATTGGTTTTATAATTATATCGTAATAAGTAATCATTAATTAATTTGTGAGAACCGGGAATAACTGCTGTTCCACCACCATTTTTATTTACAGTTGTTATAAATGGTAATAATATTACCGATTGTGTTGGGTCAATTGTATCTGTATAAGTTGTACCATCCAAATGAAATGAATCTTCTGAACATTGTAAATGATTATTATTTTCCATATTGTAATTATAAAAAGGATAACGAAGATGAATCCATCCTAATCCTTCTGACGCTAAATGTTTAAAATTCCATTTTTTAGTGTTAAGATTTCTTGAATGTATTTTATTTAAAAAATGATTTAATTTTGTGCTTTCAAAAAAACTTTTAAATCTAAAATGTTTATTAGTTTTTGAAATTATATGACCACCATTTTTCCCATATATTAATTTTCCTTCCTGTTTTTGTCCTATTTTATTTTTCCACGAATCTGATTTAGTGAGATATATATTTTTTTTGTGTAAAATTGGAATAATAGTCTGTTTTATTAATTTTTGGCATTCTTTTTTTGACATAGCATTTTTTAAAATTATATATCCATCTCTTTCAAAATTATTCATGTAAAATATACAAAATATATAATATATATATTACATTACATATTTTTAAATAATTACAAATAAATAAAAAAAAAATTATAAATGTTAAATTAATAATTTGTATATGAAAGAATTAACGATTTTAAATTTTTTACCTGATGAAATTATTAAATTAATACACTATCATTTACAAGCACTTATAATTCAAACCACATTTACATTAAACCGACCATTAACAGAATTAAAATATGGTGACCGCATTATTACTAATTTTAAAAATTCTTCAAAAAAAGTATACGGCACAATTATAAAAGTATATGAACATAAATGTAAAATAAAATTATTACCAAGATTAATTCCAAAATGGAAAAAATGTAATATTAACTTTTGGAAAAGTTTAATAAATAGATATAATTTTCCATATTATACTCCAAAATATATAACCCTCCGTAAAAAGAATATTATTAAATTAAATGCGTGGAATGAAAATTTTGAAAATATAAATAATCTTGATTCTTCAAAACGATTTAATATTTTAAGTAACGTAAGTAACATAAGTAACATAAGTAACGTAAGTAACGTAAGTAACGTAAGTAACATAAGTAACGTAAGTAATATGTTTAATTATATATTCTAAAACTATTACTTATTTAAAAACTATTACTTATTACTTATTACTTATTTAAAAACTATTACTTATTACTTATTTAAAAACTATTACTTATTACTTATTTAAAAACTATTACTTATTACTTATTTAAAAACATTACTTACTAATTTAGTAACATATAAAATATGGATTCTTTAATTGATACTATCAAAATGATGTATATGATGAATGTAAAAGAAACTGGTTTATATGAAAATATTGGTATTTTATCTTTTCTAACATTATTAACATTTATAATGAATAACGATAATTGTTACATAAAATTTGAAAAAAGTATAGAATTAGTAATGGATAATCTCACATTTTTTCTTCCTAAGAAAAATGTTATTATTTTAGAAGGTAAACGTTGTATGAAAGTTACAACTTGGGTTACAAAAACGGATAATTTATTTAGTAATAGATTTAATGCATTTTGGTATTATATTTCAAAAAATAATATGAATAACCCAAGTATATATTCTCTAAAAGAATGTGCGAATAGTGCAAATATTTATGATGATAATGGTAATGCCAAAAAAATAAATAATAGTTTAGCAAATGATAAAAATTATAAAAATGATGAAGATATAGAACATAACGATATTTTTGTAGTAGACCAGAAACGTAATTTTAAAATAAATCATAATTTATATTGCCGTGTAATAACATCAATTGAACGTAGTGATGAAAAAAGGAATTATGAAATGGAAAATATTAAAATCGAAGTATATAGTTATATATTATCTCTTCAACATATAAGTGAATTTTTAGATAAGTTAGAATATGATTATCAGCAATCTCTCAATAAATCACGAAAAAACAAAAAATTCATTTATACGCTAATTGGTGGTTGTAATAATAATGATAAAGAAACCAACAATGTATGGGAGGAATGCGAATTTAATAGCACACGTAAATTCAGTAATTTATTTTTCGATAACAAAAAAAAGTTGATTAACAAGTTGGATTTTTTTATAAATAATAAATCGTATTATGAATATGAAGGACACCCATATACATTTGGTATTGGATTACACGGACCACCCGGTACAGGTAAAACCAGTGTAATAAAATGTATTGCGAATAAATTAAACAGACACATTATAGTAATTCCATTAAATAAAATTAAAACCCAGCGTGAATTTAGTGAATATTTCTTCGAACATTATTATTCACGGAATAATAGTCATAAAATTGGATTTGATGATAAAATAATAGTATTTGAAGATATAGATTGCATGAGTGATATTGTTAAAAAACGTAATCTCACAGATAAAAATACGTTGATATTTACTAAAATTAACGATAGTACTAAAATTAACGATAGTAATAAAAATAACGATAACGATAGTACTAAAAATAACGATAACAGTTCCAAAGATTATGATATATTAGAAAAAACGATTATTTCCCAAAATAAATTATTAAATAAAATAGCAAAAAAAGTTGATAATGAACATGATAATGTAGTAATAGATTTTTCAAAAAATGATAATGATAAAATTACGTTATCCTTTATATTAAATATAATTGATGGTTTACGTGAAACACCCGGACGCATTTTAATTATTACTTCTAATGATTATGAGTCATTAGACCAAGCATTAATTAGACCTGGACGCATTGATTTAACATTGGAAATGAAAAATGCAAGTATTGATGTTATAAAAGAAATGTACAATCATTTTTATAAAGACATAATTCCAGAAGAAATATTAAAATCGTTGAGAGATTATGTTATTTCACCTGCTAAATTAGTAAATATGCGAATTGAATATGAAAATAAAAATGATTTTTTACAAGAATTAAAAATGATTTTTAATAGTTAAATATAATCGGTTTGTAACTGCACAATGGTTTAAAAATATAAGTAATAAGTAATATAAGTAATAAGTAATAAGTAATATAAGTAATAAGTAATAAGTAATAAATAATAAGTAATAAGTAATAAGTAATAAGTAATAAGTAATGTTATTTTATCACGGAACTTCTAAAACCGAAGCTAATATTATTAAAATAAATGGATTTACTTGGAAATTATTAAATACTATATATTTTAACAATAATTATTTAGATGCAAAATGTTGTGCAGGTGATGATGGCGAAGTATTAAAAGTAGATATAAAATATGTAAATGCATTAAAATTGAATACCGATTATAATTCAAACGATGTAAATCATACAAGAGAAATGAAAATTATTATTATGTATTCTAAACTAAATTCAACTAAAAATTGTGTAGTTAATATATATAATAATAAATTTTTATTTTTTAGACAATTCGATTATAAAATTTACTTATAAAAAAATAAAACTATAAAAAAATAAAACTATAAACTAAATAAAAATATTAAAAAAATAAAACTATAAAAAAATAAAACTATAATAATAATAATTAACTTATATGAATTATAATTATTATAATACCTCGTGTTTAATTACATCAATAATGATGTTAATCATTTTATTATATAAATTTACAAATATCAATCTATGTATAATATTATTATTAGGTTCTATATTTTCTATAATATGGAGAAGTATTAAATTAATAAAAGGTGAAGAAATAATTGAACAACCTGGAAATTTAAATAGTTTTTTTACAAACCCATTATTTATATTGGATTTTACATTTGGATTTTTAGCATATATTTGTATATTTACGTGTAATCAAATTAATAAAAAATTTATATTATTAACATTTTTTATATTTATTATTGCCTGGAATTTACATTTAATGAAAATAAATGAAACTTCACGAGCCATACATTTATATGGTCATGTAAATATATTAATTATTTTCATTTTTACTTTTTATTTTTATTTATAATTCGTTAATATCTTTCTACGTAATTACCAGAAAACTCGTAAAATATATAAGTAATATCTTTCATATTTAATGACATTACTTATATATTTGATTATTCTTTTTTTTTATTCTTTTAATTTTTACTTTACTTTACTTTATTAATAATATTTGGAAATGTTTCTAATAATTTATCTTTTGTTGTTACTATATCCCACGTTTTATTAAAAGAATTCCATTCGCAACTTCCAATTGATTTTATTTTATGTTTGTTATCAAATGTACCCGGACCATGAATTGCGAACATACCATTTTTTTCATAGTAAAATAATTCTTTTTCTTTTGATGGATTATTTTCATTTTGTTGGTCAGTATTATTCGGCATTTCAAAATCTGGTTCTTCTAATTTTCCATTAAGAATTTCGCACATTTTGATATTTTGATTAATTAAATCCTTATTAATTGAAGTATAAGTTTTTTCTAAGTTGTCAATTTTATTTAAAATTACATTTAAAAGTTTCATATGTTCATCTTGTGACGTTTTATATACATTCATAAATTGAGTTAGTTGTTCATTGGAATTATTCAACGTGGAATTTAATAATGTATCCGTCATTACGTCTGTATTATCTTCCATATTGATATATTTAAATGTAAAATACCACTTTAAGTAAAAATTTTAAATTAATTTTTTAATAATTTTTTTATATTATATAATATAATATAATGGGTAATACTGGATCAACTTCTGGAACAACCTCCGGAACAACTTCGGGTTATGGAAAATGTGGTGCGTGTAGTCAAAATGGAAACTATTTTAGTTTCGGTAAAAAAACTGATGCTAAATTTTATATGTTAGTAAAAAATAAACCCCGCCGTGTTTATATGGATTCAAAAGGAAGCAGACGCTATTATAAAGACGGTACAACTAAAAAATACTTACCACCGGGTACAAAAACTTATAGAAAGAGTCCCGTAAAAAGACCAAGAAAGAGTCCCGTAAAAAGACCAAGAAAGAGTCCCATGAGAAAAGCAGTAAAAAATAAAAAGGATAAAAAAATTGGTTATAGATTAAGTGCCAGAGGGGTTTATAATGATATGGGTAGTCGTTCAGTTGGGAAAACTTTTTCAATTTTACAAAAAGATGGAACATATAAAGTAAAAGTATTACGTTTACGTAAAAATAATAGTCCATATTTTGCAAATAATTTTGGGAGTAATGCTGAATTTCAAAATCATATTATACCATGTAAAGCGAATGGGTTAAAACATTTAAATATTCCTATAAATAATAATTGGTTGAGAGGTTCACAAATGGATGATATGACCGGATATAAAAATTCTTGGCCTATTGGATTAATTCCACCAGGTGGTGTTTTGCAACCAAATAAAATGTCAATTTTACCGAAAATGGCATATGGACGCTCGTATTTTGGATGAGGAAGACCATTAACAAAAGGTAAAATGCTATTTGGTGCTTGAGGATTACCAAAAATGTAAATTATCATTACGCGTATAGTTTAAAGACTTTAAATGAAGTTTTAATCATAAAATGAATTTAATTCATATGATTATATTATTGAGAAAAAAGTCAAAAGAAAGTTTGAATTTACTTAAAATAATATTATATTTTAAGTAAATGGAAACTGTAAAAGATAATAATGAACCACAAATTGAAGAAATTATTGAATCTGAAAAAGTAACGGAAGAATCGGAAGTAACGGAAGTAACGGAAGTACCAAAACTTTTATCAATGGAAGAAAGAAAAAAATTATTAAAAAATAAACTTAGACAGAAAATTAGTGGTAAAAGAACTACCAGAACAGTTGGACTTAATCGTAAAAAAAGTGAAAATTTAAATGATTCAATGACAAAAATTACAGAAGTACTCGCAAATCAAAATATTAATAGTCCTGATAAAATTGATGCTAACCTTATAGAAACTATTATGAATATTCTTAATAAACAAGATATTGAATTACTAACGGATAAATTAAAAGATAACACTGTTTTTAAAGAATTATTTAATAAACTTCAAGATAAATATTCAGAATAAAAAAAATAATTATTTAACGATTTTCTTTCAATGTTGAATGTTCACGATATAATAATTTCGTATATTGTGGTAAGTTTAAAAGTTCTTTAATTTTACTTTCAAAATAGTCTTTGTAATTTTTATCTGATAACCAAATTTCAATCCGATACATAATTTTATGTTCACTCGTACAATCTACAATACGAACACCATTTAAAATTTCAGAATTTTCATAAAATTCACCGACAGTAATCGCAATTAATTTTTTCCATAAATCATTAAATTCGTGAAAATCTTTATATTTACGAATACTCCATTCAAAACCTTTAATATTTGAGTTATCTTCCCACGTTGGATAACTTGTTTTTCTAAATAAACTAATTGCGTTTGGAATTTCACCAGTACGTTTTAAAACTTTTATGTTACCCCCAGGTTCAGAAAACATATCTGTTGGTTTTGGTATGTTATTAAAAGTTCCCCAAAAATCTTTAATATTATCAATTTCCATTATTATTGATGTATTATCTGAATATTTGTTATGTGTGTTTTTCGCATGGAAATAAACACACCAAGTATCATTTAAAGGATACTCCATTATATGAGCATGATTTGATATATTATATAACTTTATGTGCTTAAAATAATTTTATTTATTTATTTATTAATTAATTAAAATTAATAAATAAATAATTTATTATTATAAATGCCGACAAAATGTAAACAAGGGAAGATAATTAACCCAATGACGGGTAGATGTGTATACAAAGATAGTCCAGTTTTACGAAAAATTAATACATTAAATCCTCTTAAAAAACAAAAAATGGTAAATATAATTAATTCTAAATTTATTATAAATTGTGGAGAAAATAAATATATTAACCCAAAAACTAAACGATGCGTCCAATTAAAAAATTCGGATATTCAAAAATATCTTAATAGTGGATATGTTCTTTCCGGTCCTTCCGGTCCTTCCGGTCCTTCCGGTCCTTCCGGCCCTTCTGGTCCTGTCGGTCCTGTCGGTCCTTTCCACAACCAAACTTTAAAAATAGATAAAGTAAATATTAATGACCCACATAATAAAACTGACCCTGGTGTAAAAGTATTAGTTCCACATGATTCACAAAATCACGTTAAATTAGTTTATTGTGGTAAAGATAAAGTTATTAATCCAGAAACAGGAAGATGTATTCAACTATCTGGTCCAATAGGTAAAAAATTAACTTCAAAACCATATGTTATCGTAAATCCACCTTCAAAACCCCAAAAAACTCCACAATTTATTCCGTCAGGGCCGAAAGGACCGAAAGGGCCGTTTCCTAAAATTCCATTTCCTAAAATTAAACCAGAACAAATAAAAACCGCATTAGATACCGATGGTGATAATTATGTAAGTATTCGTGAATATCTTGATGCGGTTGAATCTATCGGTGAACGTGAAAAAAGCGGTGGACTTAATTTTTCATATTATAATCAAAGAGATTTAGGTATATTATTTTTATTAAATTTAATAAAAAATTATAAAGGACCTATTCACCATATTGGGTGTATTCCGTTATATAGTTTATGTATTTATAAAAATAATCGGGGTACTTTTCATACTATGGAAAATGTTATAAAAAATAATAGATTAAGCTGTGATGAATCACATAATTTTATATATGGTGGTAATACTCATGGTTATGCCAGTATTGTAATTTTGAATACACCGGAAATGGGTAAATATAACCGTAAAGAATTACAAATATTAACACCACCAAACTTAAAACAATTAATTATGAATTGTGAGATAAATAATAAATATATGGTAGTATGTGATTTAACTTTATTAAGTACAGAAGATATGTATAAGACATCACACGCTAATGTATTAATTTTTGATACAAAACGCAAAACAATTGAAAGATTTGACCCTCACGGGAATAATGAATATTCAAAAGTAAAATTAGCATATGATACTGATAATAAATTTGGAGATAACGCACCAATTAAAATTAAAAGTACTGCCGCATATAATCAATCCGTTATTGATACTAAATTGTCAGCACATTTAATAAAATTATTACCAGATTACACATATTATGGTACAAATGATACAACCCCATATTTAGGACCACAAATAAAAGCGGATACATATGGTGGGTTATGTGTAACCTGGTCTTGTATGTACATGGTTCTTCGTTTATTGAATCCTGATTTAAGTCCTGCCGATGTAACTATCAAAATGATAGATGGTACACCAGACCAATTACTCAATAGAGTTTTAAGATTTCAAAAATTTATAATTCGTAGTCTTAAAAATGTAAAAACTGGTCTAAAATAAAAACTAAAAACTAAAAACTAAAAACTAAAAACTAAAAACTAAAAAATAAAAACTAAAAACTAAAAACTAAAAACTAAAAACTAATTTAAAGAAAATTAGTAAGTAAAAGTAATAGTTAAAAGTAAAAGTATGATTTTAGAAATAGATAATAGAGAACCTCAAACTATAAAAGATTATTTTACTAATAGCATTTTAACGTGTAATTTAAAAAATTTAGACCAAGGTGATTTTATAATTAAAGACTGCGATGAAAATATTCTTTTATTATTTGAACGTAAAACAATATCAGACCTTTTATCCAGTGTAAAAGATTCGCGTTATTCAGAACAATCTGAAAGATATTCTAAACTTAATTTAGCGAATAATAAAATATGTTATATATTAGAAGGAAATTTAAAAAATTTACAGAAAGATACGACTGATTATAAAACTGTTTACTCTTGTATTTTTTCTTTAAGTTATAAAAAAGGATTTTCTATATTATTTACACAAAATATTGATGATACTATAAACATTATAGAACAGTTTTTTAATAGAATAAATAAATTAGAAAATAACCCTGAACATAATACCATAAATTCAAATAATTTAGAAAATAACCCAGAACATAATAACGGTAATTTAATAAAAAAACAAATTATAAAACCAGAAAATATAAATAGTTATATGTTAAATTTAGTACCCGGTATAGGATTAAAAACAGCGATTGAAATATTAAAAAGTTTTGATAATACAATATTTAGTTTAATTAATATGATGAAATATGATTTAAATAATTTTGATAATATTATGAATAATATTAAAATTAATTCACGCAAATTAAGTAAAAAAATAATACAAAATATTAAAATTTATTTTTTAGATAATTCATAGTTAAATCAGATATAATGAAATTTAAAAAGAAACTAAAATTATGTGTTAAGTAATTATGCAGATACTTATTAAAAAAATAATATTTGTTATATAATAATATTATAATTTATGAATAATAATGAAAATGAAGAAATTGATAATGTTAATAAAGATTTATTAGATAAATTACCCGAACATGTATCAATGATTACGAAAGTATGGGGTCCACCGGCATGGTTTTTTCTTCATTCTATGGCAATGTCTTATCCAAAGAAAATAAATGAAAATAATCCCGAACATCGTAGAAGAAAAAATGCTATGTTTGCTTTTTTAACTAATTTAGGTGATGTATTACCATGTCCTTTATGTGGTACTTCATATAATAGTTATATACGTGACCCGTCTTTATCAGTAATGGAGCATCTGAATACAAGAAGTAGTTTAATTGAATTTATTTATAAAATTCATAATAAAGTAAATATAAAACTTGGAGTTCCTAAATGTAATAAACGTTCATTTAAAGAAGTTGTTAAGTTTTATAGTCAATTTATAGCTGGTCCGTGTACAGCTACAACAGATGAAGAAAGGCAACAAAGATTATTATTAGGATGTAATAATAATGATATTGAAAAAGGTAAATGGAAAGATTTTAAATGTAATGTTAATGTATTTGATAATAATAGTAATAAAAATATTAACAATTTTGATAATTCCGAAAAATTTACCGGAAATTTTACGGAAAAATTTACGGAAAATTTAGATAATAACCAGAATTCTACATTAACAATTATATTCGGAATATTTGCGTTTATATTTTTAATAACATCTATTATACTTTTATTAAAAATTAAAAATTAAAAATTAAAAATTAAAAAATTAAAAATTAAAAATTAAAAAATTAAAAATTAAAAATTAAAAAATTAAAAATTAAAAAATTAAAAATTAAAAAATTTTTTATATAAGATAATGGGTGCGAGTAGTTTACTACATAATAGTGTGAAAAATGTCGTTGTCGGTAATTCAAGTTCTTTATTAGAATCTATTAATTGTAATAGATTATTAGCAGGTTCAAATACAAATTATACGAATAATGCTACAAGAAATACCAGATCAAAAACTCTATTAAACAATATGTTTTTTTATAAATATGATAATACTAATAATACAAAACAAGTTAACATTGGTGCGTTAAAATTATTTAAAACGTATTAATTTTATATAAACATACCCATAGCGGTGTTATATTCATCTATCAAACGAGTCTTTTCATTAAAAGTCAATTCACCATCACCATAACCAGTTTTATAGTTATAAATACTAAACGGATCAGTATCAGGTGGTAACTTTTTGTAATTACCAGAGTTATCTCTAAAAAGATTCGCCAAAATGTATAAACTATTAAAAAAAGTAGTATTTCCCGATAATTTTTTATAATATACTGACCTAAACATTGCCAACATATATCCGGAATTCATCGTAAATGTATTATGAACTGGCCAAAAATTAATTGCATAATTATTTACCGGCCAAAAATTATTAGCATAATTATAATATGCAGTTCCCAAAGTTTCAAAACTATACACTTTCACAAGATCTATTACAACATTACCGCCTATTACAATATTTTCGTGGAATATTTGATTAGCAATTCTAATATTATCAACATTCATATCATATTGAACGCCAGTATTTATATATATTACATTATCTTGAAATAATTTAATATATGGTAAATAAGGAAAGATTATTCCACTCGGTGTAAAAGCATCAATAAACAAATTCATTTGACCATTTATTACACCCGACGTAACATTCGTTTCACCCTTCAATAATTCTAAATTAAACGTAACTTTCGTTGAATCTGTACTTGAATCTGTACTTGAATCTTTACTTGAATCTTTAATAATATAAGTTCTTTGTTCTTCTGAATGTGTCAGAACAGCATTTGGTGAAACTTTCTCAAAAGAATTATTAGAATTGTCTGTGAAATCAGTAATGAATTGATTAAATGAAATAAATGAAGTTTGTCTAAACGGACGATAAGAAAACATAATAACATTATCATTGGAATGTAATGGTAAATCAAATGTTAGAGTACCACCCATAGTATTAGGTGTAAATGTCGCGTCTTTTAAAAGAAGAGAGAAAAGGAAAGAAGGACCGTGAGGACCGTGATGACCGGAAGTACAGGAAGGACCGTGAGGACCGTGAGGACCAGAAGGACTTAGTTTAATATTATCGGATTTAATAGTGAGTGCTTTAATGCGATTAGCAAAGAAGTTGTAAATATAACGTGAATCTAAAATTAATGTGAATTTCATTTTATATATATGAAAAAAGAAAAGAAAAAGAAAAGTAAAAAAAAAAAAGTAAAAGAAATAAAACGTATTAATTTAACTTGAACAATTTAAACAAGGTTCATTATTATTATAACTTTTACAGTTCATAAACAGATAAAGTTATAATAAAAGAAAAAGAAAAGAAAAGAAAAAAGTATTTTACCCTACGTGTAAAATCACCTTCAAGTGAGTCCATTTCAATAACATGATACTTATTGAATATTATGTTCGGTTTAGATAATAATTTTTTATAATATACTGACTGAATTCATCGTAAATGTATTACCGGTTAACCCCTTCCCATTTCGGAGGTTTGATGATTATTGGCTATTAGTTTTGGTTTTAAATATAATGCGGTATAATATTTAAGTAAATCATCACCATCGGATATATCTACTGCTAATTTATAATACGATTTCGCAAGTGCACTATCAGTTGTTTCATTATTATAAATCTTCGGCCATGGGTTATATTGATTTACTTGATTGTTAGCATTAATTGCGATTACAATCGCATCACCAGCCTTTCCGTAATTAGTTGCGGCTTTAATTTTATTACCTGCAGTTTTATAATTATCACCTGCCAATTTGTATATTTTAGCACATGACTTATAATTCAGGAGAAGTGTTTTTAAAGTATTACTTACAATAATCCAACTATTTTGAGCATACCACGAGTTAATACTATAGCCTCCAAAGTTTTGATATTCGGTTTGGTTAAGTTGAAGGGATTTTATTCGGTATTTATTTAATTCTTCAATAGTTTCATTAGCGGCTAAGTTATAATTTAAACCGGCGTTAATATTATCACCTCCAAGCACATAATATTTAGCAGAATTTACGTAATTAGTTGCTTTTTCCGTACCAGTTGAATTCATAGCGGCTAAGTTATAATTTAAACCGGCGTTAATATTATCACCTCCAAGCACATAATATTTAGCAGAATTTACGTAATTAGTTGCTTTTTCCGTACCAGTTGAATTCATAGCGGCTAAGTTATAATTAAAACCGGCTTTAATATTATCACCTCCAAGTGCATAATATTTAGCAGAATTTACGTAATTAGTTGCTTTTTCCGTACCAGTTGAATTCATAGCGGCTAAGTTATAATTTAAACCGGCGTTAATATTATCACCTCCAAGTGCATAATATTTAGCCACTTTGGTATAATTAGACACCGCCAGTTCAGGCTGATTTTCTTTAATATATATTCCGGCATAGTAAATGAGGTTACTCAATGTGATGTCTTCCAACCAATCCAAAAAGTTATCCACAAACAAATTCATTTGACCCTTTATTACATCAGACGAACCATTCGTTTCACCAGGCAATAATTCTAAATTAAACGTAACCGTGGTTGAATCAGTCCTTGAATATCTAACACTATAAGTTCTCTGTTCTTCTGAATGTACAAGAACTGCGTTAGGAGGGTCTTTTTCAAAAGAATTATTAGAATTATCAGAAGTGAAATCAGAAATGAATTCAGTAAATGAAATAAAGGAAGTTTGTCTAAACGGACGATCGGAGAACATAATAACATTATCATCGGAATGTAAGGGTAAATCAAAGGTGAGAGTACCCCCGATAGTAGTAGGTGTAAAAGTAGCGTTTTTTAAAAGAAGAGAGAAAAGGAAAGAAGGACCGACAGGACCGTCAGGACCGACAGGACCGTCAGTACCGACAGGACCGGGTTTAATATTATCAGATTTAATAGAGAGTGTGTATAGGCGATTAGCGGAGAGTTTATCAAAATAACGAGAGTCTAAAATGCGAGAGGAAGCCATATTGTTTATATAAAGTAAAAGAAAATAAAACGAAAAGAAAATAAAAGAAAAGAAAATAAAACGAAAAGAAAATAAAACGAAAAAAAGAAAACAGTATTTTACATTTAACTTGAACAATTTAAACAAGGTTCATGATTATCATTTAATTTATTTTTAAAATTTATTTCAGTTTTATAATCCATTGAAAAATTTTGAGTACTTAACGCCGGTTTAGTTCTAATATAGTATGAACCAGTTTTAAGTCCCAATGAATGTCCATATAAATGAACACTGTTTAAAATTTTTGGGCCTGCTTTTTCAACGAATATATTTAAACTTTGTGATTGACAAATATATGGTGCTCTGTCGGCGGACATTTCCAATAGAGTTTTTTGTGAAATTTCCCATACAGTTTTATATACTTCCTTTACGTGTTTAGGTAAATTTAATCCTTGTACAGAACCTTTTTGTAAAATAATTGAATCAATAATATCTTTTGTATACATATTATTTTTACGTAGATATTTTACTAAATGTTTATTAAAAACAATAAATTCACCAGATAAAACTTTACGTGTATACATATTTGACGTATATGGTTCAAATGATTCATTATTACCCATAATTTGTGCCGTTGACGCAGTTGGCATTAAGGCAATAAGTGTAGAATTTCTAATTCCATATTTCATAATTTCTTGTTTAAGTAAATTCCATTTATTTGTTGAAAAATATTCAGGGGTTTTATTCCACATATCAAATTGAAGAATACCATTACTGGCGGGACTTCCTACAAATGTACTATACGCACCATCTTTTTTCGCAAGTTCACACGATTTTTTAAGAGCATGATAATAAATTACTTCAAATATATTTTTGTTTAATATACGTGCTTCTGGCGATGTAAATGGTAAATTCATTAGTATAAATACATCTGCTAATCCTTGGACACCAATTCCTATTGGTCTATGTTTTAAATTACTATTTTTAGATTCTTGGGTAGGATAATAATTATTATCAATAATTATATTTAGATTTTCTACAATTATTTCAGTCATATATCCCAATTTTTCATAATTGAAATTAGTTGCGGAATGTACATTAAAATAATCAAAAAGTTCAGTATATCCACCAATTCTACGATTATTAATAAATATTTGTGGCATACTATTTACAATAGTTTCTGCTTCTTCGTCCGTATATTTTTCATAAAAATCTACTCTTTCATTTTTATCATTTAATAAAATTTCATTGAAATTTATTGATTTTGATTTTAAAAGTTCTTTTGCAAGTACACAATAATTACAATTATCTTTTGAATAAATTGTAACTTTTTCTGTTACTGGTCCTGTTTCTGTTCCTGTTCCTGTTCCCGTTACTGTTTCTGTTTCTGTATTTACAAAATTTGGAAGGCATATAGATGCTAAATTACATACGGCAGTTTCTTTTGAATCTGAAAATAAATTTACTTCAACACATAAATTTGAACTTTTAATTATACCAATATTTTGTTGATTTGATTTATTATTCACGTGGTCTTTATAACACATATAAGGTGTACCGGTTTCAATTTGACTATTAATAATAGTATTCCATAATTCCATTATATTAATTTGTTTTTTATATTTACCTTCCGTTTCGTACTTTTCATATAATATTTCAAATTCTTTACCATATGTTTCAGTTAATCCCGGACATTCATTCGGACACATTAATGACCAACACCCTTTTTCTTTTACCCGTTTCATAAATAAATCTGGTATCCAAAGTGCGTAAAATAAATCCCGGGCACGTAGTTCTTCCGCTCCATTATTTTTTTTTGCTTCAAGAAATGTGAATATATCAAAATGCCAAGGTTCTAAATAAATAGCGAATGAACCATTCCGTTTTGAACCTTGATTAATATATCTGGCAGTATCATTATAAATTTTTAACATTGGCATGATACCTTGCGATTCTCCATTTGTTTTAGATATTAACGAACCGTCAGACCTAATATTTGAAACGTGTACTCCGACACCTCCTGCCCATTTAGAAATACTGGCAACATCACTAATTGTTTTATAAATACCTTCTACTGAATCTTCTGTACCAATTAAATAACATGAACTCATTTGTGGATATTTTGTACCCGCATTAAATAACGTCGGTGTTGCGTGTGTAAAATACTGTGTACTTAATAAATTATATGTTTCAATTATTTTCGGCAATTGTTTATTAAATGTATCATTACATTCAGACATTTTAATATTAGCGTGAATACCCATAGCAACACGTAAAAATAAATATTGTGGTCTTTCAATTGATTTATTATCATTTTTTAATAAATAACTTTTAATTAAAGTATTAAAACCAAAATAAGAAATTAAGTAATCTCTTGAATGCTCTATAATATTATCTATTTTTTCTTTATGAGTTTTACAAAGAGTTAAAATTACATCATTAATAAATTTTTCAAGACATAACATAGTTTCACAAAAACTACTTTTTGTATTTTTCTGATGATTATTAATAATTAACCGTGAAGCAATTTTTTCATAATCTGGGTTATATAAAGACATATGTGCTGCTGTTGATGCGGTAAATTCATCTAATTCAGATGTTGTTATTCCGTCGTAAATCATACCAATTACATTACGTGCTAAATTTTGTGCGTCAATATTTAATTTTGGTTCTTGATTTGATAAAGTTTTAATTTTCCTTGTAATTTCATCAAATTCTACTTCTGTTTTAGAACCATCTCTTTTAATAACTTTCATTTACTTTTATTACTTTTATTACTTTTATTACTTTTATTTTTGTCAATTTTTTAAGTAATTCGTAAATAAATAATTCATAAAAATAAATGAAAATGAAAATAAAAATAAATATTATATATAAATATTAATGAGTTATTTAGATAATTTGCCCAGTGACTTAAAAACCAAAATTTATGAATTAAGATTACAAAGACAATTAGAACCACTTTATTATAATAAAATTAAATGTTATCCCAATAAAGATATTAATAGATTAACAAAGGACGATATAATAGATTGTATAATTGAACGATATATATTCATTAAATCAAAATATATATATTTACAGGGTAGGACAAGATATAAATATGTTATAAATGGATATTTTTTTATAAATTTAATGGCGAATTTAATGGAATTAACACCAAAATTAAAATTACCAAAAAATAAAGTAATAGAATTTATAAATAGAACTTTAAAAACCTACAAATTATCTGATTTAATGTTGCGTAAATATAAGAATGATATAAATTATAGAGAGTTAGAAGAAATATTAACATTAACTCCGGACGTAGAAGAAGATGAAACTTTATTAAATGAATACGTCAATTTATCAAAAGAAGATATATATAATATATTAAATATTTTTAATAAAAATGTCTTAAAAGATTTATATACAGTTTTAAATAATTTATTCAAAGAAGAAGCGGGTGTATATTAATTAATTCATAATTTTTTCATTATGGATTTAAAATTACAATATATATAACAATATATATAACAATATATAACTTAAATGGTTAAATATAGTTGTGAACGTTGTGGAAAAGAATTTTCTCAAAAATCTCACTATGATTCACATAATAGACGCAAAACGCCTTGTGACAATAATGTTGATAATATTAAGGGACTGGTAGATAATGTAGTTGAAGAAAAATTAAAAGAATTAAATAATGAAAAAGTAAATGTTAATACATCGGTAATGAACCATAAACTTAAAGTAGTTTCATTATTTACTGGAATTGGTGGTATAGATATGGGATTTGACGGTGAAGTAATTGTTCATAAAGATTCAGTTGAAAATAATGAGTTTATAGATAAATGCTATACAATCAAAGATTTTGTCATATTGAAAAAAAATAACTTTGAGTGTGTATTTCAAAATGATATACTTGAAGGTGCAAAAGAAGTATTTGGGTTTAATAATGATAATTCAAAATATAACACAATAAGTATTTATAAATTAATTACAGAAAATTTCATATTTCCGAAATCCGATATAGTAATAGGAGGTTTTCCGTGTCAGGACTTTTCACATGCAGGAAAAAGGAAAGGTTTTGAAAGTAATAAAGCTCACGATTTAAAAGAAAAAGTAGTATCAACTGAAAATAGTAGAGGAACATTGTATAAAAGTTTTGTTGAGGTAGTTAAAAGAGTAAAACCTAAAATATTTGTTGCTGAAAATGTATATGGGTTGATAACTATGAAAAATGAACCAATAAAGCAGATTATGGAAGATTTTTCGGAAATTGGTTATGATGTTGATTATCAAGTTATATATTGTCCAGAATTTGGAATACCACAAACTCGTAAGAGAGTTATAATTATGGGAATATCAAAAGAAAGGAGTTTAAATATTAATAAAGAGTGGAATTATATTACAAAAAACAAAACAGTATGTAATATAGGAAAATATTTTAATCATCTTAAAGAACCAAACATGACAGAAGATATATCACAAATGGTATATTCAAAAGCAAAAAAACTTGAAAAAGGACAAGGACAAACGGAAGTTAATCTTGAATCATTTGCACCTACTATGAGAGCAGAACATCACGGAAATATCGAGTTTCGGAGATATAAAGACAGTAAAATAAATACAAATGAAAAAAAAATGGATGAACGACGACTAACAGTTAGAGAGGCTGGATTAATCCAAACATTTCCCCCTGATTATGTGTTTAGTAAGAACAAAAATATGACCGCTTATAAATATATCGGAAACGCTGTGCCACCACTATTAGGTTATTTAATTGCCGATAAAGTATATGAGTTATGTAAAACTCATTTCAAGTAATATTAACACTTTCAAGTTGTAAAGACATCTTATCTATTCTAAATTGTTCCGAAGTTGTATTCCTAATATATTGTTCCAGAATTTCTTTTTTCATTATTTTAATCATCTCATCTTGCCAAGATTTTTGACATCTTGTAGTTTCTTTAATCCGATTTAACCCACATTTTGCATAATAATCTATCCAAGAATCTTTATCTATAATAGTAAATGGAAGAGTATTATCTAATTCATTCATTTTTTCAAAATTAATAAAAGGTCTTGGAGTTCTGTCTTGAAATAAATCAATATCACTTACGCCCATAGCATAATGATATTGAGAACACTTTATTTTGTATGTATCTGAAACAGTAGATGGTCTTAGACAATAAATTAGTGGTTGATTAATATCTAATTTTTTTATTGTTGAACCTGGCATTTTTATACTTTTAGAACTTTTCAATTCTATTTTATGTTTGGTAGTTTTTTTATCAGGATAGGTAAATATAATATTTATATCAGGTCTATTGCATTTAATATATATTTCAGCAAAATCTGTATAGTTTATTTTCATTTTATTCCAAGCACCTTCACAACAAATACACGCTAAATTAGAATATTCAGTGTCAAGATTAGATTCACCATTCGTCCAAGTAATATTTTGTAATTCTTTTTGTTTGTCAATCATTATTTTTGTCGTTTCAATTCCAAGTTCATAAATAATTTGTTGATTAATTAGTACAGAAATAGTCATCTTTTGTTACTCCATATTTAATTTCTTTAAATATAAAATAATTTGTAGATTAATTAGTACCGTGATAGATAACTTTTGTTACTCAATAAAAGTAGTAACAAAAGTTATCTAAAAACTTATTTTTTTAATAATTTGTTTATTGAAATGTTAATTAACATTTACCACGTAATAATCATTTTATTTTTCCCTTTAAATTCCCAATTAAAATTAGCACCAAAGAGAGTTTTAAATGTCATCGGATTACCATTACAATCATTTGTAATAAATTCAGAATTTAAATAGCACATTTCATACATAAACTCATTTAAAAATCCTTGTGGTTTACCAAGACGTTCATTTACAAAATCATAGTAGTTATAATAAAAATTTATACTTGTGTTACCTTGTGATATAGATTTAATCACAGCTTCTGTAATTTTATTAAAATATTTATTTGCGAGTGATGTCATATGTATTTTTCTTTTATTTTCCTTTATTAACTTATCAACGTCATTCTTCATCGGTGTATCAATACGTCGCCGTTGACTATTATTAGATTTAGCATATATAGTAGCTGAACCAAGCATTATTATTATTATTAATAACTGTTATTAATTAATTATAATTTATATTTTAAGTAAATTTATAAATTATAAGTAATACTAATTTTTATTGTTCTTTTTTTCATTTAATTCTTAAATTACATATTCAAGAGGGTGGTTACTCCCGTTACTTTCGTTATTCCCGTTATTCCCGTTATTCCCGTTATTCCCGTTATTCCCGTTACTTTCGTTATTCCCGTTACTTTCGTTATTCTCGTTACTTTCGTTATTCTCGTTACTTTCGTTATTCCCGTTACTTTCGTTAATTACGTCACAGTATTCCTGTGATAGTTTATTATAATTATACACAATATAGTTATTATAATTACAAACATATATAGAATATTTAATGTAATAATTTAATGTTTTTTTTAGTTCATCAATATAATATTCATTTTTCAGATTTTGGAAATTATTTTTTTTAATTGTTCTATTTAAATGTCTAAATGTTCTATCACTAACAATAGATTTATTGGTTTGAGCACAGTTACAATAATTATTAATTTTAACCATTTATATTTAAATTTGGGTTTTATCTTTAAATATTTTTTTAAAATAAATAATTATAAAAGAATCGTAGTATGAATGTTAAAAGTGATAAAAAAATTATTTTAGATAATATATATTTTACATTTTATATTGATGGAGAAAATTATACAAATGTACATTTAGATTCTAAACCAAAAGAAATACAAGAAATATATTGTACAACAGAGATTTTATCAAATGAAAAAAAACTGGAATTTGTGGACCAAGTTATAGAATATTTTTATAATTTTTGGAAATTAATTGAAACTACCGGCGATACAAAACAATATTATCTATATTTTAATATAAATTTAATTTTGATAAATATGCCAGTAAATTATTATATTAAAATAAAGAATTTACTTGAATCATTAAAAAATGTTATTTCTACGAATATTATTGAATCTTATTTTAAAGTTGATAATAAATTAACCAAATGTATTTTTGATATTATATTAACTTTTTATACCCCCATTAAACCTATCCATATTATTTAGTCAACATCCTCAATATTTTGACTTTCAGGAGGACCGTCAGGACCGTCAGGACCGTCAGGACCAGGTCCTTGTATAAGTGGTTTCATTTTGTCCTGGAATTCTGTTTTACGTGCTTCATAAATTTCTTTTTCTTCATTTTGGTGTGCTTCTAACCATGTAAGTAAATCTGTAACTTCTTTATTTAAACTTTCTTTTAATACCGGTTCAATTGACCCGGATATTTTTTCATCGCCGAGCATAGACTTCATTTGAAACCCCATACCTTCTAATGAATTTTTTGCTTCAATCTTATCTTTTAAATTGCGGTCTTCATCGGAATATTTTTCAGCTTCTGCCAACATTCTTTCAATATCTTCTTTTGATAATCTACTACCATCATTTTTAACTTCAATCTTTTCTTCTTTACCAGACGATTTCTCACACGCAGTTACTTTTAAAATACCATTCGCATCAAGATCATAGGTAATTTGAATCTCTGGAACACCTCTTGGCATAGGGGGAATACCGGAAAGTGTAAATTCACCCAATTTATTATTATCCTTGGTCATTTGACGCTCACCCTCAAAAATTTGAACCGTACATGCCGGTTGATTATCGGAATATGTACTAAATGTCTGTGACTTTTTAGTTGGAATTGTTGTATTTCTTTCAATGATTTTAGTCATTACACCACCAGATGTTTCAACACCTAATGAGAGCGGTGTAACATCAAGTAGTAATAAATCATTAATTTTAGAATCTTTACACCCAGTTAAAATAGCTGCTTGAACCGCCGCACCATAAGCAACTGCTTCATCTGGATTAACACTTTTATTCAATGATTTTCCATTAAAAAAATCAGAAATATAATTTTGAACCTTTGGAATACGTGTAGAACCCCCAACTAAAACAATTTCGTCAACTTTACTTTTAGAAATTCCAGAATCTTTTAAAACTTTATCAATTGGTTCAAAAATTTCTCTAAAAATATCACTACATAATTCTTCAAATCTTGCCCGAGTAATACTGGCAGAAAAATCAATACCCTCAAATAATGAATCAATTTCAACCGACGCCTGTGTACTACTTGATAGATTCTTTTTAACATTTTCACACGTAGTTTTTAGTCTACGCATAGCTCTTTTATTTTCAGTAATATCTTTTTTATGTTTACGTTTAAATTCTTGTGCGAAATGTTGTACTAAACGTGTATCAAAATCTTCACCTCCTAAATGATTATTGCCACTTGTCGCTTTTACTTCAAAAATACCTTCGTCAATAGATAATAATGAAAAATCAGTAGTACCGCCACCAACATCTGCGATTAAAATATTCTTTTCAGTATCACCAGTCTTATCTAAACCATACGCAATTGCGGCAGCGGTTGGTTCATTAATAATCCGCAGTACATTTAATCCAGCAATCGCACCGGCATCTTTTGTACTTTGACGTTGGGCATCATTAAAATAGGCAGGTACAGTAATAACGGCATCAGTGACTTTATGACCAAGATATTCTTCTGCTGTTTCTTTCATTTTTGTCAAAACCATAGCGGAAATTTCTTCTGGTTTAAAATCTTTATCTTCACCTTTATAATTTACGGTAATTACAGGATTATCCTGTGAATCCGCTTTTACTTTAAAAGGAAAATGTTTAATATCCGATTGTGTGCCAGATTCAGTAAATTTACGCCCAATTAAACGTTTAGCGTCAAAAACGGTATTTTCAGGATTATTACCCGCTTGATTCTTCGCAGATTGACCAATTAATCTTTCTGTTTCTGTAAATGCTACATAACTTGGTGTGGTGCGAATACCTTGGTCATTCGCAATAATATCAACCTGATTATCTTTCCATACCGCAACACAAGAGTAAGTTGTACCTAAATCAATACCAATTGCTACGCTTTCCGTCATATTTATTAAATTTAAATTTAATTATATTTTTAAGTAAAATTTAAAAAGAAAAAAATAATTTAATTTAAAAAGTTAAAGAAAAGTTTATTTATTCCTGTAAGTATCCCAGAAGTCAATTTGCCTCCGCATACTTATTCCGACATGTATTATAATAATTTTATCAGATTGGACTGACCATTTACACTCTTATCCGGAACTTTAAATCGTCACAATTATCATTTCCAAGTTCATAATTTGAATCTATTAATGAGTAATATTTGGCAATTTCCACACCGGGCGTTTATTACTTCAATAAGTTATAATTTGGAACTTCTAACTCGAAATTCTGTGCAACTTGACTATATTTACCTGCTAAATTGTAATTATCGGTTTGTTCCGTACCAGTTGAATTCTCGCCTGCTTTGTTATAATTTTGAGCTGCTGAATTATAATTTTGAATTGCTAATCCAAAGTATTTTCTTTCATCAGTAACAGCTATATTTTGTTGTTCTGCTTTTAATGCGTAATTATTACCTGCTAATACGTAATTAGCACCTGCTAATGCGTAATTAGTTGCTATATCCGTGCCGGTTGATAATACCGCAGCGAAATAATAATTTAAACCAGCTAAGCTATACCAAAAACCTGCTAAGAATAAATTTTGTTCGGTATTTATAATACGACCACCAACATTTTTTATGCTTGACGGTTGTGCATAAATCTTAGCTTTATTAACCGCTACCTGGGCGGCATTCGCAAACGTAGTAGCATTTGTCAAACTGTCAACAAACAAATTCATTCTACCCGATATTACTTCCAACGACACATTCGTTTCACCAGCCAATAACTCTAAATTAAACGTAACTGTGGTTGAATCTTTACTTGAATATCTAACAATATAAGTTCTTTGTTCTTCTGAATGCACAAGAACTGCATTCGGTGGGTCTTTTTCAAAAGAATTATTAGAATTGTCAGAAGTGAAATAAGTAATGAATTCGGTAAATGAAATAAAGGAAGTTTGTCTGAACGGACGATCGGAGAACATAATAACATTATCTCCGGAATGTAAAGGTAAATCAAAGGTGAGAGTACCGCCGGTAGTATTAGGTGTAAAAGTAGCTTCTTTTAAAAGAAGAGAGAAAAGGAAAGAAGGACCGACAGGACCGACAGGACCGACAGGACCGGAAGAAGAAGTACCATTTTTAATATTATCAGATTTAATAGAGAGTGCTTCAAGACGATTAGCGGAAATATTATCAAAATAACGAGAGTCTAAGATGCGAGAGGAAGCCATAAGATTTGTTTATATAAAGTAAAAGAATTAAAAAGTAAAAAGAAAAAAAAATAATTTAATTTAAATAGTTAAAGAAAAGTTTATTTATTCCCGTAAGTATCCCAGGCGACAATTGCCTCTGCGGGGTCGGACGTAGCGAAAGTAACGAAGCTAATATGAAAGAGTGTTCTGACTCAAATAGTATAAGTTGTTATTAATGTTGGTGTTATATTTGTAATTTTTATTAATAAGAGTAAATACTTTATTTGCATTTAAAATGTCATTAATAATAGGTCCATTATTGTTGTTCTCTCCATTACTTGTTAAGTTATTCGCTAGTGTGTAAATAATACCAGGGGATTGATTTTCAATTTGTTCTATCATCGTTGGTGTTGTATTTATTATAAAATTATACGCATTTTTACGTGATGTATCTGTATTTTTTTTAACATTATTTATAAACGCCGCCTGCGTCTGCACCGCCCTCGCTTGCGCCGCCAAGTCTGCCTCCGCCGCCTCCTTTACTCCCCAAGCATTTAATTCGCCGTATAATATCTCGACATTTTTAGCAAAGTCCCCGAAGTTAAAGGGGTCAACAAACAAATTCATTCTACCCGATATTACTTCCAACGACACATTCGTTTCACCAGCCAATAACTCTAAATTAAACGTAACTGTACTTGAATTACTTGAATCTGAACTTGAATCTTTACTTGAATATCTAACAATATAAGTTCTTTGTTCTTCTGAATGCACAAGAACGGCGTTAGGAGGGTCTTTTTCAAAAGAATTATTAGAATTATCAGAAGTGAAAGCAGAAATGAATTCAGTAAATGAAATAAAGGAAGTTTGTCTAAACGGACGATCGGAGAACATAATAACATTATCACCAGAATGTAATGGTAAATCAAATGTGAGAGTACCGCCGGTAGTATTAGGTGTAAATGTAGCGTCTTTTAAAAGAAGAGAAAAAAGGAAAGAAGGACCGACGGAAGAATCAGAAGAATCAGAAGAATCAGAAGTACCGTCAGTACCAGTTTTAATATTATCAGATTTAATAGAGAGTGCTTCAAGACGATTAGCGGCGAGTTTATCAAAATAACGAGAGTCTAAAATGCGTGAGGAAGCCATAAGATTTGTTTATATAAAGTAAAAAGAATTAAATTTAATTAAAATTTATTTTAAACTATAAAGCACTTAAAGATATAATATATTTATATATTGTGAAGACATACAAAGTCTTCTTTGCTGGGTTGCCCGAGTGGTCTAAGGGGTACGACTTAAGATCGTATGGCGTAAGCCTCGTGGGTTCGAACCCCGCACCCAGCAAAGAATACTTTTAATTAAAAATCTTTATAAAATAAAATATTATTTTATTATATAAATGTTTTTCGATTCTCTTGGTCATGGTTTTAAAGATGGTGTAATTATATTATTTATTATTTTTACGCTTGTATTGAGTGTTTACATAATGATTTTAAATACACGTGTTAATTGGTGGGTTAATAATTATCAAAGTGTATCACAAACAGATAAAAAACAGAATGGTACAGAAGATATAGCTGTTATATTATCAGGACTTTTCATGGGTATAATAATATTATTTATTATTTATGCCATTTATGAATTTTATACAAAAGGAAAAATGGTAGGATTAAATAGATACGGTAGAAGATAAGCAATGTTCTTTACCTAAGTATTGGAATAGAAAATGTAGATTTGTTACGCCCACACCTTTGTTCTATGATACCGTCATAAACATAATGATGTAATAAATTTTGTGGTAATAAATTATGTAAATCTGAATAACATTTTTTATATTCATCATAATCAAATGATAAATTGCATATTCTATTTTCATTTATACCGTCATTAAAATAATGATGTAATAAATCATTATCAGTTAAATTACGTAAATCTGGATAAAGTTGTTTGTATAACATAAAATTAAATGATTCTTTTAAAATTGTATTACTTCTATTTAATAATGATTGTTTTTCATTTACATTTAATTTTAATAATTCATGATTATTAATATAAGATTTATTGTTACTTTGATTATTGTTACTTTGATTATTGTTACTTTGATTATTGTTACTTTGATTATTGCCTCTTTTATGATTATTTCTTAGTGCTTGGTGTAATTCAATATCTTTAACGGGGTGGTAAAAATAATCTTCTCTAAGAAAAGTATCTGTTCGGGTTAATTGTTTATCCCAATGTAGTAAACTTAATTCCTGTGGAAATTTCATTGTTAAATTATTATGCATTACTAATGTATTAAATAATGTTTCTATTATAACTAATCTTTTATATTTAATAGCAACATTTTTTATTAACCGGAGTAAATTTCTGGATAATCTACACGTTTGTATGAAACTAAATGCCATTGGTTCTTTTAAAAATGGTTTAACGTGATTCCAACACCATCTGTCTTTTTCAAAATTACGATTATTTTCTTTAACTAATAAATCAACATTATTATATTTTACATTTATTTTTTCAAAAATATTTTCATTTATAAAAAAACAATCATCTTCTAAAAACCATATATTATCATAATTATTATTTATATTACAAAAATAATATAATGCCTTATCCCACGCAGTTACTTCCGGGAAAGGTAAATTTCTAAACCCTTTCTGAATATCTTGTTGTGTTTGAATAACACGATTAGCATGATTAAAACCACTAATATGAGAAATATGTGTATCAATTACTATAATTTTAACTTTTCCTGGTTTATAATTATTTAAATTTACTTTATCATTTATAACCATATATGTATCACCTGGTACTTTATTTAAAAAAAATAATGTATTGCACGATGAAGAAAGTCTTGTAAATTTCGGAATTAAAGATAGTGAAAAAGATGATAAAATAATAGATATTTTTTTTAATAGTTCTATTCCATCATTAAATAAAGATACGGAGGAAATATTACTACGTTCTGATATTATCATATTTTCGTGTGGAACACAATTTAGTAGTTTAATACCTACTTATAAAACTAAAAATTTCAATGAAACTATTGTGAAGTCATCCGCAAAAAAATATTTAATAATGAATATTGATTATGATAATGATATTATTAATTATACCGGTAATGAATTATTAAACAAAATAAATGAATATTTAACATTGGACGATATTTATATAATATACTCTGATAATAATAATCCCAATTTAATACCAAATGATATTAAATTTAATATTATTAAATTTAATTATATTAATGTACCATTATTAGTTCAAAATAATAAACACAACGGATTTATATTTTGGAATTATATTTTTAGAAATTATTTTAGTGATTTTTTAAATAAGAATTATATTTTTGATTATGATTATACTTTATATGATAAAGATTATGAAAATATATATACTAATAATATATTACTATTAGAAAAAATTAATGATAAATTAAATAATTGTATTGTTATTAGTAATAATTGCTTTTCTAACATTTTACATATTAATAATGTAAATGTTTATACGAATATGGGCAATATTTTAAATAATGATGAAATTATAAATGAAAATTGCGTTTTATCGCAGGAGGAAATTGACATTTTTTATAAAATAATTGAAAATTTAGAGTTAAAACAAAATATAATTTTAACCAATCGTAAATATATTACGATTTCATTAAAACCATTTACTGATAGACAAACTATCATTAATAAAATAACCGAATTTATTGATAATGATAAATATCATATTATAGAAACAGGTAAAACCACGATAGAATTTATGAAAAAAACATTAAGTAAGCGGTGTACTTTTGAAAGTCTTAATTTATTTTCGTGCGATTATACTTATATAAGTGATTTAAACGATATAAATTATACTACTACTGATAACATAAAATTTTTAAATGTTCCGAACATTTTAACCACAAATATTTTTCTTAAAACGATTTATAATAAAAATAAATATGATTTCTGTATAATTGTCGGTGGTATAAATAAAAGAATGAATATTGATTATCCTAAATCCTTAGTAATTATAGATAATGAAGAAGTTTTATTAAAAATAATTAAAAATATTGAACATTATTCTAATAATATTTACGTATGTTGCAATAATTATTATAAAAATAAATTTGAATTTTTTCAGAACAAAAATAAATTAAATGATAACATTAAATTTTTATATTTTAACTCAAATGATAATAAACAATCTTATCCAAGAGGAAACGGTGAAACTATATATCAATTATTAAGTAATATAAGTAATTTAACATCAAAATTATTTGTTTTATGGGGTGACATATTATTTACTGATAATAAAATAATAGAAGAAATGTATAATTATGATTTAGAAAAAGAATCTGATATATTAA
>Ga0222632_1000104_pt1 | contig 63342 bp, 77 predicted proteins | sample AntAcemetageno46_FD_179828 | JGI IMG/M metagenome (GOLD analysis project Ga0222632, IMG submission 179828) | Saline water microbial communities from Ace Lake, Antarctica - #46 | ecosystem: Environmental > Aquatic > Non-marine Saline and Alkaline > Saline | place: Antarctica: Ace Lake | collected...
CCAATGTGACGGACATGATGTGGATGTTTTGGGGTGCATCCGCCTTCAATGGCGATTTGAGCGCTTGGAACGTTGCCAAGGTCACAAACATGAGCTACATGTTTGCGGGCGCCTCGTCCTTTCATGGCGACTTGAGCGCTTGGAACGTAGCCAATGTGACGGACATGAGCTGCATGTTTTGTGATGCGCCCGCCTTCAATGGTGACTTGAGCGCTTGGAACGTTGCCAATGTGACGGACATGGAGCGCATGTTTCGTGGTGCTGTGGCCTTCAATAATGATTTGGGTGCTTGGAACGTAGCGAATGTGACGGACATGAGGTGGATGTTTAATGGTGCTTCAGCCTTCAATGGCGACTTGAGCGCTTGGAACGTTGCCAACGTGACGGACATGAGGGGCATGTTTATTGATGCTTCAGCCTTCAATGGCGATTTGAGCGCTTGGAACGTCGCCAATGTGACGGACATGATGTGGATGTTTTGGGGTGCATCCGCCTTCAATGGCGATTTGAGCGCTTGGAACGGTGCCAAGGTCACAAACATGAGCTACATGTTTGCGGGCACCTCGTCCTTTAATGGCGACTTGAGCGCTTGGAACGTAGCCAATGTGACGGACATGAGCTGCATGTTTAATGGTGCTGTGGCCTTCAATGGCGATTTGAGCGCTTGGAACGTTGCCAATGTGACGGACATGAGGTGGATGTTTTGGGGTGCATCCGCCTTCAATGGCGACTTGAGCGCTTGGAACGTTGCCAATGTGACGGACATGAGGGGCATGTTTAATGGTGCTGTGGCCTTCAATGGCGATTTGAGCGCTTGGAACGTTGCCAATGTGACGGACATGAGGGGCATGTTTAATGGTGCTTCAGCCTTCAATGGCGACTTGAGCGCTTGGAACGTCGCCAATGTCACGAACATGCGCTGCATGTTTATTGGCAGTGGGATTCGCGCGGGTGTGTCGTGGTGCAAAGAATCGTACAAAGTCGCTTCACGCAACCACTGGTCGTGTCGAAGGGGCTTGATTGCTCGCTGGAACTGGGCTCGCGTGTGCCATTGCGACGCCGCGCTGTGCAAGGACGCGGCACAATATTGTCGCCCTCTGGAGTTGGGTACGCGTCTCAGGGCAGGCAAGTATGCAGGGGGAATACAACTGGCAGGGGGTGGGTTACGCTTGGCTTCAGAGTCTGTTGGCGTGGGGGAGATCCGCGCTGTTATTGGAGCTGTGGGACATTCCGATTGAAAAGTGAGATGTCACACCAAAATTCTTGCCAACACCAATTATTCCATTCAGTCAGTCTTCCTTGCGCACCCTATGCTGCCGAAGGCGTGGGGACCTGCGCGGTGGCGACTTCGCCTCCTCAATGTTTGAGCCCGACGCAACCTCATCCACCATTTCTTCGAGTGCATCTCCTTCTTTCTCGTCTTTGTCGCTCTACTCTTGGGTCGGTGAAGACGGAGCGTCATGCGAAACCCCCTCCTCTTCTCCCTCATTACCTTTTTCCTATTGGATGCTTTTGGCGGGCTGAAAAGGCAGGTCCTCTGCTGGCTTGGGCTTAGGCATCGCCCTTCTTGGTGGCATCTTCGCACTTACCTGAGGCAGGTTGGGTCCGCCAGCCATGCTAATGTTTGCCTCCGTCGCTGGCCCAGGACTTAGGCTGGTGTTTATAGTTGTCGCGTGCTCACCAGGGTCCTCCACAGGCACGGCCACGCGCGCGGGCCTTGAGGTCTGGGCTTGGTCCTTGGGCTGCGGCGGTGATCGCGGGGTCATCAGGTGCGGCACGATGTTTTGCTACATATATTCTTCTACTTGGGATAAAGCGGCCTCAATCCGTTGCGTGACGAACTACGGCATTTTCTTCTCCATCGCTGCGACCTTCTTGCGTGCAGCTTCTGCCTCCGACTTGGCTTGGTACACCTGGTACAGGCAGTAAAACATGACAAGTGCTCCGACAATGAATGCACCCATCAAAAACCAATCGGATCGAAAGAAGGAGAGCCAGCCGCTCGCCTGCGATACTGCGTGTGGCGTCACCTTGACCGCTGCGGGGACAGGCTTCGTGATTGTTGTGGACGGTGCTGGAGCCGAACCAGTTGGCATCAAAGGTACCTGAGTAGATTTCGCCGATGCCATTCCGAAAACACCAGAGAGGGCATCCATGCGAATGGGGTTTGTCCTAGTGTATCGTGCGGCAGTTTTTCACCTCATCACGGAATGCATGTCGCGCCCAACTCATCGAGTCCAAGGAATGTTGTTTGTCGTCGACGAAAACCTGTGAATTGTCTGGGTGCATCAAATTAAAATATAGGATGGAACAGCCAGTCGTGATAGTATCAAGCGCCAATTTGACTGCAGAGCAAAAAAAACGAATTCCAACATCTATCCAGACTGTCGAGGTGCTTGGCACGGTCGACGATGAGGACTTTCGCAGAATGTGTTTTTACAAGAGCTAGTTTTGGCGGATCTTTGAGTCAGTGTTGGGAGACCGCCATGAGACGTACGTCCCGAACGACCCTGACCGCATCGCATAGTTTCTGTGTGAAAGCGCATGGCTGATTTCCACGTCTTAGGAGGGATTTGCTCATGGGAACTTTATTTGGGGATTGGCAGAACTTGCACCGCTTGCATCGCTAACGATGCTCCAAGAGGCGTAGCATTCTTGTTAGATGAAATTTGGGGCATGTGAAAACGGGTTGTTTCGGTCTTACTTACAAATCGCGCACACCAGGATTCAGGAGCAGGCAACATTGATTCGAAATGCCATCAGGTCTGAAAAACAGTCAACTCAAACGACAGCCTTTCCCTCTTCACCCATGGCGGAGTCAATGGCCATTTTTGTGGAGTAGCCACTCGACCTGTCAGACACAGAAGATGATGTTGTTCCAATCTCGACTCCACCATCTGTCAGTGCCGAGGAAGACACAAGTCCCTTGTCAGAAGAAGCAGCATGGATGGCAGTGGCAGGGTTGACCCCTCGATCACACAGTGGTGATGTTTGAAGCCAAGCCATGCAAGAGTGCTTGTCGCGAGGTGGCTTTGGGCAAAACACCGTGGGTTCTGACATGGATGCGCACTCTAGCGCATTGGGAAGACGGAATCGGTGACCTTTGACTGCAACGGGATCTGTCCACCAGGGGAGGATTTTTCGGCTCGCTGTCATGTAGTGCAGTCTTGGCTTTCCGCATGATCGGCGGTCTTGCCCCCTTGAGGGTGGAGCAATCATCGCACAAAACATTTGGAAGTAGATGTTTGCAGTCGCGACCGCGTCGGCTTGCACCTGATGAATGACGTGATGCGGGTGGGTCTTCCAGGTGTGTGGCATGTCGATCGAACCAAACGTTTTGGGAGCCAACCCCATAGCAGTGGCGGTGGCGTTAAGTCCCATCATGGTTCCAATCGTAGAGACGGCCACGAGGGGGATGTCGACGGCTTGCAGTGCCACATTCTTGGCCAAAATGGTATGCGGTTCCGATTTACACGCGGCAGCAAGCACTCGAAAGTCAGAGGCAGTCCCTCCCCAAGACACGATGGTGTGCCCCTTACACATCTTAGCATGCAACAATTCAACAAAACTTTGGCACGTTTTGGGATCAAGCACCTGAGGGGGTTTTGCGATAGCTTTGTGATACCAGATCTTGCCGTTCCACCCGCACATCCCTGCGCACGTGATTTGGATGGGTTTGGTTGCCGCGCGTCTTCCCTCATTTGTCTTCTCGCATCCCCATGTTTTGGGAAGGTTGCGATCAAACTCCAGATCAAAGGCGAGGAACTTGTTGAGTGGCGGTGGGCGAGCTGATCGAAATGTGCGAACAGCCCTCTCTGCAAAGGAGGATTCCATGTTTGTTCTTCCATACAATTTATTTGCTCATCTTATCAAACCATTCCTTAGCATCTTTGTTTGAATGGACGAACTCGAGAGGGTGTGAGCTGGGTGCACCAGCGGAAAGGAATTTACCCACGTACCGTGCCATGGGAATTGCAGGAACGATCACGCATGAGCCCCTGGTAAACATCCTCAGCCTCTCGGCGTACTCCGCCTAAAACATCGTCCACTTCTTCGTAAAGTAGTCTTCCATCAGATACAAACAATCTGAAAACGTCAAAGCAGACGAGTCCACCAGCAACCAACGCGGTTTCGTGTCTTCCTCGCACTTGTTCAGAACAGATGCAAAATCGGTCAGGAACTGCTTCACCTCATCGGACGACTCTGGACCCCTATGCATGTACATGGTAATCAAAGTATCGGCATCTTCGAATGTACCAAAATTCGTCAATTCCTCTTCCATTTGTTCAAGCATGTGTGCACAACAACTCGTCCCCCCTGCCGTCTTCGTGAGTCTCTATTTCATCGCACTGTCGCCCAGTCAAAAAAATCCGAAGCACGTCATCTTTCGCAGACTCGATCTCCTTGGTTTTGCTCAGGTCGAATCTGGCATCCTTCGCGGTCCGACCCTTGGCGATCGCCTCGTCGATGGTGCGAGCTCCCTGCTCCACGAACAACTTCCAGACACCCTGCGGGCCCACGCGAGGGATGTTCGAGCAGAAATCGTTCCCCAGCATCACGCACATGTGGGCCATCGCAACTTCGTCGAACGGGCGGTCGGCGTGTTTTTTGCTCGTCATGGCGGACAGGGCGGTTGGCAGGTCGATGTAATGTGCCTGGCTCGAATCGAAGCGGCACACAATCGATGCACCAGCGGCCAAGCAGTCGCTGTCGTTTGAAATGACGAGGTCGCACTCGCCCTGCTTCACCAGTTGCGCGCACATGAGCTCGGCCTCCTCGGGCGCATGCACGACCGTCGCTCCGTGCCTCTGACACATCCGAGCCATTGCTTGGAAGTGGCGTTTTCGAGGCTGCAGCGAAACCGCGGCCCCACGGTCCGTGGCCTTCTTTCTCGCACTCGCTCTCTTCTGCACCTCTTTCGCTTTCAGAGGAGGGTCTTTGCCATCAAGAACCAGAAACGGTTCCACCTCGAATCGCACGCACTTGACCAGGAGATCGTCCATGCATCGCTCCAGTGTGCCAACGTCGTCGGTTTTGCAAAGGTTGAGAAATTTGTAGGCAAGAATTGCAGCATCAAACGCCACGCGTTTCTTCGCCACAAAGTTCCAACCCCCGTTCGAAAGAGGGATGCGTGCCAGGGGAACATGCTTGCGCAACAGAGCGGTTAGATTCTTCACACCCATTATCCTAGCACGGGCCAGTCCGTTTGAGGAAACGCTGGACCAGGGGTTTCAGGAGAGCTTGGTTCTTTCTTGACTGTTTCGGTTTCCTTCCACTTTCCTCTTTTGCCTGGAGATATCAATTTAAACTGACGTGGTTGCTTGTCACCAGTGTAATCGAGTGAGTGTGAACGCGGAGCGGCCTGGTCGTCCTATTTAATCCGACTTTTGCTTTCCCGCTAGGAATCTTCTGCACCGCGTCGAAGCATCAGGTTGCCCTGAAGCATGCTTGCCGTGACGGGCAAGTTTGGCTGCTGCTCAATCAGAACTGTTACTCGCTCCAAGTACTCTTTGCGGATGTGCTCGGGGACGGATTGAGGGGCACTCAGCAACTTCTAATAAATCTGGGACAGCTCCTTCTGCAGATCTGGCGCGGGCGTTCTTTGCTGCGGGTCGAGCACGAGTTGGGCGCGGATAGTAGACGAAACAATAGAAAAGCCATTCGCAAGTTCCTTGTGAGCCTCTGAAGTTGATTTGAATTCAAAAAAAGATTGAACAGAGGTGAATACGGTCACCAGGGATGAAAGGACGATCGCGACCACGGTAATCCAGGGGTGCGTATCCACCAACTACGCAAAGGTAGATGCTGTGGTGAAGCTTGAGATGACGGCTGTGGGGAGGCCGAAGATCGCGTGAAATTGGGCATAGTAGGAGGAGGCTTGCAGGTGCATGTAGCGGTTGCCTTCTGCACGGTCCGCCCATTCTTCCAAGTAGTCTTTAAAAGGTTGGGTCCAGCCCGTTGCAAACTCGTTCGCTCGTGGTCGCCACATGCTGCGACGTGCCATGGAATTTTCCATCGTGCAAGGTTTGTTCTTTGACGTGCGGCACAAAGTCGAAGCAAGGAGTGGCGCACCTTTCCCGAACCATCCTACTCACAAATGGAAAAGGCTCCGCACCAAAAAGCAACGTCAAGAGATGGCGCGAGGCGATCCCTCAAGCGAATTCTAGACGAGTTCACCTTTGGGCGCGTGCTTAGTGTTCATATTACCAAGCGTGACGCCCGAGGGATCAGATACTACCACGGAGCAGCCGAAGAGGTCACGTTGGGGTATAAGAAGGGCGGGCGTCACGCACGGCGACCAAGGCAATTCTTCTTCTGCTCGAACAACCGAGCCCAAGACCTTGGAATCATGATTGGGCCAGCAGCTCTGATGGACTTGTATGGGCCTTCCGACTTTGCGCCTGGGTACGTTCCTCCTCCTCCGCCCATCGGATCGTTGATTACGGGCGTCCTGGTGGTGTCGCAAAAGGAGAAATCGAGGTATCGTCACATGTTTGCTCAGTGGTCACCCGAAGGGGCTCCCGTTAAGGAGCTAGCGAGAGTAACCTCGTTCGGCTCGCGCATGGGGGATGAAGATCTTCGACGATGCATGAGACTCACTCGCAAAGAAGGGAGAGACGATCTGTGGTTCCTATGCAAATTGGTGCTGTACAATGACCTGGACATGATGAAACACGCCTTTCGAGTGCAGGCAAACGAGACAGACAAAGTGCCCGAACGATTCAGAGACATCAAGATTCACACCGACGTCAAGGCATTTGTGACGGACATCGCAAGGCAGCTGGACGATGAAGACATTCTGGGAGAAATGTAGAGGATCAGGGACAAGGTGATCCCTCCGCCAAAAGCAGCCCCCTAGCAGTTCCAGCAGCAGCAACACGTCGCAAGCTGGGACTAGGGTTCACACGGTCCAATGATGGTTCCCTCGTACGCACAGCCCCAAACCCATGGTGGGGGATGGGGAGCACAACACCCGACGCTTTCCATCCAAACTCCCACAAAACCAAGGTGGGCGAGCGAAGCCTATTCCCCGACAGAGCCCCCCAAACAGCAGTAGTCCCACAACCCGTGGGCAGGGGACGAAGTGCAGGCAAAAAACCCGTGGGCTACCGATGTACCGCCCCCGCAAGAACCACATCCTTCTGTGAACCCGTATGCATTAACCACGGGCACGCAGTAGTTTACAAACCCGTACAAGTAGTCTTAGTTGGTACCAGCACCTGCCCCCGTGGCAGAAAAAGAGCAGGGACTCTTTTCACCAAAGTCGCCGTCTGGGTTGTATTCGCCCAAGTCGCCGACCCCCGATTCGCCACCGTTTCGAGTCGGTTCGGATCATGAGGATGAGGATGAGGATGAGGATGAGGATGAAAATATCAAAGAAGAAATGGTGGAACCGCCTCGGGCATCTGGAGCACTTCCTCCTGAGTTTGATGGCGGGGATGTGTGGGGATAAATACAATGCATTTACTTTTCAGGAACAATCATCCCAGATGCGTGCAGAACTCGAATGACTTCTTTCGTGGCACTCGAATCGTCTCCACCAAACAATGACAAAATACGACCGTCTTCGACATCAACCCGTGCCTCCAACACCGACAACCTTTCTCCATCACTCCGACGGTGCACCGAGAGAACGGCGTCAGTGATGGGGTGGCCTGCGTCGTCGTCAACATCCATGTAGAGAGACGCTTCTCCCACGGCTCCCCCCGTAAGCCCAGTTACACACGTATCGTCCTTGGGGTCAACAGTTTTGCCTCCTCGCAGTGCTCTCTTGTCGGAAGAATTCCAAGCGGTTCCATCTTCGTTCAGCGAAAATCCTGCCTGTTGCAGCGCCCTCACAGCCCCAACATCAAGACCTTTTGCCGAAACGCTCATGCGCCATGGGCACACAGAGGCGGCACTGGCAAGAGCTGCAACGCGATCACACCCTGCAATGGTACCATCTTCAAAGATTGCTGCAATTGGGTCATGTGTGTATGGATGCATGGCGACACATGCGCCTCCCACCGAGTCTACATCTGCGGGCCAGTCTCGCACAAGAAGTTTCATTGCCGCCTCGTGCACGCGTGGAAAACTGCCCTTGGCATACGTCTCGACTCTAAAGTTTGTCTGCCAGGGCAAACGAGACCAGTTCATTTTTGGCTTTGTGTATGGAACCCGAGGGCTTTTCAGGTGATGGAATCGAGCAGCGACACCAAACTCAATCCGAGCCCCCACACTCTGAACTTCCCGCGCCTGGTCGATCAGATGCGGCAGCTCGCTTTGCTGCTCTTCGAACCAGAGTTAAAGCTGGAGGTGTATGGAAGCTTGTATATCCCAGGCCCATTCGAGCGAGAGGAAAAACGCCACTGGCATGTCCCACTACCCAAATTTCTTCGATCTGTGGTTGTGGGCGGCAAGCGGATCAAAAAGAAGGCCAAGATCACGCCAGTCATGGTCATGCCTCGTTTTCTCCTATAGTTAAAGAAGGGCGGCACAGAAGTTTGCATACTCTGGACAAACGTCTCCGAGCAAGCGCCTGGAGAGTCGTCGCGCCCACGCTGCAAACCTGTCCAAGTCATGAAGGTCACGAGCGAGGGAGTATCCCACGTCGAAAGCGCGATTCCAAGGCCTGTCCTGCAGGACGTTTGCAACCTGGTGCGCGTCTCCAAGGACGAACCGTGCGTAAAGTGGGAGCAGTCGACAAGTCTGCAGAGGAAATGGCCTTTGATCGTGCAGCGGAGGGGGCTTCACTACGCCCTGCAGCACACGGGTCAAATCAAGCAAAAGTGTGCTCTGACAGGGGCATCGTTGGAAGGCTTCGACATCGACGTGCAGTTGAGTGGCTTGCACCCAACCTTGCACGGAAGGCGCCTCATGGCTATATTCCGAAAAGGATCGCCTCTGCTAGCGAAGAGTCTGTAACTATTGTGCGCACTTTTCTTAAACCACAGGCGGACGGATTCGCTGCGCTTCCGAAGGGCCACGCGGCATTCATGCTGGCTAGAGGTACTGCACCTCCCATCGAGCTGGAATGGAAACTGATGCGGAACGACTGTCCAGTATTTCAAGTTACGACCCGACTGTCAATGAGAAAGGGCTCGCACTTGAAGCAAGTGTGTGACATTCTCGGGCAGAGGCCGCCCCTGAACCGAACGCCCCGAGTTCTTGGGGTCCAGAATCCTGCGCGTGCGAAAGCAGCGATTTTCTTGCGATTGTTTCCTCATTGTATTGATACGGACATGGGGTGGAGGGAGGATCAGATGTTCGTGCGGGGCGCGACCATGCTCATGTCCTTCAAGATTGCCCGCAAGCGCGAAACATGATTGTTTGATATCATGCACACGCTCGTTCACACACACACACAAACAAATGGAATCGACTACTGCACTGCGCACCCGTTTTCAAAGGACCTCAACATTTGCGTTGTCGTTGGTGTGTGGGGACAGAGGACTTGATGCAGCTGCGTGCCTCGGGCCGCGTGGGTGGTATCCGAACAATCACGCGACACGGAAGAAAGGAATCATTGCGAACTGCTCCGTATGAGAAGGAGTATCCTCTTCTATGGTCCCACCGCGCCCTGTACAAACTGTGTATGCTTCACTCTTAGCGTCTCAAAAAGCCTCGAGCCACTGTTGCAGCACATATTTTATATAGCATGCAAGAGCCCACGTCTCCTATTCCTCTCGCGTTGGAAAAGGCGGCTTCTCGCGGCAGGTTTGGCCCATGTATGGAATTGTGTGGTACTCCTCAGGTACACTGGGGCGACGAGCGGGAGGAGCAACCCAAAAAAAGGGCACGGGTTGAGAAACATTCTTTGGCGATGCGCACCAACAAGAAGAAGCGCCAGGTCACATCAGGAAAGTTTCGATGGAGGTTTCAGACGGCATGAAAGAGGAAAGCTTGCCTCCGACCCTGGGCATGGATGGGAAGAAAGACTTGCCAATCAAGATGGGCCTTGGGCAAAGTCCCTTTCAACCTCCATACTCTCTCATTGACGCTTACTCGAAAGCTGTCAAAATTCCATCATTAACAAAATATCAAGACCCCCGCGGCTTGAAACAGCTGCGCGAAGCGATTGCCAAACAGGAGACCCTTGAGGAGGATGGTCTCAAAGACGCGGACAACGTTGTGGTCGCGCCAGGAGCTAAGGCCGCGCTGACTGCGATGCTTGCTGCTCTGAAGATGCAAAAGTTTTCCACCCTCATACTTCCAGTGTGGCATTGGAGCGGGTACAAGCCATTAGCCGATCTGTTTGGCTTTGACGTTTTCACGTACGACTGGATGGAGCAAGAAGAAATGGCCAAATACATAGAACGTCTGTTTGTAGGTCGCGGTTTGAAAGGGTGTATCTTTGTGGTGACATCTCCAGGAAATCCGTGGCCAAGAGTTCCACACATGAAAAATATCCAGCATGTCCGCAACCTGCTGGAAACGTACGTTCCTGAGAAAGCTTGCATGCTGATAGACAACGTGTATGCGGGCTTCGCAGAACCTCTCAAAGGTCCTTTAAAGGGCACGACTCCAATCGCAGTCCTACGTGGAATCTCAAAAACGATGGGCGCAGCTGGTTGGCGCTGCGGGTGGCTCAGCTTTAGCGAACGAGAGATGGCAAACCAAGTCACCAAGGCAGCAGCCACGATGTGGACATGCACGAACGCCCCTCTCCAGTATGCCGTGTGGAAAAAGTTGAAGAAGCCGTCGGAGGGGTACGCTAAGCGCACCAAGATGCTGATGCGAGCTCTGGTCCAAAGTGTGGACACGTGCATGCCAGGGTCGCGCCCAAGCACGGCGAGCCATGATGGGTTTTTCATTGTGCGCAAGTTCACCAACTAGTAGTTGTCTACACTAAATAGGTGTGGCGTGTGGTACATGGACGGTAAAGCATGTGGTATGGGAGAGGGATGGGTCCGCTTGGCTATTGTCGATGTGGACTCTTCGGAACTACGTCGTCTAATGAACTCCCGCATGGTCGAGCTTGTGGAAGCCGTTGCTTCTGTGGGTTCTCCTGCAGGAGCAGAGGAATTTTTAATGCGAGTAGCGCCTCGCATGCTTATGGCGTGTCGGGCCGTCTGCTGACATAGGTGGGGTACTTTGGAGCCTATGGCTTGGAATGATGAAACAGTGCAGTTTTGCATCATGCGATTTGGTTCGAACCAACTTATTTCGAATTTCTTTTCCACCATACACAATTCGCATCGTTGCGTCATGTGGTATGTGAAAGAATCGACGGATTAATGTTCGCGCATGTCCGAGTGTGCGTGGTGCAGGAATGCACAGCTTGATGAGGTCAACACTATCGCTGTTGTAAATCCCCACAAATGCGAGCATATACCCAGTGGAATAGGAAATGCCATCCATCCTGTTTCAAGTTGCAAATGAGTTTGGCTTCGAGTTTGTAAATTATTCAATTCTGGGTTAGTCCTTGACAACAAAAAACCTGCTCCACATGGAATCAGCCGAACTGGCACGGATGATGCAAACTCTGTCAGGGGGTGCCCGAAGAAGAGCGGCCGCTTCCAAGAAGGGAAGGGCTGGTGGGCGCAAAAGCTCTAAGGGTAGGAGTCCCAGAGGCAAGAGCCCGAAAAGCAAGCGTCCCAGAGGCAAGAGCCCGAAAAGCAAGAGTCCCAGAGGCAAGGGAAGATCCGCAAACCCTGGTAAAAGGAGGAGGCGGGGCTCTTCCCCAACAGGAAAGAGTAGGAGTTCTTCTCCTAGAGGCAGGAGCGCGAGCAGGAGTTCTTCTCCCAGAGGCAGGGGCGCGAGCAGGAGCAGGAGCAGGAGCAGGAGCAGGAGCGCGAGCAGGAGCAGGAGCGCGAGCAGGAGCTCCAGCACTAAATCAAGGCGGATTCGAACCGCAAGCCCATCCCAATCTCCTCGCCGTTCGCCGCGAAAGCCCCAGCCGAAGATTCCTGTAGCGCACTATGTGCGCCAAGGTAGGGAAGCAGCTTCCGCCGACCCTTTCCGTGCAGAGCGAAAGCCCCAGCTGGAGATCCCTGTAGCGCACGATGTGCGCCAAGGTAGGGAAGCAGCTTCCGCCGACCCTTTCCGTGCAGAGCGAAAGCCCCAGCTGGAGATCCCTGTAGCGCGCGATGTGCGCCAAGGTAGGGTGGGCGCGATGCCTGGTCGTCATGTAAGTAGAGTCACTTCAGAGCAGCAGCAAATGGCAGCAGCACACCTCGAGAAATTAATGGGAGATCTCCAACAGCGAATTGTTGAGGCGCAGAAAGATCCTGATGCGAAAGCTCCGATGCAAGAAGAGCTTGTTGAGGAGTACAAGGGCAAGTCATATGGAGACTCAGATTTCTGCTTCTCTCCCGACAGGCAGTACTCGTATGACACGTGCGTGACCGACGATGCCAAGGGTCTGTGCGATTGGTCTTGGGCGTACAGGACGTGCATGCCCACCCAGGTCATCTCCAAGGTGGGTTATTTGTACCAAACCAACCCTGAAGTTATTGCTGCCCTGGAGCGCCTGGGCAAGGGTGACACCTCCATGTTGATGCGCGCCTATAACGTGACTGCTGGCACGTCGTTTGACCGTATCTTTAGCCTGATGTCTGGCTTGACTTCAGGGATCAGCAAAGTCGTGATGAACTTCGGCTCGGTGGCTGGCCTGAAAACCATGTGGTTCTCAGCTCTGATGAGTCTGCTGACCGTTGGTGTTGGTGGCGGCTACCAGCTGGCGGTCGCAGGCGCATCCATCGCTGCCACGGGCGCGTCGACCACCGTCATCATGGGAATCACCATGTCATCGTGGCCATTCCTCCTGGCTGGATTCCTGGCTATCCTTCTGGGAGTTGCTCTGACGACAGCAAAGACAGAAATCATGAAGGAGCTGAACAAGAGGCTGCTCAAGTTCCTGTCACCCGTGTTCTTCTTCCTGTCCCCCGAGACGCGCGAGCCGTTCATCAAGTGGGTGGCATTCCTGCTCACGTTCGTCGGAATCAATCTGGCACAATTCATGCTGGTTGGACCGCTTGCATTCTTCGGCAACGTTGCCGTCCAGATGACACCAGAGAACCTCATGAGCTTTGCTTCGAATGGAATCAGTCAGGTCATGGCAAGCACTGGCTTGGACTCTGCCATGAACGCTGCTGCCGAATTTGATGCGAACGCTACCAGTCTGGGAGAGATCGGAAAGGGTGTTTGGATGTCTGTTCTCTCGAAGGGGTGGGATTTTGTCAGTCAGCGTGTGTCGGACATGACAAAGTATGTGAGGGATGTCCTGGCGTACATGTGGAACGGGCTTTCAAGTATGGGTGGAAGCATTTGGTCGCTGATTACGCAGGTGTTCTCAGCCATCGGAAGCCTTTTGCAGTGGATCGCTAGCGGAGGATCCAACGGGGTCAAGGGCGTGTATGAAGCTGTCCTCGGAACTTCCGAAACAGCCACAGCTGATGGCAAGGCCGTGCTCGAGAATGCGCCAGGCATTCTGGCGCGGATCAACGGACTCGTGGAAGCCGCAGGGGCGAAGATGGGCCAGGCTCGCGATGTTATCAGCGGGTTCGCTGGGGATGCTTCTGATTACGCCCAGAAGGTTGCGCTGGGTCTCGTTGGTCCCGACGCTCGTAAGCTGACAGTTTCTGACAAGATGTTCTTGTACGGTCAAAACGGGGTTGGAGGCGTGCTGGACTCAAGCAACATCTCAAGTCAGTTCCAAGGGCTTGCACAGGATTTTGCGACAGTTGACGAAGGAACAGCGGCAAGGGACCACAACAGTAAGTGGATGAGTTTGTTGAACAAGAAAACGGTTCCTAAAGACCCCTCGTGGTTCGAGCGATCTGGCGCAGAAGAAGCTGCACAAGGTGCAGAAGAAGCTGCAGCTAACCAAGGGACTCTTTTCGGCCTAAAAATGCCCTCGTGGCTCGAGCGATCTGGCGCAGAAGAAGCTGCACAAGGTGCAGAAGAAGCTGCAGCTAACCAAGGGAATCTTTTAGGCCTAAAAATGCCCTCGTGGCTCGAGCGATCTGGCGCAGAAGAAGCTGCACAAGGTGCAGAAGAAGCTGCACAAGGTGCAGCAGAAGCTGCACAAGGTGCAGCAGAAGCTGCAGCTAACCAAGGGAATCTTTTCGGCCTAAAAATGCCCTCGTGGTTCGAGCGATCTGGTGAAGCAGAAGCTGCACAAGGTGCAGCAGAAGCTGCAGCTTACCGATGGAATTTGTACGGCCTAATGGGAGGTAACGTCGGAAAAGGCCTGAGTGGTGGGCAGCTGCAGGCCATCCTTGACGACCCGTATTTCCCCCCTGTTCCAGGCCTGGTTGGTGGATGGGTGATGCTTCGGTGAAACAGTGCGCATACAATAACACAACGACTTAATCTTCTTTCTTGCTCTTTCCAATCACAACCGACTCCCTCCTCTCTCTTGATTCCTCAATCGCCTTGGCGGATTCCTCCACAACCTCCTCCTCTTCTTTTTCTTCGTCTTCTTCGACCTATGGCAGGTTGTCTTCGATGGCTCCATGTTTGCGCAGATCGGAGATGATGTTCCCGACGAGCACATTGACCTCAGAGATGATCTGGCGGTCTCCCTTGTACGTCTCTCGCAGCGTGAGGATCCCCTTGCATGCTTTGGATAGCGCCTTGAGCAGGACGGCGTGTGTGATGTCCTCGTGCTTGCGATTTTCGCACGCCTGCAGCTCGGTGCGGGCGGTGTCTGTCGTGTCTTTCACCGTTTGGATGGTTGCGGACCGACTGTCGAGACCCCAGCTCCGCAGAGTCGACGTCACCATTCCTGGTTCCTGCAGATGAAACTTGCCATCGGTTACGGCGAGCTTGTCACCCTTCTTGATCTGTGACAGAGTCTCGAGCTTGACGAGGAGATTGTGGATGCGATCGCTTGTGGCAGCCATTGTCGAATCGTATACCTTTGCTAAGGTACCAAGTCGGACAAACCATTCGTCCACACTGCGCGACAAACATGCAGACAGACGCTCCTTTTTGGCTGCGGCTGCAGATGCGGCTGCCGCGATCGACTCGTCGCTCTCAACCAGCGGCTCGTCCTCAGAATCCGAGGCAGACTCCGACGACGGCAGCTGAAGGCGCGCGCGCGACTCTGACAGGCGCTAGGCGCGAGAGATTTTCGACAGGAATCCAGTTGCGCTGACTCGTTTGACGACCCTGGGTTTGGGCATGTTTGTTGAGAGTGCGGTAAAAATGTTGGCTCCACCTTGACTTTCAATTTTGTGCCTGATCAACAAACATCGCATGTCTCTTCCAATCACCGCAACCGTGTCAAGGCCATCGACGCGTGCCCATCCCAATCCGTTCCGAATCGAGACACTCAGCTACATTGGTGGGACATGGGGGAGCGAATGGGCAAGCATTACGGCTACCATCAGCAGCAGGCCCGCTAGAGTGGCTCACGGGTAGACTCGTCGCATCGAGTACAGGGCAGGGGCATTTGCAAAGCTCCTGCATGCCAGCGCGCGCGGCGCAATGCAACCTTGGGACCATCCCGATCCAAGCACTGGACTGCAAGCTGCAGAAAATGGCGCGTACGAAAAGCTTGTCAAGCAAGGCACCAACTTAGTCTTCGTCCCTGACAGAAAATGAAACAAACCAATGCAATAATTGCATCAGTCGGACTCCTTGCTGCACACGATGATCGGATGGAGCTTGCTGCCTGAGCCCTTGGTTCGCAAATGTCGGGCCGAATGCTGTTTTCTCGCGGTGAATACCTTCAAGAGGGACGGCTGGGAGAGCGGCCCACCCACTGTCAAGAATCACCAGGCTGGAGTAACTGCATGGCCATACAAACACTTATTTGTTACGCACACTTTTGGGCGATCCGATCCTTGACAGCGCGCCAGCCGCCAATCACCTCATTTTAGTTCACTGAACAGCAGAGCACGATGGCTGGAGCAGGACAGAGTGGTTTCGACTGGCACGAGGAGACACAGGTTTCCATGATAGATGATGACATGAATGACATGAATGACACGGTCGAATCAGTGTACGACGAAGATGACCCAATGTACCAAGCCTGGTTGCAGGGCCTGTACAACCAAACAATGCGCCGTATGGCGCGCCAGAGACAAGCAGCAAAAGAAAAAGCTGCTCGAAAGAGGTCCAGGACTACCATCGCGTCCTCAAGCAAAACACGTCGCGAACTTTTCCGTTGATGCCAGGCGAGCTGAGGCGTGACAACGTGGATTGGCGTGCAGTGTAAACAACATTGTTTGTCGCTCACACTTCATTTACTCCAATTCATTTACTCATTCAGAATTATGGAAGAAGCAAGCAAAACTAAGGAGCCAATGCAAGACAATCGCGAATTCGTTGTAGATATCAAGGCGGTGGTAAACAAGCGCATCGAAGATCCAACCATTGTTGTGCAGCACTCGTACTTTGAGCTGGTCATGTGTAAAGGCGCGCTGATTCAAGACAACATCCGCATCATCGTGCCGCCCAACCTTGAAATGAAACCCAAAATTTTGCTGCAGCACTTCTGTACTGTTGAGCAGGGGGTTACCTTCAACTTTGCCTGGGATGAAGCGTGTCCTCATACCCACGCGCGCGAGCCGTTTGGACCTTCTTCTGATGTAAAGAAGGAGAGACGAATCGTGATCAGCGCTTTTTCACACATTGGACAGGAAACAATGATCATGTCGGGTGCGGACGTGCAATACAGCGTGTCCGTGCAGCCTCGGGCTGTCATCTCAGAACCAATGCTGGTCCCCCACGCGTTCGTGGCGGGGAACCCCGCGAGGTTTGTGAAGGAAAAGCCCGATCCATCCGTTATGTTCACGTTGGTGAGCCACAATGAAAGCATATGCCATGCGAATCTGCCGTTTGAGGTGGGAGCGAAGGTGTTCGACGCGGTGCAGCGCAAGAAGCCATTCGAAGCAGCACTGCTCGCTGTTCCCAAAATGACCATTCAAGAGGTGTTCGAGTTGCGGAAATCTTTCGTCACCGACATCAACGAGCACATGGAGCGGCTGGCTGAGCTGGCGTCCGAAGGCACCTCTGTGCTCGAGCTGGGCGTGCGAGGGGGCGAGGCGACGACGGCCCTGCTGCATGGTCTGCCTCGCGAAGGCAAGTACGTCGGCGTTGATATTGACGACGTGTCCAAGTTCGATTCGGTGAGTGGTCCGATCCAAGTTGCAGAGAAGGAAAAGTCAATCGACTGCACACTGGTCCATCAAGACGACCTCACGTGGGACTTCTCCAGCGTGATGAAAACCACAGACGTCGTATTTATCGACACATTCCACGTCGGAGGCCAGCTGGAGAAGGAGCTCGAGAAGTACGCCCCCATGTGCCAGAAGTACATCGCCATGCACGACACGACCTCGGACGGGGAGCATGGCGAGTACAACCGCTTAAAGAACAGCAGGAGCGCGTGGTTTCACGGAAAGACCGCGGAAGAAGTCGCCACGAATCTGGGTTTGACGGCCGAAGGAGTACTGGAGGGGTTAAACCCCGCGATTACTCGATTCGTGGAAGCGCACGGAGACGAGTGGGAAGAGATTGAGAGGAGGACAAATTGCAATGGTCTGGTGGTGCTCAAGCGCAAGAAGGCCCCTGCAGATGGTACGTCATGATGCAAACCCTAGGCGACAGCTGCCTGCTGCGGAGTATAGAAGCCCCACACGTTCGCAGACCATCTCCCATTGGATTGGACCTTGCTTCCCACACGACCTTTTTCTTTTTAGAGTTTAAATCTCTCTTTGTCACCGTCTCCAAACCGATCCATTCAAAATACTGCCCAAGGTCCATGAGTCCCGCGCGCAATACCGTTCTTTCGACGTAATCGTGCATGGTCACAGCAGATGCTTTATCAACAACAAACTCGCTCTTTGGCCTTGGTTTCACAACGCTGCGCAACCGAGTCGCCAAGACGTCATCTTCTCCACCCCATCCCCACAACGTGTTGGGGAATCCTTGGCACGACCTGAACTGGTGCGCATCCACAGTGAGGATCCCGCCGCAGTAATCGTCGTACTTGTACTTGGACCAAGACCAACCAATGTGAATTGGCCTGGGTCTCGGGGACAACGCGTACAGCATGCCGCATGCCGCGGTCCAATCAACGGCCTGGCTTTCGCGCCACGTAGATTCGGCTAAAGTCGATGCTGCCACCATTTTTTGTACTGTTTCCAAATCGCCCAGCACAAGATCAACGTCATGAAAGCACAGGCTATCGTACCCCTCCCGCATCGCTTGCAATGCTCCTGCATTCAAGAGCTGACCTCGGTTGAACGGTCGACTATCACTGCTTTGCTCCGCCACGAAAATTTCCCAACCAGACAGATGGCCTGCAGTTTCCAAAACACCAAGGGTGCTGCTCATCTCGCGCAGAAATAAGTGCAGCTGCTCGAAGCGTCGTGCCTTAAAAGACGACATGGAAGAGCGGAATGGCACAATGACTGCAAGCTTGGGTGCAGCAGGTTCCATGGCACGAGTACATCAATGCAGTCCAATCACAGCAGCTGCCGCCAAACAATGTTTCTTGCCCCGTCACATCATCACGATCTGTTCGAAATGCTTGCGGCAAGTGCACGCCAGGTACACGTCCTCATCGGGGATGTCGGTTTCGTCCAACCAGTCGATCCCAAACGAACATCGGTGCACGAGCTCGTCGTTGAACAGGCTCTGAATGGCATTACACTCTTTGGTGGTCAGTGCATGAATTTCTTCCCAAGGTGGCAGGTCGTGAAGCTGCTTCTCCGACACCTTGACCGTGCGCATGACGTACGCTTTATTCTTCTCGAATTTTTCTCTGCAACTCCTAAGCGTGTCCCAATTACTTTCATCCACGATCAGAAATCCGTACCAATAGCCTCCCACCGACCAAACAAACTCCTAATTCATTCCCTCATCGTCGGTAAGTGCCACCGAGTCAAGCTCTTCCATGATCATGGTGATGCCTTCCAGCGTCGTGTATTTAGGTGTGAGCGGCTCTCCGAATATTTGAGGGACAGGTACTGCAAAGGGTGCAGTAATGGGGAAAAGCGCGTGCTCCATGATTGATTTGTTGTGAGGGATGGTGCAAATTAGGGAGTCCCAGCCGCAAAAGAATATTCCTTTAGCATGGTACGATGAGCTAGTCGTGAAACGCTCTGATGATTTGCGTGCGGTGCTCAGGGATTTGCCGCGTGGCGGTGGAAGATGATTTGTTTATGCTTGATCTGCGGTGTTTGTTCGCTTTTACGCATGCCATTTTGGGTTTCACACATGACCACCTCGCGCGGCCTGACGAAACTATACCAACTGCTTTACTCTCTGAATTCTCCACCTCTGCCGCAAGCACTCCTCCCGCGTTATCGTCCATCCCATTGGTCGCTTGCAATGGGTATTAAACACTTCGAGCGGAGGAAAGAGCTGCGGGTTTGGCAGGAGCATCTGATGCAGGAGCTTCGGCGATCCCGTGAAATCTCTTCGAAACGCCTCCCAATTGCCCCACGCTATTTTTGGTGCGTGCATCCCACCGCGAGTGTGTGCAAGGAACCACGCGGCCTCGGCTGTGCCCACCAGAGAGAATGCATTGTCAGGCCATGGATACCCCTTGTCGGGATCGCTGGTTGGGCAGTTGCGATCGAACCAGTTTAAAAACTCGTACGAGCCGTGGCGCAGCATACATCGGGCGAGGTCTTGACTTCCTTTCCTGTACGATAATCGCTTGCTCTTGAATGTGCGCATCTCCATGACATCCTGCACCAAGTCGTACATCTCATTCCGCAGCATCCACGCCACTGCTCGCTTCACAATCGCGATCCGTGTGAAGGTGCTCCACCCCACACAAATCTCAAAGGCAACAAAGGGTGGAAGTGCCACTTCAATGTTTCCCCGAGTGTCAGCCTGAAGCGCCTAGCTGAAGACAGACACTAATTGTTTCCTCCTACCAACATCTGGCCAGAATAAGTCATGCATTCTCTGTCGGGCTTTTTGTTCGCAATTTTCCTCCTGTTCCAGAATAACTTCGAAGAACTGCTTTGGGAATGCACACGTCGAAATCTTGTGCCTCGCGATGTCCCACACTTTCATTGGGTCTGACCGCAAGAATGTTGCAACAAACCGTTGGAATCGGCGAGGTTGCTGGGATAAAATGATTGCGGCTTTGACAGGCGGGACCTGCAGAAGCGATGCCAGAATGCGATCTTCAATATCTGCATGTAAGCCGAGGCCTGTTGTTCGAGTCGGTCTTTCTTTGACCGCAGTTGCTGAAGGCTTTTTTGTGCTCGCTGCAATCAAAACGATGTCGACGTTGGTCTCTGGGTCAGGAGACTCGTCGTGCATTGTGAGAAGCTCGTCGCGCATCGTGAGCGGCATGGGTGCCTTTTGAGTGCGTGCGAACGAGGCAAACGCTGCAACTTCGGGCGCACCCTCTTTGAAATGATGCTCGATCCGCTGAAGGCGGGAACGAGGTCCGTCACCCCACTTTGAAGTGGGTTGTGCCTCTGCTTTGCCAATGACGGGAATACAACACCACGATGCACCCTCTTCCATTCACACAAGCGAGTGGTTTATGGTGTTCGTAAAACTGAGTCGAACAACAATGTTGTTTCGCGATATTACCGAACCAATGCAACCACTCATCTCGTTCGTGCAAGCAGGCAAGCAAGCGATCGATCGTCATGGAAGCACAAAAGACTTTTCCAATCACTATGCACGCGGCTTGGAATCCAAGCAGTGGGAGCCTCCTGTATCGCATTCAGGGCAAGTGCAAGCGGGTCCGCATACGGTTTTCCGAGAAGGATGTGTTTCAGGGGAAGATATGCGCCATCTGGGGCCCAAATCGGGTCTGGATCATCAAAAGCGCGTGCGAGATCACAAAGGGCGGCTGCGTAGAATGGCAGCCGAAATATGCGGATGACTTGGAGTCGGCGTACATCCTTTTTCTTCCCAAGGACCAAATCACGCCGCCGCAAGTGACTGGATTTGTGGTCTGAGTGTGTTGCAGAAAGAGTTTCGATCGTTTTAAACCACTCAATGACGCGCTTAAAAGCCATGTAGCGCGAAGTCCAAGTCGTCCTCCACCTGCTTGATGGCGATCGCGGAGCACCGCTTGACCGCCTCGTCGTGACTCTCTCGCAGGATGGCAGCGTCCCTGGCATCGCGCCAAGCATCCAGGTCGCCGCACACCTGCCCGCGGGCCGCCTCGGACAGCCTGATCATGCGAGGAATGAATCCCTTCTGCGTGGTGGTCCCGTCGTTCCTCAGCTCGCAGCGACACGTGAACTCGTCGCCCGCATCTGCCGATTGCAGCATCTAGGCCGTTTTCTAGTCGGTCCGCACCTCGTAGGCTGCACCCACTTCTTTCATTCCGCGCGCCGCCAGCTCGGAGAAAAAAGTTTGCTCACCGAGAGGCAAATCAGGGCCCACTTTGGTTAGCTCGTCCTGTGCGAACCGAATGTGCGTGACACCCTGCTCGGGCGATTGCTTGTGCCACTTCTGCATGAGGCTAGCCCTCTGGCGCCCGATCGACCGCTCGAACTTTTCCACCGTGAGAGCGGCGACCTTGGCAGCGTTTTCGAGGCGCTTGATCGTGTCCTCTGGCCCGCACGCGCGCTTTGCATCGTACAGCTGGCTCTGCAGGGTGTCTCGACTCATAATGGCCCTGCGCAGCAGCCTTCCTGCATCTTCCTTCTCAAAGGACCTGTAATCATCACTGAACGCCAGAGAGCGGGTGCGGACGACGCAGCAGCTCGCCGAAAGAACTTGGATGACGGCCGTCTGCTGCGGGAGCCTCGCTCCCGCGCACGAGTCCTTGATGAGAACAGAAAACAGCTTAGAACGAGGCAATGTCCTGCGCTTTGCATTCTCTCGCACCATATTAGCCCAGCGAGTGAGCTTCTCCAGAGTCGGGCCTGAGAAAGCTTGTTGCGCGACGGGACTGCTCGAAACCATCTCAAGCATCGCACTCGCCTCGTTTAAGCGTTTGTGCCACGGAGAAGCCGACGCAAACTAGTTTTGCATGACACTGCGAGTAGTTGGCATGATCTTCTTGCACTTCTTGGCCCTTGGCATGATGGAAGAAAGTGACTGGTCGGGAACGTTCTTGGTTCCGCCACCGCCGCGCGATCCGATCCGATCCGATCCGATCCGATTCGATTCGATTCGATTCGATTCGAGAAAGTTCCCGTTTCACACCCATTCATCGAAGAGACATGTACACCTTCAGTCCTGCGCGCGACGTCAAGTCTGAAGCCTCCACGACATCATCGAAGATGTGGTGGGAGGGTTCCGAGGCGCAGCCTGTGAGCTCCTCGGTCGATTGTTTCGTCAGGCGGTCAAGAAGCATGTCTGGCGATTCAGAGGCAAGCTTCGCCCTGTCTGACACGGCGTCTCAAGTGAGCGGCATAACGCAAGATGAGATGAAAGGAGAATACTCTTTAGTGTCTTCTCCTGTCGAGACAAGAGAGGCCACGGGATGGTCGGACCCATCAACGAAGATCCCCGTTCTCGACGAGTCAAGAGGATCGCACAGTTTTAGGCCAGCAAAGCCACCTATCGTTCGAGTCCAAGTCGTCCAGATAAAACGGAAAGAGTCCGAAGAGCATACGAAAACCCTAAGACCGCCCCCTGGGCGCCCTGCACCCTGGCAACGTTTCTGCGCGGCGGTCCATGCAACAGCGCAGGACACGTGGATTGTTTCGGCAATGGAGTCCGAGACGATCTTGCGGATTTATTCGCTCAGAAATGGTTAGATCCGCACCCTCACAGGCGAGAAGGCGACTCTCGAGACAGTTCTGGAGCAAGCCAGAGACGCAGCGGGAAGGGCAGCTAGGTTCTAGGGAGGGGCGGGAACAAACCCGTCGTGGGCGGCGCGCGAGGCCAATGAAAACGCATTTGTGCAGTATGATGCAGAGACGGACGAGGATACGATCACGGATGCGGCGAGGATTGCATTGGAATGCCTGTGAGGAACGTTTATTTGCGGGGCGCTGGGTGGGGTTTTGCGATTGCTTTTACTTAAAAAAACAAACTATATCAAAATGAGTCGCGTTGATATCAAAGAAGGTGCCTGCATGTGTATCTGCATTCAGGTGGTGCACGAAAATCTCTCCGAGGAGCACCAAAAGTCGATGATCAAGGCATTCGGAGATGTACACTTGGCAAAGCACATCGAGTCTAAGCTGAAGGCGTCTGAATTTGTAGACACGCCTTTTTCGGCTAATCTATCAACTCTGGATGGTCGGTTGCCGCCTGAGGAGGGAGGGAGGTTGGATGCCACTGGAACATTTTCAACCCTGTTGCGTGAAGTACACGGGCTGGATGAGGCCCAAATATTGGTTTTGTCCCGCTATGTGGAAACTGCACTGGGGATTCGCACGGATTCGTGGGGGTCGCTTGATGAGGACATTGCCAATGGGATTCTGGAGAAGGGTCGGACCATATAATCAGTTTTCTTGCGTGTGTCACTCAAAGTTTTCCATACGCCGCACTAATCGGCTCCTACTCTCGTAAAATGCGTGTTTCAGGTATATCCGCAGGATCGAGCGGTGATTGGGAGTGCCTTTCGTTGCCGTCCTGACGTTTCTGAAATGATGTGCCACGAAATGTGATTCGCACGTGGGTGCTGTCCATGTGCACCACCACGTGCGCCCAGTTCAATCCACGCTCCAAGGTTGCTGGGCGATACCCCATCGCACCGAGAGCATCCAGGCACGATGCGATTACATGCCACGCCTGCAACCTGGCGAGGGGTGGGCTTGCATCAAGGAAGCACCGAAACGAGGCGCAAATCGGAGACGGTGACAGGGGTGCCGCAGACATCACATCTGACATGGCTTTGCGAGCGCTGGCATGCTGGCGCTCGTGTTCCTGCCTTTGCGCCTGAGATAAAACTTCTGTGCGAAAGTGTGTGCACGCAGCCGAGCACCTTTCAATGCTCGAAACAATGTCGACAAACAACGGCGTTGAAATACTGTGTGCGCGTAAGAAGTTTTCGTTGTGCGCCTGAATATCGTCTTGTTTGTACACTCGGCGCTCTGGGTCCCAGAAAACGTGAGCTTGCAGTGTGACGCTCTCCTGCAGAGGCCCTTCTCTCTCGTGTGTGAATACTTGCTGGTGCGCTTGCATGAAGGTGGGGGGTCTCAGGGTGCGACAGTTTTCGGGAAGAGCAACCGTGTGGGTACGCTTCATTTCCCACAGGTTGCACCAATCGGACCAATCAAACAGCCACGGGTCAAAAAACTCGCGACTGAGAAAGCACCATCTCCAACAAAAGCACATTGGCTTGCGTTTGTTTCTCACATGTGTCATTCATACAAACGACAACACAATATGGAAACCTCCTCCACCACCCAAAGATCTCTGATTCAGTTGTCTGAAAACACGAAGCATCTCATATCCCGCGCCAAGGCCCTGTTCGGGCTCAAGGGTGAAGGTGTGCAGACGCTAGATAGAGCTGTCAGCGCCATTCCGCAGCTCATGGAGCTCGTGGAGGACCTTCCAGGAGAGCAGGGGAAACGAGCGGTCCTTCAGGTCGTTGAGTTTTTCGCGCGAGAAGAGGCGGGCACCGAAGGGCCTTGGGCCACTGTGAACCAAGTGGTCGGCATGTTGATCGACACGGTGATCGACGGGAGCAAGGGTCGACTCAACCTCGCGAAGACGGGTGACGGCGACAATGCGAGTCGGCGCACAGACTCGGGTGCTATCCTGTCGATCTTTACCAAGTTTCGTCACGCGCTTCGGGACGGGATGGGTGTGCACGACGTTGCTTCACTAATTCCTCGGATCATGAGCACAGTGGAAGAAGCACAGGTATTTGAGAGCGGGACAAAGAAGCGAGAGGTGGTGGTGTCTGTGCTGGAATCGTTGGCAGAGGATGCGGGGCATGGAGATATCTCGGCTGTTTGGAAGACGGTACTCCAAATTTCGGAGCATGCGACGCGCATTATCAAGGATGCAAGCAAGGGCATCTACGAGCTCAACAAGGGAGGGCTGAAGGATCTGGCTGCAGTGGCGGCCGATGTCATACTGGACGTGGAGCCGTCCGTATCATTTTTGTGTGGATTGTGCTGATGCAAACAATGTGGAATTGTCCCGATCATGAGCGTGCCATTCCTGAGGCAATATCCTCAGACTCAGAAATCGATCACGGAAGTGGGGGGCTTCAAGTCGGGGCAGTGGGTTCCTGTGTTCGTGCAGTTCATTCTGCCACTGAAAGGCGTGCGACTGTGGCGCCAGACGAGCCTCCCATGCTACAAGGTGTTGGTCAAGACCGAGTACCAGAAGGAGCTGGGGTCTGTGATCGAGAGCCTTCAGTCCAAGGTGGTTGCTGATGTGCCCGAGGAGCCACTCGCAGCTGGTGTAGGCAGGGTGACTTTGTGGACGAGGTAGACTTCAAGTTCCGCCTGAACGGTCGTGAGGTAAACTTCTTCGATCCCAGGCGGGACCCCGAGGACGGTGGTGATCGAGGAGAGGAAGAGTTGGTGTCAGGCACGGCGGTGGCAACGGGTCCTGCGACGGCAAGCGGTGAAGGCAAAGAAGGGCTTTGAGTTACTTCTTGCGCTTGCACCTACGGGGCGACTTGGGTCTTGCGCCGCCGTCCAGAGGTAACCAACCGAGCCCAAAGAGCCCTTTGGCTCGCTCTTCCGCGTGCTTGTCGGAGATTTCCGTCATCTTCTTCGTGACTCGTTTCTTCAGAAGCCGCTTCTTTGTAATATCTTGCAGCCGTCTCTGTGAATTCCTAACCTGTGCTGCACGGCCTGCTTGCTTTTCTATCGCCTTAAATGCCGCGTCTGACATGGATGCTACATCCCCCGATGCTTCATCCTCCTCCCACGGAAGTTCTACAAGCGCGCCAATGGTTGGTCCACGTCTCGTGTGCTCCACCCCTGCTTTACCATGCCTTTTGTCAAATGCCTCATCTTCAAACTGCTTGAGTATGTCGGCTGCTCGGCCACTTGCAGTCCCTGCACGACCTGCCCTTTCTTTCCGCATAATTTCCATCTCCTTTTGGCGGCGCTTTTCCTGCCGTTCATCGAACTTGCGCTTTTGCTCCATGCAATCGGGCCCACACTCCATCTGTGCAGTGGTACCTGGGTCGATCTTAAGCGCGGGGAATTGGTATTCGCATCTCTTGTCGCATGGTCGAATGATGTTTTCCATCATGACTCTTTCCCCCGAAGAAGGGCGTTTGCCTGTGAACGTGAAAACATCTTGGAACGTCGTTGCGGCATCGCACACGAACCCGTTGGTTGCGTGACCGCCGAGCGTGAACGTCACACAATTCACCTGCTTGCCCGACTTGGCAAACAAAAGAGGAAGGACTGCTTGATCGGGGGTTGCATAGATCGTTTGGCCCTTGAACCAAAACTTGGACTCGGTCTCGCCACCTCTGAGACGCCTCGGTGAAGACTTCTGAGACGGAAGCCGTACCGAGCACTTGCACTCGCGCACCTCGCATGGGCATGTGGGACCAAGGCGGGGATTCTTCTTGGTGAGGTCGGTCCAAGTCGCTCGGACCGCCTGACCAAACTGCTTGCACTTCGTCTTGTACGTGCACACGGCGTTGCTGAGGGAGTACACTGACCTAGTCTTGAGGTGCTTGACGGATGTGTAGGGCCTCTCTCCCTTCATGCGTTTCGTGACACCTTTCATGAGCTCCCTTCCATGCTTCCCATGCACAATGAACTCTGATTTCATGTTGACTCTGTTTTGTTTGATGTGCAAGTTTGGTTTTGAGTGTGAAAGTTCAATGATTTGGACTGTGGTCATGAAGCAATCATTTACAGCGTCTGCGATGGCGAAAAAGTCCCAGTGCTCTAAATATTTGTGCCAGCATAAGCCGAGCATAGACTGGTTGCGCGAGAAAATACTGCTTTCAGACTACATCTGCGTGGTTCTTGGGACCGACCGCAGAGCGAAGAGGTCGTCTCGCAGGGCAAAGCATGTCTGTGGTTTCGCGCTCCTGCAAAACTTAATCACTGGGGCGAAGAAGAGAAAGACTCTCTTCATGCATTTGATCTGCTCGCGCCACCATCAAGGCAAGAAGATCATGCGGAAAGTAGAGGAACATGCGGTGCAGCTCGGGTGCGATTTAGTGCAATTCAAGGCGTTGCCAGACTCAATAGAATGTGCGGCCTGGGGCGAGCGATGTGCCCAGCCCGTCGCGCAGGGAATATGCCGTGCCAGCCATGGCGGCGTCCTTGGCAGAGTCCAACGGACCCAGGGGACGCTTGATCCACCCTGATTGGGCCTGCGACCTCCCGACAGTGTAACCACTGCTTCGCGCCAGGACCATCTTTGAGGCATCGGGGTACGGAGTCGCGCATTGCTGCACGTTCTCGGCGTACTTTATGGGCAGCTTGCCCAGCTCGCTGATACCCCCGAAGGGCTGCGCCGTAGCTTCTGTGACGTGCCTCAGGCGCGAGTACTGCGCTGGAAGATCCCACGGGTATACTTCCATATCCTTTTGCACGGACGGATCGGTTCTTCCCAGCACAGACACGAAGCTGGCAGCTCGGCGGTCGGGCATCGGGAACGACCAGACGTAACCATACTTGGCGGCGTCGTTGGCCTACCTGACCGCCCACGCGCGGAGGTCTCTCTTTTGCCCAGCCGTGGGCCCAAATTGGTCTCCGTAGACTTGGAAGCTCCCGTCGGGCATGTACCGCTGCGGCTAATCAAGACGCTTGAACCTGTAGATGGAGTCGCATGGAAGCTCCCAGCTCTGCGCCGTCTTGCCCTGGGCGGGGTGCCTCCCCGCTGGCGCAGGCTCGCTCGCGTGCAACCATGAGCCAGGGCTCCACAAGTTGCCCTGCGCATCGAAGGAAAGCCTGTACTACGTCTGATCGGCTCTTTGCATGTCGAGGCTGGAGCACCCCATCGAGTATGTAGGACAACCTTTTGGAGCGCCGCATGCGAGAGCCCCCAGGCCGAGTCCTTTCTCACGGCGGGTAAGAAGTTTGTCACGGCCTGTGCCCCAATTCAGACCCGAATTCGTCAAATGTCGCGTGGCTCGGTGACTTGCCATGGTAAACTTTGTTTCATCTCGTGTTTTGTTTTTGCTCAAACATTATCAATAAAGCATGCCGTCCAAGCGTTCCATCCTTGTCCTGCCCAAGTAGCATTCCAAGTGGCTCGTGTCAAATGTGACTCGCTTGTGCAAAGGCAAGCACTTCTACGTAGATTCGCAGCCGTTTGGTGTATCATACCGAGCGTACACCTGCAAGGACGAAAAGGCGTGCACAGCCGCGGCAAAACTCATCCGAATGGTGTGGGCCAAGGCCCGTGAGGAGAACCCACGGCTTGCAAAGAAATGTCCAGTGACTAGAGCATCCCAACACCCGCGTTTGGCATCAGGATTGCGAGGTGGGACCGAACGAAGCATTACTGCGCTTATTCCAGGCGTGTTGACATCGGGAGCAGATGGCCCCAAAGGACAGATCTCGATGTTGGTGAAGGGTGGGTACAACCTTACCTTTGAGCTTGATGATGATGATGACCCCAGGAAAGCGGAGCGAAACGCGTTCGATGCAATCAAGGACCAGCTGATTTCCCCTCTGTGCCTTGATGATGCGAATGACGTTCAACTGAGATGGTTGAAAGACGAAGGAGAACCATTAAGACGCTTTTTCTCTCGCGAGGATATGAAGAAGGCGTTGGATGACGACGCACCCGTAGGACTACGACTACTCATAGATCCAGAATTTTATGTGCATGCGAGCGTCATTGGAAGTGATGGAAAAGTACTTGCGGAGGGCGAAGTCGTGTTGACTGTGGAGCCCACTTTTGGTTACGTTTTGGGTTTGACACTGAGAAAAAACATTTTGCAACAACTCAGAGCATAGACTAAGGAGCTGATGAGGAAGAAGTATTGGGTTGAGCTGGGTGACGGAGCCGTCGTTGAACCGCGGACCGCCACCCGCGTCTTTGAGATGGTGAAAGGCAAGGCACCCACACCACTCCCACGCGTCAAGTTGCACTTTGATCCGCAGCCAGCGGGTGGTGGTGGGGGCGATGAAAGAGCAGGCGGCGGCGGCGGCGGCATGCTCGGCTGGTTGTTCGGGTATTGATCCTGAGCCTTATACTGCAGTCTTCTTTGCACCGAGATTGGGATCCCAGATGATCATGCGGATTTTGTGTCGCAGCATCACTTCTTCTGAACTCAGGAATATTCTTTTCCGCCTGGAACGTTCCAGACATTAGCACAACAAAGAATGCATGGCACACTGCTCACCAGATTCCTTTCCTCTTTGCATTCTTGAAGAGTTCTTCGTGTGCGAACAGGCACGCATTCTTCGCTCTCAAGGCGAATATTTGTTTCACACCAATTACCTTCCTCGCTGCGCCTGGACCTTTCGGGGCGAAACATGGACCGAACTTTTGTGGGCTTGCGTGTTGCAAGGCATGAGGCCGCCCCGACGACAAGAAGGTCGAGATGCGTGGAGAACGCTCGAGCAATCAGGGCTGCGACACGTGCTGGGGATATGGAGACAGCCAATGCCATCTTGTTGGAAGACTCGCTTCGACGCGCGCTTCAACTTCTTCGTGAACATGGCAGAGGGCACGGGATACGGAGAGAGAAGTGCTTGGGTGGGATTGTAGCGGGTTGCTCCTGATTTAATTGTGCATTTCGTAGATGGAATCATTGCTTGAATGTTCTTCAACTCAAGTCACGCATGAGACTCTCCATCATGTCATCTTGTGGAGGTTCTCCGAACGCTGAAAGCCTGCTGGCGAAATGCGGCTTGTGGGATGATGCTGCTGGCCTTGATCGGGGCCTGCTTCCGTGGGAAGACGGTCTGACCTTGTCAACACGGTGCACCTTGACAATCTTGCGCTCACCGCCCTTGTCGGTATCCTTATCCTTCTTCTTCTTCTTCGTCTTCGTCTTCTTCTCCTTCTCATCACTTAATTTGGCTTTAAGGGACGACCCAATGCCGTGCTTGGCCGCCTATGCGATGTCGAAGGATCCCTGCTTTGCATCGTATATTTTCTTGGAGAGTTTCCAAAATATCTTCTTTCCTGCTTTGAATGGAGGGATGGGGTGTCTCGCCTGGTAGAAGCTGATGCATTTAGACGGGTCCGATGCCCGTATCTGGTTGTTCATGACGATGCACTCGCGGCCAGCTGTGCACTCTCGGAATACCTCATCGAAATCATTGAAATTCTTGAACATCCCGAAGAAGTACTGGTACAGCTTTTCTCGGTTAGCGCGGATGCTCTCGCGAAAAGCAAACACAAAATCAACCGCGCGCAATGCGGTCGGCATGTCCATCAGGTACTGCACGCAATTGATGGTCAGGACCTTGTGGTGACGGCCCATCATATACAATCGGCGCATGGCCGAACTTTTCATCACCCGCACGTCATCCATGCAGTCATCCATGATGAAAGCGATGTTGCAATACTTCTGCATCCCGAGGCGCTTGGACTCGATCACCATTCCCTTTTGCAGCGCCAGCAAGTCTGTGAGACTCTGCAGCGAGAAATCGTTGTAAATGAATGCGGGTGGTGTGAAATGTCCGAGGACACCCGACGCTTCCTCTGTCGGATTCATTCCCATGACAAGATCGAGCCTTTTGCGCATGTGGTGCATGATGTCGATCACAAGGGTGCTCTTACCGACTCGGCGCTTTCCGATGGCAAGGATGGTTGCATCGATCGGAATGCAGTTGGGGTCAAACTGCTGAATTTTTATCGATTGGGGTTTGGTGTCTTGCAAGTCCGTGGATAGTGCAGAATAAGCGCTGGACATTTTGTTTTTTGTTTGAACCACCAATACGAATTCTCACTCGCCTGCAACGTATGACAGGGGGGTAAGCATCTGCTCTGGGACCAAAATAGGCTCAGAATCAACCCCGATTTGCTTGACTTGAATCATGATGTTATCATCATTCAGGACCAGGTCGAGCACCTCCACTTCGGATCTTTTCACTTGACTCGACCCAACAGGGGGTAGCATGCATGCCTTGTCCCCCTTGCGAAACACGCCGCCCCAAAAGCCGCTTGGGAATGGTGAGAGCGGGACAGAGAGCGTGCGCAGCTCCGTTTCGGTGGTGGGCACAACCATTGGGAATGCTAGGTCGAGTAGCCTCCGAGGGTCGGACGTGGTCATTACCCTCGCCATGCTCTCACTCACTGCAATCAGTTTACCATCCTCAGCCCACCGCCTTCGTCTGGGGTCGTAGTAAATGACAGGCGCCATTAGTTTGCTCGCCAGCCTGCTTCGGTCGTGCTCGAGAGTCTCGCCCACGCGCATCCCTTTTTGCGAGGGTCGCAGGAGGTCTTTCCTCTCGGTCCTCGTCGTATTTTCGAGAGCCCGAACCGACTCTGCCATTGTCGGCGAGTGCTATATCTTCCCATCCTTCGCGAGGTCGAGATCGAACACGTTTCGCGCGACAGCCAAGAACTCTTTCCTGTGTGCCAAGTAATCGAGGGCCATGGGCCCGTCTCCCTTGGGCGGGCGCAGCTCGGGACACGCGATGAGGAGGATGGCGTGAACTAGTTGGTGTTCGAGTTGCACGCGCAGGCAGTCCTGTTGCGACTTGCACTAGACCCCAGCGATGGTGGGGCAATCGGTCGGGTCACCGAACAGCGCATCGCTGGGCCAGGCGGCATCCAGACACAGCTAGAGGATGGAGTTCTCTTCGTCCACCTTGCCCTTGAAGCCTTCTTCAATCTAGAAGAACGGTCCGTACGTCCCTTTGCGGTGCTGGAAGTATGCCTTTCCTCGGTCGAGCGTGATTCGCAGCTCCCACCCGAGCCTGCGCAGATTCCTGACGATGGCGCTGTTGAAGAAGACAACGTCGTACGCCTGAATCACCTTAACGATTTCGTCTGCCTCGGGAGGAATGCTCGTGTCTGTTCCAAGTGGCGCCAATTGCCACACTCTGGCACGCATTGCCCTGACGTATCGCGGGGCGGTTTGCCTGGACAGGAGGTCGGCACATGAGTCCAGGCTCCTGTCGTGAGCAACGTCCCAAGCCTCGCTCACCTCTTCGTGTGTGATGCTTTCCATTCGAAAAACCTTCCACGAAAATCGGACCTTTTGTTATTTGAAAGTGTCTATGTGCAAACAAAGAGTCCAACAAATGGAGGAATCAAACACGTTTCGTTCGTCTCTCGATGCGGTGGCGCGAGCATACGGAATGGAAGACATTGATCGCCATGGCTCCGACCAAGACGTGTACCAGCGCGTCGCCGACGTCGCGAAGCGCAGCGAGGAGGGCCGCGGTTTCGCTGGTGGGCGCAGACGGGGACGGCCGCACGGAAGCAAGGACACAAAGAGGAGGAAGCGTCGCACAAAGGCTCAGGTGAGGGCCGCAAGGTCCAAGCTCTTGCAGGGAGGTGCCGCTATCAGCAAAGAGGATGTCAGTCCGCATCTCGAAGACGTGCAGACGTACTTTAAGCGTCGCATCAGCCGCGACATGAAGCTTGCCAGCATTCCAACTTGCCAGGTCCGCTGCGGCACACTGGCGAAGGAAGCGACCATTTGCAAAACTGTCCATGGGGCATGCAGCGAGGTCGCGGCCACGCGCCTGGTGGTCGGTACGACACAAGGAAACGATGGGGCTCGCTTCCTCAAGCGCTGGATGACAATTCCAGCGGAAAACCAGCGATGCTGCTTCGTGTGCAAAGACCACTACCAGATCATGTTGGAAGCGGGGATGGACAGGCTCATCAACATCGGAGCCGTTCGCGTGTCCACTATCGGCTTGGAAAGCTTGCAAGAGTCTCAGACAGTCGCTGACAACTCTCTGACGAGGTTTGCCATATTCGGGCCAAACGATCCAAGCCACGACCGAGGCTCCGTCGACCTGTCACGTTTCAGCACAGTGAAGCCGAAGCTGAACGCCCGCGGATTTGCCATCATGGTACGCGCGCCTAAGATTGATGATTTAGATGCGTACAATGAGCAGAAACAAAAGCTCGTGGACACAGGGAAAAGCTACCTGAGCTCAACTGTTGGCCTGACGACTGCAGTCATTCAAGGGATGTCGGGATTCAAAGAGGCCACGTTGGATGCCCTCGATCGCATCGAGCGCGGTCTGCAGCAGGGAGACGACATGACGACCGAGATGGATCTGCTGGCCGACTTTGGTGCTTCGAGCGCAGTGGAATAGTTAGATGTGAAGAAGAGGGTGGATCAGACTGGTCTCGGGTTTGCGCAGTATTAGGTCAGTCTCTATGAAACTGTCATTGCGCAGGGAATTGCGATGGCCATTAAAGAGACGCTAACAAGCAATTAGAAGGTGCTCTTGAATGACGACGATTTGATCAGCCTCATCCGCAGAGCTCTGCGGGTATCGCGCGATGTCATGGGAGCGCAGCAGAGGTTTAGGCAATTCGAAAACAAACTTCGGGGATTCCTAAAGAAACTGAATATCGGCGACGGCGCCGCGGCGGATCGCATCGCGTCGATCGTTGCCTAGAAGACGAAATGGGATGGCAAGTCATTTTCGGCTCGTTTCACATCTGCATCCGAAAGCCGTGCTGCCGCGACCCTGTCGTCCCATAGCCTGGCTGATCTCTACCTTGGCTTCATGCAGTTTGCACAGAATTTCGCAACGCTGCATGCCGCTTCGGTGCAGGTTGCTCTCGGGGCACGGTTCAGCATGGAAGCTGTAGGAAAACGCGTGTCTCCCAACGGACTTTCTGGCATTGTGCCAGCGGCTCTGCATGCACTGCTTAAACATCGACTAGAGATGTATCCAACCAGCTGGGAAAACCTCGACCGTGCGTACAGAGTACTTCAGAAGCCAGGTGATAAGCCTGAATCGACGTCTCGACTGTCGAACGGAAAGGAGGCCTTTTGGCTGCAGAAGAATAACTGGCTTGCAGACATTCTGAAGGCAGCCAATCAGGAATTGCCGACAGTTGACATGACTGACATTGACGGATTTGCCAAGATCGTTGCAAATGCCAGCACGTTCACGACGACTGAAGCATGGGACTGCGGTTTGAATGGCTCGCTTCGAGTAGAGAAAATAGCGCGGGCCGACGTTCCCAACGGAGTTGCGAACGCCTTTGCCGCACTCACCACGCTGCAAATGGCAAACACAACGGTTGATCCTGGTGTTGCCGACGCGATCCTTGACCATCAGAGCCCGCGCAAACTGCGAACCGATCGCCTGCTCCCACCCGAGATATTTTAGAAGGATGCCATGGGTGGCAATGATATGACAAACCGAATCCTTGCGTGCAGGGCTCTTCTCCAGGTGGCCATTCTGAACTTTCCGACAGATGTAGTTATCGACAGTAGAGTTTTAGCCAATTCATATGCTGATCTGTTTCACTCCTTCTTCCCTGTTGAGGACAAGCTGAACCCCACCTCTGTGCAGAGCGTCCTTGATGAGGCAATTGGGGTCATCTTGAGCAAGCTCAAAATTGAGTCGTTCACGCGGCGAGTCGGGAAGATCGTTCTTCAGGCAGACAACGCGCTGCACTGCTTGCAGCAGAGCGAAGAACTGACGAGCCTCCTTGAGGGAGATAAATATGGCGCAGAGTACCTCGCAGAAGCGCTCGCTGGACAGAACGGCCTCGACACGGAGACTTAGCTCATCGCCCAAGTTGACAACGCCCTCTTCCGCATGATGCGGAAGAACATCCCTCCAGGAACCGCACTTGTTCTGATGAAGGAACTTGAGTTTGCGAAGACGTTCGTGCCGACGCCAACGATTTCGGACAGGGAGGGCACCGTCGAGAAGATCGTGTCACAGTTTGGAGACGGTATGGAAAGAAGCACTCAGCTTGAAACCCTCATATTTTCCGTTCTTGAGGCGGTGGTGTTCCACATCGGAGCCCACGACATTGGCGAAAATATCTGGAAAAGGGGAACGCTTGGCGCAGCCTTAGTCACTTTCTTAGACGATCTTGGTATCACCGCCCGTGAAATCACCATGATGCGCAACTTTGGATTATCCATCTCGCACGACATTGAAGTGACTCAAGCCATTCGATGCTGGGGTGTTGATGGGGATGATGGGGTTGACACAGATGGTCACTCGTGCTCGAACGAATTTATTAAAAATGCGGAGAGTCTAGGTCTGAAGGATGCAGCAACGAGGGTCATGCAGGCTTTCAATGTTGAGGCAGATACATTTCGCGAAGCCGTCGAAGAGTTTGTTGGGAAGGTGAATGCTGGCGAGGAGGAGGAGGAGGAGGAGGAGGAGGAGGAGGAGGAGGAGGAGGAGAAGAAGAAGGAGAAGGCCAAAACTCGTTTTGAAGTCGCAATGGTCCTCGCGGGACTGTTGGCAGCAACCGCGGCGGGCAAACTCCCTTCGTGGGTGGTGAAAATTGTGCAGACCGAAATCCATCACAACAGCTCCAGCTCCAGCGCTTCCGTCGCCTTTGGAGTTGCGTCACGGGGCGCCACCTTCACGACTGCCAAGATGCTCACTCTGTCTCAGCAATCCGTGGATGAAGATGCACTCAGGAGGGCGGGAGTTGAAAATGGTTCCGCGCTGGTTGATATGGCAAAGGATGCCAGAAGCCTGCAGGATTTCGTCGAGCTGTTGAGCATCTCGCGCTCCGCCCTGCACCACGAAGGCGTGCGGATGCAATTGCAGAGGGTGATCAACGAAAACCTGGCTTCGGTGAGGCAGGGCGTTGACCAGATCCGAGTTGGTCAAGTGGCGCGCTTCTTTGGGTTTGAGTGGGAAGATTTTGCATCCTTCTCGGCCTTGGTATCCAAGGTGCGCAGCATCGTTGCAACGGTGGACCCGAATGTGCTACCCAGCCCCATCATACGCGAGCAAATTCTCGCTTCGCTGCAGATATTCTTAACAAATCCCAGAGTGACGTCCTCACTCACCAACATGTCGTTCGCGGAACGGGCGCGGGCGCTGCAAGAGGTGCAAAACATCGCAGCGGGTCTGGAAACTGTATGAAAGAAACATTGATTTATTTAAATTACACACATTCATCTCACACAACAACCATGAGCTATTGCCTCCATGTGCCCTTACCCTTTAACTTTGCTTCAAATACGGGTCTTGACATTCCACTCCTTGCTCTGCAATACCACGCTGTCAGGCTGGGCCGTGAAAAGCAGCCCGAAAAGGAGCTGCCCGAAATTCGACATTGTTTGCTCCCCAGCGGCTTTACTCTGGCCGAGGAGGAATCTTGTTCGCAGCAGCAGTCAAGCGAAGACGGCACAAATGAGTCATTTTGATTGTCATGGATAACTTCTAGCAATTTGTGACCGAATCAGTTAATCAAGTGATGCAAGTCATTGAGCGCAACTGGCCACCGTCTGCACTGCGAAGGACCAATTGGCCCGAGCACACTCTGATGCCGAATGGCAGGACTGTGACGGAAATGAGAGGGGAATCAAAAAAGATTTGTTGTATTCCATGCTCGGTCCCGAGAGGCTTGCGGCACGAATAAGTGTGAGTGTGTTGCGAATTGTTCGCCTGCCATTTGAAAGACTCTTGCATGTATCAGAGCAAACAAGAATGAAGTTCGTCAAGTCGGATGAGCTGGTTCAACTGGGGGATTCTAAGGAAGAAGTTAATGAGGATGAACGGTTTCACGTGTTTCAATTCTTGCTTGAACGGTAGCAGACCGAGACCAAGTGGCAGACGTACGTGCGGGAACACGTGATTGAGGTTCGAGAGTCTGCAATACATGGCAAAGGGGTTTTTGCGAAGAAGACTATCCGCAAGAACAGGCGCCTGTGTGTCTACAAGGGCCACCTACTGACTCCATCACAGCATGACGATAGGTACGGAGAGAAGCTGGCGGCGTATTCTATGATGATTGGCCCCTTTGGTGATAGCAAGACGGCTGTATTCGTGGACGCGTCGGAGGAGTGGGACGACCCCCTGCATTGGTCCAGGTATGTGAATGATCCACGCGGAACAGGGAACGAGGCAAACATTCGGTTTGAATCGGATGGCAGTTTAGTTGCCATTTGTGACATTGAAGCAGGTGATGAGCTGCTCGTGAGGTACGGGGATGTGTATTGGAAGCACATGGATGATGCGTGATTGACAAAAATATTTTTTTTATATGGTAACAAACATGGGCAGTAATTGTTGCGGAATGCAATCGCACGTGCCTGTTTTTGGCGACAGTGACATGCTGGAACGGTATGCCGAGAGGGGCTTGCACAGCGGCATTGCTGCCAAGTGTGTAAGCGTGTACGACGGTGACACGGCCACGTTTCGTGTTATACTGATGCATCATTTTGTGAATGTTAAAGTTCGGTTTCGAGGGATCGATGCTCCAGAAATTCGCACGCGAAATCGCGATGAGAAGCGCGCAGCGACTCAAGCCAGAGACTATCTCAGTGCCAAGATATTGCACGAAGAGTGCGAGCTAATTGATTTGGGAAACGACAAATTCAACAGCCGCACGGTGGCCACGGTGCTGTGGAAAGGCACTGACATTTGCAAAGAAATGCTTCAAGTGCAAGGGGTGTGCGAGTACACGGGCAAATCAGCCAAACCCTCGTTTGCTTCGCGAGTGTGATCAATGAAACTGTTGTTGCTTGGAGGCAAATGGATGACAAAACAATGCATACCAAACAAATGTCAGCACAGTGCATCACCGTGTGGCATATTCTTATGCCCAATGGCAAGACGATATAGGAAGCGCCAGCTCATGATGGATACGTTTATGAGGAAGCGCCAGCTCATGCTGGAAACGTCCATGAGGAAGCGCCAGCACGTGATGGAATTGGTTATGAGGAAGGTGACGCAGCAGTGTTGCACCATGCGATGGTATTGTTGGGGCGAGGGATCCCCAATACTGCAGAATTGGTATTGGCTCCAGTTGGTTCGTTAGTTGAATCGTCTCGCGGGAGAGGAACACGAATGCACAACATAGGCCGCTTGTTGATGCAACACACGTTCCTGCAGGAACTGGAGCGAATGCGCGGAGGTATCATGGATGCCATCAGAACGGATCGAGATCCGATGTTTGCATTGGAGATGGCTGGCGAAGAATCTTCCGACTCGGACGACTGAATTGAAACAAACCAAGCGTCAACATGCATTACATGACTCTTATCATTGTCGGGTGTCTGGTGTTTTTGGTCGGTTGGATCATGGCTGCCCCGCCGTGCAAGCGTGCATCTTGCAGCGCTCGCCCGCAGCGACTATCATCCGCGATCCCGCCACCCGAGGTTCTCGACGCTATTGAGGCAGAGGGAGACTGCAAAACCACCCCATGGGTTGACATTCAGCCATGCAACAACATGTGCGCCAACTCGTTCAAGATTCAGGGCCGCGTGGCCCTCTCACCACCACCTTCGTGCGAGGGCGTTTCCATGACACAAAAAGTCGCATGCCCCGATGGGCCGTGCGTGTGCCGAAAGGGAGACCTTTTCGATTTGCTCCGAGGTGTACCGCACAATGTGGACATGGATGATGTGACTTTTTGCGGCGGCGTGTGCGACGGCGCCAATGTTGGAGACACTTGCACCGTCGGGTGTTCCGATGCATCGGGTCTGACACCGTTTGGGACCGCCAAATTCAACTGCGTGAGAAGCATGCAGGGAGAGGGTCAGTGGGTAAACGACTAGGCGGAGCCCTTCACGTGCGCGAGCGTTGCCCCCACGTGCCCCCCAGTGGTGAGCGACAACCGACTCAAGGTGCTGCCTGGCTCCAAGTGCGTAGGTGCAAACGTGGGAGACGCCTGTAATTTTGCATGCCATGTTGGGCTTGCGCCCACCGTAAAGAATACGGCAATCTGTGGCATGGATGGCAAGTGGGGTGTGGATCCAACTTGTGTTCTGCAAGCATGTGGAGATGGCATTTCGTGCACGTTTGCAACATAAAAACTAACATGTCTGCAGTCATTCTTGGGATTTTGGTGCTCACAGCCTTGATCGTTTTTTGGATGAGCCTCCGTGGCAATGATACGACCAGAGATTGCAGGATGCAGCGCCACAAGTGCAGAGTACCACCCATTCTTGTGCAGACCCATCAGAGCACAGAACGAATCCGCTCGAACAAGGACCTCGCAGCAGCGCAAGATGAGTGGAAGGGTGTGTGCAAACAATTGGGCTGGCAATACACGTTTTACGACGACGAGGCGTGCGAGGCCTTCGTGCACTCGGAATTCCCAAGCTTGCTGTCTGCATACCAAAACTTCCCGCTTCCTGTCATGCGCGCGGATCTGTTTCGGTACCTGATCCTGTATCGGTACGGCGGGATTTACGCAGACGCAGACACGAGGCCGATCGGTACGCCTGAGGAATTGGACGACGTGCTCAGGCTCGGTCTGTGTCCTGATGAGGAGATGGCAATGGCACGCGAGAATCGAGAGCACCTGTGCCAGTGGATCTTTTCGGCCGTGCCAGGAGCGACAGGCCTTCGTGAAGTTATCGAGCATGTGAGAGAGCGTGCGGGCCCTGATGCCACAAACGTTGACATGCGCGGGAACGAGCATGAGGTGCACCGCGTGACTGGGCCTGGGGTGTTTACCGACGCGCTGCAGACGGACGAGAACATGGCACGAATCCGCATGATTCCTGAAGCGCGGATGCATCGAGGACTCGTCCATCACATGTTCTCAGGTACATGGAATGATGGCTGGTGCCAACGAAGAGATAAACTCGTGCACAAATGAATGAATGACTTCCCAAATCAGCAGAAAAATTCTCGAACACTTTCCACAACGTGCACCCTCGCCCCCACCTTTTGCTGACGTGCCAGCTCAATCTGGAACGCCTTGAACAAGTTCTCTTGCATGCTCTTCATGACGACCGAAAGCTTTTTTGCCTTGGAATGCTCTTTAACAGAGTCGTACATGGCACACACGCCTCGCATCATCTTTTTGCCTCCGACCGAGTACTCAATGAATTTGCAGGTTCGGCTGCCACTCTCGGGACTCGGCTGGAATGAATAGCAGCATCTGACAATTAGAAAGCTTTTGAAGGGGTGCCGATATATCCTGTTGGGATCAAACGTGACCATCACGTAGCCTTGCCGCTTGCCGTACATCCTGGCGAAATAGCATGGCACACTGCCCTCAAAGGCTAAGCATGCGTTTCTCAGTCTCTTTGGATACCAGGACTCCACACGCTGCTTCTTTACACGCTTCTTCGAGTGAAAACCAGGCGAAGGCGTCGCGACGGTCACGTCTGCCCAAGACCCGTCGGAGCGCACCCTTCCTGCCGTCGCGGTCAGGATTGTCGAGCTCATCGCGAGTAAATACCGTTTCTAGATGTGATTGCAGCTTGACTCTGTCCAAGAGCACAAAGTCGTCGCCAGACGTGACGCGCTGCGCGATGATGTGGGCCTTTCCTCGCACCCACCCTGGCCTGCCAAGAACATTCGTGTACTCGAGCAAGATCGGATCGTGGCGCTGCACATCACCCCTCCGAGTTGCCTTGCGGTCTTTTACATCCACATCGATTCTCCAAGGTGTGCTCTCCAGCTGCATGTGAAAATCAATGTGGTCTTGCATGTTGGATCGCTTGGAGGCAGGCAGGACCGACCAAGCTGAGCCCCACGAGTGGGCAACCGCCCGCTCGAAACTCGTCTCTGCTTCTGCTCCAAGCTTTGCACAAGATCCCGTGTGATCCAATTTGCACCGATACAAGTCTGTGCTTGGCACCGATGCCGATGCAGGCAAAAGTCCTGATCCAAGTGGCACAGGCTAGAACGAAGATGCCTTCTGCAGGTTTTGAAGGAATCGAGTTGCTTCCACATCTGCTTTGGTGACTGCTTCGGTTGGGTCATAAAACATCGAGGCGTCCATGCTTGACACTGCTGTGAAGCAGCAGGCCGAATCGCGCCCGCAAATGAACATTGTTTCGCACACTGAATAGGCGGTGGATTGCAGGAACTCGGGTCGCCAGACGAACTTACTCGCTTAGACCCTCCGTCCCCAAGGCACCTGATGCGCTATCACAACATGGAAGTCCGTTGAGAGGACAACGGTGAGACCGTGGACATACTGTCGGTTGAAATCACCGAACTCTTCGACGGGTGTCGTTTGGCTGTTGCAGTCAACTGAAAATGAAAATGAATGCTGTGGTATATGAAAGTTAGTAGTTAGAATCTATGTGTCATGTGTTTGAATCACCAGAACCCTCCCTAAAGGCGCTTGCGTGCAACGGGGCTGTCGGCAAAGAAAGTACCAGCCATTTGTGCCTAGTCGCGGCGGTACTTCTGCTCCTTCGCCGCTTCCCGTGCCGATGGCCCACTTCCCGTCAAGTACCTGCTGACTGCGCTCTCGCGCTTGGAGTTCCTTTCCTTCTGGCGCCTGACATATCCATCCCACCAGGCTGCCATGGGCACGTCGAGACCCTTCTCCATCCTCTCTACGTTATTCGTGGAGATGAGGTCTGACTTGACCCACGACTCCACCGTGGGTGACCAGGCACAGTTGCCCACGACACGCATGCCATTCTTCGTTGATGTCCCTTCCTAGTACGGACCCAGCCCCATCCTGCTGAGATCCACGCACTTCTTTGCTTCCTGCACATACTTCTGGGCCCAGCTCATCCCATCATCATCATGTTTCATGAGTGCATCCTTGATTCCAGCAGGGTTTCTAGTATCAGGTCTAAGCACACTTGCCAAACTGCCTTCGGCGAATTTGAGTGTTCCCATCTGGACTGCTTCGGTGACAGTCTCCACCAGCTTCTTGATTTCCTCTGCCTCGGACTTTTCCTTGGACAGAGAAGACATGGAGGCGGCCACATGTGTACTTGCATTGAACGCGAAGGTCGAGTTCGGAACAATCTTGAGCACGGACGGCGCCTTCTTGTATTGCAAAGGAATCACAGACAGTTCGCGGGGAAGCCAGATGTATCTGGCTGCATCTGGAGAGTCTCGCTTGCCCAGCGTCCCGTCATCTTTTGCAACGGCAATCTTGCTTTGCTAACCGTACGTAGTTTCCAGCGCGCGGACTGCTTCTTTTATCTGTTCAGCATTTTTATCTGGGTCTTTACCGACGTTCTCGATCAACGATTTTAAGCGAGTCAGCTGCCACTTCTTTTGCGTCTGTTCCTTACGATCCTTGTTGACCTATCCGTTGGGGTTGGTGACGAACAATGCAATGGTTGACTGTGTCTTGGCCAGCCACTAATTGTACTCTGCTTCATCCAGCTGCTGCTCCAGCTCGGTGAATACGACTGCAAGCTTGTGCCAATCGGCGAGCGTCACGTCTCCGTCGTCCTGCTCGATCATCTTGGGGTCGTCTACCTGGCAGTTCGGGACGTCCTGGGGAAGAAGAAGCTTGCCAGACGCTGTCTGGAAGCCAACGCCGAGGATTTCGTAGCACCGCCTGGCAACATCCTCAAACTTCTTGAGCTTAACAAAATTCTAACTGTTGGAATCTTTCGGGGTTGTGTCGCTGCGAAGAGTGTACATGGTTCCGCCCGAAGCTTCGAGCGATCGGATTAACTGCTTGTGTTCCTCCGACAAACCACTCGGCATCTGCCTGCGCGTGGCGGCATTGACGACAGCCCTGACTCGAGGGTCGTTTCGGAGACGAAATTCTTCCAGCTGCTCCTTCGTGTATTCCATACTTGCTTGTCGTTGCAGGGGTTTTTGCTCAAATGGTCACGGTACGAATTTGGATTTTTGAATTGGATTGTCAAACGCATCTTGTGCTGGAAAAAATATGTTTAGTTTGTTCGCAATCATGGAAACGAGTCTTTGATCCACGCAGAAACACTCCTCTTCTCATCTTTAGACAGAGCATCCCACCAGTTTTTGTTGCGGTACTCTTTATACACACCAAAAAGAGCTCCTGACTTGATGCGGCTGGGCTCGAAACCACCAAAGGACAGAAGCGGGCGAGGCATGTATGCATCGACATCGGCCTCACTGCTGTCAGTGTTGATCGCAAGTCTTGCCTCCTGGCACTGCAATGAGTCCACACAGCTGTTCAGCCAAGCAAAGAGTGACACGGGGTCCCACGAAACGCCATTGCTCGGCGGTGCATCGTTCCACTGATACCCACGCGATTCTGCTTCGACTTCACGTTGTGTCCTCAGGTCAGTCCTAACTGTGGTGAAACGCGTAGATTCAGTATCCTTTGAGGGCGGGAGATCGATGTTGTGAGCCAGCTTGCTCAAAGCACACCCCAATGGAAACGGTTTCTCGAAGGCCCTCAGGTCATTGTACAGCTCGGCTCCCTCTGCGTCGCTCATTCCACCATATATTTTGAGATTATCGACGAAGAGTCGCATGGGGGAATCACTACGTTCCTCCAATCCATGGTTCACATTGTCCAGAGCCGACGCGATCTCTCCTGCAAGGTCGACTTCCTCCAAGACCCACTTTCCATCGCGGAACGTGGCGATTTCGTGCAGTTCGACGTCGTTGAAGGGTTTCTCGGCACGCTCCTTTAGGTATGGCCTATTTGTGTCAGTCGGCTCGTCGGCAAACAGTGTACCGTCAAGTCCGAGCGAAACGCAAAGCCCCCGAGCGCGCCCGCACAGACGGTTTACCACGTCATTGTCAGCCCCAATCAAATCTCGAACTCTAAGGAGCTTGCGTGCGAAAATGGCAGCTTTGGCTTGGATGGTAGGTAATGTGGCGGGCCCTTGGGACTGCCTGGGCCAGTGCTGGAGGCTGAGGACGAAGGTTGATTGAGTTCTTCCCAAGTGCACAAAGGGCACTTCAAAGTTTGTGTTCTTTTCCGCATCGTCCCCATCAATAATAAGCCTGCGCAGCTGGACCGACCAGACACACGGGTGGTCCGCGAGAAATGCTTGGCTGGCTTCTTGATCCGACTTTTCATTTCCTTCCCCCAACACGTCGAGAGGTGTCGCTGACTGCTCATCAACCACGTTGGCTCTCAAGAATTCGATCATGTTCTTGCGAGCAGTGTTGAAGATCGTCTGAATATGTCTGGCTGAGAGACCCCCCTTCCTCCATCGATCACGCACCAACTCCGCCACCTGTTTCTGAAGATACATGTTGAGAAGTTGCAACCCAGCCTGGCTGACCTCATCCTGCCATTTCTCGTGTTGAGCTTTGTTTGTGTCATCTTCTCTGCTCTCTCCGACAGACTGAAGCCAGGCGAGGGCCTCGTATTTATCGGTTACGGTATGAGAATGCAAATCCTCATCCATTTGACTTGTCATGGATGGCAGGTTTGTCTCGTTCGTCCCTTCGATGAATTCCTGAAGAAATGGGAGCCTTGAAGCGGGCTGCATTTTTGGTGTTAATCCCCCCATCACTGGCACCACGACGCGATCAAACCCGAAGATGGCGCGACAGACTTCGGGGTTGGCGGCGGCGATTCGCCAGGCACTGAGTCCTTCTGTCATGACCTGGAGTCTCTGTGCTTCTCTGTTGATGTATTGCACGAGAGCGTATTTGTCCGCGTTGTGCCCAATTTCCTAGACCAGCCGTTTCGCTTCTGTTGAGAGTGCGCCTTCCGCGATGATTGAGCTGAGTGAATTCATGAGGTCCCGCGGAATATCTTGCCCACTCTCACTGCCCTTGCGCATGAGGTTGGATTGCAGCTCGGACACGTTGTGCCCCAGAGACAACCACAGGTTGATGGAAGCGCGCCTCTGCGAGCGAAGCCGTCTCAGGTGCTGTTCGCGGTACGCCTTCAGGTTAGGCACATCCGCGTCAGCTTGGTATGCGTACACCTGGTAGCACCTGGTCTGTAGCACTGTTTCCTTGGCGGCATCAAGAGCGGATTCCGACATCTTGGCCCACGCGCGTGCGTGCTTGCTAAAAGTGTCCTTCGTGTCACTAGATCTGCGAACTTCGCACAGCAGCTCTTTGGTGTGCGACACGGGGTTGAATACAATTTGCAGCGGCCTCGCCCCCATTCCATTTGGCTGCTTCCCGAACGGTTCGCATTGCCCCTTTGCCATGAGCTGCAGAAGGCCGCGGATGGCCTCGTGCTGAATGGATTTAAGGGAGTCTCCAACCGCGACAGCGTCCGCCAACGCCATGGATGCTTCGCTGAGGGCCATCTGCGCACGAGTCTGTCTGGACTTGACGAACTACTTCTCGGCGTGGGAATCGGCGCCGAATCGCACCGCTGACAAGACGGCGCGATTGGCCTCCGTCTCGGCCGTTCGCAACGCTTGGAACATGGTCTGGCCCTGCTCCGTGTTCGACACGAGAAATGCGAGCGAGTTAAGGAGATCCCACGAATCTTTCGCAAACTCGGCTTTGATGCTGGAGGTGGACTAATCACAATAGTGGATCGTTGCCCCTTGGAAGTACGCGCTCGACGGTGAGGTTGGGTTGCTTCCAAGCAGCCCCATCCACCGCGATTGCCAGCAAGTCACATTGGAGAGACCGCGCTTGACCATGTCTTCAAAGAGTTCCTGGAATTGAAAGTCTTTGCGTTCCTCCTCCTCCTCTTGCGCGCTCCTGGCTTTCAGTCTCCACATCGCGGCATGCTGCATAGAGTCGGTGATCATCGACGGGAGGCTGCGCGCCAGGGCGCTCGTGGCACTCAAGGACTCCACGTCTTCGAATGTCAGCTCACTTTCTTCTAGAGCTTCTTTTAGTTCGTGCACCGCCGTCTCTCCGAAGTACTGCGCAGCTCCAAGCACGAGCTAAAGCACGTTGTACTCGGTGGGGACGCCAGTGTGCTGGCTGTGGATCTCGAGTGCCCTTGTCGTGACCTCGCCCTGAAACAGCTCTGCTTGCTCAGCTGTTCCCACAGGAACCTGAGAGAGAGCTCCTTGCGTTTCGCTCATGGACACGGTTGTGGTCGAACCTGGCACGACCTGTTCGGCAACGCGCTCCAGACCTTGCTAAAACAGGTTGCGCAGCATCTGCTCGGTCAATGGTTTGCCAAAAGTTTGGACCACACCTTTTAAGAGATCGTTGGAAGCCTTACCCAGAGAACGAGCCATGCTGACTCGGTACTGTTCAATCTTGCTTCGATCGATCAAGGTTGAATGTTGCAACACTGTGGCGACGCGGGCCAGCTCGCTGGCGACAGATGCAATGTGAGGGATTGAGTTGGGCTGAAGGGCCTTCTTGATCCCGAACACGACAGTGGAGACGGTCTGGATGGAATTCATCATCCGCTTGAGCCCACTGTCAGATCGGAGAAGAAATTTCCTGGAGTTGCTGTATTCCTCCGTGTCCAAGGCTACCGCCATTTCTGGCACGGACGTGTTACCCGACATTATCTTCGCAGCTTCCAAGAGCTGCTGCGCCGCGAGTGGCTGGATTGCACCTTCAATGTTGTTCAGAGAGGCATCCAAACTCAACACGATGCCGTACGCCACCGTCTTCTCAGCAGGAACGGACTCCATGTCTGCTTTGAGCCCATTAGATTCTTCCTCGAATGCGCTGTCGAAAATCTGCAGCACGCTTGGTGCTAGCAGGGGAACCTCAACGCCACTTAAGTCTGGGTCCACGCCCTGCTTGCGCTCCAGGGCCATCTTGGCCGCGCCCTTGATCTGCTGTGTCCAAAACGCCTTGAGCGTCATCCCTAGACCAATCATGCTGACAAATGTAGTCGTGTCCACTTGGGGAGTGGACAAAATTGATTCGCGCTACTACTGGGTGCCACCAAGCTTGGCCTGCGCTTCCAGCACCTTTCGCGTGCTGGTCAGGATTGGTGTAACCAGAGGCGTGAGGGGGCCTTTGGCGGCTTCCTGCATGACTTCGCATCGGATCTGGGTTTGGGCACGGACGGCGCGAATTTCGTCCGCAGACATTTGCAAATTCAGCGCGGCTGCCACCTCCTTGATGCCTCTCGACAGGCGTATCTCCAGCTCATTCATGTCGAAGCACTTTGCGAGCTCCGCTGCTTGAATCTGCACCTTGAGAATCTCGTCTTTGTCCATTCTCTCACCACCGCTCAAAGCCACGCTGCCTCCGATCTGTCTCGCGGCTTCCCGCTCGAACGATTGTGCCAGTGACTCGTTGGGTGGAGCGAACGTCTGCAGAAGCTCGTCCACCTTGTAAAGGTTCTGCAGGAAATCGGGGTCTGACGAGCTCGGGTCCAATCCAACTTCCTGCTTGGCTTTCCGTGCACTTTGCTCAGCCACGCGAATGGCTGCCCTGACGTCTTGCTCGGACCCTTCTTGGGAGGGCGCCAGGAAATCAGAGCTGATTTCGGGGTCAGATACGATGCCTGCTTCGATGTCCTGTCTTTCGGAGCGCATCTGCGCCAGTTTGACCTGGATGTTGCTCGTGATACCCTCGATGCGACTTTCCAGGCTCACCTGCATGTCGCGGAGCTGTTTGACGTTGTCTGCAATCTTCATGATGTCAGAGGCGACCATTTGTTGTTTGTTTGAGGAAATCTGCACGATCTGAAGCTACTCTCTCGCAAACTCGGGGGTGACATCTCCATCCTGCAGACTTTCCTTCATCCTCTCGAATGCCGCGTTGGTCTCCTCCTGGTTCGCGTCAGCTCGGGCCTTCAGGTCTTCAGCGTTTGACAGTATCTGGAGTTTGAAAGCATCCATCTGTGCCATGTTGGACTTGAGCTGTTCGATCACCGTGTCAACGTCCTCCGATGCTGGGAGACCCGCATCTTTTCTGTGATCTTCAAGGTTGGCGAGCTCCGCGGACGTCCCGAGGAGGTGCACTTCCGATACGTTGCGTGTCACGTCCGCGGCCCTCTTGGCAATCGTCTTGGTGGTCAACGCTTCTTGGGCGGCCGTGCGGATGAAATTCTCAATTGAAGCTATATTCATCTTCTCGAGTTTTTTCTGCGCCTCAAATACTCGTTGTTGCGATTCTGATGCAGCTTCATCCCTCTCATCTTCTTCCTAATCGAAGCTGCTGGGATTCATGGGATCAAACAAAGCAGCGGATTCACTTTTGATGTCATTATGCTCACTTCGGAGCTGTATCAGAACCTGCTTGGCCTCCTCGCGGGCCTGCTCAGTTTGTCTTGACAATGCGCGAGCTATCTCCAGGTCGTTTCTGGCCCTAGTGACAACTTCTGTTGACGCCAGGTCTTCTTTGTCGCTTGTGCTTGATTGTGCTGCTAGCTCAGAACGCGATTCGGGCTGAGAACGCGGCTGGGGCCTTAGTGTTGGCAAGAGTGACGGCGAGGCCGTTGCAGGTTTCCCGTCACTCACGAAGCTTTTTTTTGGATGGCCTAGCGCATGGCCTGCACCATGACGATTGCCTTCTCTGGGCTCTAGAGGAAGAGACGCTCCACACGAGTGACGAAGTTCTGCATTTGACGCTTGACGAAGTTGGGCTAATTCATGGACTTGTACAGCTTCTGCAGACCGCGCTCATCGAGGTTGTCGCCGTCTGCACCCATGGCTTCGACGGGTGTGCCACCTGCTTGTGCGATGCGCTGGCGGAGGAGGCAAAGGTTAGAGTTCTCGTCGAAGATAACAGGGTTGGGAGCACCCTCGCGAGGGCATTGGAAACCGAGGGCATTCATCTTCTTCTCATCGCAAGGAATGGTGCCGTACGGGCACACATCGACATACACAGCCTGCGATTCCTTGTACTCGATCTTGGAGCCCGTCTTCTCTTTTTCCTTCTGCCACCCCTTGAGGATGTTGAGCATTTCATCGACCTTGCCCTCGAACTGCGTCCTCGTTTCGAATCTCTTGGCCGACTGATCCTTATCGCTGGGTTCTATCACGTCTGCGTACAGAAGAGCCTGGCTGGTGGGGTTGGGCATCGACACGCCCCATTTTCCGTCATCGCTTGCAGTAGCAGCAGATGCCATTGATCCTTGAGAAGTCTATATTTGCTTCAAGCGGTTTGTCAATCATACGCACCACGGAATTTTGCAAAAGCGGACCAATAATGTTGACCGCACCAAATTGGTGTCAAGGCAATATCATCAAACATCTGGCATGGAAGAGAGTCACCAATCTGAATGCACCGACTTGGGCGTTGTCGATTCGCTCGACGATTTGTTCAGTGCAAGCAAACCTATCAAACCTCGTCGGTTCGACCCCAGAAAAGGCATCGAACAATTCCTGCATGCAGGGGGAAGTGATGACCAAACACTCCTGCAAAAGCTCGTGTCGAAAGAAGTCAGAGCCATGACATTAACGCAGCGTATCGATCGTTTTACACGAATGAGTGTCGGATTCCCGCTCGCACGCACCGCAAAAGCTGGGCAGCCACAAAAGTTGCGCGAGCTACCACGAGAGTCCAAGCTGAAGTGGTCTCTCCTTGGTGGAATCTATTGGGTTAAGACGGAGGAGCTGGACAAGCTTGATGAAGATTGGATGGCGAAGCCTTGGTTTTCTCAGATGACGCTAGAACCCGAGGTCAGCCCATACGAGGCCAAGCTGGGGGTACAAAGGAGGTGGCCCGTCTGGTACAAGCGCCCACCAAGCTCTCGCGAGCCCACTCACATTGGAGTGCCAAGGTTTTTGGGCATGAGCCTTTTCGGAAAGCCGCGGGAAGACCGCAGGATCGCGGGCGAGCCAATGCAGGAAGATGCCACCTTCACATGGGGAGACTCCAAGCCGAGGCCGCCGTAGGAATTCGCCATTCGAAACGCGCGCAAAAGCCTTAAAGAATGGGGCGGTGCAACAATCGTGCTTTCGCCTGGAGAAGGGAAATCCGCACTAGGGTGCTTGTTGGCTTGCGATCTCGGCCGAAAAACGCTCGTCGTCTGTCCTGACCGCAAGCTCATCAGCCAGTGGGAAGGCGCCATCAAGAAATGGGCACCGAAAGCAACAGTTGGTGTTGTGTGCGGGTCTTGGGACGAGAAAAAACATCCAGAGCAGGCGGAGCGAGACTTTATTCTGACAACGGACGAGTCTGCGAGTCGGTGCAGCTTGCCCGTCGCTTTTTTCCAGTCGTTTGGCACGGCGATTATCGACGAGGCACACCACATTGCCTCCAAGTCGCTTTCACAGATCTTGCCGAGGCTTCCGTGCAAGCACATCATCGGCCTGTCTGCGACACCCTCTCGACCAGACGGCTTGGAACACGCCCTGTATTGGCTCATGGGCCCATGCGTCGTGAGGTATCTTCGAGTCCCCGAAGTCACGCTCAAGGTCAACACGATCAACATCCGATTGCTTTCATACGATGGGTCTGCGAAGAGTGTCATCCGCACGCGGTCAGGCGACATGGTTTGGCACCGCACGATGGCGAATGTGGCGAACGACTTCAAAAGGAACAGGATGCTGCACGACTTGGTGCGAGGGCTGGTCCGCAAGCACGACAGGGCCAAAGTCATCGTTATCTCAACTCTACGCGATCACGTTACGCGCATGCGGGACAACCTCCTGCAATCCAAGGCGTTCGCGGAAAATGAGGTGCAGATTTTGATGGGTGGCGACGCCAAGACGGCTGCCATGGAGCACGCCAAATCTGCCGAAGTGCGCGTCTTGCTCGGGACGATGCAATTTTTGGACGAAGGATTTGATGACCCAAGACTGGATACCATTGTGATGGTGATGCCAAGGTCTGCAAAGGCAGGGAAAAAAGTGCAGACCAGGGGCGCTTCGCTGGTGCAGAGGATTGGGCGGGTCGAGAGGGTGCTCGAAGGGAAAAAGAAGCCTCTCGTGATTGATGTGGTTGATACTGGGGTGCAGGCTTTCCAAAACATGGCGATGGGGCGGGCCAGAACCTACAGGGATCATGGGTGGATTATCCGCAAGTGGAAAGAACCTTCTTCTGCGAAAAGTGTGTGATGTGCAAGGAATATTGTTGTACGAACATCAAACTGCGTCGGGTGGAAAAGTTACAATTGTTGTGTTGTGCAATGGACGATGCATGTATGGTCGTCCATTACAAGAATCAAGGGTCAAAATCGTCTACCTTCCCCCTTCCCATCAAGCTTTCAGTGGAAGACGCCATCACACTTCTGTCCACGCAAAAAGCCCTCTTCCAGAAGCTCCCGACCGTAACAGGTAGGATTGTGAGCCTTGGTACGCAGAGGACTCTCCGCGAAGGGGTTTCTCACTTTAGGGGTACATTTTCGGCGACTCTGTGTTTTCCCAACGGCGTCAAGAAAATTGTCACTGCCAAGTGCACCGAATCTTGCATCCACAGCGGGGGAGTTGAGGTCACCGCTCTGGCTACGTGCCAGAAACGATTCCATCTCGGGAGTTCCGACACAAGTTGGACGCTGCCGAAAGAAACCATCCTCGCGGCACTACAGGAAGTTGCTCGCGAAAACAACCGAACCGAACAGATGGTAGGAGAAATTGAGACGTCAGATCCACGAGTACTGGGGAGCAGAATACCCGATCATAATACCATGATCACTATCTTCACTCTGGCCGCTCGGATCACTACACCGCACAAGGCGGCCGTCGTGGTTCGATTCCAGTTCGACAACAGTTCCGCGTGTGCTAGGTCTTGCCGCGCGGTCGTGCTTACCAAGTCTCCAAAACCGCACAAGGTGGTATTTGCTGGGGTGTTTCCGAAGCACGCACCCCTACCACAAAACATGCGAACCATCCGCACTGAAACCAAGAGGCACAACAGCGGTCCATTCCGCTTCGGGGATGGCCTGAGTGACGAGACGCACGTGATTGCTGTGCAAAACGAGCAGGCCCCCAAGCACGAGAGTCAGCTTGAGGTGGTGCTCACGAGAGATGCGGAGACTATTGGTTGCAAACGACGAAGAATATCGACAACGGGTAACATTGTGTTACAACTCCGAGAGGCGCGCGCAAATGTCGCACGTCTGGAGCGAATGATTCAAGATGATCGCAACGGCCTGTAATGCATCACTTCCTGCGGCGGAGAGAGCGCTTCTTCTTGTTGCGTTTGGGGGCGGGGAGGCGCTGCAGCACTTCATCATCGCCCGCAAAAACTTCCCTGGCGCGGTTCACCGAAGACGCGCCCGCCAGAGCAGCTTTGATCATCCCGAGCTCGCGAGCGACATCAGGAGTCTTCTTCATGGCAGCAGCAGTGGCCTTGTCGAGTTTCTTCAGGTTTGTGACGCTCGGACCGTGACCCATGCCGCAGGTCGTTTTGGGGGCCACTTTGCGGCACCTGGGCTTGCTGTGGGAGTCTCGCCTGGGGGAGTCTCGCCTGGGGGAGTCTCGCCTGGGAGAGTGCCTTGAGGACCGCTTCCCGCCTGCGAGGTGCTGCTCAAGCTCGTGCTCGACCATTTTGCGAAACAGATGATGTGGCATTGAAGGCTCCATGGTTCGAATGTTTTGGTTTACTTTTGTTGCATACACCCATCCAATTTTGCGTTTACAATGTCATGATGTCAAAGGCAGGTTCTTCTTCCAACATGGGCAAATCAAACCATGTCGGGGCTTCCCACCCATCCTGCAAATATTTTTCGCGCAACCTTCGCATTCGGGCGTCATCTCCTGATGTGAAAGCTCTTGCGTCTGCTTCGCCCCGTGTCAGAACATAGGGAAGAAAACTGCTGGTCCCCTGAGACATTGTCGGAGTTGCATTTCGCAGGGCACGCAAGGCCGTGGCGAACTGCTTCTTGGCAGCGATCGAATCATGCTTTCCAAATTCTCGGAATAGCTCCGATTGCTGGCGCGAAGGCTCTCGTCGGAAAAAGTTGTCTTCCCCGCGGGCCCAGTCAAGCACGCGCCACAACACCAAATCGGCCGCCAGGGGGTCGCTGCCACCACCGACCAGGGGTCTCTCATCGTCAGACTCCGCGTGCGCGCCAAAGGCCTGGGAGCACAGGCTCTTCAGCCTTGGGTGTTCCTGCATCACAAACGAAAGAACTGCGTCTTGGCGCGACCGCTCGCTCTCCGCCTCGGCATGCTCCTGGGATTGCCTGACCGTCTCGGGCGAGATGCCACACCCTCCCGCTGCAAGCGCTTGCAACTCGGTACCATACGAGATCTCCTGCGCCTGAAGATGCGAGAGCCGAGAGCTGAGAAATTGGTCTGCACGCAGCAAACCGCCCTGAAGGGTTTGTGTGAAACGGGAGGAGGCGTTATCCATTTCGGAGGTTGCGCTTCGAAGGATGCTCTACTTGGCCGCCCTCGCCTCAGCAGCAGTGTCCATTCGCATCGAGTGCTGCTCCGAATCGATGGAGCGGGCCTCGTGCTCCAAGCTTCCGATGACTTTATCAAATTTCCTCGACAAATGGGACCATGAAGGGTCTTGGAGCAAGGCGGTGGCGCGATGCCTGAGACTCTCGTGACGAGCAGTCTCTCGCGCCTACGAGGTCTCGAGTTCCGCGAGCAGGCGTTTCTTCTGCTCCCGAAGCGCCTCTTCCTGCATTGCCAGAGCGCGGTCAGTCTTGCGACTCTTGTCAATGGCCTCACTGGAAGCTGACTGCACCATATCTCGGGACGCCTGCAAGGAAGCCCCGCGCAACGATTCCTGTGCCTGTGAAATGGCGTCCAGGTCTTCTTGAATTTCGGCCCTCCTTCGACCAGAAGAGGGTGACGTCTCACCCGCTGCGATTTTGCCGCCGTCTTTTTGCACGGACTCTTGCACATCGCGAAAGTGTGACATACCAGCCTTGAGCGAATTGATGCGAGCAGTCACACTTGTTGCTTTCGGTCTGGGGGCAAGCGCCTCCAACACGTCGGAGCGAACACGAGAATCGTCGGCCTTCTCCAACAGTCCTGCGTACTTACCCATGGAAACCCTCCATTTATCTTCTGCGCGCGACACTCGATGTCCCAAAGACTCCCACCGAGGAGTGAGTCGATCCTAGATAGATGCATCCAGACGCTGTCTCATCCTGTCGTTGGCTTCTAGGTGAGCGGCGGTGACCTTGGAGATCGCGTGTCCCGCATCGGATTTTTGCTGTAGTCTGTCAAGCTGTGCTCGCAGAGTCTCAATTGTGGCGTGGTGCTTTAGCTCGCACGCTTTAGTACGACACGCGGACAATCCTTCAATCAGCTTTCGAGCGAACGGGTGTGCCTCGACAGCGGCAAGCGAACTCGCAGCGTTTCCTCCCGCCAATCGCAATGAATCTCGGTGCAGTGACCTGACCTTGCCTCGCGCCTGTGCACCCAAGTCTTTGAGCACGGATGAGTGGGTGCTCGCATCTTGCATCGATGTCTGAACTCGAATGTCGATGCCACGATCAACGAGGTCAAGGAGGGAATCAATTTGTTTGACAGGATCGGATGCGGCAAATACGGCATCAACGCGTGCAGAAGAGGAAGGAGGCGCTTTGGCATGCGGCTCAAATGAATCCAACTCTCTATCAAGGTCTTCCATGGAGAAAAGAGCCTCTTGGCCCCCAAACAGCAGAGAATCGGTGTCTGCAGCCAGAGAAACGCGAGCAGCTTCTTCGGGGGATGGGTGCATGGGTTTGGAAGAAACTTCTTTTGGTTTTGCTTGTGGCAAACTCACGACCGTATCTTCCGCATCAGTCTGCATGACAAGCAAGAAAAATATATATGGCTCTTTGTTTGTCTTGGCCGTTTCAAACAATCAATCCGCCTTTGCGTACCCTTCCCGCTGCAACCTCTCCTCGAACGTAAGCATGCAAGGTTCGCCTATCGGGGCCGACTTGGGGTCCGCCAGCAGTGGCTAGTCGTTAGACAAGCCCATGACTTCTGTCAGAACGTCACATAGTGCCAGGCGGGCCACGACACCATCATGCGCACGCATCATCTCTTTTAGGCTGCTTGAAGCCATGAGCCCGCGTTGCAGCGCCCCCACGTTTTCCTCCACTTGCATAAACTGAGAAAGCGCGCCAAGGGACTACAAACACCACGCCTGCGTCTTCCTCAGAGGGATTTCCGCGCGCTCCCATTGCAGGGGTGGGATCGAGACACGCTCTGACACGAGGGTCTCCGTTGCCATCAAACACATGAGCCCGTCGCGCGCCGAGTTCCCATGGGGGCTTGGCAAGCACTTGGACGACATGCACACCGCTGCAATCATCCCAGCCACCGAGATCGCTCCACTCTCGCGGAAACAACTCAGAATGACTTCACCCATCTCCCGCCTGTATGCATGCAGCTGCTCCAACCGCATTTTCCCCTCGTCCACAATGACCAACGGAGTGCCCGCGCCCACAGACATCGTGCGGATGGAGGACGGTGACATCATAACCTCCAAAGAAGACTCCCGCGTCACAGCAGAGATGGGTCGCATACCGCATGGTGGCTTGGCCAAAATCATCGACTTGGCCAAAGCCATCTTGGATTTTTTGAAGATGAGTGGGGCTACCTCGTGGAAGCAAACCGCAGCGTCTTCGCTCATTGAAGACGATGAAGAAGAACGGGGTGCGCCTCCCCCTCCTCCTTGTGCACGACCTGCAGCCGATGCGAGGGCCACAGACCAGAGAGGGTGTGCACGCACCTCTGCCAAGCTGACTCGCGTCGCAGGGTCCCACCGCAGGCATTTGAGCACTAGGTCTTGGATGTGAGGTCCAAGTGGAGACAATCCCACGTCTTTTCCCACAAGGCGATGTCCATCAGTCATGGGATCCTTGGATACGAGGGAAAGCATGGGAAGAGCTTCCACCCCTTGCTTCCAGTCCTCTGCCGCCCCCAATGCACGATGCAGGACCTTTAGCACGTGGCACGGGCTCATCTTGTTTTCGCCCCCCATGAATTGAAGGTCGTAGAGTCCTTTGAGTCCTCCCGCCAGTTGTGATAGCACCACACCGAACGACCACACGTCGACTTGCTCGAGTGAAACGTACTTCATGTCGAGAAGGAGCTCGGGTGGCCTGTAGATCAGAGTTACGATCTCTGCGCGCTCAAAGACCCTGCCGAAGCTGCACCTCCCGCTGAGATCGGCCAGCTTGGCTTCGACCCGCGTGCACTGCGCGCGCACAAGAACATTGTTGGGTTTGATGTCTAAATGCACCCCTGTCCCTCCAAGGGCCGTGCGGTTCTCGATGATACCCTGAAGGATTTGAGATGACACATGCCTAACCGATTGTGCGGAGAGCCCTCGGTACAGCAGGCAGAAGGCATCTGAATCGAAAAGATCGCTCGAGAGCCAGACCATGGTTTTTGGCCTGGGCCCCGACCCTTTCACGACTCCAAACTCGTGTGCAAATGCACAATACTTAGATCCCTGCTGTTTGTGTAGCGCTGAAACGCAGAGCTCGCGGGCGGCAGGGAGGAAGTCGGGGCAGTGGCCCGCTTCACCAGGAATGCAGCCGACCATCTTGACGGCGCTTGGGTCAACATCGGTTCCCATGTCATACATGCCAATTCGAACTGTTCCATACGACCCCTTTCCAAGGAAAGCTCGGGCCTGGGTATCAACAAAGACCCTGGGGGAGAGCGTGAACAGGCGAAAGTCGCTGCTGCACTCGGATGCGCCAATCTTGCCCTTGTCCAGCGGGTTGACCCCACCTAGGGTCTTTGACATTGCCTCGGAACGATCCACAATCTTTATTTTAGCAGGGGCCCCCGTTCCCTCCTCCATATTGAGTGGATAGTTATGGAAAGTGTGGTTGCACCAAGATCGGTCAATAATCGGATTTTTGCATAATGTTGCGCGTATGTTTTGATACCACAACCACAAACAAACAGTGAAAGGATTGAATGGAGTCGTTGGTGCCATTAAGTGTGAAAACATGTGGTAAAGTAATGCTTATTATTGGTCCGATGTTCAGTGGAAAGACAACAGAGCTTATGCGCCGCATACGTCGCCAGAAGCGCGCGGCTCGCGCTTGTGCATTGTTTCGCCCCAAGAAAGACACACGGTACGATGACACGAACAAGTTATTGGTTAGCCATGACGGCAGTTCGGAGCCTTGCACGCAGGCCTGCGAATCCCTGACCACCGACACCGCTGTGCCCGACGGGACGAAGTTCGTCGGGATCGACGAGGCGCACCTCTTTTCGGGCGAAGAGAGTGTGCGGGAAGCGGTCCAGCTGTGGTCATCTCGCGGGATGGACGTGTGCGTCGTGTCTCTCTCGGGAGATTCCAACCAGACGTGCTTCAAGGTGGTTGCTGACCTGATCCCGTTGGCGGACGAGATCTGCCACTTGACTGCCATCTGCGAGCGGTGTGGCGACGAAGCAACCATGACGCTCAAAACGGGAGGGTCCGCTGCCTGCCGCAAGGAAGTAGGCGGTAAGCACATGTACGAGCCAGTGTGCGCAACGTGCCTCACGTCTGCTTCCCACACCAACGTTACCTGAGTTTCAATGACGCTTTGAGACTTTTTTGAGCCACAGTGTGTCCCGAAACATTACGTTTTGCTCTGGCGATCGGCTAGAAGAAAATTCAAAAGTCCATTTTTTTTTCTCGTTCCTTCAGTCTCTTGATCGTCTCAGCAAACCCGAGCGTTTTTTGTCACGTTGGCTTCGCCGCCGCTTGCGCACCAATGACCTTGGCGATGGAGCTCGCCACGTCCGTGGGCCAGGTGCCGACCGTTACAGACGCGAGGACGCTATCCACATAGTCGATCCCAAGCAGTGCATTGCCTGACCGAAGAGGTCCTGAGGTTACCCCAGTTTTGTGCAGAAGATCTGCAATCACGTCAGCGACAAAGGAGAAGACCTGCTTAATGGCGTAGACGATGGACTCTAACCCTGAGCGCTTCCAGTCGAGCAAGGTCGAGAGCATAGCCAGACCATGCTTTCCAACCAGGAACGTGAGCGACTGGTGCATGTATCGGCCGAGGGGTTCCACCAAGTCTGCGAACGGGATACTAGCTGGGGTCGAATCCAGTGTGTAGTTTTGCAGCGCTTTGCCGAAGTCCATGAACTGCTTCGAGTCTACACTTGTGCCTTCAGACAATTTGAGCGACAATTCCCTTGCTTTTAGCAGATTGACCCTGAAAGCCTCGAATCGTGTGCTCACATGTTGCGGGACGGGCCCAGATCCATAAGTCGCCTGTATTTCGGCCAAGCCACGCTTGGCAGCGATAGCTTCATCAGCCATCTTCTTCAGAACTTCTTGCCCACGCGCCAGAGACTTGAGGTTGTTGTCCTGCTGCACATTCGCGGTGAGAAAGACGTACGCGACAGGTGCGACTACAAGCATGAGCCACGCTACAGACCTGCGGAGCATGCGTGAGCTGGACGGGACCAGCTCTGCCACAAGCTCGGACGCTTTGGTGAGCATCGTGGACATGACAGACGACACGATGCCACCCATGATCACCTGCTCTCCGATTTGAAAGGCGGTGGTCACGACCGTCCCGAACTTGGGACTGCTAGCAATCACGCTCGGGGGCACTCCAATCATGCCAGATACCAGTGCAAGTAGCATCAGAGTGGACGCAAGCATGAACGAGCTTGGCGCGCCCCCGAGCATGACGAGGGGGCGCAGAAAGGCCTGTGCCGTCTGGAGAAGACCCGAGACGGCGAATTCGAGGGGTCCGACCACGCCCGTGTTCCATGCTCTTTGCAGCAAAGAAAAATCGCTCTTTCCGAATCGTTTCAGGAAGTTGTGGGCCCTCTGGGAGTTCCAAAACCATCCAACTCCTTTGGACAGGTTCTTTGGCATGCATGTGCGATACGATGTGATCCAATCACATTCGTCGTTTTGCACGCATCCCTCATAATCGGAATCAAATTTGCCGCACTTGTCTTCCGTGAGGATCTGATCGTATGCAGTGCGCCTCGCAGCGATTTGATTCATCTTTCTTTGCATGATTGGCGCGAGTTGTACTGGCCCATTGAGCTCCATCTTTGAGACCGAGAGGTGTTTGACGTTTTTGTTTTAGTACGCACCTGATATCAGATTTCCCCAATCCCAATCCCAATCCCAATCTCACTTTTAATCCCCATCGCCTCTGTTTCAGCGAGTGCCAACTTGGTGGCATACGGAAATTGGTCGACGCGAACGACCTTGAAGGCTCCGCACGACGTGCATGCTCTGGGCTCAAACCTCGAATCTCCACCATTTGCCTCGATGCTCTGTTCGATCGTGTCGAGAGATGTCATGGCGGAATCCTGCTGCGTGTGGCAGGCACCACAAACAAAGATGTGGTACGCGTCGGAAGCCGTCACCATCCGATCTCGCTGCGTCTCGCCCGCACCATGCGATTGCACCACGTCTCGTTCCATTTCTCCAAACTTGAGACCGCCACCCTTGGATTTTCCCTCCTTGGGCTGCCTGGTTAGCGCCATCCGTGGCCCTCGGTTCCTGGCTCGCACCTTGCTCAGGACAAGATGCACCAGCCTGTTGTAAAATGTGATTCCCATGAAGACGCGCGCCTGCAAAAGTTCCCCCGTCATACCGCAGCGCATGCGCACCTTCTCCCCCTCGCCGCCTTCGGAGCGCAAAAGGCGCAGAAGCTCCTCCATGTCCTTGTGCTCGAAACCTGTCCACGGTGTCGCGTCACAAAACTTGCCCTTCTGGGCGGCGATACGGCTAAGCTGCGTCTCGAGGGTGTGCCCAATGGTCATGCGGCTTGGAAATGCGTAAGGAGTCATGATGATGTCAGGCGAGACGCCAGCCATGCAACCAGTCTCCACGAAAGGCATGTTCTCGTCGTCTTCCACGTGCCCGCACACTCCCTTCTGTCCATGCCTCGAAGCAAACTTGTCTCCTTTCTTGACAGAGCGCACGGCACGCAGGCGTACCGCCATGATCGTCTTGCCGCCACCCGTCGTGGTTCGCATCACCTTGTCGACGACGCAATCTTCGCCCCTGTATTGCTTTGACACATCGTAGCGCTGCGTCACGTACAACCCAGATTCGTCAAGGGCCTGGACCTTGATCACCTTTCCAATCACCACGTCCCCGTCTGTGATCCATGTCCCGATAGGTGGCACGCCGTCGTCCTCCAGCTTCGAGTAGTCTGCTTCGTTGTTGACATTCAAGGTGTCGCCAGCAACGGGATCTGCCTTGAGGGGGTTGCAGATCTCCTCGCGGTCCGAAGCCCCCACGCGCTCAGACTCTCGACGCGTCGTGAAAATAAACACGCGCATCCCACCACGCTCCACGAACCCCCTTTTGAAGACGATCGCGTCTTCGTAGTTGGCCCAGTGATCGAGAACCGCCACCACGGGGCATTGCCCTTGCACAAAGTCGCTGCGACTCGTTTCGGCCGCGGTCGCAGCGAGGGGGCGCTGCAGGTACCAGAGCTGGTACGCCTGCCCGTCCATGCGCCTAGAGTTGAGCCTTCCCATGCCAATTGCCTGAGGTCCCATGTTGGAGTAGTATGTGGTTCGAGGCCCCTGATTGTGGTTAAAAAAAGGGATCGTGGAAGCAGTATGCCCCAAAAGCAGCTACGGGTGCGGGATCATGTGGGTGTAGGCGCCAGGAGACCCTATGGGATGCCCCTTAGCCACGGAGTCGTACAGGTCGCGCCACGTCACGGCGATCCTGGCGTGCCTGGTCGCTTCACGGGTGGACAGGATCTCCAAGACACCGTTCCGCAGGAGAGTATCGTAGGCTTCCTCTCCAGAACGAAGCGCCAGCTCCAAAGCGCTCTTGAGGAGGTGAAGGCTCTTCAGGCGAAAGCACGGAAACATCATAACACCATCATCGGCATCCACATGCACGCCATCTTGCTCCCACGTGACGGAGCAGTCGATGGGTAGGGTACCCGAACGCCTTGCCGCTCTGGCAGTCTCGCACAAGGCAGGTGCATCGTACGTTACGCCAACGATGTCGTGGTTACAGTACACGGGCATGCTCCTGGCATCACGCAGGCGGTCGGTCAGCTCGAGCACCGTCTTGCCCTCCTGTTCGCCCTCAAACATGTCCATGACAACGAGGGGGAACGAGTTGCTGTTTTTGAAGCGCCGCAGGGTCTCCACCAGCACGGACGTCGGAGTCATGAAGCGAACATGGACACCCAAGCTCAGGCTTTCCACCAGCCCCACGTCTTTTCCCTCTGGGGTGGTCGTCGGACACAGCACACCCATGCTCATGGGCTTCAGTATGCGCGTCTCGGTGTACTTGCCCTCCCTTGCCATGGGGGTTCCTATGCGAGAAAGGTGAGCACGCATCCCTAGCTGGTTCGTGTTGGTCAAGATCTGCACCGACCCCGAGGTCGTCCCCTTGACCTTTTGCACCGTCACGTCGCCTCGACCCAGCCGTTTCTCGATGTCGCGCGTTAGGTGCACACGCTGCGTCTCGGTCGATAGATTAATAGTCGGCTCGGCGCGGGCAAGCAGTCGGTACAGCCTGCGCTTCGTTCGGTTGTTAATCTCGACGATGAGCTGCCGAACCATGATGCTGAAGACCGAGTGCATGAGCTGCAAGTACTTGTTGCCGTCGTCGTCCTTGTAATCGGGAGGGAATAGCTCTGGGTTGGCTCTCATCAATAGGAGCCTCTGGGCGATGGACCCCAGGAAGAGTCCCTTCTTCGTGCATATAGCCAGGGTAAAGTCGCTCCCGAACTGCGGCAGGCATTCGGCCTTGATCTGGTTGTGCACCGCTCTTCGGCGATCGTCTTTGGAGTTGTCGCTCTCAGATGCCAGCCACTCGTACAGAGCAGGAAACGAATGCGAAAACCTAGGGTGCAGAAACATTGTTTCAAAGGTGGCGCGGGCCTGCTGCATGGCGCGCGCCGTCGGCTCGTGGTCTACGAACTCCAAGCACCCCTCCACCGTGCAGTCCGTTCCCTTTTCGTTCGGGTCGAACATGGGAAACACCAAGGACCGAATCTCTTCACGCTTCGAAAACCCGAGCAACTTGAAGAGGACGACAAGTGGCACGGGGACCATGCGCTTGCCGTGGCCCAAAAAAGGGATTTGCACGAAGAGGTTGCACGGGGTGCCCGTGATCGACATGGTTGTCTTGGCAGTGTTGCGCGCTCGGAACTTGTGCGGGCTGCGCACCTCGGCCTCGTACAAGACGGAGCGCTGCGTGCGCGATCCCTCTGCCGTGATGATGGCCTTGCCTGGCAGCAAGTTCTTCTGCGGCTGCACGCACTTCTCAAACCCTCGCACAATCAGATACCCTCCCTGGTCGTACGGGCATTCTCCCTTGCGTGTTTGGAGAAGATGCAAATTGCAGTGGCGCTTGGAGCCCACGCACACGGGGATCATCCCCAGGAGTGCACCGCGCAGGGTCTGCTGACCACCGACCTTAATGTACCGCGACTGGGTCGTGCGCTTGTAAGGGGTGGGGCCAGGTCCAGCCTCGTCCTCGGGAGTCGACGTCTCTTTCTCACGCTCCTCGGGAGATTTGTAGTCGGGGTCCCCAGGTTCCACCGTTTCGATCTTGTACATCTGCAGAGTGATGTCAGCCCTAAGGGCGGCCGAGTAAAACGCCTGTCGATCTCGACATTCGTGCGGGAGACATGGCTTTGCCTGCCCATCTTGCGAGATCAGGATCGGCACACCGAGCCTGGGGTTGAGGTACTCGATTACGCAGCGCCGTCGCGGATGCTTGTTCCACGTGGGGGCAATCACCGAGTTTTCTCGTACAATTTCTAAAACAAGCTCCACGAAGCGGTCGTACGAATCGCAGTGGAGGCGCTCAATGGGCCATGCGCGCTGCTTGGACTCCAAAATTATGTTCTGTACGAGCCCCTTTGAAAAAATCGACTTAATTTCCTCCGCAGACATGGACGGCTCGCCATCGGATAAAATCGACGAAGACGACGAAGACGACAACAGTGTACCCTCTTCCTCCATACCTTACCTGCAAATGGAATGGGCACACCAAGTGAAATCGACTGGTCACCGCACGACCAACAACATTGTTCGGCGCAAGTCAGACCAGTCTCAAATCAAACCACACTTGGTACCATGGAAGAAGAGACCAGCTCAAGCACTAAAACAACGAAAAAGGGGCTCATCCTAATACCGAGCACGGATCATCAGCTCGTCCACGCCAACCAAGAGGGGATCTTGCGTTGTTGGGGGTCCCGCGCCGCTCGCGGTACTCCCACCCCATTGCCAAAAAGTTTGCACCGAACCGAACTCGTCACCAAAATCAAAAAAAACCCGTCCGACTGGAATGTGGCGGTGAAGGCAGATGGAGAACGGTTTTTCTTGCACGTGGGGTACTTTAGGCGCAATGCCAACGACGGAACTGCTGAAGATGTGTACTTCTCGGTGCTGGTGGATCGCAAAGGATGCATGTACCCTATCCGTCTCCAATGTGACGACAGGCGCCTGTTTCAAGGCACACTTCTTGACGGCGAGCTATTCCGCGCCAAACGCGAATTTCAGGTATTCGATTGTGTGTGCGCAGCGGGGTTTCCAAAGCGACATGTGGCATACTCGAAAACGCTCGAGTTCTGTGCAATGGTTGTGCAAAACATCAGGTGCCCAGGAGGAAGACTCAGCATCGTCATGAAAAAGCCAATCGCCAAGTGCTCCCGAAAGAAGGAGGTGCAGAAGGTGCTGAAAGCGTATGAAATTATGCACGCGCAGGGGACTGCCGACGGGTTAGTGTTCACTCGCGAAGGGAGGGTCCTACGCAGCGGGCCCACGGACGACATGCTAAAGTGGAAACCAGACCCGACGATCGATCTCGGTTACGATCCAGCGACCAAGCAGCTCTGCGTCGGGGATGTAGCCTCTGCCATGCCAAAACTACCGACGCGGTGGAAGCCAGCAAACAAATCCCTGCGGCTGCGACTTGCAGAAGACGCAGAGACACGCGCACTGGTGGCTGGACTCCGCGCCCCTGCCATCTTGGAGTGTAACATCCAAACGCGCAACCTCTCCACCGAGTTCGTGGTGGCCAGCGGGGGCAAAGACCCATTCCAGGAAAAGATTGATAAAATTGATCGTGATGATCCTGTGGGGAGAGATGAGGTGGTTGCGTTGAAGCGCAGGCG